>JAAUXU010086779.1_pt1 | contig 17362 bp, 10 predicted proteins | sample 7278151 | NCBI WGS metagenome assembly JAAUXU01 (sample SAMN14350113, study PRJNA611818) | marine sediment metagenome | isolation source: surface marine sediment (1.8m) | place: French Polynesia: Moorea | collected 2018-08 | reverse complement strand
CTGCTGCATCTCACCTCGTACCTGAAGGTCACCATTTCTAACCTCACCTCGAAGAACTTGGGCACGTAGAACACTATGGGCAGCAAGACGACTGCAGCCACGTAGTACCTGGGGAAAGAGGAGCAACATTGTGTTACGAATAAAACCCCCACGCATCTTTTGATCTAACTTTGCAAAGGGCCTGTTTTATATTGGAATGTATGTACCTCTGTGAAAGTACGTTCAAGTACAGGACACCATTTATTTGGCTTCAGTCAGTTTCTCGGCCAATAATTTGGCCAATTGGGCCTGGGATTCACATTTAAAGCTTGCCAGAGGTGTTTGATAATGCTCAACCTGTCCAACTGTGACAGGTCCACTCAGGGGAGTTGTCAGTGCTCTTCTGAACAGTGTGGATAGCGATGCGTCGGGCTAGATTTCTTCCCAGCTCGGGTCGGGCTGGCTGAAAATGGCTTCGAACCGTGGAGCTGTCGAGCTCGGGCTGAGGCTCGGAGCATCTCCAACTCTGGACTCTTTCCCCAGTGAGTGCACGTAACACATCTGCGGCAGGATCGATCGCAGCTGAAAAAACCGAGATGTCGACGTCCTGATGTACATCAGCCAGTCGGTGTCTTTTTGTGGCATCTTTCTTTCTGAGCTGACTCAGGGGACTACAGCACTAAAACTAAACTAGGCAAAGGTGACTAAAACATTAATAAAATGAATCTGGCGTAAAAAGTGAGTCAAGCTTCCCCTCTCGAGCTCTAGGGAGGCCTTCAAGTTTTTAGTGCTTTAGTCACATTTGTTCAGGCCTTGATCTGGTTTTCTGGGGTGTTGTTTGGTCACCTCATGCGTCAGCGCAGCGCTTAGTTCTTTTTGGCTCTCACTCCCTTCACTTTACTCTTGGCTACAAAGTGGCTCAGTACAGTCTGTGAGAAGAAGAACTGCATCTTCGGCTTCAGTGGCTCGTTCATGCGCGCAAAAACGTTTGTGACGTAGAAAAGTGCAGCTTTGCTTAATACACTTTGAAGCAGCCACACAAGGGGGATCAAGTATGTCTCTCTCGTTTGGCAGCCCCCCCCCCCTTTCCGTGAAGAATGCCCCGGGCCTCGTACTTGAGAACTTTAACTCTTTGACCGTCTCGAGGACGAGGAAGGTCAACACGGCCGCAGAGGCCTTCGAGGGGAAGCGTGCGAGCACCACAGGAAGGACTTGGGACGTTCTTACAGGGTGCTCAGGGGGATCTCGTCGACCAAAGACAAGTCGCAACTGAAGAAAGAATGCCAGCTGATCGTGAGTACAGTAGAGTCTCGATTCAACCAATCTTCATTTATAAATGTTATGCTCTTCAAAAGCTCCCAAAGTAATGGTTTCTAAGAATGAAGCGCTGCAATTTCTGATGAGTCGATATTGGAATCTGACAAGAATCTTCACAGATGCTGTTAAACAATTGCGGGTGAGCAGCTTTAAACGCCAGCACTCACAAATGTTTCACTTATTTCCTTCGTGAATCCTTAAGCAGCATATATAGATTGATAATGAGTAAAGGCCATCGAAAAAGGCCTCTGTTTTAGGCAAAATATCACCTTTTTTGGCTTTTCTCTCCCCGCCAAAAATGTGGTTGAAATCGGAAAAGTAATTTGTGGCAGCGGAAAAATGCGCTGTTTCGACGAAATAAGGACGGAAGGTACGAAAGAAGTGTTAGAATGACTGCAGCTCATGATTGCGGCCGGGCTGAACCAGAGCCCCAGGACGTTCCAGGAGTCCTTGGACTGCGCCAGCCTGACCCACGCCGTCACCTGGGCGTGGGTCTCGTTTCATGAGTGGGACTCAGTGACTTCGCGTGTCCCTTCTGCCCACACGATAAGTATTTCTTGACCATTGCAGAGTTGCCACCAGTCAGGAAGGTCCAACGAGCTCTTGAGGAATATCGAACAACGACCAATTAGGACTAGACCCTTTTACTCGACCAATTCCAGCAGTTTTTCTATTTAGCCTAAAGAGCCTGGTGTTTGTCCGGGAGTCCTGGCAAGCATCTGGCATCTCTGACAGGACAAATCCCGGTTGTTCAAACAAGGCGAATCCCGAGGAAATTTTGAGGAAGAAAGTCAAAACTGTTGGAAGAAATTGGAATATTTCCTGTTCCTCTGCGCGTTGACCATCTGCGCGGCGCTGTTCTGGGCCCAGTCGAGCACCAGCGAGGGGACGATCGAGTGGGGATGCGAAAATGGGCTTTCGCACGCCTCTTGGACAAGTGGGCGGAAATGGTAGCGAATATTGGCAATAGGTCTGCTGTTATGTGGTTAAAGCAAGACTTTGGTGCACTCAAAGGGCTGGCGGAAATATGGCTCTGATCCCGCCTGAGGCCGGCCGCACGGTTCTAGAGCACGAAGATCTCGTCGTCCAAGCAGCCGGCGACTTTGAGGACGAAAATCGACTTTCCCCCGCCTTTGAAGATGTGACACAAAACGGACCCGCTGCCGTTCAACGAGGACAGCGTGTGTCAAAGTGGGCAATATCGCACCCTTGGGGGCAAAAGACAGATAACCGGGGGACACGAGGGCGACCACAGGGGGGCTGGTGAAGGGGCGGACGGCGGAGAGGCAGGAATGCAGGGCTATCAACGTGGCTGTCACACTCCTGTCTTCAATACTGTCGACTTCATGCGTGAGATGGGAATGCTTGGAGTGTGACAAAACAACAACTCTTCCCCACCGACAAAGAAAAATCCCCCGTGAATCACTCGGCCTCGTGGAAGTTGTATAAGTGTCGACGGGGCCTCCAGCTGCGCTAATATCAGAGGCGCGCGCGCGGCTGTGGAGGCCTTAGAGCACGGCCCAGAGAGAAGGCCTAGGCCTTAGCAACAGCCCAACAACGTAGCGTGCAGAAGTCGTTCGTACCACGCCGCATAAACACTGGCAGTGAGTGCACTGCACACTATGCACCCAAGATGCAATGACGCTATGTTGAGTAACAGCCAATGGAGCTAAAACTGAGCTTTCACCGCGCTATAGTTTATTCTGCAGCGATTTGTTAAACATTGATGCTCTCATGCGTCAGCTGGGCTGAATGTGAAGTGTGTGTGTGTGTGTTTAAGGCACGGACTTTTTCGCTGTGGTCACTGTAACTTGGCAAGGCCAGGCCGAAAATTGGGACTTGATGTGAACATGAGGAATTGGTTCCTAGATTGAAGCTGGAGGAAAAAACAACAGTGTTCACCGACATTAAACTTTCATAAAATAACCTAAGCGTTGAGCTCGGTCAGGAAAAAAAAAATAATAGACCTCCATAAATTCTCTACAGCGAGTTCCATCATTGTGGAGGGACTGTGGTAACTCTGCATCGTACATGAGAGAGTAGGATTTGCTTCTGAATCACTCCAGTGCAGTTGGTGCTGTGCAGTTGGGCCTTAAAAAGAATGGGGGTTTTCCCTTTCATTTCAGGCCTAGACTCCCCATGTCACTTATGCCCGGATGATCCCGGTCCTGACCCGGGCGTGCGTGCGTCAGTGCACGCGCCGCGACAGTGGTTTCCTCTTGACTGCTCGCACGGTCCATTTGCTGAGCCCCAGGGAGGCATCAGTCAATCGCGCATGGGTGCTCAGTCTTGGCCCTGGAACGTCGCGTCAGCGTTGGTGCAGTCGAGGCAGGCGTCGGCGGCCATCAACCAGTCAACCCACGCACACACCCACAGCAACATGATACAACTCAATGCTGCACACACACCAATTGACGCCAAAGTTGGGGGTCACTTACATTTGTTTGCTGGTGGGCAGGGGGAAATATTTGAGGTGTGTGTGTGCAATTAGCTGTGCAACTGGCAAATATCGAACCAATTTTGGCATATTTCCCAGTAACTTGGAGGGCGAGCGAAAGAACGAGTAAGAAAAAAGAAAAAGACCCTACCAACAACCCAGGATATATAGATATAGTCAGAGGGAGCGAAAGAACCCGAGCAGCAGCCCAGGGCAGCCCGGCCGGTCTAGCTCAGCCCGGACGCTGCCTGAATGAATATTTTTCATTGTGCCACCCAACTGGTGCAAATGACATCATGCATTTGGCGTGAAATTAAAAAGTGCCTGATCGTGAATTGCACTTGATTGTCCTCCCTTTGACCGAGGTCTGGTCCTGTCCTCGGCCTCGGACAACATGCACAAGTTCGAATCGCGGAAAGTTTCGTGCGGCAATAAGAACTGGCAATGTATAGTGAGGACTGACAGTAAAGTGAAACGGGCAGTACAATAATATCGAGTCGTGGCACTACCGTAAAGCAGCTTATCGCAGCTGCAGCTGCTAATAGGCCCGCTGCAGCTGCTGTAAGGCCCGCTACAGCACTCTTAAGACACTAGAAGGGGCAGGAAAAATCCAGGCAAGTAGTTACAAGTGACGCTCGACTACAAACGTCCATCTGGGCGAAGCCTTCTTATTCCTTTTCTCTGAGTCAGCAGCTCGAGGGGTCGCGGCTGGAGGGCCCTCGGGGTCGCGGGGGGTCAGAGGCGGGTGCTGGCCCGAGGGTTCGTCAAGGCCAGAGCGCGGCAAAGTCCCAAATCGGATGTGCCACAATGCTGCTTGCCACCGGGGGACGTACAGGTCATATCCACACACACAACAAGTACATTGTCTCAGTACCGTTGAACCAGGACTCAGTACACACGTTCTCAGTGTGTCTTCAGTACACTGATTTGGGTTTGGTACTGATTGTCAACCAATTTTGGGAGGGCAAAATAGGCTAATTATAAGGGCCCAACTAATTGCCCACCCACCAATTGGGCAACTGATCTTTTCTTCATCCGAATAGTGGGTGTGAAGAAGAAAAGTGGAAATCCCGCCAACACAAGCATTTCCAGGACTCCAACGCTGTGCGTGTGTCCATCAGCGCGAGTAATGTTACGCGGACTAATTGCCAAGTCCAGATACCTGGACTCACTCTCGTTTAATGACAATTAGTCTGGCCGAGGTGAATTGCCAACTCTGACGAATTACCCTAATCAGTGTTCTGTTTTGGTGTCCTCATTCTTTTGGCTTCATATTCTTATTGTGAACCTAACAGTCGGATACTTTCTCATCCGTCGAGTTGCTGCTGACTCCTCACAAGCAGACACAGTCGAAAGCTTAAACAACAATTGTGTTATCAGTCACATTTGTAATAACTGGAGAGCGAAAAGACATGATCATCAATGCCAAATGTGTCCTGCTCACAAATCTCAATGGTCTTGTCCATAATAACACTTGCAGTGCTTCACACTCTGCAATACATTAAAAAGCTGATGTTTGCTGTAATATGAGATGGGATTTTTTGCTCCCTCGCCTATGCACAGCAGAGGCAGGAATCAAGACTGAGTCCTCCATTGTTATATTAGCATGCAGTCCGTCAGTTAAGTCCTGAAGGCCATAGAACTGTGAATGGCACCAGACCTGAGGGGCTGAGAGAAAGCTTTTGCATTGAACTGAAGCTGGAGATGGCACATTGGTGCACTACGTTGGAGAGGCACAGTTTTGGCAAATAGAATTGTTGAAAAACAGCAGCAATTTGGCGCTTTTCAGCAGCGGCACCAGAAAAAGAAAAGGTGTGCAAAATCCAGCACTTATGAAGTGTCTGCTTGTAGCTCAGCTAAAGTGAGAATGTTGGACTTTGGGCAGAACCTTTTGATCTTCAGCTCGATGCCAAAACTTGCCCCGCACCTTCAGTGGTTCTCAAGTCATGCACACGACGCACATTATGACAGTGTTTCACATATGATATTTTGTGCATAAATCAGGCATTATTGGTGGACAGAATTATCGGACTTTCTTCCCTCCAGAGGCACCTTCTATTTTGCCCATTTACTCCGTGCAGCAGGGAGCAGCAGTGACGTGATTCTTTTCACAGCTACAACTGTCGCTGGAGCACCAATGGGAGGTGTGTGAGTCGGGCCGGTCGGGCCCAGCCCGGGCTGGATGCAGCCCTAACCCAAGAGGATGACCTGAGTTGGCGCGCACTAACAAAACAGCTCCAGGGAGTGCATCTCGGGTGGGCCTTTGTTGAAAGCTGTCGGAGAACGCAAACATGCATATGGTGGGTAGGAATGTGGCGAGCCCGAGAGTCGTTCGGGCCTTCATCAAGCCACCACCACTGTGTTGGCAGCTCAGCCGCAGCTCAGCCTCCGCCTTCAGGCGGACAAAAGAATCCACAGCAATCCATTATCAGGATTAGCAATCACTATGATTCTGACACTGCAATGAGTGAAGAAGATTTAAAGAAGCCAATCTGATGAGATAACGATCATTCTGCTGGTTTGAGAGAATGAATGATAAAGAGAGAATTACCAGGATTATTGTGACGTCATCAAAATTACCATGATCTCTGACGACTGAGAGAGAAATATGAAACCAGGAGTTAAGAAGGAATCGCCAGAGTTATGGATTGAGAAATGTGAAAACAGAAAATTTTGCCTCATTTAATGAAAAAGTGCCACAAAATTGGACAGCTGAAATCAGCTAAGATGCTGCTGTCTAAACATGACTTTCGTGGCCAACTAATAAACTGAGCCCGCTCAGGCCGAGGATTCACTTGTGTTAAGCCACAAGTGTGTTTGTTAGTAACAATTCTCTTCCTCAACCGGGGGGGTCACAAATCTGTCCTCAAGAGTTCTACTTCAGGTTGGGCAGAAATGCGCCCAAAAATGCGCGCAAAAAAAATCTGTGCTCAAACATTGGTGCGAACCTGAAATTTGGCAAAAAAGGCCTTCGTGTACACAAGTTGCGGCGGTTGCGCGGGCGTCGCCTTGACCGACGACTTAAAAGGGGGCTTTTTTTTGGCTCACTCGATTCGCCAAATTTTTCGCACAGCCTCTCCTTGACTTTCCTTAAGTGATACCGCGAGCGCGCTCTACAGGGTGTGGCAAAGCCGAGTGTGCGTCCACTCCCCCCTCCTGCTTCACCCTGTGTCTGCGACGCCTTGTGGCAACCCTGGAAGGTCCTACTCAGTCAGAGAGGTTTTCCCACCACAACAGCGGACTTCTATACTTAATGGAGAAGAACCTATTTCTCTTTTTTCTTCCTTATCACAACTGTCTGTTCTCTTATCCGTTGCGTGTCAGTGGCGTTATGAAATATAAGTTAGTATCACAGCAAATGTGAGGAAAAAGGATGGAAAGGAACGGGTTTGGCGCTGTTTTCGCGGAAAGAGTGCGAATTTTTTGAAAGAAAACACTTTCCTTCATTCATTTCGCGGTCTTTCTTCTTATAGATAAGTGGAACAGGGACAAGTTTAGCCGGCTTCGGGAGGCGCAGGCGGACCCCAAGGAGACGAGGGGGTTGTTCAGTTCACTTGGCTGATCAACACTGATCAGGACTTGGTACAAAGCCACTCTATGACGTGCTGACCCTCGTCCTCTGCCAGCCCAGAGTGGGCAAGCAGCCGGGTGCACGCCAACTTGGCCAGTGTGGACTTGGGGGGAGGAGATCTCATGAGGCTGAGCAAGGCTGCTCATTCCTCCCTGACGCCGGAAAGTCAAAATTTTGACTTGAGTGGGCGATGCAGTCTGTTGTGGCACCTCTTAATGCCATCATTTCCACACTTCAATAGCGGTGAGTGGTTAAGTTGCACAAATTTTGAATTGATGGAGGGAGGGGGGTATCAAAAGGCTGGCCGAGGGGGTGTCGAGCTTGTCCCCGAACAGATCTAGGAGTGACAAGCACAATCTGGATTTGGCATCATTCCCAATGCATGTTGGGCCTGGCAAGAACGTTACAGAACTTGCATCAGCAAGACTGGATAAGCGGGATCATCAGGTCAACGGGATTATTAAGTCAACGGGATTATTAGGTCAACGGGATGATTAAGTCAACGGGATTATAAATTAAGTCAACGGGATTATTAGTTCAACGGGATTCTCACGTCAACAGGATTGTCGGATAGATGGGAAATGGGACTTTTCTTTGGGGACGGAAGTTTTAGACAGAGTTGATGTTCTCGGTTGCCTGAGATGCGCTCTTTGGTGGAGACTCGGATCATCACAGCCTGGTCAAATCCATAAGTGATCGAAAACTCTGAGCCAAGTTGTCAACGACAAAGGGCTTCAGGGCAGAATTTTTCATTGTGGCAATGATGTAGAACCGGTGTTGAGTCAGCTGTTTGTAGCCAAACGGCAAACTACGATCAGTCGGCTGCTCCATCCAAAAAGGCAATGTAAAATCCATCTGAAGGCTTTGTCGAATGCACCACTTGTTCCTAAGGCTCCCAACTTGGCAACCTGGATTGATGTCGGCTCCAGGGTCATTTGAGCTCCACTAAATTGATATTGACCTTTCTCAGTTCATAATTTTGTGTCATTTCATGATTACCGGATTTTAGGTCATTCATCATTTATATCACATATTTTCCTTAACAAATGTGCACACAAATGCGAACCTACCTTTATCCATGGTCACAGCAGACGATTATTTGCTGTTCTCAAAAGAGAAGGAAAAAATGTCCTTAAAGATAATAGGACAAAAGTATGCTGATCACACTTCTTGGACCTACATACATGGGTGTGGAGTTGTAAGCGGTGGGAATCGGGGGGGGGGGTCTGATCACAGATGACTGAAGCCCTCTAAATTCCGCAAAATAGCGCCATCTAGTGTAGAGTTGTGACTTTGTACTGGACTGTTTTCAAAAGGTGCAGTGCAAGTAGTGGCTCGGGCAGTCTCACCTAGTGAAGACTTGACCAAACCGTCCAAGCAGATGAACATTACGGCGAAAGAGAGCACTTTTCTCTGTAGTTGAAGGCAATTCAAAACTGTCCAGCTGGTGTAATAATGCGTAATTGACAATAATTGAATCTGGAGGGCAAATGAGAACCTTGGTGGTGCTGCTGCTGTCAGTCATGCTCAGATCCTGTCCACCCTAGCGGATGCTTCAAACCGAAAATTAAAAAAAAACAAAAAAACCCTGTTTTGATGCTCAGTATCGTGTCTTTTGGTGTGCGACCAAACAGAATGAAACAAAAAAAACCTTTCAAGAGCGAAGTAATGTGGTTGACAAGCATAAAGTCATGTTCAGCCAGTACAGGGTGGACTAGGGACGAACTTTTCCTTTGTCCACCCTGTAAAAATAGCGATGGCGCTTGCTTGACTGCTCAGTGAAAGTTCTTCAATAAACAACTTCTACGCCAGGATCGTATTAGGCCATCGATTTGCATGCCAAACCGCTTATTAAGCCAACTTCCTCCGGTCTCAAGTTGTGAGGGCATAGATTGAGCCGCTGGATGCGCCCAAAAAAGCCATGTTGACTATGCCAAAAACCATGATGAAACTTCCAAAAATCGTTGTTTTGCAGGTCGTCTTTTAGTAGTTTTTGGAGGGCAGGAAAAAACAGTTTTAATATAACAATGTAGAATCATTAGACTCCTATAGACGTCCCGAAACCCCGAGTTTCTCAGAAGTTGGCCTTGAGCGCCAACAGGAATTGTCCATTTCCTCAGGTATTTCGTAGTAGCTCTGGCAGCTAAATGAGCGTCACATAAGACTCTCCTGCCCTGACCGTATCTGGCTTCATTTCCAGCGTGTTCGTCCCCAAAATCATCCAGATCCGCCTTTTGCTTGTTTGCTCAAATCGCTTATTCTGCTCCAGCCGCTTAATGCGCCACTTTGGGCCCCACGATGGGACGTTAGCGTCCTCTGTCTGTGCAGACGCTTATGGTCTGCATAAAATGTCTATGCAGCCTCATTGGTCCCATGAACACGGCCCTCGTCTCCACGCCCACCCACGGCAAGCGGGGCCATTAAGCGGAGTGGGCAATTAGGCACGCTATTAAGTCTTCAGTGGAGTCTGAGCCACAACTTTTATTTTATGTATCCGCCCCAAACTTCAAGTGTTTTTCATTTTCCACGCGACCACACCACGATCTGCAGGCAGACTGCACCTGCACGAGATTGATCGTGAAGGCTATGTACCGGATGCAGGCCTCCGCGGCCATCAGGCTGTAGTGGGAGCTGCATGTGCAGCAGGGCCCCCCCCCCTCCTCCAACTTTCACTATGACCACCAGGGATGTCTGTCCATCTCCCTCATGGGAGGAGAACCTTCCATGTCCTGCGTGGTCGTGGACACGCTGCTTATGGCCTCTCAGTAGCCACCCTGATCACCTGAAAACGCCATCAAGTGCGTCGTCGCCAAGATCAATCTCGTGCAGGTGCAGTCTGCCTGCAGATCGTGGTGTGGTCGTGTGGAAAATGAAAAACACTTGAAGTTTGGGGCGGATACATAAAATAAAAGTTGTGGCTCAGACTCCACAGAGGACTTTTTCCTACGTACATAATCTTGCCCAACGTCCTATTGAAGGGTGTGAGTGTTCAAAGCTTGTCAAGAAAACCTCGCATGAGTCAGATTGAGGTTAAAGGTTTTTCAAGACTTGCACTTTCCCTCTCCGTCCCTCAAATTAAGACATGCCAAAATTGCCGAATTTGCGCCAAATTGGCACTCTGTCCCACGTTGGTCCCTCCCCCTCCCCCTGCATCTAACCCAACTGGTTATTTTTCGGCAATTTTGGCATGTCTGGCAGAGATTGACCTGTTCAGGTTGATCGATGAACTTGGGTGTGGTGGATATTTAAGCAGAGAGTTTTCCTTGAGGCACATTAAAGCAACAAATGGGCCCAGGGAGAATGGGCCCCGCGCCTGAGTGGGGGTCCCATTGAGCAGCCGGGGTTGAAGCAAAGACCACTCCAGGTTTAGATCTGTGCTGTGTCCCTGTAGGTGTGACGTGACGCAAAACTTGTACAGCGTCCTCAGCAGTGCAGAGTACGTGCGTCGCAAGGTCAACGACGTCGTCGTGACCTTGACATTTCCAGCACGTCGTGGCAAGAGTGCACAATGGCCTTTTTTTGTCCGGCCCACCCTAGACACATGCACAGCTGGGCCTAAATCATTTTGCACAGTTAAACCGTGATGAAAGTTGGAACCTCAAAAGTGTCACCAATTCAGGGTTGGCAGCCGACTCTTCGGTGGCTTTAGCTAGATTTACGTCAACTTACTGAAGAACCCCGAGGCGATGAGGTCCTAAATAAAGTCTGTGTTTTTCTGCAAATGAAAAACAAGCTACCTTTGCTTTCTAAACGTCTGGCTGAGAAAGTCAGCCAAAGAGTCGGATGAAACAGTACAATGGGAGAGGAGTTATCTACAGATTTTGGTCCAACGGTGAAGGCTGGATTGAAAAGGTACTTTTTTTCAAAAGGATATGGGGCCGCCAAAGGGTTTTGGTCCTTGGCCAAATTATTAGGATTTCAGCTAAAGGAAGTCACCTCCAAAAGGCCCTTTACTTTGGGCACTTTTAAGCTTTACAACGTCTCGCATGGACGGTGTCACTCTTTGGGCCATGTCTTTTGACTGTAGAAGTGTTTCAACCCTGTATGGACCGCCCAAGATCTGCTCTGCAACCCAACTCATTGCTCATTCATTCGCCATCTGCATGCAAAGTTACCCTACTCTATCTAGTAGAGTTTGCTGTTACCAAGGCTGGCAGTATTGAGAACGAATGAGTGGTATGAGAGCAATATTGCACATTAGAGGAGCTCCTCAGCTCTCCATAGAGGGATCGACATCACCTCCGCAGCTAAATCCAGTCAAAATTATGGTTGAAAGAAGTGGCCATTCTACACACTGAATGCTAGTGAGCAAAACGATTTATCAAGATAACTTAGTGATTAAAGTAAATCTTCTTTCAAACATTAAAGGTGATATATACGTACAGTACACCCCGCTGATAGTCACACGATTGGGGCAGAGCCAAAATGTCACTATATCCCAAACTAATATAATGGCAATGCTGGCTTTCTACAACAGTCGCACATGAAAACCAGGAAAAAGCCCTAAAAACTTGGTCCATCTATTGAACCACCAGATTCAGAAGGTGCTGCTGGAGAATGTCAAGCAGGCCAGACTGCGGGATGTTTTAAAAGTGCGAATGTATGAATAAATCTGTCCAAAAAGTGTCACTGTGTATAATGTTGTAAGAAAATAGGGACTGAAGGATTTTGTCGCTAAAAGTGACAAGTGGGAAGTCACTGTCTTCGGGTGTCACTATATGCGGGTCACACTGTGCATAAGGGGAGGAGAATCACTTCTCTTTAAGGAGGAATAGTGAAGAGTGTTGTTATCACATTTTACGGCTTGAGAGGCTTAGAGACTGTTGCTTCACTGAGGCCAGTTCTTACTTTCTCCTAAACACACATGCTGAACGTGGGCAAGATCGACGATGGCAGCTGCCAAATTGTCTGGCCATCTCGTGGCTGCCAAGTGGCAACTCTGGAGCAGAGTGGTGGCATCTCTTCGACACCCAGGAATCATCAAGCTGCCCTGACTAAAAGCTCCAGACATCAATGGGATTATTTGTGGAAAAATCCCTGTACAGTCTGAAAGTTGGAGTTAAAATTAGCCCAAGTAGAAGGATTTTTTACGACTCTGCCTAAGGCCAACTTTTTGGCAAAGTGACAATTCCGAATCAGCCTTTTGTGTATGGGACATTCCTTACGGTGCACACGCTACAATATGCGCGTCCATCCATTCAGCGAGGACAGTGCAAATATGTGGCCAATATGACTGTTGGCAATTTTGGCGCGAATTTTTCACGAATACCGCGCGTTGCCCGTCCGTGTTTGTTCACTCATCAGTCAGGTGCCTCCCGGACGGCGTCGAGGCGGGCCTTGTCCAGGACGTTGACGGACGGCGCCGGCGTCGAGGCGGGTCTTGTCCTGGACGCCGTCGTCCAGGACGCTCACGTCCTTCACACAAGCGTCATCGAACGCGCCTTTGACGCATCTGTCGAGCTGAATCATGGAGAAGAAGGGGGCACCACGAGGTTCTGGTGACATTTGAAGGCCAAATATCGATTGCGCGGGAAACCCTAGCGCATTTGTGACCTTGGGTATAAACTTTATTATTTAAAGTTGAGCAATTTCAGACGAACAACAAGGGTAGCCTGACTCTTGCTTAAAGTCTAAGTGAAATGAAGGTCATTCAAAGGAAGATCTATTCTTTGGAAGACCTCTCAAACACTGTGCAGAGACAGAGTCAAGCCCGTGGCCACGGCGGAGAGGGCCATGATGAAGGTGAGGGCGATCTTGATGAAGGCGATCTTGGCGACGACTCCGAGGGCAACCCAAAGTTTGGGGGACGATCAGTACAAGGGTGCGAGGCAGACAAGCAGACAAATACACAGACACACATCTATACAGCTCTTTAACTTTGCCACTCTCCTCACCCTGTACATGTGTCACCCTGTTGCATTGGTATGTATATCCATACATACAGAGTGTTCATAGATACACTGGGGTGCAAGAGTATCGCTCCCCCCACCCCCACCCCCCGGCAGTCAAAAATGGTTCTTACCTGAAGCCTGAGACTCGCCCCACCGGTTCGCCGCCGCCGGGTGCAACCGGTGCAGGGTGTTTTCAGCAGTTGAGCACGTCTGTAGGCGAAATGGCCAGAGCTGCCATGTGAACTTTCATCCAGAGTGCAGTAAATAAGTTTAGCCTTTCAATGTTGTCAATATGTTTTATGCAGCTGCAGTACTAAATACGAATACTTTTGAGCGCCTGCAGAAACAAATGGCCCACAAATTTGCACATTTGCGGCAGAAATCGCTGTTCCAAGGGTTTCACAACAAGGGGGGGGGGTACTTTTGCACCCCAGTACTATATGAGTTAGGTCCGTACTATCATTTTGTGTGACGCCACCGAACATCCATTGAAATTTCTGTCAATACCCGTTCACATTTCGAACTTTGTGTTTGTTCTGTACGTGAGAGAATTTTCATTAATAGCGACACGCTTAAGTTCACTTAAACTAATATACAGGGTGTGCGTAAAAAGCGCCGCCAACGCAGACGTGGATTACACCTATAACGCCGAATTTTAAGCACTAATTTAACGTACCCGGTGGAAGGGAGGGGCTCAAGTTTTACACATTCGGTTTTCCCCATTTCTCAGGAAATTTATAAATAAATAGTTGATAAAAGTTTGAAGTAGTGCAAATGTGTGAACAAGAGAGTGTCCGTCAAAATTTCCATCACCAGAAATGGGACCCAGGGTTGCCACAAAGTTGTGGGGGTTGCTTGAGGCCAGCTGCTGAGACAAGTTTCATCGTCATCCTTTCAAGCAGTGTTGAAAGCCTTGTGTACACAGATGCTGTTGGGTTCGGTCGTGTGGCACTCCTGGGTCTCCTTGGCCAGCTTCTCAGTGCTGACAAAGCTTCATCCGGCCAAGCGGTCGGGGAAGCCGACCAAAAGCGTCTGCGCCACGCAGCTCATGCAGAAGGCGGCCACGTTGTCTTTGTCGTCAGGGCTGCTGTGCAATGATAGACACACAACCCTTAAGCAGCCAATTCAACCAGTTACACTCGGATGTGGGGGGTTTCCTTGTCACTCTAAGAACTGAAGGGCAGCCCTGTGAATCGCTGGCTATTTTTGCAAAATTGCAACAATGCCAATATTGGCAATCGAGCGCAGTTTAGTAAAAGTACACTTTAGATCAATTTGGTGGATATAAGAGGAGAAACACAGTGACACTAATCAAAGACAGACAGGGTTGCCACACGAGGCCAGGTCAAGGACTGCGACGTAGAGGAAGCATCTGGCAAGTCCTGGGCTGGCGTTCAACGAGAGTGAAACATTCGAAAGTCACCTAAAAAGGTTGGCTCACAATTGTTGATGCTTCCTCCACTTTATGAACATTGCACAGTAATGTTTCCCTGTGTGATAACGAGCAGTTCTGGCCCCTCAGACGTTCCATTTGTTGTTCCCCAAGTGGACAACAGACAAAGTCTCAGGTTGCACCCTTGAGACGACCTCGATGTACCCGACGTCGTCGCTCCTCTGCCCCAGCAGCTTCAACTCCCTCTCCTCCTGCCAATATCGACAGAGTCTGGCAGTCACAAAGAGAAAGTCCTGCGTCATCAGCATCAATTGGAAGTTGAGAAAGTAGTGCTTGATCCACCCAAGTTCTCCTTCGTCCTGCCCCTCTTTGGTCTCGGCAGATATCGACGACGACGACGACGACGACGACGACGGCGACGACGACGACGACGACGGCGGCGGCGGCGGCGGCGACGACGACGGCGACGACGCAGGGAAAGTTGCACCACTCGGTTCCAACAAGACTCATCAAGTCTGGCAAGCTTTTCTTTCCCATCACGCATAAGCTGTTAACAGTTATGGACTTGTAATAATGTTCAGTGCTAAACATTAGTTAACGGTTTAAAAAGACAGTATGACTATATAAAGGACTGTACTAAGAAAGCGACCGATGAAACAGGTGTCCATTGTGCTGCCTGCTCTCCAAGCCTTAAGCAGCCCCTGCCGTTCGGGTGGTCCATGCCCTTGGAGGTCGTTTGAGGGCACTAATTGAGGCTGCACATATTTGACAAGCCCATCTTCAACCTCCAATGACCTCCGAGGTCGCATCTGGCCTCACCAACTTCCTTATTTGGGAGGCACTTCTCGACACTTTTCTTATTTTCATGAATAAAAGGACAGTACTTTTTTTGTCAGTCCCCAGAAGGTTCAAAGTGTATCGCTAACGAACCAACAGAGAATTTCATAGTATGTTGTACAAAGTTTATATTAAATTTAAGCCACGGTTTTCAGAATGTTGCCCATTTCTTTTTGCTCGGAAATATTTCTTCGCACTATGTGGTGCTTTCTCACTTCAGCAGAGATATTTAAAACAATCTCCTGTGTCTAAATAGCGTTGCACTCGACGACGTCGCCGTCATGGTCGTCATCAACGCTCTCACTCTCTTTAACTTTTAAGTGAAAAAAAAACCCCTACTTAATCATTTCTCTTAATGTCAGCAAGAAACTCATGACACTAAAGTACAAAACACCGCTACTTCCGCGGACTCTGTGTCCTTCCCCTCGTTTGAACCCGACTGCCCTCGGGGGCCTTGATGTCCCTCGGCCTCGCGGCCTCAAGACGCAGTAGAGTTCAAACGTGAGGTAAGAGTATATTATTATGCATATATATCTAACCGTGCATACGTCTACAACATCAACCTACGTATATGGGTGCAGTCCGACAAAATACAGTTAATAATTCTTCCTGTCCCGTCAGACCAGCCCAACTGTGACGTCCGCTGGGGGAGTCTTAAGCTCCTCCAGTGTTGTAAGTATCAAGAGTACACTTATCCTATCTGGGCAGAAGGTAAATTATTGTTAAAGCTTAGCTTCTTTTTAGAGTTGATGCATCAGCAGTCAAACGGGGTGGGAGGGACAATAAGTCTACGTTCGGGAGGAGGGGGATCACACGGTATCAGAGCAACTTCTTTTTGACTCACTCTGTATACACTTCATGTACCGTGCGGCCGACCCAAACCGATCACACTTCTTGAGATGCATGGGAGCAACTCTGGTTGAACATTTCGACTTCCTCATTTTGAAACTTTTTTTCGTCTTGGTGTCAACTCTAACTTTCGTCAAACCTCATTTATTTTCTTGCCCTCCCCCCCCCCTCTCAAATTTTGAAATGGAAGCAAAAAGACGTGTTGTGGCAGCTCTCGGTGGTGGTGGCCCCGGTGGAAGCTGGACCTCGCAGGTGCTCCCCGAAGAAGGGAGAGGAGCACGACCCCAGGGTCAGCGCCCTCGAGGCCACGTTGGCCGCCCCCATCGGCGGCCAGAACGTCACCCTAGCGGCCGGCCACCGGTCCGCAAATGGGGTCAGACAGGGGGTGGAAGCAGGTCCATTCCAGTCCTGGCTTCTTTCCCCGTGTACTTTTGCACTGATTCTTCTCTCTCCAGTGGAAAGTTTTCACCTCTTCCACATTCTCGACTTTCTGTCCTTGGTCGTCCTGCGGCGGCTTCGGCGGCGTCGATCGTTCCGCAGGATGAAGCTGAAGAAAGGGCACAAACGCCAGCATGACCAAGTATTGGGTCGAGCTAACACTTTGCAAAAGAATGTTCGGTCAAAGGAAGTCTTGCCTGCGTGACCTTGTGGAGTGACCTTGTGCAGCCTGAGTGCAGTGAACCTGTCGAGGATGGACCGGACCAAGGCGCCCCCGGCCGACGCTGTGGTCCGCGCCACGCCCGGCCAGCGCTCCCTACAGGGTGTCGTCGCCCTGTGCGGACGCAAATCGTCTGCATACTGTACAGGGTGGGTTGGAATGCTTCGTACATTTTGTTGTTGTTGCACGGAACGGTTGTGAACAAGACGCGGTTGTTCAGTTCGAAAGGGAGCCTTTGTGAAAGACCAGTGTCAGCACAGTTTCTGACAGGGCTCCCATTGAGTACCGGGTGTGTCTGAATTAGCCTGTGCTCGATGGTCGCCATTTGCGGTGGGTCGAGCAGTGTGGCAACTCTGGCATGGACGCGAGGCTCAGTCTGGTGAGTCAAACTATCCTCAGTCATGTATTAACTTCAAGCACTTTCAGCTGG
>JAAUXU010159938.1_pt1 | contig 17367 bp, 22 predicted proteins | sample 7278151 | NCBI WGS metagenome assembly JAAUXU01 (sample SAMN14350113, study PRJNA611818) | marine sediment metagenome | isolation source: surface marine sediment (1.8m) | place: French Polynesia: Moorea | collected 2018-08 | reverse complement strand
TTATGATGTCATGACTCGGGCCACTTTGCACTGTCAACAGTCGTTGCGGGGCTAATCTGAGTGTTTTAAAGCGTTCTGGCCTCCCCTTCCAGCACTTTTTTTTCGCATACCTTTTCCCCCCCCCCCCAATAGCAGGACACACACAACAAATATCGCTGCTGCTGCTGCTCAACTACCCACCACATGTGACGCGGGGTCTGTCCGGACTCCGGGGTCCAGGTTGGGCAGCCCAACCTGTGAAAAGAAGGAAGGAAGGGACTCGTGCAGAAGCAGAAAAGGCGTGTGCTTGTGTATTCGGACACAAAATGAGCCACAATAAAGTCTTGGCCAGCATTGTTGGACCTCGATCACGCCGTGGCGGAGCAAGGAAAGAAAAAAAATCACAATTACGTCTATAACTTTTAGTCTGGCGCCCCGTACGTTCTTTGAGTGACTCACGATGTGCCCGCTGCGGCCCCTGAAAGCATGTTCTAAAGCAGCAGCAGCAGCAGCTGCAGCCACCGCGACGGCAGCAGCACCAGCAGCAGCAAGGTAGACTCAACCGTCGTCGTCGTCGTTAGTACTGACGTAGGCGCGTGCGCCGACAGACAGAAGATCGAAGGCAACTAACGCACACACAGAGTGATGTGAGACAAACATTTCTGCGTTAAAAAGGGGAGAAATCATTGTGGAAACAGTTGTCTCCTCTTGCGCAGTGCCCTTGTGGATGCTGATCGGGACCTTCTTGGAGAAGAAGTTGTCCTCAGCGAGGGCCGTCCCGTGTTTTCTGGACCAGGTTCTCGCCACCCATTCCGCCGTGGACCAAGAGGTGAGGTCTAACTTGTGTCACCCGACTGCGACTGTGACTCAGAACCCACGATATCGTTCGGCTGCATCACTTCCTCCTTCAACGTGTGCGAGCACACCAAGAGCAAGCTTCAAACAGTCAAACAGCTCAGAGTTGATCCCGCCCAAGATCTTGGGTCAACTTGTGCGTGCAAAAGAACATCATCCACACCGGTACGATATTCGCTTCAAATATCTGACGAAGGCGGAATTCTGACTTCACGTGTGTACATATGAAAGGGCAACCAGCACAGGAAACCTGAGAGGGTTATTGAGGAGAAACATATTTTTAATCCTGCTTAACGCTGCTAATGTGTTCACCTGAGAACCCTCAAAACGAGGAAAGGATCACTATTCAATCGTAGATTCATCCTTTGTCTTTGTTCGTCAATTTTCCCATGTTGGTAGAAATTCCTGGGAAATGAGTCACAGAGGGACAGTTTCTGTACTTCTTTTTTCTAAACCTTTTTCGTTTTGCTCCGTTGACGCACACACGACATCATCACGGCCAGACTTTAGTTCGTGTCTGTCAATCGAGAAGGAAAGGACGAAAGAATTGATGGAGCCAAGGCCAAGTGCAGGTCTTTTCTGCCCATTCCTTCGATCCCACTTACTCAAAGAGTCTTTCAAGTGGTGAAAGTGGTTGCTAAGTTGCGGAACGAACTCAGTTCACCCATGAATTCTTGACTCCATTATTAGGTAAGAGACAAACTTATGCTCAAACACGCACGAAGTTTGCGTTGCAAGTCAGCAAAGCGTATGTGTGCATATGACTTGTGTGCCTGTTCTTAGATTTGACTGTTTCTTTGACAACGTCACGCCAGAATGCTCATACTGCACTTGGCACGGATTTAACACTCCTTGATGAGTTGGTAAAATATGCAGATGATTTTGGTCTTTTGGCTAGTGCTGTTGGGTTGACTTGTGACTTCTCATTTCCACTGTTTTCCTCAAATTGACCAAGTCTGAGTCATGCTCTCGCCATTTCTTGTTGCGGGGCTTTGCTAACCAGTAACGACAACACATGTCGGATTCAGTGAGCTGGTCGGATTCGAGGGGACTGTATTTACACAGAGTTGCCAGATCGGTAAGCTGCTCCAGGAGACTTTAGGTCGTGCCAACTGCTGTCGGATTTGCAAACTTCTGTCAGGTTCTGCCAAATGCCAAACCCAAAACATGGAATATCAAATGCATGAGTGTTCCTAAACAGCATAAATTGAACAATATACCTTTCTGCCAATGGCTAAAAAAAACCCTTCATGTTCCGCACGTAAACATTTCACTTCTGTACACGCCTCAGTAACAGGCTGAATGGTAACAGACCGCATTGACCATCTGTATGAGGTGGAATTACACATGTTGCATCACATGATGAGCAAGGAGCCAAACTGCAAAAGTGTCTGTGGGCCTGTGCACTTGTGAAAACGAAAGGTGAAAAGAGAGAAACTACAGTAAACTGACAGTATGACAGTACTGCCTACCGTAGCACTCCACTTATTGTATGATTTCCAGGTCGCTAAACGTTATAAACCTTATGTAGGTTGTCCTGCGCCACAAGAAGATATTCCATGCTCATAATAACAAGGGAAGAGCGGCGTTTTCTCATGGCTCCAGTCGTTAATTGGAGTCGATGCACTACAGTAGAGCACAGGGTGCGCTGATCTAGAAGGCGCAACCGGGGTACAACCTTGGGTTAGGTTTTAGCATCCACCAGGAGTTAAGGTTTACCATAGGAGGCTAGGCCTTAGCACCCACCAGGAGTTAAGGCTTACCATAGGAGGCTAGGCTTTGACACCCACCAGGAGTTAAGGCTTACCATAGGAGGCTAGGCTTTAGCATCCATCAGGAGTTCAGTGTGACAAGGGAAGCCTCCATGTCATTTTTCAGTATGGTGAGAAGCTCACAGTTGTGTGCTCATCTTTAAAAGCACACCCGCTGAACACTTTTGTAATACAGAAGATTTTTGGGTTGTCGGGCAAACTTTGGACTTTTTTTGAGTACTGTACAGGGATGGCGCCCCAATGGAACACTGCCATTTTTGTGCAGGCTGAGCGCATTACCTTTTGGGGCACGGTCAAACGCTGCTTTCGTGTCAACTCCCTGGCCTAGCCTTAACTTCTGGTGGATGTGCTCCGCAATCCAAGGTCGCACCCCCGGACGAACACCCGCCCAGCTGTGTGTACAGAGCCACCAGCATGCAAACAAGCATGATGCACCCTGTGCATGCACCACATGTACGGGTGACACCCTGTGGGCTCAATTTTGTGCCACACACTGCTTTTAGCAGAACTCTGCTTCTACTAAGCACTTACAATATCACAAAACTAACGGCGAGGGCTGCTTTGTAACTGGAGTTTACTGTATCCGTGACATAAGTGGAAAATGCATCTAGCGTGTTTAGGCTGCGACTTTGAAAACATCAATCTTGCCAAGTTTTATCTTCCAGGACACACCTTTTTTTCCAAAATTCTGCCTCACAATTGTCGGTCGTGCCATATTTAAAAAAAATCTGTTAGAAGCGCCAAATTGTCATACCTGATTTCATCTTTTTGTGCAACATGGTCAGTACACCGTATGTTGTCAACATTTGTAGTCATGCTACGATCCATACGCTCTACTCACTTATTCTTTTATGTAGGCTCACGTGATCGTACCTTTGCAGGGACGAGGAGGACGATCGAAACAAGAACGGCCACTTGAACGCGAGATGTGGAGCACTTCTTGAGAGGAAAAAAAGTGCTACTGATTCCTGGACTCCTGCTCAGGCCTCCAAGACTCTGGTGCTTTAAGGAACACTACCGAAGATGCTGCAGCTGCTTCCTCACTAAGAATGGGATTTCGTTCCGTCTGCGCCACCGTCGGCCGACTTAGCTAAAATTTTGAGGCCTTCTTAGCCTGAGGATGACGGAATTCGTCGTCGTGGCCAAGAAGGTGAAGATCGACAACAAGCAGCAGACCTTCGACAACATTGTCAGCAAAAGGTATGACAAAAACCCTCATCAGCACCGCACAGTGGTGGCACAATTAACTGTCTGATAAGTTTCCCTAAGTGAGTTCCAAGTTCGGACCCTAAAGATATATTTGGGGCTCATGTTGAACCTTGTGAAATGAGCACCAGGTCAGCCAAACTGGGGAAAAGTCGAAACACAGACGTGTACGACAGCTTCAAGATCACCAGCCTGCATAGATCCAGCAAAGTTTGGGAACAAGTCTGCCGTTTTCATGATCAACGTCATGAAGATCCTTCTCCCCCCTTTACATGCATTAACCACGTTGCCTTTGATGAGTTGTGCCTATTGAACTTGACCCATTCGTGTCAGTTTGACTTTTGTATGAGTACAAAACAGGTGTGACAATATGTGCCACATATATCTGTGCTGGAATGAATCATGTTCCACGTGAATTCCACCGCTAGAGCGAGACATTTGATGGAAGTAGCTCAGTCACTCCGAGTATGCGTACGCACCTGTGGTTCATACTTGGCTGCCTCTTTTCTAGCGAATATCTAGACATGATTTTGTTGCACCGACGACCAGAAGAGATCCTTTTCATAGTGCCATGCATAATCGCTCTTGCGTGGTGGATAAGTAGTAGATGCAGCGGTTTTTGTCTCTTTCTTCGTTGCCGACGAGAAAAAAGTTGGATCAGCGAGCTCTCTTTGTTGACATTATTTCAGTGGCCTCGCGATGTCTAAGAAGTACAGTGACTCCCCGCCTTCCAGCCCCACCAGCTACTGCGGCATGGTGCAGAAACTGGCCTCCAAGTTCAACAACGGTGAGCGTCAGCTGGCGACCTCGGCACCCATGTCGTCGTCGTCGTCTTCGTCTTCGTCTTCGTCTTCGTCATTGGGACATAAGCGGGCGATGAACGAGTCGCACTCCAGACTAATGAAGCACCACGTTTTCGCGCCGAAGCCCTTCAGGGCGTCTTCCGTGACCTCGGCCAGGTCGTTCTCTGCCTCGTTCAACAGTGATAAGTCAATGGTGCAACAGGAAAAAATGTCGGACCAGCAGCTGCTGCAGCGACGGCGGGTCAACGGTGGGTCGCATGGGGAAAGGCCAACTGGAGATGTGTTCGCGCTGCAGCAGCCTTCGTTCGAAAAGGTCAGCAGCGAATCGCGGGGCGAGACTCAGCCGGTCAAAGTGGCGTCCTCGTTCCCGCAAGAGTCGAGATTCGAGGCCGCCGTGGCCAAGTTGGTCTCTGTGACCAGCAGTTTTGAGGAGGACGAGGCAGATGTTGCCACCAACAAGAGTGACAGGGTGCCTCAGAAGAAGCCTGTGGTCTCTTCAGAGAGTGAGGAGAGCACCAGCCTGCCCTCGTACGAGAACCTGCCTGTGCTACCCCCGAGATCGAGTGATCTTACTCCAGATCTGCCACCAAGGTATAGAAAGAGAGTCCGTCCTATTCGCATAACTTGACTTATTTTATGGAAACCCTTCTGTCCAGGCCTTCGAAATCTGACCGTCAGATCAGGCCAGCTGTCCCTCCCAAACCCAGGACCTTATCCTTCAGCCCTCCGGATGGGAGGCTGGAAGATAATGACAGCTCCGGTAGCTGGAGGACTAATAACTCCGAAGAAGACTTCTTCGACCCAAAGCTCCTTATGAAGAAGTTCCAGTCCAAGTCAGTCAACTATCCATTCCAGCATGCTGTGGACTATGACGGGTAGGTGACCTAATGACAAGTATAAATTGGGCCGTAGGTACTTAAGTACAGTGCACCAAAAATGCTCGTTCTACCAATAGGTCAGACTTGCAACGGAGAAGAAGATCTTGCTCAGAGTTTCAGGATCTCATTCAGAAAAAGGTATGTTTTTAGTGTTATTATCCTCCTACTTACGGGGTGAGCATCATTTGCCCCGAAGATGAAACAGTGCATGGCTTCACTGTGGGCACGCATGAAATAAAACGCTTTTTACAAGAAAAAACGAAATTTGGTCGAGCTCAAGAGCTATGACAGAGTTCGGAGCAGAAAAGTACTTGGTCAGGACAGGAAGCAAGAAAAAGTCAACATTCATCCACTTCAATAAAATGGAGGTGGTGGCAAGACGAGCAGAGTCCGGTGGACTCTGATCGTCCAGTAAAATAAGCACAGAGTATAAAATGTGAGGTTGCAACCACCAAAATGAAGCAGTTTCGCTGACATTTTGAAATGACACAAATGCCTTTACTTTCATCGACTACGGGTGAAGTTTTGCCTATCTTTCTTCACTTGTTTGACGTTGTCAAATTTACGTACATTTACAGGGTGTAAAACAAACACTTCCGCGTGTTCCGATACAGCTTTACGTAGTGATTTTGAAAGTGCTGTCAGTTGACACACAGTTATAAAAAGGTTGGCAGTGACAATTCTTATGAGTTTAACGTCAGACTTTTTGTTTGTGCCATTTTGGCGACAAAATTAGCTATTGTGTTGCTTGCAGACTCACTTAAAGTAGTTCAAGTCAAATAATGCTCACTCCGTAGTCTCATAAAAAATGTTTTCCGCTCAATTTATCATACTAGACTTAAATTCTCTCTCTTCAAGGGTGAAATAAGAGAACGAATCCTGTCTAAAATCACCCTTCTTCGCGACGAAAGAGAGATGATTTTGGAAGAGAAACAGGTATAAGAACTATTGTACTTTCCTTCTCCACCACAAGCCTGAGTGCGCATTTGACGTTTTCAGGAAAATGATATTTTTGGCGAGGACTTGTTGACCCGCCTGGAGGCCTTGGCTACATCCACCGAGGTGGACAGGGTCTTCAAGTACTTGCAGGAGGTGGAGCAAATCACCAAGCTGAGTGTGGGACTAAACATCAGGCTTAACCGAGTGACCAAGCTGATGGAGAAGAGCAAGGTCAAGGGAAAGGACAAGGTGTGAGTTATGTAGAAGTTGATCGGGCACATGGTAATTGTTGGTCTACACCTGTTCCAGGAAAACTTGGAGAGCAAGAAGGCCAAGCTGCTGGAACAGATTTCAGAGGCTTCGTTGCTTCAGGCCAACACGGATCGTCGGGGAGCGGCCATCAGGCGCATCGTGACCAAGTACTTGGACGAGAAGACTCGGCATGATTTCGAGAACTACCTCAGCACTCTCGTTGCCAAGATCACCGAGCTCAAGGAGATGGATCAGAGGGTGCAGCTGGGCGAGGAGCAGCTCGTGGCCCTCAACGACAGCTCGTCGAGCTCGCTCAATGGCTCGCTCTGCTCACTAACAGAACAGTGATTGACAAGCAATGCAGGTATGCCAAGGGCACCTCAAAGGACCTCCGAGTAACTTTCAGACACTGAAGGTTTCCTTCCTTCCTGAAATGGCGATATTCACCTCTACCATTTCGTCTTCCACGTTTTTGTGACACCAGGATGAAGTCATCTAATGTCAGTCTGCTCGTTCATTGCATACCTAATGAGATAATCACATAATGATGGGCATTTGAGCATCTTATTTATTTACATTTAGTGTGATGTCAATGGAAGAATGTTATGAACTGTGTGCACATTCTCATATTCAACCTCTACTGGACGTTGCGCCTGCTCGCCCGCCCGAAATATTGGGCGTGACTCACCGGTTGTGATTAAATTTGGAAGTTCCGCCTTCAGTTCAATCGCTACCGACGTCGCCGCCCACAGCGACTCATCCAGACTCAGTCATCAGCAACGAATACGCAAACGTTTTGTTAAATCTATGTTTCCGCTAATCTACTCATTCAATACGTGAAAGAGGAGAAAAAGTCACGATCTGGCGAAAGAGATTACCTAGAAGATGAAATATTATTTTTTAGATCACATGTCCAGGTGGTGTCGCAAGTAAATGTTAGGTTCTTCCAGGCCAGTTTCCAGTTCAACAGTCCACCTATTTGGGCTCATTGATTCTATCCTTTGCTTGTTCTCGCAACCTCCAATCTCCGGTCCCCTCCCCCCTTCCCGCCCTTGTATATTTCTTGCAAGACCCCCTCCCCGGGAAACCTACAACAGGCAGCTGTGCTCATTGCGTGAGAACAGGTTACTCAAAAACCAATGTGATTTTGAGCGAGGATTTTTACTCGCCCGAGGGCTCTACTAAGGTTGCCATCTACTGCAGAAAGTTGATACTTACCATAATAAAGCTGGAGAGAAAAAATAAGGATGCAAAGTACTTAGTTGTGGTCTCTTGGACGGGATGCACAGGCAGACAGTACTGTACAAAGTACATGTTGACGGTTGAAGTGGAGAATCCGGGCAATTTTAGCCTCGCCTCTGTTGGAGATGGAAACATACGTCTATGGAATGCAGTCCAGGCATGCATTAGTGGACAGGAGACCAGTAGAAAAAGCTGAGCTGATCGTAGTTATACTCGCGCTCGCACTGGGAGCGCCAGCGGCGGCCGCCGCGGCGGCCGCGGCTGCAAAGGCCCTCTCCAACGAAGACTCGTGGAAGGAGGACAAATGGAGAGAGGAGAAGAACAGGTAAAAATCGCGTTCACGCAGCAGCGCGGGTGCGACTGCATGCGGCAGACATGTCTGAAGAGCCATAGGAGAATGATGGGGTGTGGGATCAGGCGTTGTCGTCGGACGACAACGTGGATGCGTTGGCCCCGTCCAGCACGAGGAAGGGCGTGGTCTGGCTTTGGCGGATGACCGTGCTGCAGCACGTCACGGCAAAGGGCGACGTGATGGTGTGCATCTCTCCGTGTTTCTGACAGGCCTTGCCCTCCTGCTTGCTTGCCAGTGTCTCTCAAATTCAGTCCTGGCTCCTCGCGCTCCCATCATCGCGCCTGACAGGCGGGGCAGGGGCCGGAGACTCTTGTAGGACCACTTGTTGAGGTTAAGTAAGGCAGGTTAGGTAAGCTTATTCGAATTTCTTTCTGCAGGACAGTCAGTACAGTTCTGTCGCACGAGCAGCTGGAATTGGTCCGTGACAGTAGAAACATCCCGCATCGTCCACGTCTGTACGAAAGTGTCTTTCCTGCATTGTCCCGGACGGGAGAAAAGGACACTGGAGGAGCTGACCAGAAGCTGGATCCCCAAGTCACCTTTGGCCTCCCCTCAGTCTGTGATTTCTGCTCAAGTCACAACCAAGTCGTGCTGAAAAATGCTGCCTCTGCCTGCTTGAATGAGAAGAATTAGTGAGAAGAATTTTTTTGCTTGATCGAAAAAAAGTCGCTCGTACCAAGAGGATCTGGAGGTCCGGGCCAAGGCAAAAACATGACGGTAAGAAGAGAACTTTTTATGTTCACCTTTGCTGAATGACTTGAGAAGGGAGGGCCTGACGAGGCCCTGGGCCTGCTACTGTGCGTTTATAATCCTCCCGTGTTTTTCTGGCCCAGCTTCGACCCCTGTAATTAAAGTGCAAGCGAAGTAACGAGGAGAGTGGAAACTTTTAGCTCCATTAAACTCAGCAGTGTTTTCTGAGTGTGGAAGACGCCGCAACTTGGAGGCGCAGTCGTAGAACTGCCAACATTGGATACGAAGCAAAGGCTTGACAACCTTGGGTTCCCTCCCTCCGGGTTGTGTTTGGAGGGTCACAGCTGACCGTGGATCGTGGTCAGTCCATGGGGCAGTCGCTGGAGCAGCTGGCGTCTTGACACCCAAACCTGTTTCTCCGCCTGGTTTCGTCAAGGGAAAACATAGCGTCGATGGCAGTGGGGGAACGGGGGGGAGACCAAGACCTTGTGCTCCTATTCCTTGGCGCACACGCGCCGACTGGAGCTGCAGGGCAAATGTTGGAGCAGCGCTTTTAGCACGAGCACAAGTCAATCCTGTACAGCGTCTTTGTGACGACATTAATTAGACGTGAGCGGCACACCGACGCCGACGTCCACACCCACACCGACGCCCACGTGGACAGCATGAAAACACCGACATGACAACGACTACTTTTAAGTCTCGGCGTCGGCGGACAATGTGTCCTCTCTACGTGTCTTGCACACACATGTCCAAATTGGACCAAATTTGAAGTGTTGACATTGGGTATGAGCGGAAATGTATCGATTTTCAACTTTTTCTCGGCAGCCCCAAAACCGAACCCGGCTACTTGCGCTAAACGCCGAACCCACTAGAATTTCTTGGAAAGCACACACACATCTCACATCTATTCCACCTGCCTTTTGCTTTTCTTCTCTCCTTCGGAACATTACTGACAAGATTTTGCTGGCGCGCATATTGCGCTACTTGGTTCCTTTGCTCAATATGTGGCTTCAATATGTTGGTTCCTCAGTCGCTCACGTGCAACTTTGCCTATGGTCTCGTCCACACTTTTTCTGGTCAGGCAGCTCCAACACTGGTTTTCAGTTGGTACTTGGTGTCAGAAAACCGAGAATTTTTGACGCACTCGCCCCTGGACACGAATCTGGCATGTCTCCAATATCTTCTTGGAGCAGAAGATGCCCTTCATGATCTCCACCAAAGACGTCACTTCTTGGCATCGAGAACAAGACGTTCTTGGAAGGCAGAAACAAAGCATTCATGTGTTTTGGGCCGCAGATTTGGACACTTCTAAGGGGCCCAAGAAGGGAACATCCAACTCTGCGTGCGCTTTTGCTGTAGCAAGTGCATTGACTAAGTCATTTTCTTGGGATTTCTTCCGCCGCACAAGAAGAAGGAAGCTGCTACAGATCCAACCGTGACATCTATCCAATTCTTGGCAGTGGAAAATGACCATTACTCCTTGAATGGCAAAAAGCGTCTGGTTGAGAAGGCACCTGTTGAAACTCAGGCAGCCAGTGAACAAGTCGGTATCAGCGCAGGACAGGAAGGCATTCATTGTCGTTAGTCACTGGCGCCGTGGCAAACCTGAATGACCCTAGGGGGGAGACCTCAGTGCAATGGCGACATAATAACAATTTCTGCTTGCGCCACCAAACCTTTAAGGGGGTGCTTCAGTCTCTCACACCTTTTTTTTTTCTTTTTGCAGATCTTCAGAGTGAGGGGAGAACAAAAGGGGCAATATAAATCGGCTCTTTTTGCATGCAGTAATGAATTTCTGTCACCTGTCGACAGCCAACGGCCTTGAAATTGCATTTCCACGCCAAGAACGTTGACAAAAAAACCAATCTGAATATGCCTTTTCTACCTCCTTCCACCGCCATGATGCAGATTGACGGTAGGGGGCTGAAAGTAGGCAAGAATTAGAAAAATTGGCTTCTCCTCCACCAACTTTCACCTTCACAGGGATTTTTTGGGGAAAAAAAGCCTGGTTTGGCAATCGTTTTTGTTCCCTTTTTTGCGTCAGTCCAGCAGGATGAATATGCATGCACGGTATTCAGAGAAAAGTCAAGTTGGGAAATGCAAACAATCTTGGCTACATTGACGAATGTCACGGCTGAAGAAGGCTGAGGATGCGTCACGATGATAGCATTATTGTTTACCTACTACATGGACGGAGAGGAAAACCGTCCAAGATTTCTTTTACACTCTGAAGCGCTGCATCACTAAGACACAGTTTGGAAACGCAAAAAAATTCTAATGCAGAGACACATCTGTGACGGCAGCAGCTTTAGTGCCAAGCAGAGTCAGCGTGTGTGAATAACACGCATGTCAATAACGTACAGAGGACCCCGCATGTAAAGGCAACCCTGCCCTGGCGCATGGCTTATCTTATATTCGTGCAAGCAACGAGTCTTCCGTTCTTTGACTTTGCCTCTCAAAAGAGGATTGTTCTTATGTCCGGCGTCCTCATCTTCTCTGCCGTCTTCTTGTGTAGAACTGACAGGAGGAATACCTACCTACCTGTCTTACCTGACGTCGCCCAGGGGCAATAATTGCGATGAGTCAAAGTAGGATTTCTTGCACTCCTCAACGCTGAGGGGACGTCAAAAGTGTATATATGTTGTTTTCCACATTTTTTTCTCCTGCATCTTTGCGGAAAAAATAGTGCTGAGAACCTCAGATGATTCAAAATATCTATGTAACAAGTTGAAGATTGTCTGCCTGTCCGGAGACAAGACCACAGATATCTCCAGAAGCATGTCACCCACGTGAACAATTTCTGCTTTAGGGGAAAGAGGGCATTGAGGGCTATGGCCTAAGTTAAAGTCAGCGACCTCCGAGGTCACTAAGGCCTCAAGATGTCCTCAATGTGGCCTGTCATAGATTGCTTAAGGGGTGATGGCAATGATCCTGTAAGAATCAGCGCGAGAATCAGGTGAAGAAGGCCAAGCATCCAGCCGGAGCAAAACGACAGCAGGAGCAATGAATAGGAGAACAGTAGACCCCGCTTATAACACCACCCTTGGGCTGCGGCAATTCTGGTCTTATAAGCGATCTGGTGTTATAACTAGGTTTGCTCAAATAGCTCTACTTTCAACCTTCAAAAGTATTTATTGGGTGTTCCAAAGAACCTGTCGAGTGTAGACTGCTTAAGGAACTGATCAAAGACAGTTTCAACCTCCTTTTCAAACCTAAGAGCCTTAGAAAAGTCAAAGTCTTTGGTTTGTAAGCCCCTGTTCAACACTGCCATAGGGTCGTCCATGTTGGTGATGTTGAACTCCATCCTGGCCACTTTTTGTCATGAACATTTTTCTTTCTTTGTTGTTGAAACACACAAGTCAGCAAAACAGCTTTAAAAATCATCCTTACGCCTTCAGTGCGTGGTTCAAATCCAGTTAAAACCAGTGCCAACAGACAAAAGCTGGTGTTATAAGCAGATCACCCTGGTGTTATAAACGGGCCATTTTCTTAGTAAAATCGCGAATTGATTTGGTCCTGGCCATTTCTGGTGTTATAACCAGACTGGTCTTATATCCGGTGGTGTTATAAGCAGGGTCTACTGTACTAGTTAGTAGAGACAGGTTCGGGCCCTGGAGGTTAGGGTTACGACTGGCCCTCGGGCTGAACATAGAATAAGGCAAAAACAAAGTGGGGTACAAAGTTTTCATTTGCATGACAGAAGTTTTTTGAGATATTAGGAAAGCTCAGAACATCGCTAGAGATTTTCATGCAAACAAATATGCATTCAAACATTCTTCCCCTTGATTCTACTCCTTTTTTGAGATCCTGTTGAAAATGTCCTTTCTGACGGTGCTGATGTTGCTGGTATGCTCAAATGTTTCATCGCAAGGTCATATATTGCTGAAAATCCTTCTCTTCCCTCATGCACCCATCAAGTCAGTGGGTTTTTGTCGCTGGGCAAGCGAGGAAGCATGAAAATCTTCTGTTCTTGGGTCACCAATAGAATTTAAATTGATAGTGCAAATTCTCATCTGGTCCCTCCTGTTCATGATATGCGCTGTGGCTTTGGTCATTGGCAGAAGCATGGGGAATATTGCCTTGTTGATGCTGGTCAGAAATCCTTCAAGTTCTTGGCACACCAGTCCTGAGCTTTCTTGGCCTTTTGGCCTGGTACAGAGTCCTGCTACCACACATAGTCCACGTCACCATAGTTGGCATCGATCCATGCCTTCACGACGTCCTTCATCACTACCAGGTACTCCTCCTGATCAATCTTAAGGTCCTTGGGGAAACCAGTGTTGTGGCATGACCTTGCCATCCCATTCCACGAGCCCCAGCATTATGGCACCTGCTGGATGCTCGGTGGGGTTGATGGCTGGCACTTCAGAAGGGGACTTGGCAAAGTACCAGTCATTCCTGGCATTGCGCGCCTGGTCCACTGTCCACCTCTTCTTGTCGGAGAAAGGGCGGACGGCGCTTCATCCACGTGATGAGCTACTTGCCCCTGTCCAACCTGGACCTCTTGGATGTACTGGTGAGCAGCTGCTGACCATGTCTGACGTAGCTCTTGAGGCCCATGCGTGCCACGTTTGACCTGATGATCTTCTTGTCGACCTTGAGCTTCTTGGCCAGCTGCCTCATGCACGTTGTGATCTCGGCCTTGATATCTCTGCCTCCAGAGGCTCACTGATGTCCACGTTATTGTGGCCGCCAGAGCCAGCCTTCCTCTCGAGCGTCTCACCAGCCTCCACCTTGGCCTTGACCTTGTAAACCATACTCTTCTTGACGCCGACAATGCCGCAGATGTCCCTTGATCAGGACGCCGGTGCGGAGGAGATCGGCAGTCTGCTCTCGTTCGGATGCCATCTTGAAAATTACTCATCTCTGAGCAATTCTTTTGTTATCAACAGAATCAGTTCATCCTGATGAATCTAATGATGCATGAAAACACTTATGGGAGCTACAGACTGTTTAGAATTTTCCACATTTTGCTTCTGCACACTGTTCTTAGTACTCGCATAGCAACAACGCCCGCCTCCCGCTAATATGTAGTACTTGGGGAACTGTTCTGCTTTAACTGTGAAGTGCATACAAGGATTCCGTGCCATAACAAAGTGATGCACGTCCAGCTCCATTCCTTGAGCATCGTATGAAGCGCAGAGAAACTTTTCTGACTGTTTATAGAGTTTTTGAATGAAAGTTCTTGTGCTTTCCAACACCCAAACAGGCCAACAATGAAAATGCAACGAATTCAGTGAGGTTGTAAGACGAGAAGGTGAAATCAGCTGATCTGCACAAAGCTTTTGCCCCGATCAACTTCCAGGCTTACTTTGAGCCCTGCAAATGAGAGGTTCATAGTAATTGGCATAAGTGACGTTTCAAAAAAACTGTTTCAAAAAAATACCTCAAAAGGTTCACACAAGTTAAGCTTTGAATGTCTCACTTTCACTTATTTTTGTGGTCTTACTGAGCATGAAGATGCCACATTTCAGCTGCCTTTTCAACTTCAGTGACTGTTTTCAATATGCTAGAAAATGACAAATGCGAACACTTTTGTCTTAGAAAAGGCTTCGTCAAAGTAATTTTCAAGTCCTCTACTTTCGGTTTGGTCTGGTGTTGTTTCATTCGTTTCTGCCACAAGCTTCGATGACCGCGGTCAAAACTCAATTTTGACGCACTTTACATAAAATACAGGGTCAAATAAGCTGTTTTTTCCATCGGCATTGCAAAGGTTTTCCCTTGGCCAATTGAGGTCTAGTGGAGCTCAGTTGATGCTGGCTAGTTTTATGCCTCCTATATTTTTGCACTGCTAAACACTACCAGAATCTATCACGACGTCAATAGATTCTGTGGACGGGGCATTCTGACCGAAAAAGTGTAAAATAACTTTTTTGACTTGTTCTGGACTTTCTTGACTTTGCTTAGAAAAGTAATGTCACAATCCCTCTTGCCCTCCCTCCGGAGATGTTTTGGGTAACCTGTGCAGAAGTGACGTTCATTTTACACTTAAGGGACTCTCTTTGGGATTTGTGGGAAATTACTCTCCTGTGCCTTTTACAGGCACTTCTACTAAACAAAGTCAAGAAATTGCATTACACGTCAAAACAGTTACTGTTACACTTTTGTGGTCAGAATGCCCCATACTATTAATAAAATTTTGGTGGTAGCTCCAAGAACCACAGCTGCAGAAGTTCCCTCAGGGTACTTTTACTATGCAAAGTCAAGAAATTGTATAGCACGTCAAAAAAGTTATTTTGTACTTTTTTGCTCAGAACACCCTTTAATGTTAATAAAATTTTGGGGGTAGCCCCGTCAGACTAACAATCATAGCTGCAGAAGCGCACTGGGGGCCTGGGGGGATCTTTGGCAGCCTAGGGCCACTCTTGGTGGAGGTGAGAGAATAGATATTTTCCTCATGAGAAAGAATTAGACACAGGGGCTGAAGTTTCCGAATGAGACAAGATACTTTTCCTCGGGTTCACCCTCGGGCTGAGAGAAACCCAAGGAGAAGCATCCTCCCCAAATCCGGAAACTTTAGTCATACTGTCTAATTGCGTGAGCATCCGCACCATCTTTGGGCCGTCCTGAGTTGCTTTTCGATTTTGAGGTAAAAAGTGGTCACCCCATCGTACAGGGTGTTGGTGTTGGAGGTGCAGCTGTAGATCCACTTCCACTTCCTTCTCTTCGTGACGCATCTGGCTGCAATCTCCAGCTGGCTTTCAGCCCTTTTCTCCACGACTGCTGCTTGTCATTGCTGCCGCGTCAACGTCCTTTTCATCAGCTTTGCACACCTGTTCACCACAAAGGAAAGGGTGTGCACATCGCACGTCATCGCCGCTGCCAAGATGCTGCGACCTCGCGACCTCGCGACCTCGTCCAGTGTGACGTTGACAATGCAAGCACCTGCGCCACCCAAAAGTTGACTTGCCAGCGTTCAGGAAAGAGGTGGGAGCTGTGCTGTCCCTGTAGGTGCGAGACAAGAAGAAGGAGTTTTGCCAAGTCTCATTTTTCTTCGCGTAAAAAATTTTGGTGCTTGTGTGCTTGTTACGGCCCCACTTTGGGGATATGCTGAGAAAAGCCCCTCTTTCTTCTTTGGGGCTTCCCTTTTCTCTCCGGGAACTTTGAGTAGGAAAAGAAAAATAACTTTAAGTTGAGTCTTGGAAATAAGCATTGGCGAAAAAGGAAGGACATCTGGTGCTCCCGGTGCTGGAAAGAGATGCACAAAAGCAGGCACGACTCACACGGACGCTGCACTGGAAGCAATGAGTCCTTGGACGAGCTTAATGGCAAAATTAACAGTGCTGTTAAGGGTCGACGCCGATCTCTTCAAAATTTGTGACAAAGCGACAAATTTAAAAACGATTTGAGCAAACGTACTTGACTTTTTCAACAATACAACTAGATTGGGTGTCATTTGATTTGGGTCATACGGTACATGCAGCAGTGCAAAAGCCACCACTTCTAGGACAACCCTGCGAATGTTTAACCTGCAACTGATATATATATATAATGATCTCAATCTCAATATATCAAGATACATAACTGACGAATAGCACAGAAGCACTTTGGTGAGGCACTACTGAAGATGTGCATCCTGCTGGACTTCTTCCTGAATTCCGTCACGTCTGTGATGGATACCTTTAAGGACGCCGTTCACAAGCTCAAGTTCAAGAACCGTCAGGGAGAGCTGAGGAAGATGCAGAGTAGGCTGAACAAGAGATTCACCGAGAACTCCAGCAAGAAAACCACGTGCAGCCCCAACGACTTCAGTCTCAGGGACACACTCAGCACGCTCAAGTTTTGGACTTACTAATATATAAAATATCTTCGTGAAACCCAGTAAGAAATACGCTGCGTTCGCGTTTCAGTTGCAGGTGCATTTTATTCTAAAAGATTCTTCAGGACTGAGTCATTGGGTGAGCTGAAATTTTGTCAGCCGAAGCAGTTTTGTGTGACAGATTGACCTATGATGGTTTCAGCCTTATTTCCAACAGCTGTAGTTAACATGATGCAAAAAATTGCTGTTTGCCCAGTTCATTTTTGATATGTTCTGTACTTCGCTGTGTGTATTGGCAATCACAGCGCAGAGCAAAAAGGTGGCTGCAGCTTCAGATCAACTTATATGATGAAGAAGTGATAAAAAGAGTCTTGTTAAGAAAGCTTTGCTGCATCTCATTTACTACAGTCACTCCTAGTTACAGGCGTCAGCAACGACACAATTAGGCTAGCAAAAGATGTTCCGTGCATGCATACAACACATACAGTGGAACAATATCAGTCGCTTAATAGAGACAATTTGGGATTGCGAATTTGGTCTCTAATAAGCGTGTGTCCCTAATACCTGTGTTGATAAAAAAAAACATAGTCAAAAAGCTGGAAAAAGACATAGTGAAGCAAAAGACATATTTTTTCAT
>JAAUXU010025089.1_pt1 | contig 17374 bp, 18 predicted proteins | sample 7278151 | NCBI WGS metagenome assembly JAAUXU01 (sample SAMN14350113, study PRJNA611818) | marine sediment metagenome | isolation source: surface marine sediment (1.8m) | place: French Polynesia: Moorea | collected 2018-08 | reverse complement strand
TTTGCTTCCCCCCCGTCTCCACTTTTCATTTCAGTATGACCCGTTCTGGAGAGAACAAAAAGGCGCCTGCTCCCTCCCTCCGCCTTAGGGTTAATTGCTTGGAGAGGCGATGGAAAAGTGTGGGGAAGCAAAGCGTACGACTAGGAGGAAAGGGGGAAATATGAGATAGGACTTTTTGTCATTTTCTCCTTTGGATGACGTTGTTATATTCGTAGTAGCAAGAAGAAAACTTTTTCCCATCTTTTTACGATTTTTTTGTGGCGCCAGATTGCAGAAAAGGAAATAAGAGAAAATATTGTAGCTTTGTGGAGTGACGCGAAAGTGTACATTTCCGGGTAAATGAACTCTTGTACAGACAGCAAGGACGCGCGCTAGGATCGTTTCAAGAGATAAAACCAACGGCGCGAGAGAGGGGCCAGCATTTCGTTTCCATGCTCTGAACGGAAAGCAGATGCTGGGAAAGAAGCGTTTCTACAGCGCAAGGATGATCGAGAAAAGGGGTTTCGGGGGGTCTTGAAATGGCGGTGGCGGCGGCGCTTTCGTCCTTATCTCCCACTTGCAGGGGCGGCGGGATCTTGACAGCTGGGCAGAAATAATGACTCGGCCACTTCTTTGGCTTTTGCTCTGTGGCCGCGTCTGACACGTGTTGCTCTGTGCGCAGTTGTTGAGGGAGGAATCACTCGACCTTGGTATCAAGGAGAAAATTAGTCGAACGAACGCCAAGTAAGGCCTCAAATGATTGCCCCTCCGTCGCGATTCTCTGCGGGGTCTTTCCTCTCCGCCAGGACGAAGAGACTTTTTTATTCCAGAGAAACGGAAGAAAGGAAGAAGACCTTGGAACTTTCGAGTAATTTTTCCTCCCTTGGGAAGAACAGGAGAGCAACTTTCGAACGAGAGACGTTCTACGGCGATGATGATGTACCGGTTTTTAAGCCAACTCCTTTCTTTTTCCGCTTCTGCTTTCCTCGGCAATATTTTTCCCTAGCTCTACGTAAATCGTATCGAGATACCTTGGTAGAAACAACTCAAGCATCAGAACTCTCCGCTAGCGCTTGCAAGGTTTTAAAGCATATACGGTACTACTGCACGCGGTGCTTTGCATCTCTGGAAAAGAGAGCAAAACCGCTCCGTTCAAGGCTCCTGAAACAAAAGGCACTCTTCTGCCGGGTGCTTCCCCCTTCCTCTAGGCAACGACGCGCATGACTTGGTTTAACGGCGGAGGAGGAGGAGGAGGCCGTATCCGCCGCCGATCTCACCCGAAAATTACGACTTCTGAAGGAGCTACCTGCCTCTTCTCCCTCCTCTCCTTGCGAATGTAGCGAAGTCGTCGTATCCTCCGCAGTAACATTTCTGCCTTTTACGGCCCATGCAGGTTAACCACTCCCTTACATTCTCCTCCTCCTCCTCCGTCCCCTTTCGGCACACAGCCCTCGGGGCGTATGCCGGGTACACTACACATACAGTTCCCCATAGATTCATGCAGTCTAGCCTGTAGTTCAGTCTGCATGGAAGGGTTTGTTTAAATAAAGGTCCCCCCTCAATGCATTGCATCCCTCGGGCGAAATTGCCAGTTTCGTTGGCCAATCGTGCAACCTCAAAAAAGTCAAGAACATGCTGCTATTCATCTATGGATGTTGACAGAGGTCGTAACAGGGTTTTGAGGGGGGAGGTTGGATGGGGAAAAAGAACAGAGAGATTTGATACTCTTGCCATAGACAAAACAGCCTAGGCATGCATTGCGTACATATTGACAAAAAATGAGTTTCCTGATAGCGAAGAAACATAGAGACTAGGTTTTTTCTAAAATTGTGTCAGTCTATTCACTGCATTGAAGGCAATTTCACCTATGAAGTGGAATACCTTCCTGCACATACACGACTTTTCCTCTTCTTTTTCCCCTCCCGGCCTCTTCTTTTTCTCGAGTCTCAAAGGTTGAAGCGAGGTCTCGCAACAACGGAATTGGCAGTTGCTGATCCGCCAGTGAGCACTAAAAAACAGAGTGGGGATGGAAAGGAGAAAGGGAGAGCCGCCTATTTTTAGTGCAACAAAATAGTTTCCTCCTCGGCTTCGTCGGTCGGAGGCTTCTCGATCTCCTCCTCGCTGCATGCCGAAAGGAACGAGAGGAGCTACAACAGATTTTGGTGTCGGCGGCCGCCTTTCCACTTGAGGATGGGTCGGCCGTGCAGCGCCTCCTGCTACTCCTCTTTTCCCAACCGCTCTCATCCTTCCCTCCTCATATTTTATATCCTTTTGGGATGCAGCCAGGGTCTCTTGTGTGTGTGTGAGTGAAGCCTCTTCTCCTCCCCCTTCCTTTTTGCGGCCTCTACCAGGCCTGGCACATTAAGCTGCCAAGCAAGCGCTTAAGCGTCATCATCCCTTTTGAAGTTCTTCCCTCCCTCCCTCTCTTGGGATCTGATAATCGGCTTTCTAGAACGCGCTCAGACAGACGACTTGGCACCTTTCCCTTTGAGAATTTAGAGAAGTAAGGGAGATTACCACCCCCACACCGCCGCTACAATTCGCATTCATCCCTTTCGCCTACGCAAAAAAAGCACGTCCAAATCCTGGCTGCTTCCCAAGGGTGTTTGACCTGGCTGTACCGCCACCGCTCCACCTACGGGGAGACGTGCTCGCCCATGTCTTCGCCAGACGTGGGCGCGGGACTCTGCGACTGTCCTCGTTGGGAGCGGGAGGGATGCGGCGGCGAGGGAGTAGCAGAGGGCACCGTCGTCTCCAGGTGCACCATCAGCGTCAGGGATTGCCGGGAGTTGCTGTCCGGAGGAGAAAAGGCGATAAATCAGCGATCGGTGCCCCTCAATCTGTCGGTGATGGCAGAGGCGGAGGAGGATGACTCGTCCTCGGAGGGGGGTGAAGTATGTACGTGTTGCACGCAAACGCTCTGTTTGTAGGGTGGCAATAAATTCAGGAATACGACTGTGTTTTTCGTCTATCGGCCCATTCTCTTGCTGCGCAGGACAGAAGTTTTTTCCCTTCAAGTGCCCCTTTTCTCTAGAGAGGAAAGCCCTTCCAGAAGATGACAGTGGTAACAAAGCCAAACAAAAACGGTCCCCATCCCCCCCCCCCCAACGTACGGATATACCCGCTTTTCTTTTCCCGTAAACCGAAGCAAGGAAAGCGGGGAGGGAGGAGAAGGGCCGCCGTGTGATTTATGACTGGAAAGACTTATGTTGCCTCCTTCGCCCCCTGCTCTTTTCTCTCTCTCCTCCCCCTTGCCATTTGACCCCGCCGTACATCTTTTCGCGACACAGCAGAGCCCCTTCTTCTTCTCCCCGCTCTTTGCCAAGACAATGGTGTCGGAGGTTCTGGAAGTTCGCGTCAATCGTTGGCGCCAACCCGGCGGAAAAACTGCCGGACACACTTGCAGACGAAGAGAGAGAAAATGTCGAGTGAGAAAAAACTGCAACCCGAGGATGCTTGTCCGGAGTTTCTCCTCCTCCGGACCGCTTTTGGCGAGGAAGATGCCGCATCCGAGCTGAGCCCACAGGATGCGGCGAAGTCTGGCGGTGGTACTCTTCGCCTTTGCCGTTGCTGTATCGACAGGAACTGATGACGGCAAAGATGTCAAGGAGAAGATAATCTCCGTCCTCAGGGTCCCCTTCTACCAGAGGCAGTCCGCGAGGAAGGCGGCGGGGAATGCAAAGAAGAGGTCCTCGCACATGGGTAGAAAAATTCGAATGCGTAGTTTTTGTGGTGAAAGCACACATCACTTGGTATGAGCAGTGCCTGACCTGTTCGGCTCCGTCGTCCCAACGTCTGCCGGAGGCGCCGTCGAGCAGAGGCCGAACGAAGACTGCTCGGCCGCCTTCGACCTCTTCTACAAGCAGAGCTTCTCCCAGCTCCGCCCTCCTCCTCGCCGCGTCCCCGTCGCCCTCAGCGGAAACGAGAGCGCCAGGGCCAACTGGGGCTTCTTCTTCAACACGGGCGGCAACGGGTCGGAGGGCTACGCGGGGTGCTTCCGACAGAACGCCGCAAACCCGAGTCAGTAGAGAAAATTTAAATTGCGGGAAATCGATATCGAGCTCCAAATGTCAAAACAGCATTGAAAGGCATCGGGCCTTGCAGCTCGTCCTTCCTTGGCCGCGAGTGCCCGTTCTACCCCACCTTCCCCATCGGCGTCAAGTTCTCCCCCGCCTGCTGCGACGGCGACGGCGGGTGCCGCTGCGAGTGCATCTACCAGTGCGCCACGCGGGCGCAGATCGTCACGCTCCTGGAGGCCAACGTGCTCAACTACCGCTACCTCGGGTGCACCACCGGGGTGGGGTCGGAGCGGCAGGGGGAGGAGTGGAGGAGGGCCAAGTGCGAGGGGACCGTGGGAGGGGAGGACCAGCGAAACATGGAGAGGGAGTGCGGGAGGAACGGGACCAGGTCAGATATGTCTAATCAACAACAACAGCTACAACAGCAACTGCTAATGTAGGGCCATTTGCGAGAAGACCGGGGCCTGCGTCAAAGATGTGTGCAAGTTCTGCTTCCGGTGGCAGTGCGAGAAGCCGAAGAAAGAGGAGGGCTCGAGGAAGGTGAAGAAGACGAAGAGGTCGAAGGAGAGGAACAGGAGGAGGAGGCTGAAGATGAAGAACGGGAGGAAGATGTTGAAGAAGGGGAATAGAAAGAGGAGGAAGGGAAAGAGGAGGAAAAGGAGGAGGAGGAGGAGGGACAAGAATAAGGGCAGCAGGAGGGGGAGGAGCGAGGAGAGTGAACAGAGGAGAAAGCAGCGCAGGATCATAAAGCAGTTGAGGCGGGCCTGGTCCGAGCTCAATCTCCTCGACGGGTGACAAACAAACGCACTCAAGTCTGTTTCCAAAATAAATGCTTAATGGACCCCGAGAGACCAGGCCTCCTTTTTATGGGGCGCAGTTGAGAGACAGACGGCCATGAGAGAATTCTGTAAATATTTGGCATTTAACAGAGTGTAGGTAGGCAAGTGATCCAGCAATCGGACAGGAAGGGGGAAATGTCGGAGGAAAAGTCAGACACTCGGGGAGGAAAGATTTAGTTTATTTATTTGTGCCTCCAGTAAATAAACAACTCCCTCGAAGGATGCTGGCTGTCCGTAGCATAGTCGATGAGGAAAATGTTTCTTTTATTCGTCTTAAGAGCAAAGCTCGGCCTGCCCCAAATCCGGCCTAGATTTGTCGCTATACGTAATGTACTTTAGGCACAATCCCACCACGCCTACGCTGCGCCTACCACCACGATGTGAGAAATTATTGTTTTTCATTTCTTCCCCAGCAGCCAGAATAAATGTTTGCCTTCTTTTCCGTGCCCTCCGTTCCGCCGCGGCCTTTTCCCACCTTTTTTTTTTCGTCCGGCAGAAATTGTGTACGAAACATGATATCCCGCCAACCCCCCTTACTTTTTCCCGCCTCCGCATTTTTACCCCGCTGTTGTTTTGGATAAAGGGGCAAAGAAAGGGGAAATGTCGTCCGCGGCATTCCCTAAGCGTTTTCCATGGTCCAGAAGTCGCGGGGAGGGAGATCTTGGGGGACCGCCGTTCTCCTCCTCCTCCTCCTCCTCCACACTTTTACCAGATTCCCCCCGAGAGTCGCGGATGTAAGGATTGTGGGAGACCACGGCTGGGGGGAAGGAGGAGGAAGAGGGGGAGGTGCCGACAGCCACAAAATCCCACTCCTCCTTTGCATACAAACATGCCGACGCGACTTCTACCCCCGCGGGGTCCGAGAGTTCCGTCCTCTTCCTCGAAAAGTGAGACCACACGGGAGGAGAGGAGGAGGGGCGAAAGCGTCGTCCGAGAAGATTTCTGTCGGAGCCGTCCTCATAAATGGAGTTTTACAATGCCCCTCTTTCCGCTCTGGGGGAGGGAAGAGCAAGGATAGCAGGGGGAAATATTTTGACGGTCTCTCCTTTCTCCTCCGCCTCCGCCGAGACATTCGTGCCACGTGTGACGGAGATCGCGGAACAGCCTCAGCAGCGCCCAACCGTTGTCTTCCCTTAATCTATCTCCCCGATGGAACAAATTTGTCTCCAACTTTGGAATTTACTGCTCCATTGGATGCTGAAATTAGGGCTCCCTATTGATAGGAGGGGGGCCGATCGCGATTTATGTCAACATCGTCTGTGTTTCGTGCAAGGCCAGTCTGGAGGAGGAGCACCCATTTTCGTAAAGGAATTTTCGCTTTGTCTGTCTGGCCTTGGAAGCAGCAGGAACAAAGGCCTTTTCTCAACACTCGCAAAAGGAAAAAAGAAGGGGGGGGGATGCTGGGCGCATAATTTTCTCGTAAAGTTTTGAATTTTTAATTTTCTCTCCTCCGATATACACCAGGGAGAGATACGAAAATCGAAAGGGCGCGAGGGAGTCAATTAATCTCTCCGTGGAAGAACGACCTGCGCTAGTTTTGCCAACTCCTTCTTTTTCTCCTGGAGATTTTTCTGTGACTGACACTGCGCCGCTTGAGTCGTCGCCGTCGCCGCGGCCCATCAGTCTGGCGAACGGACAGGCCCTCCCCCTCCTCCTTCGGATGGAGCAAGCACAGTACACAAAGTAGAGGAGCGGATTGGTGCCAAGACCGATTCCTCCTCCTTCCTTTTCGCCTTCTTCACCCCTTTCACTTCCAGAATTGCTGAGGTCGTGATGCGTTGACTGGGCCGGAACAAGCCGGGTTGAGAGGAGGAAGAAGGGAACAAGCCCCCTCCTCGGCTACTTCCTCCTCGATCCATTTTCCCAAAGGGGATTTGGAGAATTGAGCCTCTTTGCACTGCCGCGCAGATTGAGCCGTCCCTTCCTCCCTAGAACCGATAATCATAATTTCTTTTTCGGAGAAATGTCACGGTCAACGATAGACTCAAGGGCAGCAGTTTTTTTAAAGGAAACTTTGGCAGACGCTGGAAGTGAGGATGGAGGATTCGCTGGCTGTTGCAGCGGGAATGGCTTTTGGAGGGGTGGCACGGTACTGTGTATGCTGCAGAAGGAAGAAAGACGGCCTTTTTTCCTTCTTTGTCGAGGCGAGGGGGAGGCGGGAGAATCTCGGTATTTCGGGGAGGGATCGAGGGACTCGGGGATATGGGGATTGCTTGCTGGCAGTAATAAAAGCAAAGCGGAAAGAGAGAGGGGGGAGGGTAAGATGAGGCGGCAGCTCGGTCGGTTGCAAACTTTCTTGAGGCGAGCGATGGCAGAGAAAAGATGTGGACTGCTGCGTTTTTCCACAACGGAGAAGGGGGAGAAACTGCAGATTTGTAGGCCTGCAGGGTATGTTGTACCTACGCTGCGTTTCGCCCCACAAAGTGGGACAGACAAGCAAAAATCTTCATTCTTTTCATTAAAAAAAGTTGGTACTGTAAGTGCAAACGCGTTTTCTCTCTCTGGCGGAAAAGGTCAGTGCGACACCGGAGGGGAGGGTCCGGAACAGCGTGTGCAAAGGGGACAGACACATGGAAAAGGGAGGGTCACGAGCAAGGGAGGAAGGGAGAGGCTGTTGTATTTCGGGCGAAATGAGGGGAAGAAACGGTCTCGCAAGAGGAGGAGGAGGAGAGACAAAATGGCCATGCAGAATGGGGGAAGAGGAGGAAAGGAGGAGGGGATGAACGAAAAGGACTCTACTTTCTGCATGACGACTTTTCCCCTCTCCAGGCCGGGGAAGAATGGCGAGAGAAAAGAGAAATGAAATACAAGGGCGGAAACTGCAACACTTTTGATAGGAAGTTGATCTTTGCCGAATCAGAGGTGAGGTGCTGAAGATACCGACCCGGCATCAACCCAGTGCCCCACATGCTAAGAAGTCGGTAGAGGTAGGAAAGTGGGCCGCCCTCCTCCTACTCAGCAAGTGAGTTTCCGCCACGGATGGGCGAGATCGCTGAATGCCCCTCTCTTCTCTCTTGGGCGAGATGTGGGGCAAATCGCGCCCCTTGCGTTTACGAGCCGAACCAAAGGGTCTTTCCTTTTTCTTTTTCCTCCCAGATGCACCATCCAAGTAATTGAATAGACAGAAGGGAGGAGGCGTCGGCGGTAGGCGGCAATAACAACAAAAACATTCAGGAAAACCCGCTGCGAAGGGACTCTTCTTTCTTTGGTTCCGCCTCGACGCTTCCCTCCCCCTCCCGCTCCTCCCCCGCCGCCAAACCCGATGTTCTCTTGGAAGATGATGGATAGGGCGGGGGGCACGAGGAGGAGGAAAAAGGAGAAACGGAGAGAGACGCCGCTCCTCCGCTGCTACAGGAAAGAAATGTGGTGACGCTCTTAGGAGGAGGAGGAGGAGGCCTTCTCTCTGAGCGAAGAAAAAGCCTACAGCCTGCTTTTCCCCCCCTCCTAACCTAGCCTCCCCCGCGGCGCCGGTGTCAAAACAATCTGCGAACTCTCTTCTCCATCATCCTCCGTCGCCTCCTCCTGTCTAATAAGTGCAAAAAAATCTGCGCTCAAGAAAAGGTGGAGGAGAGAGCCAAAAGAGGAAAGTGCGAGAAAAAGCAGGCGAGGGAGGAGGAGGCATTGTGTTTCTCTCCCCTTTTCTCCAAATGCTGTCGCTCCCCGCTGTTGCGGGTAAGGAGGGTATTCAACTAGAAAAAAATGCTGCTTTTCTCGCTTTTGACTGGAGAGCAGCGAGGAGGAGGGGTAGGCCTGTCATCGAGGACGAAACTCGATCGCACTGGCCCCTCTTTCTCGTCGACAGTCGTTGTGTTCTCTTTTGCTCTTTCGTCCGGGGTATTTGGGATTGGGCGCGCGAGCGGTGGCGTTGCACTTAACGGGGGCTGTTGGGGCTCCGAAAAGCGTTTTCGTGACAAAGCGAAAAGTTCCCTCTCTGCTTCCTCCACTCCATTCAACTCTGTTTGGAGTCTTCCTCCTCCTTTTCTATACCCTCCTTTTCCTCGTCCGCGTCCGACAGACAAACCGAAAGACCGCTCCCCACCGGACGGGACACGGCCCAGCGCAGAAGAACAATGCTTGCCACGGAGGGAGGGAGCGAGGGGCAATCACATCACTTCTTGGCAGGAACGCGGCAGGAAGAGGCTTGGGAAAGAACCAAAAGGGTGGTGGTCGGTGGTAGGAAGAGGAAGCAAAGAGTCGATGCCGCCTCCCGACGCTCAGCGAAACGAAATTGGGGAAACTCAAACGCTCAAACTGCCTTCATCCGCCACTTTGTCGAGGAGGCGAAGGAAATTGCCTCGAATTGGGAGCATTTGGGTGGCAAGGAGCGGGAAACAACAATCACGTCTTATTCCCGCTTTTCCCCCCTTCCATGTTCGGGGTTATGGTCGCAAGATGTAGCCTCTGGCTATACCAAAAAAAATACGAGAAGGGAGGACCACTGAAGGCTCTGGGGAAAGAGGGGGAGGAAGCCGGCAAGACGTGAATAGTAAACGAAGTGGGGGCGGAGGAGAATCTGTTCCCCCTCCCCCTTCCCTCTCGCTTTCTAGTTTTCTTCCCCCAACATACGTACAGTGCCTCTTCCCTCTACCCCTGTCGTATAAGCAAGCGGCGTCGGTCGGTCGGTCCGTCTCCTCCGTTTCTACTTTTATGTACTGTGGTACAAAGTGGGTCAAGCATTCTTCTTCCCATTTTCCTCCGACCGGGCAGTGGCCCGTAGGAAGAGTAGGAAGAGAAGGAGGCCGCCGCCGCCGCTCAGATTCTCTTGCTAATGCACCCATCGTCTCCTCCTCTCCCCCCTCCTCCTCTTCGAGCTCATCTGTTTTTCCCACGTCGACTCCTTCTTCCTCCATCCAGGCCGATTCCATCTCTGGGCCCCTGATTCCCCCTTCTCTCTCCGAGGAAGTGACATCATAGCTTGTAGACTTTCCAGTTTCGAGGCTCCTCCTTTACACGAGGCCGCGGGGAGAGATTAAAGGGGTCTCTCTCTCTCTCGTTTTTAAAAGCGTCAGTGCACCCTCCTCCTCCTCCTCTTTTCTTGCGGCTGGCGACAATGCCCCCTTTCCCTCTGTAGCCCAGAGCCATTGAGAGTTGGCGGTGGTTTCACTTCTCCTTTTAGGGCCTCCTCCAGCGAATGCACGATGCACTAAGGAATAAGGGGGAAGAGGAGGAGACTTTGCCAGAGATATATCTACCACCTCCACCACCACAAGCACAAGCGTTCGCCCACACTCTCCCCCCCCTTTGAAGAGGAGGTGGGTGGGGACAGTGAAGGTGTTGGTGGTGAAGGAATGAGGAAAAGGGAGCGACTTTAAAAGGGGCACCACAGCGACGACGAGGGCAGCAGGGGAGGGAGGGGGGTAGGAAAGTTTTCACGGGGAAAGGAGCGTGCCAGTGTCAAAGGGTGTGGGGTTTCAAAATTCCGACCAACTCTTGGGAAAAAGAGCCACGAGTTGCCGGATCACGCCTCTTCCCTACAGAGGATGCGTGTGCGTGCGCGTGTCACGACGACCGAGGTGGCGGAAAATCGCGACGGACCCACTCCCACAGAGGGGAAAGTGACCGCGAAGGCTCCTCCTTCCGACTGCACTTGAGACGTCGTCGTCGTCGTCGTCGTCGTCGGGACGAAGCCGAGACAACCGACCAACGTGGAGGAAGAGAGACAGACGGAAAAGTCGAGGACGAAGGGAAGGGGGAGGAGGATCGAGACTTATCTTTCCCGCTTTCTCCCAACGTGCATGAAGGAAAGCTTAGAAAGAAGTAAGCGGAGAAGAATGCTGCAAAAAAGGAGGAAACATCCTCGTGAATTTTGACACGATGGATGATCGAGTGGTGGTGGGGAATCACGCCCGAATGACCATTCGCCCAAGCGAGAGCAATCCAACCATCGTGGGCAGAATGCGATCAGATCCGAGAGTACCCTCTTAATGTCTTTTATATCCCCCTTCTCTGTACTGTCTTGCCTCCTCCCCCTCCAGTGCCCAACCACACCCCAGACTGACATGGAAGAGGGGAGACTCCGCTCAACAGTGCTTTGCTCGCCGCCGACTGACATAACTGGGGAAAGAGGAGGAGGGGAAGGAGAAGAGAGGATAAAGAAGGGAGAAAAAGGCGGAATCAGGAAGTGGATGGGGAGGGGGCACAAGAGAATGACAAAGAAGGAGGCAGCGAAAGAATAGCGAGAGAAGGGAGTGGGGGAAAGAGGAGGAGGGGGGGACATAAACTAGGTCAAATTCGCCTTTTTCTTCTCCTCTCTTTGCTCCTTCCCCCCCATCTCCTCCTCCTCCTTGGTGGAGCGAATTTCCTTCCCTCCTTCCTTCCAGGCGGGTGATCTTGCAAAGAATCATGCGGAGAGAGGAAGGAAGGGGAGGAGGGGAAATACGAGTGAGCAGTGTACAAGAGGAGGAAGTCCCTTTCTCGCGACCAGCGATGTGTGTCTGTCTCTCCTCCGCCTCTCCCCCTCCTCGGATTTACTGTTGTTGTATTCTCATCTCAAGTTGCGGAGAGAAGCCGAGAGAGGGGGGAAAATGGAAAGAGGGCCTCTTGCCCTCTTCAACAAACAAGATCTTGCAATTTTCTTATTTCCCGCTGCGTCCCCCAACGCGACCTTGGCTTATGATATAGCCGAGCTCGTGTTCAGGGTCGCAAAGAAAAACGGTGAATAGGAGGAGAAAGAGCCCTGAAACTGAAAGGACTTTCAAGTTCTCTGCGGATGCTTCCATTTTTTTTTTTGCGAGAAGAGCAGTCGTCACGACTGCAATTTATCCGTATGGGCGACAGGCCAGATTTGCCGGCCGGTGGTCTTAAGCAGCCTTCAAGGAGGGAAGGAATTGTAGGATGGGAAAGGGGCAGTATGCAGCCCAATTTCTTGCTACTACCATACGCCGAGCCCCGAGAGACTTTGGTGCACCGCCGCCACCGATGTCTATAATGTCCTTCTTGCAGGGAAGGAGCGGGGAGGGGGAAGCGAGAAGTTGGAAGGAAGGCTGTTAAGTGATTCTTTTAATCAGACGGTTGAGCCTGAGCCGGGCGTAGGGGCGGAGGCGGCGGAGGAAGGCCCCCGCCCGGCGGAGAAAAAGAGAGGAGGGGGAGCCCAAGTGGGAAATGGGCTCAGCGCTGGAAAAAGGGAGGGAGGACGGCGACGGGAAAAGGATGGGATAGGAAGGGAGGAGCAGAGAGAAAGTAGCTTCTTCTTTTCGCTACTTCCCCCTTCCTCTGCGCACTGTTCACGGGTTCGTACGGAGGAGCAGCAAGTGCCCTTGCCCTTCTCAGCCATAAATTCCCCGTTTCTTTTTCCTTCACTGCTCCCCCTCTCCCCTTTTGTAGTCTCTTTCTCTCCCAGGGGGACAGTACTTTGTTGCTGTCAGCGTATTTAAAGCCCGTAACCCGTAATGGTTATGCAAAAGTTACTTAACTCTGCCGGTCGCCCGAGGCCGCCGAGGCCAATGCTCGGCCTCCTTTGGAGGACGCCGAATGCAAATTTTTCTGTTTCGTGTTTCCAGCCACGAGGGAGGGAGAGAAGGACGGGGGTCATGATGAAGTGGACCCTGGTGCTAATGCGTGCATCGCAATAAGTCTTCTCTCAAGGAGAAACAAGGACTGTTTAATACTTTGCGTTTTTTGCTGGCGGCCTCCCACTCTTCGTCCGCTTTTCTTTGTTGTGTGAAAAGCAAGAATGAGGGGTGGGAGAAGAGGCATCATGAGAGCTAGAAAGGGTAAGAAGAGAGGGAGAGAAAGGCGAGAGATGAGCGGCTCATTTCTCGCTCTGTCGGGCCTTTAATAAAGACTGCGGCGGCGGCGGGCCTCCCCCCCCACCCCTTTCATCTTCTGTGGCTTCCCCTCCTTCCCTTTTCTTGCTGTCGGCGGCGCCTCTATTTGGGAGGGCGCTGGAAGTCTGCGCCGTTCGCGCGGGAAATGATGAAGGCCGCGATAAAAAAGGTCAAACCCCCCTTCGCTGCCTTCTTTTGTGCAGCCACTCTCTCGCAAGGAGAGAAAGACATATCTTCTTCAAATGGAGAGAGACTGGATACAAGATCCTACCAGTGGCGATTTCCCGAGAAATGCACTTTTCGGATGGCGTCAACAACATGCAGCAAGCTTTTTCGCCAGAATGCCTAATGGTCTGCTTGTGTAAATTACTGCAGTACGCATGTTCACTCTGCTTAGCAACAGGGCAGATGCCATAGAGAAAAATGCAAAAAAAAAAAACATTGCAAGGGAACAATATTTTAATCTGGAGTGGAACAAAGTACTGAACTTTCTTGTTTTCTTCCGCAGTCTTTTCAGGACAAAAGGGCAAACTTTCAGCAAGAAAGGGGGTCTTGATCAGGTTACCGGGGAGCTTGATTCTTTTCTTTCTGGGCGGAACCAATGGGGAAACAGCCGCGGGATCAAGGAAGCATCAATTAGAGGGCACCTCTCCTTCGCACGCGAAAACACGAAAGAGCGGCGGAGAAATCGCGGGTCGAGAAGACTCCCCTCCCCTCTCTTCCTGCACCGCACCGCGCGCTCAAGTTTTCGAAAGCAAACTTTTCCAATTTCTCGGCGTGGCTCCGAAGAGAAAAGAGTCAGGCCGAACCCACCACTCCGTACTAGGATGGGGGAGGAAGGCAGGGAAGAACCAAAGCAGCGCATTTAATCCAGCCTTGGCCCTCCCTCCGCTGCCGTCACGCTCCCCCCCTCCACCACTCCATACCCATCCTCTTCCTCGAAGACGTCCTCCTCTTTCTCGCTCCCCTTAGTCCCACTCTTTTCTCCTCCTCCTCCGCTCAGGATATACTGTATGGTGGTGGGTGGGAGAAGAGGGGAGGGAAGAAGGAACTGCGCTTAAACCGATCTCCCTTCTACTCCATTTCCTCGATTCCCCACCGAACGCACGACGCGCCACCACTATACTCAGGCGCTGCATTGGGTTGGATGGAGGCTGCGACCGCCCGCCGCCCTTGATCTTGCTCCCCTTGCCCAATTCCTCCTTCCGTCTTCCTCCTCGCCCCCCTTTTTTTGCCGAAGCTGCAGATTGCAAAAGGACCTACTTCTTCGCCGTCGGAGGGTGTGAATGGGCCCGGAGAAGGTGGTGGACAGAACAGGCGTCGGCGTCGGCGGCGATGTCTCCTCTCCTTTTTCGGTGGCCAAAAAATGCCCCCCTCCCCAACAACACACTCCATCACATCGTACGATCGAGGATTGCAGGGCGAGGGGAAACCTTTTTCCCGCGGGGGAAAGAGAAGATGGACAACACTCTTTCTCTCCTACTCCTCACTCGGGGAAAGTAGGGGGCAATAAAACTTTCCCGCTTGAGTGAGTGCCGCTAGTTCCTCCTCTTCGCCCTGCAACAGTACTCTGCAAAACGGGCTATTCAGCAGAAAATGTTTTTTTCCACGCGCGAAAAACACTCTCACTTTCATCTACCCCACTTCATGCACAGTACTACGTACGTATATCCATCGCAATCACTGGGGTGCATCCCCCCCCTCCTTCGGCAAGGCCAAAACCCCTGGCATCCTCAAGCAGCTCGCCTTCTTCATAAAATCCCGTTCATTGACGCGCGCGGGTTGGGCTTTGCAGAGGAGGTTTTGAGGGGGCCTTTTTGGCACTAACTGCAAAGCCCCCCTTTTTCGCTCGGCCTGCAAAAGGTCGCAAGAAATAAATCCGTGGAGGAGGAAGAGGCAGCAAGGGATTCTCGGTCAATTCTATTCATTGGAAAGTCAAGGGAAGGAAGAAGGTGGAGCTAGAATTGAGACCCTCCTTCCTCTCCAGAGGCGACGGAAGAAGAGGCAAAGAGGAAGAGAGGGAGGATCAGCATGAAAGGGGAGGAAGGCTGTCTGACCCCTTTGCCCAAGGGACGATTGGTGAGTTCCCCCCCTCTCTTCAGTCCTTGGTTGGCTGCCCTAAAAATCTTTGCCCCCTCCCCTCTCCTCAACGACACCCACTTTTAACCCTTTTTTTCGGGGAGAAGAAATTGACCTTCTTCCGTCCTCCCTCCATTCCGTCCCAAGGCCCTCCTCCTCCTCCTTTGACCTCACTCCCTCACTCGACCCCTAACCGAGTTTGCCACCGCGCGGCGGGGGAGGAGAGAGAGAGAGAGAGAGACGGAAGTGGGACTGAGGGGAGCAGCACCGCAAAGAAGGTGCACATTCGCGCAATTCGGACAACACATGTTTGGAGAAAAGTTACCAAAAAAGTGAGGATGTCGCACAAATCAATTTTCTTGCAACATAATTATTTTCCGATCTCCTGAGAATGACTTTGACCACGTATGCTTTGTTTGGTACAGCAAAAAGAGAAAAAGACTAGGTAGCAGCTCTTCCGTCTTTTCTTTTTTCTTTCCTCTTCCCCTTGCCCCATCCTTGGCGGCATGGGGGGCGGGCCCCTTCTTCTTCCTCCGTCCGCCCTGCGGTGCCAAGTCGGGTCGCCGGCTTCCGCAAATCAATCATCGTTCCCTCCTCCTCCTCTTCTTCCTGACCAATCGACCCACTTCCGAAAGGGAAGAAGAAGGAATTGGGAGCTGGAAGAAAAGAGGGATGGGGCAAAAAAGTGAGAGAGACGAGTAATGGCGGGTGTCGGTGTGGGGGGTAGGCATTAAAGTGGTGCAGCAGTGTGCGTCTTTCTCTCCCCCTTTCCCTTTCGTCCTATTTCTATTTCCCTGCTGCTTCGCGTTTGGCACCACTACTAAAAACCTTTTTTTGATTTCCCCTTTCCCCTCCTCCCTCTTTAGCGGGTTTCCATCCTTCCCCTTTTTTCGCCGCACCCTGTTTTTATGGGGAGAGAGCGCGAGCGAGCGGAAAACTCGGGTGGAGAGGGGGAGAAAAGGGGGGGGGGCATAAAAAAGGCATCGCGCATCCTTCGCTCGATTCTCCTCCTCCTCCTCCTCCATCCGTCCGTCTGTTTCGCCCGCTTCTTTTTGCCTGCCTCGACTCAAGGTTGAAAAAGAGGGATTCTCCTCCGTCTTTGCTGCTCCTTTCACTTGCTACGGCCTCCCTCCCAGCTCCTACGGTGGAAAGTGAAATGCGGTTTCGCAACGATCTCTTAAAACTGCAGCGGCGGCGCCGACGTGGTGCAGCGGAAAGCCCGGAACACTTTTCCTTCTCTTGCTGCAACCAGAAACGCGTATCCCAACTGCTGTATCCAAAAAGACCGAAAAAATCGAACTTCGATAGCAGCTCCTGAAAAAGAAGGAAGAGTAAATGGGGGATGTAGACATGGGCGCTATATTTCGTCGGCGCATTTTCGCTATTATCATTTCATCCCCCGGCGGCGACGGATCTTCGAAATAGGGGGAGAAACGGAGAGAGCGGATCGAGGGAGGGAGATGCTAAAGGCGGATAACGAGCTGAGGGAGAGGGGAAGGGAGGGAGCGCGGCGGACGTTAAAATCCCTTGGCCGAGAAAGGGGGGCTATAAAATCAGGGCTGTTCTTCTGTCCCTGAAGCGAAACTGGAGGGGAAAGAACGGGGAAGCAAAGTGGGAGCCAGCCGCGCGGGGGGAGGATGGGAATATGGGAGATTGGAGGAGGGATATATTCTGCCTCCGCCCCTCCAGGGTCCTCCCCCCCTCTCTCTCCATGTTTTGCCATCTCTAACGAGGTGTTTCTGCATATTGTGCCACCACCACCTCCTCTTCCCCCTTCCCTTCTCGCCTCTCGCCCCCGGGAATAACTTTGCTCCCCTTTCCAACCGGACGGGGAGAAGGAAGGACGACACAGGGAGAGAAAAGCACTTTGGCAAATTGGCCAAGAGTCCGCGCGGGCCCCTTCCCCCCCTGCCGCCCGTTAAAGTCGTACCGGAAAAAGGGTCAAAAGGGGCCTCCCTCCCTCCCTCCCTCCTCGATCGCTAACCCTCCATTATCCGTGTCCTCTCTCTTTGTTCTTCCAGTGCTGCTCCTCCTCCTGCTGTGCCTGGCCCTTCCCGCCTCCGCCGGAGAGCACGAGTACAGACTGACCAAGTACCTGATGTCCAACTACGAGCCTTCGGTGCGCCCGGCCTCGGTGGCCACAGAGGCCCTCATGGTGGAGTATGACGTCTCGCTTCACCAGATCATCGACGTGGACGAGAAGAACCAGATCCTGACCACCAACTGCTGGATCACGGCCAAGTGGATCGACTCACACCTCACCTGGAACGCCTCAGACTTTGGCGACATCTCCACCATCCGGCTCCCCTACGACAGGGTCTGGCTGCCGGACATCATACTATACAACAAGTCAGCAGGATATTTAACTCATTAAGTTTTAAGCAAGACTACTATTATATAGTACTATATATGAGTTTTAAGTTTTTTCGAGGGGGGAGGGGAGGGGCAGGAAGAATTGAATTTCCCGCCTTTTCCGTTTCACAGTGGAAAAAAAAATCAAAATAGAAGTCTGGAATCAAAAGTCGAAAAATGATATAATTAGTTTTTTTGTGGATCCAAAACGACGGTCAGCGACCGCCGTCAGAAAGAAGGGAAGGAATGAGAGGTTGCATTTTTTCTATTGACTTTTTCCTTCTGAAACGCTGTCGCCAGCGCCATCTGTTCATTTCTACATATCCTATTTTATAAGAGG
>JAAUXU010108257.1_pt1 | contig 17375 bp, 16 predicted proteins | sample 7278151 | NCBI WGS metagenome assembly JAAUXU01 (sample SAMN14350113, study PRJNA611818) | marine sediment metagenome | isolation source: surface marine sediment (1.8m) | place: French Polynesia: Moorea | collected 2018-08 | reverse complement strand
CTCCTCAACTCATATTGTTCGAGTCCTTTTCTTCCTTGAACGCGTTGATCCTCGGGCCGAGTTGAGGAGACTCCATCACCCAGGTGTGGCCAGTAATTGAGAGACTCAGTCACATTTTTGCTGTGACACCCTTAATGCAGTGACATTGGGACCTTTGTTGCAAGCAATGTTGATGACTCAAATTTAGGCAAAAAAGTGCAATCGACAGACATTGAGGCCCATTCCAAAGTGGCTATAGTAATTCTCCATTGGTGACGAAATGATAGATTGATAACTTATGTAATTCACACAAGACGTTGGTTATGTGACTGATTACGAAGAATTGCGTTCAGTCGAATTATTCGTTATGCATATTAATGGCGTTGGCCATCACAGAGAAATGCACTTGTGGGTTGTATTTACACAGCTGGCGTTCAAGTCACTCAGTTCTGGCAAAAAAACCCCTCATGTATGACGTCGTTTTCAAGGACTGATCGAATGTGCCACAAGGACTGCAAGATTGGTGACTTGAACATCAAGGAAGGCGTCAGAGTGGTGATCCCCATACACGCCATCCACTACAATCCGGTGCTCTATCCCGACCCGGAGAAGTTCGACCCCGATCGCTTCCTTGGAGATGACGGCAGCAAGGCAGGCAGCAGCACCCTAGAGTACTTACCCTTTGGAGCAGGTCCTCGAGTTTGCATTGGCATGAGATTCGCCATGACTGAAATGAAGATCGCCACGGCTAAATTGTTGTCCAAGTTCAAACTGCTGGATGACCCCAAAACGGCTCTGGAGTATGACACTGGAGACGTTTTCCTGTTATCTTACCCTGGAATTAACATCAAAGTGGAACGAAGAAGTCAGTGAGTGGGTCCAAAGGCTTGTGCAAGACCAGGGAAATTCGGTGCCGTAAAAAACTCATGATTACACGTGTGATTTTCTTGCAAATTAAGAGGGGGCATAATGATCCCCTAGACTTGCTGGAATAAAGGACCTTCTGTGTTTGTCTTGATCGTTTAAAACCTCATGAGCTTGTCAACCAGGCTGCCCAAGATGTGCAAAAACTCTGTCAGAGACATCCTCTAGGCAAATCTCACAGCCGCAGATCTCATATACGTTCCCTCAACAGCTTCCCCACGATCATCTTGAGGCAGGGACTTAGCTTCTCTGAGGTCATGGTCACTATCATGCAGCGCAGACCAGTCTTGGGGGTTAACTTAACCATGAACTGGATGAAGTCGGCGAGCTTTAACTTGGAGAGGGGAATGTTGGCAGACACAAGCCTTTGGCAGAGATCGCGGGCAAGCTCTGGATGGGAAGAGCTTGTCCGGGATCTCTGCCAGTCCTCGGGAGCAAGGACAGCTGCGTGTGCACTGCTCTCTTCTTCTCTGGGTCGACAATTTCTGGGGCTTCCCTGTGCACACCGACAAGAGGAACTGAGTTGGTTGTCGGGGGAGCTGCTGCTGCTGCACAACTTTGAATTGTTGGTGCTGAAGTTGTCCTCCCTAGCCTTGACCGCGTCAAACTCCCTCAGGAGCGCATTCGTCTTGGTGGACTAGGTCATCGTGCACTTTCGAGCTCGCAGACAGGCCTGTCCAACATCCAGCGCCTTTGACTGCAGCTGTTCTGATGTCCAGTGGTTTTTTCTCTATGAAGCAGGGGGTTCAGTTCAGCTGCCGAAAATGGGACTCGCCGAAAGAGACCAAGTACAAAGTCATCATCAGCCAGGCAAGATCATGGAAATAGAGGTAGAAAAATAACACACTTCCCTCCTGTCCAAACCAAGACAATCATAATATTTTATTAGCAGGACATATGGCACACTACAGGAAAAACCGCTTATGGGGGAACCAATTACAGGAGAAAATCTGTGGTCGAGATTCCTCAATACTGTAAGTCCTTGATAAGAGTGACTTTGGCATGCCTTTTGTTGGGAAAATAGTGAAAAAATTGTCCTTGGAACAAAGGTTGAATTGAAATTTGCTGATTTCTCTGGTTATTCGAAGTTGTGACATATTTTTCTTCCGTCTTGTGACTTCAGGGGGTTGCCAATCCTGTTTCGTTCCTCTCTCACACTCCTCCAGGACTTCGGAGGCCCTCACCACCATCGCTATCCCCAACATTCAGTCCTTCTCGCACAAGAACTGCGCTGCACATCGCACCCACTCAGGTGCATTCTTGTGAGTGCGTTAGTGTGCGTGTGTCAGTTTTCCACCTGTGAAGGCCCACCCAATGCCGGGTATGCACATGACGACACCAACCTCCACCTTGATAAGTTAAGGAACGCTCGGAACTCCAGGACATCCAGAACAATGTCCTGGTGCATGAAGACATCTTAATTACTAGAAAAAAGTGTGTTTGTGTAACATATTTTCCCATATCCCCTGAACTTGAGAAGAAGTCATGTAGCAAACAGGGCATCTCCCATATGCTGTGTGCACCAGTAAGCATGTGCGGGTAACCGAACCGAAACCGATATCCGAATAATTCGACAAAAACTGAAACCTATCATTTTTTTCTCAGCAAATTTCGGTTTCAAATTTTGTGCCAAGCAAACAAATATTTGTTCAACCTGCCAGCCAGACAGATGGCAAACTGGTGAAAAATACTTGTTCAGTTTGTTAACAAACCATTGATGCAGGGATATAAAGTATAAGTATATGTCAACCCTAAGCAGGCACGTAGGTGCATTGCAAACAAGGTCAGTAAAATGCTTCACCAGAGTGTCCCTTCTCGGCAGCTGGCAACATTGTCTCAAGCAAGAGCATCGATCTGGACTGAAAATGTGTCACATCTGGTGTATGTGCACAATGTCAAAATGGAAATAGCATTCTGACGCAAGAATACGTGAGTTTGAGAATGACCAAAACACTGAACCGAAAACCACAACTTTTTGTCCAAAACCAACCCGAAACCGATATTTGAATATTTTCCTCGACACGCACATGCTTATGCACAGGTGCGTCTACGTCATATGGGACTGGTGCAGCTGCAATGACCTGAAACGGTATCGAAGTCTGACTGAAGGTCCTATCAAAAGCGGTCGCAACCTCCCATCTGGGGGCTCTGACCTCATACACACCCTGGGCCTGAAACAGAGGACAACCAACTTCGCGCTAGCGTCTTCACAGGGCATGGACTACTAGTAGCTGAGGAGCCAGACAGACGAGATTCAAAGCTGGTAGAGGGTCTACACATACAGTATGTGAAATTTCACTTCGCCACACCTTAAAGTGCCTTCCCTCGGTCTGGATGCAACAGTCCTGCAATAGGTCAAGGAAGTCTTCTCAATGCCGTTGGTGCAGGCATCGTCAGACGAGACCCGGACCATGGCTTCCTCGACAGTGTCATCAATGTGGTGTTGGGCCCCTTGTCCACGCAGCCCCACCACACAGTGTGCCAGAAGGCAAGACCTGATTTTGCCTTAAAGTGCTGAAAAAAGTAAAAGATCAGCTCAAAAAAAAGCGACACTGTCTGAAATGTTACTCCTAAAGGATGTAACTGCAAAAATGTGACTGAGTCTCTCAATCTCTGTCCACCCCTGGGTGCTGGAGTCTCCTAAACCCGAGCGTCAAAGCGTTCAAGGAAGAAAAGGACTCGAACAATTTTGCTGTCGCACCCTTTAGCTTGAATTCGCCCCGTTTGACTTCTAAAATGACTGAGTAACAAACTGTGTGACTTATGCGATCGGGAATCTTGTCGCTATTGTACAGTGCCAAAAAAGCGCTCAGATTCTCTGAACTTCTTCGAGTTGGGCGCACGTTGACGATGCAAAGCCTGATCCCAAGAATTTTTGAAAGTCCTTACAGTACAGACAGTTGGCACTGTTACACTACTTTGTCTAGTCGATGCTGATACGAGACGAGAACTGGACAACAGCGATTGTGGTGACCCCAACTCTTTTGGTCATCATCACGAACGTGTGCATTAGGAGGGGCCCTTGGAGGCGATTCTTTTTTCACTCATCATGCGCACTAATCAGCAGCTGCCACTCATGTAGAAAGTCAGATCACACCAAATCAGACTGACTTTGGTCCACACAAAAAGGCGCTACGAGGTGTTGGATCTTTGAAAAAAGTATGCTAAAGTTGAAATAGTACTTTTTTGACCAGAAGGATCACATTTTATAATAAAATTCTCATATGGTGACGATAGCATTGATCCATGTCCCTCAGAAAGGTCCCCTGCTCTAACACCTTGTCAGCCTTGGAGCACCTTTTTGTGTGGACCAAAGTCAGTGTGACTGGGAGGGAGGGATCTGACTTTGTACAGTGTAAAGAAGCAAAACCCAGCCCACTCACCCCCATGACAACTTCGGCCTGAACCTCAGAAAGCACAAGGAGTAGAGGTTTTTATTTTCACATATTTGATATTGAGACCAGGTACTAATTATTTTTCAAGATGGCCTCCCTTGGCCTCCAGCATGGCCTCGAGCCTTGGCCGGAATGCCCTGCAGACCTTGATGAGGTAGTCCTCGGACATGTTGGCCCACTCCTCCTCGACAGCAGCCTTGAGGGAATCCTTTTGTGTGGTGTAGCACAGGCCTTTCTCTCAATTTTGCCCCAGACAGCGTAGTTGAGGGGTGACAGGTCCAGGGATGATGGGGGCCTCATTTACCAATGCCAGAACATGGCAAAGTTCTCTGTGCACCACTTTTGAACTGCCTGTAATCTGTGGCTGGGAGCTGAGTCCTGCTGCCAAATGTAGTCTCCACTGGGGTAGTTCTGGTCAATCCAAGGCTTGACAATATTTTCAAGCACATCCTTGTAGACCTCAGTGGTGATCTTGAGTCCCACTTCAAACCAGAATGGTGGCATCCTCTTCCCGTCAGAGGCAATCATGCCAAGCATCATCATGGAGGCTGGGTGCTTTGTAGCATGGATTGGGGGGACCTCATCAACACAGAAGGCCAGAAATTGATCATTTCTGGCATTTCTGACCTGATCCACCGTCCACATCTTCTTGTCTGAGAAGATGTGGACTGTGCCAGAGTCATGACAAAGCCAGTTGAGAGCTTTGTTCAGGAGGCACAGCTGTCTGGGAAAGCTGCACAGCTGTCCGGAAATTTAAATTGACCAAGATATGGCTTTTGACCAAGAGGACTTGGCATTGCTTCTATACACTGTATATCAGACTCCACTGCTGATTAGTGAGCATTTTGAAAAAAAAAATCGCCTCAAGGGGCCCACCCTAGTGTGCATTTCCGAATCAAGCTTTTTCCGGTGGGTCATAGTGTGTCACACTCTCTGCACAGCAGGCACGCATACGAACTTGACACACGGTCACGCCCTCAAATTTGGCAAATTGCATCATCGAATTGGGCGCATTATTGAGGTTCAATTGAAATTCATTTAAAATATCCGGGTCTATCCCAGACCTGAACGTCGCCGTTAGCACAGTTTTGAAGCCCCAAATGCCACTTGCATAATGAACCCGGTGTGACTACATCCTCGGGAGAGAAGAAGGTCAGAGTGACCGTGTCTCCAACCTCTGCTACCTGCGTGCGGGTACCTGGGTGCGTTGTTGCGCGTCCGACAGTGGACGCTGCAGATTGCAGCTGCTTGGGGCTGAGGAAAATCTGCTATATTGACTTGTTTCTCCTGATCCTTCTCGTCCACCTCTTCGCCTACCATAACACTGACACTGTCCACAATGTCTGGGTGTTGCGGTGCTGGAGGGGGGTGAGTCTGGATCCACTCTCTCGTAGCCAATCATGGAACTCTCCAGAGGCTGGAGCTCGTTGAAATCATTCAAGGAGATCTGCGATCGTGCTGTCCTTGAAGCATTGGCGTAAACTCCCCTTAATGCGTCAGGAGTTGATGCTCCGCGTGAAAATCAGTTGGCGTCAAAGTTACCTTCATAGCTCATCAGATCACATCGCTCAATGGGACAAAATTTCCCGGTCCTAACAATGGCGAAATAACGAGAGTTCATTGTAATAATTGGTACCAAATGGCAGAAATGGAGATCAGTCAGTGCCAATTGTCCTTAAAGCAGCTCCACAAAGTCATGCGACTGTAGTTTACTGTATTATTCGTTGGTCATTGTACTACTATCCATTACGGCATATCAGTTCTTTTACAATAGCAGTGACGCAATCGACGGACTTGTGGGCTATAAAAGCCCTCGAAGATTAGCCCACAGTTGATCGTGAAACTGAAGACGAGAGCCATGTTCTCTCTCGCGGCCTCGTTGGTCCTGGGTGGCGTGACCGTGGCTTTCATTGCGCTCTACCGCAAATTCAACCGCTTCACCGGCTACTTGGAGAGAGAGGGGGTGCCAGTGGTTCCCAAGCCAGCCAGATTTTGGAATTATCACTTGGTGGGACTTTTTTGGGGGAGGGAAAACAATAATATTATTGGCGCAACGGTTTTGTGAATACCGTCTTCTCTTATTTTCCCTAGCGTGGGTAATGTGAAACCACTTTATACCATGCTCATAGAGAGAGTGGAAGAGCGAGTAGAAAAAAAGAGCGGGATAAGAATGGAGAGTCCGCAAGAGAGTGATAGTGGAGAGCAACAACTTTAGGAGTGAGTAACAAAGCGGGACATAAAGTGCGCGTGGGCATAACAGTGAGCACAGCTGTCCGAGGTCAGCCAGTCCACCCGCTAAGAGTTGTCCAGTGACTGTATGGGTAAGGTCAGTTATTCAGAAAACATTCAAAGGAAGAATTAGAAATAGAAGTTTAGGCAAAACCCTCGCGTCAAGCGACGAATTCCATCCTTGGATAACAGCGCTTCATTGACCTTCAGTGGGCTGGATGTCCCTCGCGCTGTTTGCCAAATCTGCCCTTGTGCCGTCAAGTCTGAGTGGTCAGTAAAGTTGCTGTACAAGGAGGGAATTTCATATTATAATGGAGCTTTGTTTGTTTGTCTTTCTGTCTTGGAACCCCCCAACCCTGTCTTTTTTAACCTTACGCTTAAAAAAGAAGAAGAAATTACCAGGCATCTTATTTGCCTAGGGTCGCACCAAAATGGTTCACGTGGCATCTATTTGCTCCAAGCATCTGCCAAGTCGTTTGACATCAAAATAACTCCTGCTCACAAGCTGAACTGTTGGCGAGAGAAGTAATCAGTCATGGAATTGCAGACGGGTCAGACTTGTACATTTTACTGAGTCAATGAGTGAGCAGGTTTTAAGCAGTCACGCTATCTTCAATGCTTCAAGAGTACTGAAAAGCCACGTCAGGTGCGATCTATGTCATATGTGAGAGCCGGATCATGAGGAAAGCTGGATCTGAGACGCAAGCTGTGAGGAGTAGTAGCTGTCAGAGGCTGTAAAAGAAGCCATGAGAAGAGCCACCCCAGAAATCACTGCAGGAGCCCTGAGAGGTCCTCTCAAGGAAGCTGCAACAAGACCCAAGAGAGCACAAGGATAGTGGAAGTTTGAGGATATGCTGCAATTCCACTGCCTGGAAGATTACCCTGCTGGCGATGAGAAACCTGCCAAGCATCATCGTGGTCCTGCCCTCACCTCGGAGCTTGTCCGCACATTGGAGACACATGCGGATACTATAAAGTCAACAAGTGTGGCGGGTCCTGCCCTTCACAGAGAAAGACCAAACTCTCTCCGAACTCTCTGTTTGCACATCTTCTGTGCACACCAGGGGACCACTTGCAAGAGGATTAAGTGCTCTCCAACTGCAGCTGCTTGCTACCTGTGACCACGGCCAAAGTCATTGAACACTTCAGTATGGGCATCAGTGCACCAAAGCCCTGCTGTCCCAACCTTCGGCAACTAGGATGTAAAGAACCTTCCAACGTAGCCCTGAAGAACTTGCTTTGTTGATACAGGAAGAAGCTCTGTCTGTGGTGATTCACCTATCTCAATTGGAGAGTTAAAGGCGTGAGTGTGCGTGGAGCAGGAGGATATGTCAATAGATATGGACAAGGTTTGGGTATGTGCACAGGAGGGTATGTGCATCCTTGGCCATTTCAGGCATGTACTTGAGGCCAAAGGTGAAATTATTGAGTTAAATTTTCACTGGTAATTTCTTACAGTTTTGCAATAGCTTCTGATGAATTTCATTGAAATTCATCGAAAAATATAAGACATACTGTCATCTTCGTCGTTGACAGGACTTTGAGATCACCCTGTACATGAGTTCATGCACCTCGCTTTGTCCTCAAGTTCCATGCTGATGACTCAGTCAGAATTTCGGCAAAAAAAATGCGTTTGGCACCTGCGCCCCAAGCGATCCACCCTGTCCATGTGCTCCACACGCATAGCATGCAAAGCATATTCATACGCATGTGCGCTTAGTGTTCAATGAATAAATCGATCAAAGCAATGAATGACTAACACACCTCGACTGATCGCAGGTGAACTGGAAAGAGTGGGATTTGCGATGCATGATGAAGAACGGGTCCATATGGGGCTGGTATGAGGGCACCAGGGCGGAAATCTGCGTAGCGGAGCCACAGCTGCTGAAGGAAATCTTGGTGAGGCAATTCGACGCCTTTGAGGACAGGATGCAGTTCGCCATGGCTGACAAGGTAATGGGCGAAAAAAAAAGTCATGAGGTGCAGCCAGGAGGCAGTGAAGACACGTGTTTGTGTCACCACGTCCATCCAGCACGTCTCTTTGTTCGATGCCCGCTCAGACAAGTGGAGGACCACGCGCAAGGCCCTCAGCCCCACGTTCACGTCCGGCAAGCTCAAAGGTGAGGTGTACTTGCTGCTGAAGAGCATGGAGTGCAATTTCGGCGTTCTCGAAGGAATGTTTGAGTCGATCCAAGGAGTGGTGGATGAAATGCTGACTCACACTGGGAAGGCGCTGAAGCGTTCTCCGGATGGAGTAGTTGACATCAAACCACTATTTCAGGTGAGTTACTTGGACGTAAAGTTTCTGCTTTACTGCGATGCCTTTTTAACAGAGAGCAGAAAATATGAATCTTCAAGAAACGACCTTTTTTCAGAAATTTTGATAAAGAAGAACTATATATTGCAGGCATGTAAAGTAGTGCTTTATTTTCCCAGTTTTCCATGATCAAATTCAGAGCATTTTGATCACTAAATGCGGAAAATTAAGGGCACTTACGCGCCTGCGATTTGTCATTTGATGTCGGATTTTTTCTGTCTGTCCTGTCGCTCCCTCCCTGCTCAGTTCCCCCCAAACTGGAAAATATAAGCTTATATTTTCTGACTTTGACGAAAACAAAGTGATTTGGCGAAACTAAAGTGGTTTCGTATTTTTGGCTCGCAGTAAGAAAGACTGGGAAAAACTCGGACATCAAAGACTTTACGCTCCCACATTTAGTATTAGTAGCCACAACAGCAGCCCAGGCAAGCCCAGCTTAGCTCAGCCCGCTCAATAGATGAATATTTCTCATAGTGCCGAACTGAATAAAAAATTATCAGTTTTTGACTGAGTACAAACGGACAGACTACATAGGAATGTTAGATAAATTACATCCCTAAACTGCTCAGCTACTTCGAGCTACTGCTAAATTGCTTCACCTAAGTCAGATGAAATGGAACAGAAAGGATGTTTAGCTTTGCCCTCCAAATCTAAACACCTTGTGACGTGTAGACAAACTTTTTTGAAAACCATTTGAGGACGGGGTGTCTCTAAAGTCAGGTCCAAACTTTAAACTGATACATCTCAAAAACTACTGCCCCTGGAAATGTTCTTTTAGTCTCATTTGAAAGAGGCCATGCATAATATTCTGCTCATGACCCATTGACCTTCATGATGTAGGACAAAATACCTGGCTTCTCAGTGGAAATCAGTCAAACTATTCGAATGAGACTTTGACATTTAATCTTGCCAGTTTGAACGAAAGTGTTTCCTCAATATTCGTCAATGCATCCACCAGTCATTGTGACTATAGAGATGCAGTGGCACTGAGGCCACTCCGAGGTACGCCCTGCTACCCGCCAAGAGGCTCCCCACGCCCAAGTGGAAGGTGTCCACCCTTTGCAGGCCGTCTACTGCTGATGATGCCGTCGAAGAGCAATGTTAAGTCTCATTGATATCATTTTGGGGGCAGAAACCACAAGACTCACTGACCTGTGATCAGAACAGGTGGACCTTACACTTAAAGTATCCCAGACTGTACACATATATTGTCCAACTTTCACGGCGACAACTGTGTCTTACAACTTGCTTTACAGTGCCTCTCTCTGGATTCTATTGCCAACTGTGCGTTCGGGGTGACGACCAACTCCTTCGTCAATCCAGAGAACGACCTCTTCGACACATGCATCAAGAGCTTTGCCGACGTCAGCCTGTCCTCGTTACTCGAGTCGATTGTGTTCTTTGTGGGCCAGCACTTCGAAGTACTGGCGAGATATATCGACACCTATGGAGCCAAGAACATGGAGGACCTCTGGCAAACAACGAAAGCAAGTGGCATTTATTAGTCATGATTTGATTCGATAATATTCAATGTTGACATACAATGGGGTGGTCAGAGGAAATACGTAATTTTGAATAATCCTTCTCGAGATGCGTTACCATGCCACAGTTGCTTGTGTTGTCATCAATCGTTGCCCACAGAGCATCGTTGTCAGACGTCAGGAGCCTCGCGGGGATTTCATCGATCGCCTGAAGAAGATTCTTGACGAACGATTGCTCAGTGAAGACGAGACCTACGCCCAGGGAATCGGGTTCTTCCTGGCTGGCTTTGAGACGACTTCAAACACGTTGTCCACCTTCACTTACCACTTGGCCAAGAACCAGGACATTCAGGTAACGTCTTCAGAACACTCAGGTACACAGGTACGCAGTGGCGGAAGGCCCCGAACACTTACTACGAGAACAAAGACTGCCGGTTGTGGTATAAGATTGGTTAGGGCCACCTTGACTGTGGATCAGGGTCGAGGTTCGCATTTCCCGAGCGTCATCAGTGGTTTTCGTTTACATGTTGAAGTGTCTCCCTTTGGGTCCCCTCCCACAACAGAGCAACCTTTTGGTCCAGACAACAGGACTTCGTACGGTAGCACATGGAACCAGATGACCTGGTCAAAAATTCCAAGTCAAATCATTCCAGTACAGCGCACGAGGTGAAGTCATGTCTGCAGCTAATATTTACGCCAAGGACTGCACATGTGTGTGTAAGGTTGCGTTTGCACGGGGTGTAAAACTGAGTCTGATCATTTTTTTTTCACATTCCCCGAAGTGACTTTAAATGAGTAAGGCAGCCTCAACTACCGGTCTGTGAATAAGCACTGTTGATCAGGAATGACTTAACTTTCCCGATGATGAGCCACATCACTGACATCCCCCGCAACCCATTTATTGCCAACATTGCTCTTGACAACATTGGGCCCGGCCCGACTTGAACAGGCCCAACAGTCAATCAGAGTCAATAAGTCTCAATTTTGTCACCTGTGCATGTAGTGTACACTTACTGCACATTTCAGGACAGGCTGTATGCCGAGGTTAGTCAAGTGCTGGAGAAGTACGACGGACGCATTGACCACGACACCATCAGTGAGATGCCGTACATGGATGCTTGCCTCCATGAAAATCTAAGAATCAACAATCCAGTCACAAGGTATTGTCACAGACAGTCGTGAAGGCTTTGCATACGGACGACGATGCTGTCACTTTTCACCAGGATCAACCGCCTCTGTATAAAGGACTGTCAGGTTGGCCGTTTCCACATCAAGCGGGGTACCCTAGTGTACATCCCCATTTGGGCTATCCACCACGACCCTGAACGATACCCAGATCCAGATAAGTTCAACCCAGAACGATTCCTGCGTGACGATGGCATCAGCACCTTCAATAACTTTGACTTCCTTGGGTTTGGAGCTGGGCCACGGCAATGTATTGGCATGAGGTTTGCTATTGTGGAAATGAAGATCTCTATGGCAAAGCTGATCTCAAAGTTCAGGATACTGGAAGACAAGAAGACTAAGTTGGATTTTGACAATGGTGACATTTTACTGCTGACCTACCCTAGCGTCAAGGTCAAGTTGGAGAAGAGACACCAATAATATAACTTTCTTTTCTTGCTCGGCAAATGTCTTTAGGGAGCAATATAAGCCGCATGTTAACCCTTGTTGTCCATCTTTTCTTTCTCTTCACTCAAGCCATAAGAAGATTTTATCCCAGGTACGGGCAGCGTATTCAACGTATGCGTCGTCAATCAGGTGCTCGATGCACTACTTGATCACGGAGATAGATAAAGCAAAATGAGCCTTGGACAGAGTTAGTACCTTGAAGATAAGCAACACTATTCTTTCCTCTTCTCTTGCTTCATTCATTCGTATTGAACAGGTTGTTCTTGGTGCTCCAGCTGTTGGTCAAGCACCAGGAGTTCTGAGAGAGAGAGCTCAGGGGAGAAATTCTCACAGTACTGGACGAGAGGGCCACAGTGCAGCATCCACCCCATTGATTAAGTATGACCCCTTATGTTCTCTACTCATATACCTTTTATTCAGGCCTTTCTCCACAAGAATCTGTTGCTTCACGGTCATTTTATTTTCATCCCTCCTCATACAATCAAGCTCATAATTTTCAGCCAATTCTTTGCAGGCAACATTTTTGGAGCAACAAATTCTGCTTGAATTCTGCGAGAATTGAAAATTTCTACATTGCGTGAACTCTGCAGGACAACTTCATTTTGGAAAGATCTATCTTACACCAAGTTTTCGGGTCATTTTGTTTATCCTATGACTCCGCAGATATTCTCCTTTCTCAGTCCCTTTTAGGTCACCTCCTGACCCAAGTGGTACACAAAAATACAATTTCATTATATGTTTCAGCAGTTTTACATCAATTCCCCCAAAATATTTACAGCATCGTTATGTTATGATGTTAGGTATGATGACCCATCTCAATATTCGAGCAACCTCTAACCTCCTTCCTTCGCCACCTATGCTGCTATTACCTTGGTTCTTTGGGAATCATGATGCCTCGTTTGCAAATGCTCTTTGTCGTTATCCATTAACGTACAATTAATCACTATCGAATGGAACAAATGTGACTTTTCTTGATTCTTTACGTATTCAAAGCTTATTTACTACCGAAGATCTAGTAAAAATATTGCTCCGAGTGCAAAGATTTTATAATTTTGATGCATTATGATGTCCTATACCATAGCGTAGCACCATGTCAAATTCGAAATTTGCACAAGTACTTTTGACCTACTTGGGCCCACAGGGCTATATTACCAACGCAGTCATCGTGTCAGCCTTCACCTGAATAGTAGACATGCTGACAATGTAAGCCTTGGCCAAGTAACCTAGCTTGACCTCCCCATTTCTTGTAAGGTAGTGCAGCCAGGTGAGCTTTCTTCTCAAGAACTGCTTCTCGAGGAAGTCTTCGTACATTGGACAGTCTTTTCCAGCTCTTGAGGCTCATTCAATTGACTGGCTTGTCTCACACAGCAGCCACCCACTTTGTCAGGGCAGTCACGCTTGAAATACTTCACATTGCTCGAATAGAAACTAAAAAAATTAACAAAAAAACCGTTAGCGGGAGGTTTTTCCATGTATTCCTGTGAACAACACAGGTCCCTGTTATACTTAATTTAGTGCTATACAACCTTTTGACCTAAATTTCTTAAAAAGACCCCATCCAAAAAAATTATAATTGGTCCTGTGTTGTTCACAGGAATACATTAAATAACCTCCCACCAACAGTTTTTTGTTAATTTTTTTAATGCCTGATGACCTTCTTTGAGCAGTGAAAGTTGGTTTTGACTGACAAAAGCTGAAAAAAAAAGAAAAAAATGAGTCATCACCTGCTGTAGGCTGCTGTTAGTGGGGCCACATCGAGACAGGAGGTTTTGAGTCAGTTATGCAGCTGAGTCAATTAAGCAATGTGAGTGAAGGTGGTTTTAACTAAGTTAACATCTTTTCCTATGAACGATTGCAGCAAGACATGACCAGATCAAAGGTTGCTTATTTGTTTGCTTGTTAAAAGGGCTCACCCATGTGTGATTGATTCATGCATTAGAGAAGGAGTCAGACCAAGGGTTACTGACATGAGCACTTAAAGCTCCATGACACATGACACATCTACAAGCAGAGAAATTTGATTTTTATAAGCATTCACATGGCACAGTCAAAAGCACATTTTTGAGCATTTTGAAAATTGGTCAAGTGCTTTCAGAGATCTTTGTGGTGATGTGGTGATGGACAACAAGATGAAATGAGACTACCATAGGTAAATGAGTAAAATAGATAATGAGACTACAAAAGCACCAGGGCAATCCTTTATTGCAAATTAACTGCTGGATGCACCAGGCTGGGGGAAAGGGATACTGTCAGTAGTCATGTCAGGCAACAAATGTTAACTTGAGGTAGGTGATATCTGACAAATTCGAATACTTTCTGACAGCTCAGGTGACGTAAAGCACCTGTTGCCATACTCAAATCTCATAACTTGACGTTGACATGTCATTATTCACAGTGAAAAGTCATTGATGATGTGCTTTTTTACATCATTTAATGTCACACATCAAAGGTGGAACCATCTGTACCAACAGATATAAGAAGATGTTGATTTGAGCGTCAATTGAGTCCTTCAACTACAATGAAGTTATTACTACCCTTCACTTGGAGCTGTTTGTTGGGCCTTGCTCAAGCCGCAGATGGTGGCAATGACGGCGATGACTCCTGCAGTGCAAGTGAACAGCAATAATTCCTCATTAAGAGCAATAAACGCTGTCTCAACATTTTGTAGAATGTGACCTGGATGTCGGACAGTGTACTATGCAGTTCATGAAACCTCTACTGATCTCCATCTTTGTGTCATATTCCTTCAGTCCTCTCATACACACAAAGGGTTTCACCCTTCAGTGCTTCTGCTAACGCTTCAGCTCTCTATCAGTGTCTCCAATGGCATGCATCAGTCCAAAATAGCCACTTCTAGAAGAGACATATCAGACATGACAACACTTTGAAATATGTTCAGGGAGAAAACATATTCTAAGAGAAAATATGTTCAAAGAGAAAACATGTTCAAGGAGAACACATGTTCAAGGAGAACACATGTTCAAAGAGAAAACATGTTCTCATTTCCTTGAAACTGAAGTCCAAAATTTTCAGCCTTCCCACCACCAAAGTGAAATTCTGCCACTTTTTGCATGCATCTTTCGCCATTCTTTTATGAACATTTTTTTTGTCTCAAGACATTTTATCAAGGCAACAATTGGCTCTTGCATTTCAAGGGTATCACCCATCATTGTATGTCATGCTTGATAAAGAGACTACAGCCAACTTCCTTTTTTTTCATGTCTTACATCCTTACTTCTGATCCTGTACTTCTGATCTTGTACTTCTGATCCCACACTAGACTGTTTCACCAGGCTGATAAAATTACTCCCCAGACATAGAAAAGTGCTGCATTCAGAACTGAATTTGAGATGAATCACAGCTAAAGTCTAAAAGTCTGTCCATGGGGAGCAACTTACAACACTTTGAATTATGAAGCTGAAATGACCTACATGTTAAATTTTGTAATAACGCTCAAGTCTCATCAGGAGCTTAAAAGTTTGTATCCCTGTAGGTACATAACTTAATTTGTTTCTTTCATGTTATATACTAGTGATATGTGTAGGTCAGCTGTGGTGATAATGTGGACTGTGGGCCCTCTCATGTCTGCTGGAGAAGCTCTTGCATTGTACCTGTAAGCTTTCTCATGAAAACCTGTTAGATTTTGCAAAGGAATTTAATTGTCTCTGGATCCTCTTTTCAGCAATGCATGACTGATGAAGACTGCACCAGCCCTTCAACTACTATCGGGGGAAGTGAACTTGCAACATCCTTGACATCAGGTCCCTGTGGTCAACATGTCTTCTGCCGCAATTACGTGTGTGTTGAGGTAACAAAGCAAATTATTCGCGTATTAAGCATTCACTTCTCATACCTGCTTATCAATGTTGTCTTAGTCGAAACTGAAAGGTTAATAAGCTTTGTGTTAAATTTTCATGATATTAGCAGTTCCAGTGGATGTTATGACTCAATCACTTCAATTTTTGCTCATTTATCTCACAAACTTACACATTGACTATTAAATTTGAGGGAACCCCATATTTATTGCCTGTGATATGTTCTTTGTGGAAGTTTTATTGGGCAAACAGCCAAACAGAGCCCTCTCGGATGAGGAGTTTTTCAAACAATTTAGGCAAAAAATGCAAATTAAGCTACCAAGGCAAGTTGAGGCCACCCAATCCTCTTTAGTGCAAGTCAAAAATTCAATCTCATATCACCATTTTTTCATTGGCCTAGTTTGAGTGGGAAATACGTAGATTATCATTCTAAGTGTTTCTCTATAGCAGCACACACTGACAATTCAATACTGCAAACTGGTACAACTGATAAAACTTATTCAAGTTCATGTCCGTTTATTTGACAGGAATGTTCATTGAAGTTGGCCAATTCTTGAAAAATGATTTCTTTCGGCCATATGCCACATTTATGAGAATCTTTCATCAGGTTTACAGTGATAGGCATTCAATTACCCAATGCACAAGGCAGTCGTGAGACCCAAGAGCCAAGAAATATAAAGAGACTGCTACAACAAAAAGCACTTGAGGGCCCGAAGGACTTGAGTAACTTGGTGGCAACCATCAACACAAAGACCCCAGCTGGTCAAGCAATGACACTAGCAGGATGGCAAAAAGCTGTGAGCAGCACTGGCAGACGGACTATGGGATTGACAATCCACAGAGGGAGGTTGGGACCACAAACAATCCAGAGCCATCCCAAGGGCCAAACTGTACACCAGGAAGACGACACATGGGATCAACGAAATGCCGTGGGCTAGTACATGCCAGCTCACAAAAGTCTGAGAAGAGCCACATGGAGGTGTGGGGCCCACGAAAGAGACTGGACAAAGAAAACAGACAGAAGCGGCAGTCATGACAGCAAGGGATATGGTGCAGATGCAGGAGGGGGCCGAATGGATATCTATAGGCCAGCTGCCTACCGCAAGGGATCTCGCCTGAAAAGAAGAATGCCAATGATGACAATCAGCAACTTGATGGACTGGGAAATGAAGGAGACAACTCCAGACAGGTAGGTGAAAGAGGCTGTATTCACCTTGATGCAGACCTTGAGAAGCCGTCAACAAGTATTGAGACCATCATGAAGGTGTTCAAAGACATGATAGAGGATGATGCCTATGACATCAGAAGGGGACTACAGAATTGTGCCCATAACATGATATTACCCCTTGAGTGAACGGTACTGAGACACTAGATAGGACTCTTAGGACTGGCCACTGGATGGGACCTCATGACAAGGTGCTGTCAAGCAATAGGTTTCAATGTGGGGCTCGTGTGCACCTTGGCAAGAATCAACCCCTTCTCCAAGAAGGACAGTGTAGTATGATTATGAGCGTGACCTATCTCTACATTAGATCCACCTCTAATCTCTCCCTCATGCAACGTATGCGTTTATGTGTTGATCAAGCTTCTCCACCCCTTTTGT
>JAAUXU010050860.1_pt1 | contig 17375 bp, 15 predicted proteins | sample 7278151 | NCBI WGS metagenome assembly JAAUXU01 (sample SAMN14350113, study PRJNA611818) | marine sediment metagenome | isolation source: surface marine sediment (1.8m) | place: French Polynesia: Moorea | collected 2018-08 | reverse complement strand
TTGTGTGTGTGAGGCTGTATTATAGTGTGTGTGAGGCTGTATTATTGTGTGTGTGTGTGAGGCTGTATTGTGGTGTGTGTGAGGCTGTATTATTGTGTATGTGTGAGGCTATATTATAGTGTTTGTGAGGCTGTATTATAGTGTTTGTGAGGCTGCATTATTGTGTGTGTGAGGCTGTGTTATTGTGTGTGTGGGTGTGTATTATTGTGTGTGTGAGGCTGTATTATTGTGTGTGTGGGTGTGTATTATTGTGCGTGTGAGGCTGTATTATTGTGTTTGCACGAGTGGACCAAAGTGAAACTATGCAATGTGAGCGACAGCTCAGTAGAACGGGCTGTGGTCTCTTTTTTGCACAACTTGCTCGAAAATAAAACTACCTACGGGAGACGCAGCTTGCAGAGCGTCAAGTTACTCGTAAGGTCAAACCTCAAGGTCCATTTGCCAAGTGAATGCTTGCGACTATTATAAGATGACCTTGGCAGAGTTCTTTTTTTTAAAAATGGCTATTTTTAAGCCGCTGCTAATAGAATTCCGAACTCTGCTGTGTGCAAGGTCAAGCCGTACTGTTTTCTCAATGCTTGGGGAGAGTTTTTGCCTCGCAAATTCGATGACTTTTAGCTGTTGGACAAGTTCAAGAGGAGCGCCGGAACATCCACTTCTGTCAGTACTTGACAGTCTCTTCAGTGATGTCGGGAAGTGCAAAAAACTTGACTTCCATGACGTCACTTGCGAGGTCAGGGCTACCGGTTGACCAGCGTGACGTCATCAGCGCTGCCCACTTGCTGTGCCTGCAGCTGCTGCTTAGCATGCTGCACTGTCCGTCCCCAAGTGGCGGCTCACACACTCATACATCAACACTTTGAAAATAACTTTTTCTCTTTACTTGTCCTTTATAATTGATAAAGCCTCTTCTGCTGCAAAAGTTGTACATTGTGAAAGTACAAATTTTGTCTTCCATCATCATCGGACATCTAATTCTGAATCTGACATGTAATTTGAGGCTCCCCCAAAGAGAAAGTCTGCATGTCTCTTTGAGCATGCGTTTAACAAGGAGCGGAATGATCACTTATTTAGCTCTCTGCTTCTAGACAAAAAAAAATTTAGCCCACAGTGTGCACAAGTCGTTTTTGCAAATGTCAGTACAGGGTGAGACAACACAGACGATCAGGACTGCTGCTTGGCCACCGTCCGCACGGAGCCCGCCGACCAGGAGGCTCTGGTGGGTCACCCTGTAGGCCTCCTCAGCCCGTGTGTGCACCAGTGCATAAATAACGCTCCTCTCCTCCTCCTTCTCTGCATGGCTAAGAACTGCTTTTTCATCGCAAGTTCTTTTTTACTATCAGTTTATCGCTTAATAAAACTTTTTCCATGGTCTCTTGGTCTCCTTGGCCTTTGGCAACCAAGAGAGAACCCTCGACTTGCCATAAAACCGTTTAGAGCAGCCTTTTTTTTTCACCACAAGCATTGGAAAGTTCGCCTGTTCTTTCTCCACGAACAGAAGCTCACGAAATGGCAACTTTGTGCTCTCCATCCTTGGACTAGCACTTGTGCTAATACTTGCATTTGCCGTCCTCATTGCTGCTCTGCCGGAGAGATCCTCCGACCCTGCCCGGTGGTCCTGACGCCGAAGGAGAGCGTCAGCATCTCCGTCCCGCCGTTCTGCAGGCTCGAGTCCTGCTGGCTCGTGGCCGCCAAGAACCCAGTCAGTACAAGTACTGAATCAACGCCAGTACTCTGCCAGACCATTGACTGGTACTGTACGACAGGAAGGGTACTTTTAGTATGCAAGCACCGTACAGTTTCCAGAATCGACACAAGTTCTGTGCGTCTGCCAGAATGACCGCAAGGACTTTTGGTCAATGGCATGGACGTGTACACGCACTGCACAATAGGCAGAGCAGCTCAGTGTGCAAGGACTGCACAATTGAAAGGATCAGCATAGAAGTATTGTAGTTCAATTCGAAGATTGAAAAGAAGTTCTGTAGTGCAAATGGCAGAAAGAGTAGAAAAAGCTTTCCGAGAACTGGGCCAAAATTTCCTCTCAAGCTTTCTCTGCCTTCACTTCGAGCTTCCCCAGGTGTCAATACTAAGAGAATAGAGGATAGGATATTCGACACATGTAGGAAAAGAGATGTTGGTGCCTCCTCCCTCCCCTCCGACGTCAAGGACACCAAGTCCATCAGCGTGACCTCGTTGCAGTGCCAACGTTAATGTCCCTCAATGGCTGCCCCTCTTGCCTCATTCTCACCTCAGAGCATAGACGAGGAGCTTGTCAATATGGACATCCTGGATTTGTTTGCCTGGCTTTGGCAGCTGCCGGGGACGTCCCTGCAGAAGGAGACCTCGTTGGCCGGGGTCGCGCGTGAGAGGAAACTCTGATGCTCCTAAGAATTCGTTGGTGGAAAGATCGTGGTGAAAGCAAAAAAAAAGGAAAGAAAATGAGGACATCTTGCTGGAATTCCGAATAGAAAAAAGACCCAAACTGCACCGGAATTCCCGCTAGAAAGGGAATTTCCCAGAGACTCTGGAGCACAAAAGTAGTGATGAACATCCATAATCATCATATGTGATCCTACTGCTGCTTTACAGTGTGGACCAGAAATTAACAACTCCGGTCCAACATCTTGCAGCAGTTGCAGACGGACTTTTTGTAAATCCCCCCCCCCCTCAAATCACAGTTTGAATAATATGACCCGGATTGACCTCGAGGTCCGTGAACAACAACAACCATGCCTGACCGCACCATGTCCTGGACCACCAGGGTGAAGGAAGTCAGGAGCGGCACCGTGCCCTGGGGGAAGTGGCACAGGTTGCACAGATTTTGAAGATCATGATCGCCCTAAGCTATGGAAGCATCGCGTACCAACATCAGCAGTGATCCCCCCTATGAGCAACCACACGCACTTTTTCTACTAAAACAAAATAGAAAGAAACACTCTGCATCTGAGCATAGTGTGCAAAATGAACCAATATTGTTTGTTGCATTTGTCGTCCTGTTAAAAAAGACACTGAAATTTTTGCTGACTCACACTGTACAGCTGTACGAAGGAGATAAGTTTAAGGCAGTGCGATCTCACTCTCGCCCTCTTCTTCAAGGCTGTCCCCAAAGCCAAAGATGAGCATTGCAGCATAGCAAAGGTTGGTTTGATTACTTCCAAAAATTGCTGCCCACCTACGCACGCGCACACACCCATACAATGGTTTTGGGGCTCCAATCAGGGAGATTGGAGGAAAAACAAGCCATCTGCCAGATGCCGAGCTCTCCTCCTCTCCATATATTATGTACGTGCACTACACAGTGACTGCTGTGTGTACTGCTGTACATGGGATTGAAGATAGCAGTGGTGCTGATGAAAGGCTTGTTTGCATCACGCCAGATGACGCTTTTGCACTGGTTGGCAGCCAGGGAATTCGGCAAATTCCCTTGCGTTATTGTGCGACGTGAGCGACCTCGTCGAGGTCAACCTGGACTCAAACTCCTTCAGGCGAGAGATAAGTCCTTCTTTCGTGCAATGCTATCACTACCAGATCTTACATATGACGTCGAGCGTCGGGTCTGAACCTAGCCTAAAAGTCATCTTCGGAGAGTGGATGTCATAGTCAATGAAAGACGCACAACTGCACCAAGAACCTCAACTAGCTCTCAGAGGATGTCAAAGCCAGTGGGACTTCACGGCCAACTTGTCCAGCTTGGTCCAGATCAGTCCGAGGACATCGTGTTAGACTATGAAAGAAAGGAGGAGCTCCTCATATAAACTGATGCAGCATTCAGAAAGACAAGATAAAAACATGCACAACTCCATCGAGATCCGTAACTTGCCCCCGGGAGGATGTCACCGTTATTGCCTTTTGCGAGGTCATACCTTGCTACTGTGGAGGCTTCCTTTGTTGCTTGCCACACATAACTTCATCAAACATTCCCCAGCAGTGAAATAAATACCCCTTAAGTTATTGCAGCTCAAGCGTGAATATGATGCACACAGCACGAACATGTGTGGCTAAAGGCATTCATCAAAAAGTTGACCTAGACCACACACTCGTGTCGGCGCTGACAGTGGAGCTCGTTTCAGATGCGAGAAGGACGACGCCTCCGAGGAGAACGTGCACGCCGCCAAGGCCGTCCTCCACGCCGAGGCTGAACAAGCACAAAGTTCCTCCAGCAAAATCCCCCCCCCCCCTCCAACTTTTCCATATCCTCATATACGACCAAGGGACGAACGCCAAATTCTTCACGCTAAACCGGATCCTCCCAGGTTGTCCAGGCCCGCGACGTTGTTGACGTTACCAACAGCTGCGCACGCACCAGGGGGAGAATATATGATTCACGCCCTCCATGTCCAGCTTGACTTTGGAAAGTGCGTTTTTCTGTGTAACTTAATCGCTGTCTTCCTTGTTGTTCTGCTCTCTAAAAGAAAATTTGTTTGGGGACCCCCCAAAAGACCCCTCAGGAAAGTTGGCGAGTAGGTCCGCGAGGGGGTGGGGGAAACCCACGTGCTTATGTATGGGCACGCACACACCCAATACTGGCTCATCCGAGAAATATCAGCATTTTTTTCGCTCACATTGGCGTGAGTGTGCCAAAATGCAAATAGATGGGCTCTGCACGTACTCGCCAGCAACTTTCATCCCTACCAATGCAACGCGAGCGCCAGTGCAGTACATAAGTGTGGCAAAGCGTGTACTTGGCAGCAGAGTCACGTTGCTAAATTTCCTTTTTTTTTCGCCAGCATCTTTCTTGGTTGACGTTCATCTGCGTGTTCGGTGGGGAGTTTTCCGCCCATATGGCCCTATTAGTGTCACCCTGGAGATCTCGGGTGCTTGCTAAGGTTTCGAGGGTGCGACGGATTCTTTGTGACAAAAAGTCCTTTACACAAGCAAAATGATACGAGTACAACGCAGTGTGCGCCAAACATAACGTTCCGCGGTCCTTCTCAGTGTCAGCCAGGAACTCAGCAACGCTGGGCAAGGAGGGAACGTGAACAAAAAAGAGTTGAGCATGGCCAAGTTGCCCAGCACGCTGACCTCAATCGGAGACGAGGCCTCTGACGACCACATCCTGATTGGCGGTCAGGCATGGATTGGATTTATTGCAACATGTGGACTTGATCAAGAGTCAGGGAGTCCTGGTTTGATCAAGAGTCAGGGAGCCTCAGTCTTAGTGTGCGGAGTTGCAACTAAAAGTTTCCTAACCAAGCCTGGAACCCGAATGTCATAGTCACAATTTAGTGAGTGATCTAAAAGCAATTCACATCACGATGAATAACTATCCATGTACAGTAGGATGGACCAATATTGTATCTCTATCGGTGCAAGACTCCATTTGAATTATTCTAGTCAAATGGAATCAAGAAATAATCAGTTTTGGTATCGGACTTCAACGTTACATAGGTAGATGTTTGGTACAAAGTTTAAACTACTAAGTTCCTTTTCAGACGTTGCTCAACCGTAGTCCTATGAAACTGAAAACAAAGTGTGTTTAGCTCTCCATTCCAAAAGCTGAACACCTTTTTACCCTGGACTTGTGTAGTAAAACTTTTTTGCCAAAGAGGTTAAAACAGTTGTGTCTTGAAAGACATTTGACTCCATCTTCAGCATTTGGGACACACCTCAGATGCACTCAGAATGATTCCAAAATTTTCGTTGATTGGTCGAGCCTGAATGACGTAGAAATGTTGGCAGAAGACCCAACATCGGACAGAAAATCATCGATCACAGCGTTTGTTTGTTTGTTTTTCTGGGGGCCTCAGCTACCCTGAAACTAAGTTCGTGATAGACATAGATCTGAGGCTCATATGGCTTTGCTATGAACATCATCTGATGGATGAAGCAGAGTTAGGGCCTATCAAGAAAGTTGTGAGGTAGGATAGATATTATAGTTCCGTAGAACATATGAACTTGGATTGTTGATCTTGATGTCAACTTTTATATACTACAGAGTTAAGATAAAAACTAAGGCATCTATCTATCCTCTTTCAGAAGTGCGTATAAAGTAGGCAGCAAAATTAACTTACCCAAGTTTATGTGTGCATTCGGTATGAACTCTGTATGCATCAATCTGCCAGGGATGTTTCCATTCTGATTAAAACCTTGACATGTTACGTTTACATTCATTCACAGCGTCTCTGGTTTATCCAGCTTCTTCACCGGTTTTTTCAGCTGCAGCAGTGCTGCTGCCTCGACAAGACAGTGGCCGTTTTGGCCTTTCCTGGCACACTCAGCCTGTGTCTGCCCAGGGAAGTCTCCAGGCAAGTTCAAACCTTCCTGTGGCTGCACTAGAGTGACAAAGATACGAATACGCTCTCTCCTAGGTTAAGTCTAAATATCTAGATTATTGAAATTCTGTACTGACTGTTCTAAAGGTGGGTTCCTCACTGCACTGAACAACTTTCCCTGGATCAGGAGGTCTGGTGTTCTCTGCACAGCTTGGAAAGTCTTGCACAGAAAAGTTCTTCTAGCAAAAAAGGGGTCATTTAACATGGACGAAGAACGTCATAGCTGGTCAAAAGTGTCACGTCATCATAAAGGGCGTCAGCACAAACCACAGGGGATGAAGAAGTTTGGAGGGAGTCTTTTCTCTTACAACTCACACACATGTGCATAATTCAGGATGCCATAAAGACTCCTCCACTTTCGTCATCTCCAGGTTTTTTCTCTACATCGACTTACTTATTTTTGTCCCGACTTGAAGAAAGTGTCCCAATCTTTTTTAAACCGAGGCCACCACCGACTTTATCTAATCTGGGAGGGCGAAATGGAACTCCATTTCCCCTGTTCACGTCCTCACTTTCCGACCCTCTTTGATGCTCTGAGGATGGCAGGAAGGAGTTGGAGGACGGAAAGTGAGGACTTTCCAACCAGCCGAGGCCGTGGAGGAGAGAGCAGAGGAGGAAGGAGAGACGAGAACAGAGAGATAACAACGATTTCAAGAGTGGAACTGAGCAAGAGGAGACATTAGTGGGTTTTGTTCACTGTCCTCTCCTCTTTTTTTTTTGTCAACGCTCGTGCTATCAATGTTTAACAAGTTCTAATTCGTCTTCCTGCGAGAAGCATCAGTAAAGCTGTCTGTGTCCACCCAGACCGAATTGCAGTGCGTCCTCAAGTACTGCACTGTAAGTACTTGCACTTCAAAAACTGTACTCACGCTGCTGATGCAAGTGCAACGCAGAAACTGCTGGCAATATCACTTCTGAGACAGCAATTGAGGAAAGTTTTAAACATAGTTAACGAAGAAATGAGGCTTGAAGGAACCTGCTGAAAATCTTGTCAAATATTGTGAAAACCTGTGTGGAATCTCATCTGCTTTCCTTATCAGCTTTTTTGTGACACACACACACACACACACACACCACTCTTATTCAATGCTAGTGAAAACTTGTGCTTTTTCTGTCAATTACTGACTTTATGCATGTCAGCCACCGTAGGCAGTACTGAACTGCGGTGCCTTAAGATGAGTCCTGTCCAATACACCTCCACCACCCACCCCTGTGTGTAAGTACCTTTAAGTACAGTGGATAACCTTTAAATCTTCGGTCTCTTTTCAAGGAAACGTATGATTGTTTTCACACTGGAGGCCACCACGGTGATGGATTCACTGTGCAGCAAGAAAAAAAAGAAAGAAGGAGTAGTTGCTGGTACTAGTCTTAGGTGAAAGCTTGTACGGACTTCCAGGTACGAATCCAATGGGGACATTCGAGAAGCTTAAACAGCAGAGTGAAAGCAAACAACGAGTCCTCACCTGCGTTTACTCTGGTTGGCACTTTTTTTTACGTGCTTCATACGGTAAAACGCAGTGTGTGCGAGCAAGAGAGAGAGAGAAGATGGCGGAAGAATTAGGGTTGCCACCAGCTTCAGCCTGCAGTGGCGGAGTGACTTCAACGGGCGGTGGAGGGGCAGCGCAGTGGCAACTCTGACCTTGATCAACGGGTTAGGGCAGACATGACTTTACAGAATAGATCTCTCTGACTTGGTTGTGTCGCTGTGATGCCAGGACTGAACGAGACGCAGCTTATGATATGCTGTCATGTTACTTATTATGTTACTTATTCGCCACTGATATGCAATCAGGCACAAGTTTATGTTGCAAGGAGTCAATCTATTATATAACGTTATCGCTGGGTTAGGGCTACTTAATAGGCTGGGTCGAAAATTGGGATTCCCTGCGGGCATCCAAACTTTGTAACTGCACATCATATGAAGACTTTGTAGTCAAATGAGAAGAAAAAAAAAGAAGTTTATCGATGCCCAAAAGGCATTTCAAGTTGTATAACATTGTGACACAAGTTGCAAATTTTTTTTCAGGACCTGTTGTAGAAATATTTTTCTAGCAAACTGGAGCACGTCAGCATTTTGGTTGGTGATTTTCATCCAATTTGGCAGCTTCTGACAGCCGCCAGAGCTGAAATCCATTTTCACAGGAAATTTACTACAATAGGTTACAACATAAATCTCAAAACAAGTTGGGCATGGGTAAACACAACTCTTTTTAAAAGCTATTTGACTCGATCTTCATCATTTGTCCTCAGGTATAAAACCCCAGATGCCACCAGTGAATTTCCGAAATTGACCCCTTTTTGACCTAGCCCACTCCTTATATTCATAGTTGTCATCAATGGTGAGTTGACGTGTGATAACAGACAGTGAACGTGTTTGTGGACTCGCTGACATCAGCTGAACACGAGTGACCAATGGAGCCCTAGTGATTTAATGATTTTTCCATCACTGAAGTACTCCAACTCGAGCCCAATCTGACCTGAATTATTAGTTTTGATAACTGAAGTATTGGATGTAGTATCTGGAAAATATTCTCCTTCATTGTTTTGGTACAAAGAACTTTAAGTATTTGATAGACTTTTAATAAAGTGTTGTGACGAGCTGAGTCCCACGTGGCCTCTTCGTTGTCAACCTCAGCATCGGGAATTCGCCCATCAACGTGGACGATGACAGTTGACACCGAATAAACTGACTCTCTGGTCAGCACAGAAGCTTGCTTTGTATAAAAGCCTTACTGTGGCAGATTAGGAGAGCCCAGAGAGTGAGATTGATTCAGCAATTGGCTCTATTTACTACTTGGACTGGCAGTGGAGCTCTCAGCAGATAGTCGAGTCACGGTAGATCTCTAACCTATATTATACAGCCGAATATATTGGAAAACAATGGACAATATTGGAATACCATGAACAAATCGCTGCTTAAAATGTCAAATCAGAGGTCGTCTGTGAGGTCAACTTTTTCTTTCAGGCTCAAACTTTGACTCGAAGACTTTGACACCAAAACTCAGGACGTCCTCAGAAATTCTCTTGTTGGTGAGACTTGGCAAGCTTGGGCCAGAGTTGCCAGGAATCAGGTCGCTGTACCGGGAAGTGCGGTTTGGGGCAGTGCGCCGTACAAAATGTTGCATAAGTCACGAGTGAAGTGATTTTTTGCTACATAACTTATGTAGCAAACGATGACTTCACGCCTAATGCATGGAGAGGTTCACCCCCATCACGTCCGGACGACTGTGCTGTATTTGTCTTGGCGCCTGCAGCATTGCCAGAGTCCCAAACGTATGAAATAAAAAGAAAAGTCACCACGTTCAACAGTGCAACTCAGCCATGAACGAGCACAAGGCGTGTTCTGTGGTGACAGCATCAAGATAGACAACATCGAGATCATGAAGTCGTTGTTCCTCTGCAGTCAAGGTTTTGTCAGGGTCGCTTTCGTGAAGATCCTCTTACTTTTGATTGATGGGACGTACATCGCAGTGGAACAGGAAAACTCTCCTTCAACTCAAGACACTTTTTTACAACATAAAAGCGCAGGTTTGGCCAATTTCGCCCTGAGATGGCTGTTGTTGAAGTCCATGGTGGCAGCTCTAGACCTGAGTGAACATTTCGTCACGTTTTTAAAGGCCGTGGTGGCAGCTCTGAAACGTTTAATCACGATCATGGACATTTAATCATGTCTTTACAGGCCATGGTGGCAGCTCTGGACTTAACCCATTGTTAGGCCATACGTCAAAGTCCATGGTGGCAGCTCTGGACCTGAGTGAACATTTCATCACGTTGTAAAGGTCCATGGCGGCAGCTTTGGACTTGTGTAAATGTCTAATCACGTTTGAAAAGTCCACGGTGGTAGCTCTGAAGTTGACCGAAGTTTGGTTGTTGCCATACGTGCAGTGTATTTGGATGATTTGACAATTACTGACTTTATACCAAGGTTGTGTGCACACAGACACCCAACATCTTCGCTGTCAACCTAGCTTGATGACGTCAAATGCGATGGGGGCGCTTCTCTCTATGTCGTGCACCACGAGCAGTCTCGCTTCGCCCCCGCCGCAGCCGCCAAGCTTCGCCACCCCCCACACGGAGCAGCCGGTCTGCGCGTACGCGCTGACGTTGGGTTCGGAGGGGGGAATCTCCCGCAGTGCGCGTCGGAGTCTGGGAAACTTTAACCGTCCGGAGAAGGACCCTGAGGTAGTTTTGAGAAAGGTTACGCCAGCTGGATCCGCCAACCACACGTAGCCGAGCCCAAAGGAGAGGAAGAACCTATGGGCCACGTTCAAGTCGAGAACCTTGTGCGATTGGTCTACGTCCACACGCCAGAGCAATCGGTCCAGGTCCTGAAGGGAGACCGCGTAGAGTACCCGCCCGAGGTTGGAGGTCTTTCTTAGGACCACCACGACCTCCTCCTGCTCCATGACGACGAACTCGTTCATATACCAGTCTAGTGTGGACGCCTCATCCGACAGCGGGCATCCGGCAGCGCGCTCGCGGCTGCCCAGCATCAGCAGGCTGCACTCCGCGGTCAGCAGGGCGATCTCGGGCAAGGTGGCCACGACTTCGTCTTTGTCGTTGACGCTCCCCTCATCTCCAGGGTAAGTGACGAAGACCCTGAAGCTATTGGGACAGACCAAGAGATCATCCTTGTTGTTCTCAATCAGCCCCCGCTGTGAGTAGGTCTTCCCCGTGGCTGTCATGATGTAACACCTGCTCAAGTAGAAGAAGAGATCGAGATCGACAGAGCACAACGCATCTTGCAGAGTAAGCAGACCTCATTTCCTCGATGCCAGCAGAAACGTCGAACTTCCCTAAGAGTGGCGACACCTCCCAGGGGGAAACCACCCGATAACCGCCGGTGAGGATGTCGCAGAGGAGGATAGCGGAGCTGGCCTCGCTGAAGCTGTTCTCGACGACGAAGAAGGCCAGAGCGACGCTGGATCCCGTCTGGTCGGACGCGAAGAACGGATCCACCAGATTTCGGTTGACTCGGGGAAGCTCTAGCTGATGTCTGAGAATGAACTCGGTGGCGCCGGCAGACGGAAGATCGGCAATGAAGATGTTCCACTCGGGGATGCCGTCGACAAAGAGGACGCGGTTCGTGTAGGTGTAGATGCGCGGGGCGCCGCTCTCCTTGTACACCTGTTTTACGTTGAAGGTGGAGTGCACTGTTAGAGCGAATCACAACTTTCTTTCATGGCCAACTTGTACAGCTTTGGTATGATCAACACGGTGTGTACAGACCTCGGGGGTGCCTCGCACGACTGGCTGGAAGTGCCTGAGTTGCGCCACCGGCTCGCTAGTCGGTTTGGTGAGGTCGAACGCCTCAATGAGGACGTTTGTGCGGTCGCGGTTCTTGAAGGGGATGCACAGGAAGAGGTCGCCCGTGACGTGCAGATGTTGGTATGGCAGTTCATAAGGAAGACATCGTTCAAAGAAAGGCTCCTGACTAGATTCGTGCTCACTGAAATGCAAAGCAAAAGTTCACTGAGCAAATCAAATGGGCGACTGCTCTTGGACCCCACCAGGGTAACCTTGTCTGGTTTTAGCACGCTTTTTGGCATCTCTTTGACAGCTGGAGCTCCATGCACACTGTCTGATGTCGATGAAGATCTCTGACAGCTGCACAGAAATTCTTCCTGATATCGGCCAAAAAATTCAATAGTTCTGCCTTTCAGACACTTTTTTGCACGTGGACTTGAAGTGATGATAAAAGCTACATTCTGTCATAAAAGGAGTGCAACATTTTGTATCAGGTCAGCTTGGCTGTTCACATCATTTCCACTATGGATGTCCAAAACAGAGCTAATGCGTTACAAAACAGAGCTAATACTATACATAACAGAGCTAATACTTTACATGGAGTGACAAAGACTTTCTTTCACCCTCATTATGCAGTGACAGCTGGCGGTAAAGTCATGGCCAGGGCTCCCAACGCCCTACTTAAAAGAATATAAAAAAACATTTAACAATATATGAAAATATATGGAAAATTACTCATATTCTGGGTCTGATTTCTTAAGGAATGACTGCACTGCAAACAGACCGTGAAAAAAGTCTACTAGTTAGAGAAAGTCACAAGTTTGACCAAAATTAAACAAAGTTATTAAACAAAGTTATTTTCACTTCAAATTCTTCGTCAAACAAATAATCCTTTCACTTACACGGCAAGACGCCACGCTGTGACCATGGACTGCTTGCTGCCCTGCTCCGACTGCGCCGTCACCAGGGTGTGTTTCGAGTCGTGCGCGAAGGCCACCGCCGACCTCGTTACCATGCTCGAGGCGCGGCGGGTGGGTAGCACCGCGTACTGGGTGAACAGCTCGTTGAACGCCGGCGTGTAGGCCGAGGGGCACATGAACGGCGTGTCCGAGCGCATGCGCAGGGATGGCATGGGCGTGGCGCCGTTGAGGAGATCGTGCAGGAATCGACGCGCTTCTAACGGGGACGACCGCGCCAGGCTGCGCCGGAGCGCTACGTGGCGCAAATAGGCCATGCGCCATGCGTCATAGCCCTCTGCTGCGGACGCCCAGTCTTCTATGTCCAGGTGGCAGCAGAGTCTGCGCCAAGCCTTTAAGCACTGGTTGGTCTGCCTCCTCAAACGCGAGCTGGTGCAGTGCAAGTGGGCGATGGACCTCGGCGGGGAGTGCCAAATGATCACCTCCAGCACCTCCAGGGGCAGGTGGTCCAGCCCTGCTGCGGCCATGTTGCCGAGACTACTCCTGCTATCTCCGTGCGCGTACTGATCCGGGCTTGGTCCGGCGCTCGCTCAGCCAGGAGTGATTGTTGTTGTTGCTGTTATTGTTGCTTCTGTACGCGATGCATAATCTCTGCAGCTCTTTTGGGTGTGTGTGTGTCTGCTGTCTGGTCTTAATACACTTGCACTCGGCCACGCAAGGTGTAAAGACGTGCTCTCCAAACCTCGAACGTGCGAGTGCGAGATCAGTTCAAGGTCTGCGTGGCCGACCAGGGCAGGCACCTTTCACTGAAAGGAGTTAACATGCTGTGAAGCAGTCATGGCGGAAAAAATGCACCAGGGACGGTGCCCACGGACATACATGTACATGTGGTGGCACCAGTGACACTTGGGGGGCTTCCGTGGGAAATCCCAGCTGGTGCAGAAGCAGCAGGTTCTACGTCACGACCCCTCCCCACCATGCTCTTCGGTGTGTGCGTGCATATACTGACCCGCCATGTCGGCCAAGACGTTGCTGGCCCCCGGGGAGATAAAAGTGATGTCGGGCTGAGCTCAGGCCATGACGCGGTAGTCGGGCGTCACATCCAAGGAAAGCAACTTGCTTACTTTAGAAACGTAGCTCTGTTGATTCCTGTACCGGAGCGTCATAGTCTTGGGAAGTCCAGTAGAGTGGCGGCGACAACGACGACGACGGCGACGGCGACCACTGGTAGTCAGTGAGATTCTTCTGGAAGCTTTTCCTGCGCCAAGATCTGTGACGCTCGGTGCGTCACCGCTTACGCTCACTCATCAGTTGCACCACGATCACGCACAGAGCAACACCGTTGACATCGTCGTCGAGCATGCAGCAGTACCCAAACGGCCCTCCTCAGTACGTACAATCACCGGCGCAGCGGCAGCAAGAGCAGCTTCAGCAGTCTCAGGCGTATGGCGCAAGTGCGCCAGGCTACGCCGGCATTAGTGCGCCTCCGGCTGGCTATGGCGCGCCACAGGCTGGCTACGGAGCGCCACAGGCTGGGTACGGAGCGCCACAGGCTGGCTACGGCGCCCCAATGAGCCAGAGTCTCTATAGGCCTCCTGCCATGGGGTCCGGGCAGCCTCCCGCGTATCCCGGCGGAGCTCCTGCGAGTGGCCCATTGCCTCCAGTCGTTTCCTCCAGGCCTCCGCTGACGTCCGCACCCTCCTTGGCCATGCCCACGTCCACCCTGGAACTGAGCATGAAGGCCCTCAATCTTGCAGACACCGATGTCTTGTCCAAGTCTGATCCATTTTGCGTCCTCTTTCTCAAGTCAACAACTGGTCGCTGGGTGGAAATTGGCAGGACTGAAGTGGTCACGGACAACCTGAATCCGGAGTGGGAGAGGAAGTTTGTTGTCAACTACAGCTTTGAGGAACGCCAAGAGGTCAAGTTTGAGGTGTATGATTCAGATTCCGACACCCTGACTCTGGAAAATCATGACTTCCTTGGAAGATGTGAGACTACTCTAGGAACTGTAGTGTCAAGTGGTCGGGAGTTTGTGGCTGTTCTGAAGGATGGCCCACGAATGAACAATGGAAAGATCGTGGTTGTTGGAGAGGAGCTGGAGAGCAACAAGGAAACGATCAAGATGCAACTGGCAGGGAAGAACTTGGACAAGAAAGACTTCTTTGGCAAGAGTGATCCCTACTTTGTGATCAGCAAATCAACCTCTACTGGCCAGTACGTGCTTGTTCATAAAAGTGAGGTAATCAAGAACACACTGAACCCTACTTGGGCACCATTTAACAAATCTGTCAGGGATCTCTGCAACAACAAGGAGGACAGGCAGCTCCGATTTGATGTCTATGACTGGAATGCGAGCGGAGAGCCTGACTTCATTGGGTCGTTCAAGACAGACTTGAAAACGTTGAAAACAGCAGCTATTGAGGAGAGAAAGTTCCCTCTCATCAATGAGAAGAAGCTGAGCAAGAAAAAGTACAAGAATTCTGGTGAGATTTACGTAAAAAACATCCAGGTGGAGCATGAAATATCCTTCCTGGACTACATTAAAGGTGGCACGGAAATGAACTTTTCCGTGGCTGTTGACTTCACTGCTTCAAATGGGCACCCCCAAGACCCCAGATCTCTGCACTACCTTCATCCAGGTTTTGCTGACAATCAATACACACTGGCTATCAAGGCAGTGGGCAGCATCATTGAAGACTATGACACTGACAAGCTGTTCCCCGGACTTGGCTTTGGAGCGAGAGTCCCTCCTAGTGGTCAAGTTTCACACGAATTCTTCCTGAACCTTCAGCAAGACAATCCATATTGCAATCGAGTAGATGGACTCTTGCTGGCATACTTAAATGCTCTTCACAATGTCACTTTGTATGGGCCCACCAACTTCTCCCCTGTGATCAAGCACGTCGCCAGATTCGCCCAGGCCTACCAGGACGGAAGGCAGTACTTTGTTCTCCTGATCATCACTGATGGCATCATCACTGACATCGACGCTACAAAGCTCGCCATCATTGACGCTTCCAAGTACCCGATGAGCATCATCATCGTCGGGGTGGGCAATGAAGACTTCTCAGCAATGGAGGCCCTCGACTCGGACGACAAGTTGCTGCAGTTCTCAGGAAGAGTGGCCACCAGAGACATTGTCCAGTTCGTGGAGATGAGGAACTTCGTGCGAGGCAACGTGTGGGACAAGGAACTGCTGGCCAAGGAAGTCCTCGCCGAGATCCCCGGCCAGGTGACTGGTTGGATGAAGATGCGAGGGATCAAACCCGTGGCACAAAACACTCACAACTAACCAACAATCACTGTTTTTCACTGTTACACGTTCATATATTCAGATGTTATTTTATGCAAACACACGAGACATACACGTATATTCAAGTCCCTCCCTCTGCTCACCCTTGCTTTCATTTCTACTCAGTGTTTCTATGCTATGTGAGTAAGAAATTTGATGCAATCCTCATATTGTAATCGATGTACGACGAAATACAAGAGCGACCCCAAAGGAATTTCGTCACCTGCACGTAGTAACACCCTGTATGCTAAGATCCTCTGCTTGCGCAATGGCTGTTGGGCAAAATGGCAGCCAGCTGTGGCTGCTCAGAGATACAAAGCAAAGGTACCTGGGAGAAGAAGAAAAATCCCCTCCAATGACTGCACAAAGCTCATTGAAGCAGACAAAGCTTACGCGGAGCAACCGAACTTGAGCTCAAGTTGTTTGTCTCAAATGTCTGTAAATGCAGTGGAGAGAGAGAGAGAGAGAGAGACGGAGAAACACACTAATGCTCCTTTCAGTCATGACACCTAAAAGCAGTTAATACAGTGTGTACATAAAAGTGCTGAAACCAGTTGCCCCGTGTGATCTCCAGCTTTGCTTTGATGTGAGGATCCGTCATTGGCTCTCAAGTCACTCACCGGGTTATGCATTTCACGACTGGATTTGTTCATTTTGGTGGGCGCTACTTCAGATGCATTCGGATATGTAGAGACCAATGGAGCTGGTCGGTCTTGTGCATGAGCAAACATTTTGATGTTGGCCGCTCTGCATACATGTTTGGCCGCTCTGCGTACATGGTTGACCCGTCTGCGTACATGTTTCGCAGCTCTGCGTAAATGGCTGGCATATGTAGCAGCTCTGACGTGCTTCCATAATGTCGGACGTGCGAGTGCAACCAGCACAGGCACTGCCACGGCCACGATCACGCCGCACTTGGCGACAGAGCGACAGTTTCTCTCTTTCTGAAACTTCACCAAAGCTAGCAACCCTCATCTGGTATTGTATATAGTGCTCGTGTATTGTGCTGCTGCAGCACAATACACCACAGGATTTATAACCTAACAAATAGTGTTGAGTCAAATGTGCACCCAGAGTAGCACTCACCAGTAGGAATGACACAACTTTGTCTTGTTTCAATCTTTCTAGGTGCCAAGGAACTCTTTTTCAGTGACTTTTTAACCTTTTACTCATAATATTTTCTTAACAGAATGTGTTTGGGCCAAGTATGGCACCAGATTTGGACGGAGCAGGGATGTTAGGAGGGTTTCGTCTTCTTGCCGTGGCTGCATGTGCATCATTGATGGTTTTAAGTGAGCCAATAACCTTCAATATTCAAATGTTAATAACTCACTCAATATTAGTCATTTCACTAAGCCACACACATATCTGAGTTCAGCATCTAAAGGACTACAACTTTGGTCAAAAATTGCAGGTTTGCCCACTACTAGGATCCAGGAACTGAATTTATCTGAAAGCGAAATTGGTTCAGAAGGTGCAGATGCTTTAGCTGCAACTTTGCCCAGCACTAAGATCGAGATTCTGAATTTATCTGAAAATGAAATTGGTTCAGAAGGTGCATCAGCCTTAGCTGCAGCTTTGCCCAGTACTAAGATCCAGGAGTTGAATTTACAGGGCAACAATATTGGTTCAGAAGGTGCATCA
>JAAUXU010027180.1_pt1 | contig 17376 bp, 14 predicted proteins | sample 7278151 | NCBI WGS metagenome assembly JAAUXU01 (sample SAMN14350113, study PRJNA611818) | marine sediment metagenome | isolation source: surface marine sediment (1.8m) | place: French Polynesia: Moorea | collected 2018-08 | reverse complement strand
CTCGTAATTATCTGCCATGAAAAGATCAATTCTCTTCACTGCTTCCTCCAACGGAAAAAAAAGCCCAGCGTGACCTTTTTTTCCTTTTCCTCCGGGGGATTTTAATTTTTGTCAAATTTGACACACGCAGGAAATCGCATTTCCTAGAAGCATAATGAAGTCTGCATTAACACCTGAGCGGCTCCTTCAGAGGCTGCTCTTGGTCGTCCCCGCAGGTCTGGGACTCAAGTTTGTCACCAGCGAAAGTGAGGAGTTGCTGCTCTGGCCTCAACAGCAACTATTGTGTCTGGTGGAGTAGTTATAACTGGAGCACTGACATTTCTTTCCAGAACAACTCCTTGACTCTCTCTCTCTCTCTCTCTCTCACCCACTCGCGTGTTTTGCCGTTTACAGCATGGGTGCAAAAAATTGTCTCACGTGCGCCGTGACCTTCAGCACCGAAGAAGGTCCCAACATATTTTTGGGTCAAGCAGCAGTAGTTTTTTTTGGGGGGGGGCATTTAACATGCATGGGATGCTGTAGCACAATATGTTACAAGCAAAAAAAATGGCGCTTCCTCTATTGAGTTCTATTGCAAGCACTTCGGGGCCCGTATATGGAATGAACCGACCGCCAGCCACTATTTTTGGGCACCCAAAGACATATATTTTGACTGAAAAGAGAAACAGGAGAAAAATACCTCTCTCCTCACGGCCCCTTCTTCTTCTGCTAACAAACGGCTGCTGGCACGCGAAAAAATGGGGAAAAATGGGCGCCAAAAATTATGCAAACTTCCTTGGGGTCAAGAACGCAGATGCCCAAGAAGCAGACGACGCGAGACCTTGGGCAGAGCTGAATAAATTTCAATTTGATGAATGCGTTTCTTTTGACATATTGCCTGGAGAGGAGAGAGGAGAGAAAGAGGAAGACGCAGCACTGGGGGGGGGGGTCTGCCTTGCCCCCCTCCCCTCCCCCCCCAAGGGGGGCGGCTTCTTGCACGCGTATGTGAAAAATACAAGTGTGTGCGTGTGTGAGGAAGGTGGTGCTAAGTGATCCATAAGCAAGTGATGGGTTCTTCCTCCACCTCCGAAAAAACTCCTCTGGTGTGGTCACGCCTCTTTCCATCAGGGGGTGTCGTGTGAGCCATTAATAAGAGGCGTGCGTGCGCGCGTGGCACGCGATGATGAGCTAAGAAAATGTGCTATCTTAACTCACTGGGGATCGACTCCGCAGGATGGTTCAGAGACTTTCTTTGAAAGTAGCCTGGGGTGTGATCCGTCCTGGTGGTCCCGGACGTCCTTCCTGGGCTTCTTGTGACGCTGGTTGTGGTTCGCAGTAGGTGTGTCGACTCGCCTGGGTCTGTCAGCCCCATTGTGATGTCGGGCAGCTTCCGCAGCTCCGTCTCTGCACGTGATCCCCCTCTGCGTCGGCGGGTCGCCCGTGGGGTCCTCCATGGAGTCTCCAGAGCTCATCTTTCGTTCTTCCTCCGCTCTGATTGACGTGGAAGGGCAGCGAGAAGCGCCTGCACGCCAACGACCCGGGCGAGGCCTCCTCAGGCCTTGACTCGCTGCATCAGATGCAGTCTGAGGCCTACGAATCAGGAAAATGACGTTGGTCCGCCAAGAAAAAAAGGCAAGATAAGCTTTGGCAGATGCGTTGGTTTCCATTGAAAAGACCGCATTCAGCGCTGAGCGAGAGGGAGTGACGATCTCTATCCTCTCGAACGGTTTCTTCTATCTCATCTTATCTCCATTTTCCCACACAAGTAGAGAGCAAGCGGGAAAAACACCCAGAGATTTTGTGGCTGACAGATCTCACTCGGCGAGACAAAAGTGTCTTGGCCAAAAAGTGCACCGTGCTTTGAGCGCAAACGTCCAACAAGGTGTCTTCAGACGCATGTCTGACAGAGCTGCTTTTCTTTGCTCTGCACTTGCCGATAAATCGATTTATTCGAGGAAAAAAGAAAGATTCATCAGCATCGTTTGATAGGTGCCTATTTGTGGCGTGCGCAGATACGCACTGACTGCGTACGCTTCGTACGCGGCGTACGCTGCTTACGCGAGACAGGACAGGATAGCGGTGCCTTCCCACGTTCGGGCATGCTCAAAAAAATGCACCCTGATCCCTGGGCAGTAAAGCAGCACATTTGGGAAATGAGCTTCCCCATATTATTACCCAATCTTTTTGGGGGAAGGGGGGACAGGGAAGGAAACACAGTCTGGAAATGCCTCCGGAGTGGTCGGATCTTTCCGCACAGGGTGTCAAGAAAGTGCAAGGAAGGGAGCCAACGACAAGTTGACTTGTCCTGGCTCGTAACAGTCAAATTGTCTACTAAGTATTTGCCCATGCTGTTTTCAAAATGAAGAAAAGTCTCCACATGTGTGTCCCCCTCCCCCATGGTCCATGAACTTTGACCTGGCGGCCAATCAAGGGGAATTCCCCGGCCACGTTTCTCTCGTCCGGAACGAACTTTCCGCGCATGATGACGGACTCCATCAAATGGGCTGGGGACGCGTCAGCCAACAGCACCTCTCGTCTCCCGGGCCGTCGCAGGGAGTGAAGGATCACTTCTTCTGGACGCTCTGATCCACGCAGTCACCGGTGTGGAGTCCACTCAGGTCACGAGAGCCCACAGCTGGGGAGGGATGCCTCACAGGCCTCTTCCGGTGGGCCCAAGCATGGATCCTCCATGTTCCAGTTCTTCTCTTCCTACACACATTTGCATCTCATCTCGAGCCACATCAGTGCTGCCATAATAAGCTTCTACATCTTTAAGCCCCACTCAATGGTTGCTTTCGCACAGCATTCGCCAATCAGGTCTTGACGCACTGTGCGCATCAGCGCAGGAAATGCGTTCATCGCACGTGCAGGAACTAAGGCAATCCGCGCGTGGCAGCAGAAGACTCCTTCTGCGGTGTCGGTTGCTCATGTGCTTGATTTGCTTGGTACAGGGTGTCTGCGCTGAATTCGGCCACTTCCGCTCAACATTGCTCTGCTCCATTGTCTGAGTTATTGACTTGGTACCGAACACCGAGCTTTTTCTGTCTGACAAGGACACAACAACCGTTCGGGCCGACGCCCACGCAACAGTTGCGAACCGTTGACTCGCAGCTGATGGTTTCACCACTTAATGATCCGCCTCACCTCGTTCAAGACACCCACACGCGTGCGTGCGTGCGTGCGTGCGATTCCTCACGACGAATTTGGTGCTCCCAAGTGTGAGGCTTCAGCTCAGCTACTGACTGACTCCAGAAAAAAAGAGCGTGGCATTATACCGCAGGTAAACACCTGTGCAGGTAGAATTTTAATCAACGTCAAAGTGAGTCCTCCTGCCTTTGTTCTCGCCCGGAGATCCTTGTCGTTCTTGGCGGCGTCACCATTGGACTGCTTCTGTCTCCGGGGCCTCTCCCGACGCGCTTGTCTTTGTCATCTCCGGGATGGCCACGGATTGACAGCTCACAGCGTGAAGGATCGCATCAGTCACACGTGCAAGGGACTTGAGACAGACTTCTGTGGGAGGAGGCGTCTGCCACAGGCTCATCCTGGTGGCCACCGCCAAGCTGTGCAATTTAGTCATGCTGAATAAACAGGAAGTCGACCTCTACAAGAACACCATCAGTACACTTTTAAGGGTCTACTTCATGGCCGGTACTGGTCCATTTGATCTCACTATGACGACGACCTGCCAGCCGAGGCCCTGGGAGTCCTCCAGCGACCGACCTCCTTAACCTCGAGGAGGTCTCGAGGCTGCTGCAAACTGGGGCAGAATTAACTCTCATCGCACCACGTGATTCCCCAAGCCTTAGCCTCAGCAAAGACCTCAAGAGTTCGGCTTTCTTTTCTATTGGCATTACTTAACGCATGGTAAAACCTTACACATTTTTTGCCAATGCAAGCGCACCTTCAGTGACAAGAAGACACTTTTCTCTGCAGAGGCAAAAAATCTGACTGGCAGAGAATGAAAATCACTCAGCAGGACACGCACGCACTCCCACACATGCGCGCGCGAACGCACAACACTGGGGTTAGCACTTGCTCATCAAGATAAAGAACTCCTGAGGTGTTGAGTAAAGGTTTCTGCCACTGCCACCGAGTTCCCGAAAGATTTTTGTCCCAAGCTTTTTTTTTTTTACCAAAAAAGCGTGGATGCTACTTTCCAGATGGGAATTTGCATGCAAATTTGCCCCGTTTAGTTACTCTCTTCCCGCTTCATCCCTCCGATTGGGTTTGACCTCTGCGCGTGTGTATGAGAAAAAGCAGGTGGCGAAAGACCCATGTTTCCACGCACGCACGCACGCGCACACAAGATGGGCAGAAAGAGGAGGAGTTTTGGGTGTCTTCAGGGGTTAAGGTCGGGACCTCTAAGCTCGTTGGGTGATTTACCGCAAGCTCTTCTGGCCTGAGACGCGCTCGCAGGCACGCACGCACGCAGGCACACAGAGGAGGGGGATGGCTGTTTTTCCTGGGTGTGCAAAAAAATAGGGAATTGTATACCCACAATGCTAAGAAATACTAAGTAGCCTCTCAGTTCCCTTTTGTTCACGGTATTTGCTTATAAGCAGACACTGAGCAAGCTTGTGTATGCATGTAGAATGCCAAATGCCAGATTCCCCCTGCCAGTCCTTGCACACAAAATATCCCCTCATCCCCCCCCCCCTTTCGGCAATGAATGAATTCCTCCTGGGCCATGTCAATTTTCCTCACTCATTCCCTTCTGTGTCTGTAGAGGCCAAGAGTTTCCCGAAAATCTCGTCAATATTTTCGAGTGAAAATGTGCTGACAAAGCTTCTTCTGTGGAAGAACGTTGCAATTTTGACTTGAGTCTCCTCAGCTTGTGCGCATCCCTATCTGTCCGGACACAATTTGTGGCAAATGCACTTCTCTCCTCTGCCTCGCAGCTCGAGCGCGGATCTCCTGGCAAAGGATATCTATGAAAGTGCGATCCTCAATGCTGTCGTGTGTATGATATAACACGCATGGGTTTTTGTCCTAGAGACTTTGGGGATGAGGCCCATAAACGACGTCGGGCTCTTCTTCCAGTAAGTGGCCGTTTGCATGAGTAGGAACTTTAAGGGGGGCCTTGAGGAAAAAATGTGTGGGGGTCGCATCCTCAGGAATTTATTGGCAGGTGGAAACGGGCTTTTTTTGAATATGCCACTTCGGCATTTCTGAGTCGAAGCTTTATTGGAGACCTGACTGGAAGTTGAGCAGTGGAGAAGCTCAGACAAATTGGGGAACCCAAAATGATTTGTTTCAACGTTGGCCAGGAAGATGGCCCTGAAACAGCAGAAAATCTTTTCTAACAAATAGGAATAGGAACAAATTGCTTCAGGACTTTCCAAATCCTTGAACAATGAATGATCTTTGTGACCTCCGTTTGGCCGAGTCCGGTTCGCGAGTCAGATTCTCCAGGTCATCACCATTATCATCAGTCATTTCTCCTCCGAGGATTTTTAACGCGATCGAAGCTTCACAAATTACGAAATGTTGTTGTTTCACGTATCTTCTCCCCCTTCTGGGCCAAGATCAGCGGCGACGGCGGCTGCAGCAGCAGCAGCAGCGGGGCGGCAGCGGGCAAGGTCAGGGCCCCCGTGAGGCCCCTATGAGGCCCCGGTGAGACCTCTGTCAGTCCCCCCCCCCTCCTTCCCTATGGCATTGGCTCGTTACCCCAACGCGCGCTCGCGCATGCACACGCACACACACTCGCGCGCGCACACACGCGAGAAGGAAGGAAAATTTGCTGCTGCTGGCACTTGAGGTGTGCTGGATACGAGTTGGCTTTAATTACTGCAGCTCTGGAGCAATAAACTCATTGTGGATCCTCGACAAGACATTTCTTCTACTGTGACACCCTGTGCGGGGTCGCCGAGGTGAATCTGGAATGCGAACAACTTGAGCCAGATCCTTCAGGCCCTTCATAATACATGTGGAGGAAGTTACTGCTAATGGCGGCTTGGCCAGGCTGAACGAAATTACACTTTATGCGCTAACCCTTTTTTTTGCTGCCATAACTTGTCTCTCGTTGCCCTCCTCCTCCTCCTCCTCCACAGTCCGCATCAAGTCCCGGATTCACCTCGGCGATCCCCAACGTACAGGGTGGCCAACAACTTCTCTTCCACGGGTTTTGTTGGGCAAAACCTCTTAACAAAGTATTCGATATTGACATGACTCATTCGTGAGCACCACACAAAAGCCTCGTAACCAGATTGATTGAAGGTGACCTTTCCTTTGACCTTCATGACCCGCTCCAGAGGCCTGTGAAAAGGCCTGGGGGGAATCTAGAGCAATCTCCAAGTTGATGGCGTCCAACTTCACCGACGCCGAGGACTTGGCGGCCTCCAAGCTGTGGCACGGCCTGACAGAACGAGTCGTGCCAATATCGAACTCGGGATTAAGACGTGCTGTCAAATAGAAGCAATGGAAGGGAACTGAACGTCTCATATAAAATGGCCGCATCTGTTTCATCTGTCAGAGTGACATATTTTACGTATTTGGCAAGGACGACTTAAAGTGAAGTCACTTCTGCATGGCTGGAAAGTAAAGGAAACCTCCTCTTCCATTCATTCTGCTTTGCAAGCATGACAATCCAAAAAAACCCCAACTTGTAGTGAAAAAAAAGGGTCTCCGCTCAATTGAGACCAAAAAAGTTATTTGAGCATTTGGCATGGGAAATGAGCTGGAAGATTCGCACCGTTTGGGCGACCTTAATAGCAGGACTAATGGGGAATGCGCAAAAAATGCTCATTGCGTGCAGAAATTGTGATAATAAAGGGCTGAAAAACGCCATTGGCCTTATCGGATCTGATAATCGTGTGCATGCCCAGTCTGCCCGAACAAACTTCATAATATGTGTGTGTATATGACTTGAGCTATTTCTGTGATGCTCACGCAAAAAATATGCGAAAAGAACTTGTCAAATCATAGGTTGACCCAAATTGGGCTACCGATGTGTACAACATATATATTTTTAAATCGTTAGACCAAGTTTTTGTATCTCTGTCTCTGTGCTATATTTGTTACCACACTTCATTTAGACACATTCTAGTCAAATGGAATGCTGAACTCATCAGTTCTTGTGTCTGTCTTCAAAGTTAAGTAAGATTAACATTAGATGTGAGGCCTGCTTAGTTACTGTCTCGATGCTGAACTGCAGCAATGTAGTCCAATAAAATTGAACACAATGAAGCATTCAGAAAATTTCAAAATTTTTGTGCTCTTTGCTCCAGCTTTTCTACGGACATATGTATATAGGTTATGCATACATAGAAATTGTGTTTCGTTGTGCCAGATTGACACCACAATGACTGGCCTGATTATCAAACTCTAATTTGCTATGATGATTGCCTACGACCCAGAGAGTTTCCAGAGAGGAAAAAAAGGGTTTTAAGTGCTAATTTCACAGTTAATTGTTCTTGGACAGGTTGGACATGGTGAGTCATGTGTTGTCCTGTTGCAGATTCGCGGTCGTCCTGCTCCTTGGGTCCGTGGTCTGAGTGGTCGTCGTGCAGCGTCTCCTGCGGCACCGGCGGGACTCAGAAGAGGTTCAGGAAGAGGACGTCCGACGGTGACCAGGACGACGACGACGACAGCTGCGCCGACGCAGACACCGAGCAGACCATCAAGTGCAGAGCGGATCCGTGCGACGAATTCACAGATGGTGAGAGAGTCTTCAGGGAGTTCCAAGTTCTCTGCAATTTGGACAGGATGTCATTTCCTGATTACTTGTGGCACCTTCTTAAGTAATTCCAATAGTCCCAGAACACCATAATCAAAGATAATACGGTAGGACTCTCCATATTAAGTGCACGATTTCGTGAGCCTCTCGTACTTCTGTATCAACCGAGTTTTTACTACGTCTGTCACTCTGGATATCGCGAGCTACTGGAAGTGGCAACTCTCCGCAAAGTGAACGAGGCAGCCCTGGTCAATCCTCTCGAAACGTCACTGACGAAGGAAGCAACAATTTTCCCCTGCTGCTCTGTGTTTTCTGTTGAGGATGCCAAAGCCCTTGAGGAAAAGGCTGACTGCGACAGACGATGTCACGTCATGTGTCGTAGTATATACGTAGGACAGACATGTCATATCGTACTGAAGAGGTCATAATGCAGCTGTTCAGTTCTTCAGCCTCTCGACAAACTGCGTGCCATTCAGCGGTCACTCCAAGGACTTAAAAGTCGGTGTGTGACGACAACTTGACCTACAAAGTTGACCCAAAATATTGCTTTACTTTTGATCTTTCACTACAAAGAAAATATATTCAGGGACTCGACATTGCTTTGTCCGCACTCACTTGATTTCAGGGGAGAGGAATGAAAATATAGATAGCATTCAGTGCGAACTGTTTTTCGTGCGGAGAGGAAATATTTGGTGCTCATATCAGCTGAATAAGTACTGTGATAAGAGTATTTTTCATTTTCCCTGTTAGGCCCCGTGTGAATGTGCATTTCCTGCTGTATAAACTGTTTTCTACTGAAATTTTTTTGGGGAAAGCCTTCAGTTACAAATAGTCTGGCCTTGATGCTCAAGATACTTCACTCATTTTGATTGAGGTTTGGCTCCCGATGTCCTCGGCCTCTCGATGTCCTCGGCCTCCCGATGTCCTCGGCCTCTCGATGTCCTCGGCCTCCCGATGTCCTCGGGCCTCCGCCCACCCTCGGACAATCACTTCAGTCAAAACAAAACAAAATGCAGTTCTACAATGACGCCGGATAATATGTAGTTAATAAGTCCTGCTTTTCAGCGTTCATGACTGAATAGCGTTTTATTGCAACAGAATGCTATTGAGGGCAATGTATTCAGAAAACCATGGCATTAAACTACCGAGTATTGCTGCATATGTAGCTCATGCAACTCTTGTCCAGGCCTGTGGTAGCCGTAGGGTTCAAAATTTTTTGTTGCACTTTTGAGTGAATCCATGCAGTTGGAGCAAAACTGCGCAAAAAGCAACAATGCCACAAAATGCCGGATCGATTGGTATCAACATTACTCACTTTGTTCACATAAATATCGGAGTAAAAAGCATTTTCCAATGGAAGCTAACCAAGCAAACTTTGTATGAAGTACTACATACAGAAAGCATCTCAAGTCCTCTTGTGGGCCAGGTATGAAGTCATCAATACCTTATATATATATATATATATATCAAAAACTAAAAATGACTCTGGTAAGAGCAAATGCAGCAAAACCTTACCTTTTTTCATTGCCTAGCCTAGTAATTTGCTATGAAGCTACAGCAACTCTTTCGGTGCCTACTATGACTGCCTGTACATGCAGCACAGCACAGTGCATAGCAAAAGCAAGTGGGGTGAAATGACAATCAAGCTTCTTCTGTGCAGGTGGAGGGGAATGATCACGACTGAAAGGGTCGCAGATCAACATATGAGGCAGAAAAGCTTTGCTGAGCGAAGCTTCAGCACCTAATCATGAAACACCTAAAAATATCGAATCTGCTTATCAGACACGAACGCACTGTACAAGGTGTAGAGAGGAGAAGGCTGCAGTTAATGCTGATAATGCATACACAGTACGTGTAAGGTCAATTCTTAGCTAGCATTTCAGGTGCTAACAATGTTGGTTCTACTTCCACATACGATAAAAATGAACTACACTAAACTCTTCTCAGCTCTAGTCGTTGTATAATCTTCCGGTACTGACAGTTCTTAGGAAGGGACGGGCAAGAAGGCCTTTTCGAAGGCCTTACGGGCATGGAAGAGGCAAAATCGGGCCTGCAAGTTTGTAGGAGTTTAGGACATTCGTGCTCAAAGACGCCTGAACCCGCACACTGCACAAGACAATGTGTACAAGATAGAAAATTTGGGAATTGTTGCAAATAAAAAAAAGGTGATCTCAACGTACAAACGTCCATCTGGGAAAACTCTCCCTCTTTTGGATTTGGAAGCTTTCGGACCATGACGATCTTCAAGCCACCATCAGCACCCCCACCCTCACCCCGATCCCTCCAGTCCTCCGGGTCCTCGGGTCGTCATGGCCCTCGTCGAGCTTCGAAATCCCAATTCGCGTGTACAGTGCTACTTACACAGAAAGACGTACTGATGTATTACTTTTTCCATTTACAGAAGGAGAGACAACGACGTTTCCTGCGTACCCTGAGAAGACTCTCCTGGGATCACTGGTCGGTCGTCACCACGGAGTGTCCGGGCGCGTGTTTGCCCTCGGACGGCGGCGGCTCGTGATCGAAGACTTCCGCTACGACGGCACCGGGCCCGACGCCTTCTTCTGGGCCGGGATCACAGGCGAACGGCCCGGACCCAGGGAGACCGCAGTCATCCTGCCGCACCCTTTTTCCGGGCGGTTTTTCAGGGTCGACGACCCTACGGCTCCGGTCCTCGGACGCTTCGAGGGTAGGGGCGAAGTTGAGCTGATCTTGCCCCCTCACGTGGAGGTGTCCGACCTCCGGTGGCTCTCGGTCTGGTGCAGGAGGTTCGCCATCGACTTCGGGCATGTCCTGCTCGAAGGCGTCCAGGTCGAAGAAGAAGTCGAAGATGAGCCAGCTACTGGTGAGCGTGACTTCACAGAAAGACTTGAGTTTGCTATGCTTTTGGATTATGTCCCCCCCCCCCCCCAAATAACCAAGTGCCTTCTTGATTCCAGCTCTTCCACCACCTCCATCTGTACAAGTCACTCCAAGACCGTCCTTAAGCTCCTCCAGCGGCACTTTCAACCGCAGCTCGTTGCTGCCGAGGCTCCCCGAGAGGCCTAGAAGCGTCTCCAACAAGAAGCCGCTGCAGGAATTGCCCCAGAAGGAGGACAAGCAGACAGACATCGACAAGCCCGTGCCCTTCACGGTCATCCGGGTGTCGTCGTCGGTCAGTCAAGTCCGACCCGAGGTGAAGGTAGGGGACAGGAGCAAGCCTGTCGTCTTTGCCGTCAAGGACGAGGACAAGGAAGAGGCGGAAAATGAGGAAGAAAGAAGAGAAAAATTCTCCAGACCCTCGAGACCAAGATTCCCAACCAGGACTCCTTCGTTCCTCAGGCCCGGAGTTGCTTTGAGGACGACAACTGCTACTGCGCCACCGAGAACAACTCTGAGATTGCGGCAGCCTGGATCGTTCGTTGCAACTTCAAAACCTCCTCCAATAACTTCGAGCACTCCAAGATTTGGAAGGGTGCCGATCAGGAACAATAACCTGTTCGTCGTGAGGGACAAAACTACTAAAGCATCGAGGATAAAAACGACAACTTCATCTTTGACGACGACGTTGACGTCGACGTCGACGTCGACGCCGACACCAACGCCAAAATCTACGTCGACGTCGACGTCTTCGCCTGCGCCTGTGCCTGCGCCTGCGCCTGCGCCTGCGCCTGCACCTGCGCCTGCGCCTACGAAGACAAAGCCGAAGGCGACAGCGACGAAGACGAAAACGACGACAGCGACGACGACCACTAACGGACGTATCAGCACTTTGTCTCCGCAATCATCATCAATTTCCTCAGATGAATTCAGACAATCTTCAGCTTCAGCAGACGGTAGAGAAGTCGATCCAGAAGTTACGACTCCAACGACCACTAGACAAACCTCAATTTCCTCCGACGACTTCAGGCGGTCCAAACCAACTGAAGACTCAACCACACCAGAAACAACAGCGAGTCCAACGTCTCCCGGGAGTGATCACACCCCTGCAACGACCACTGATAGTTCAGCACTGACCTCTGCGAGAGGTAGGAGTGAGAGCAGATTCAAGGGCGACGAGCTCAGGAGGAAGCTCTTCGGCAAGAGAAAGAACTTCTTGAACAGGAACAGAGCTACTGAACCTACGGTGACTTCCTCGGGCAGTAGGCCAAGCTTCAATAGGTTCAGGAGCACCACTGAGTCGTTCAATCTAATTGAGGAAGCCCTAAAGGAGTCGACGACGCCGTCGGTGACAACTGCACGTGACAGAGAAAGACCCAGAGATCGCTTCAGAAGCACCAGAGCTCCGATTCTGGTCGTGTCCGTGACTCCCAACACGATCGAGGACTCCGCCAGCACCATCAGAATCAGTGAAGACGAGCGTCTCAAGATCTTCACCGACTTTATGGACAAAGAGAAGAAAAATGAAGCCCCGATCATCACCATTGACTATCCAGACGAGGGCGCCAATGACATATCCGGCGAAGAGGAAGTCACTGCCTTAGAGAAGCCTGAGAGTGACAAGATTCGGAAAGGCATCGTGGTCAAGGTTCCCAAGAAAGTCACCTGGAATCCGGTCAAGAGTGACAATGCAGTGACGACTGAAACTTCCACAACCACAACTGAAGAAGAGGAGATTGAAGCTACCACCGAGGCCTTCTTCATTACCCCCATCAACCCATCGTACGATCCCTGCGCCATCGCGGACGCCTGCGGTCCCAACGCCCTCTGCACCCCCAGGGGCAGCGAGCCTGTGTGTAGCTGCCCTCCCGGATTTAGCGGGATCCCTCGGGATGGCACCCCTGATCCAGCCCATGGGTGCGTCCGGACCCCTGACAAGTGTGTGGGGAACTCAACCTGTCCCCGAGGTCAGTCCTGCGTGAGGAACCTCTGCCTGCCCAAGTGCAGGTCAGACCGGCAGTGCTCTCTGGGCGAGAGATGCGTCGACGGCAACTGCATCAAGATCTGCTTCTACGACGCCCACTGCTTGGCCGGAGAGTTCTGCGAGAGGTCGGTGAGCTCCTCATCCAACGGCATCTGCCTAGCCGGCTGCCGACGGGATACAAACTGCCCGTTCGGACAGATCTGCGAGGAGGACGAGTTGAGCAAGAAGCGGCGATGCGTAGACGGCTGCCACTTCAACAACGACTGTAGCCTCAGCACCGCGTGCGTGGATGGGCAATGTTCGGATCCGTGCGTGGGCTTTGGCGAGTGCGGCACGAACGCGGTCTGCCTGACTGTGAGCCACGCCGCCACGTGCCGCTGCCCCGAGGGCATGCGCGAACTCAACTCGCCCTACGTCGCCTGCGTCCCCGAGGGTATGAACCTCGCCCGGATAGAGTGCCTCAGGGACTCGGACTGCGCAAAGGGCCAGGACTGCATCGACTGGAAGTGCTCGCCAGGTTGACCAGGACGATCCTAGAGAAGGACTCGTTGTTCCTTTGCGCCAGATGAGACTGTGATCACTACTTGCTCAATATTGATGGGGAGGATGAAAAAAGGAAGACGTTGCTGTGTGTTGGCTTGGGTACGATTTAAATGAGAAGAAGCAGTGCAACGATACAGAAAAAATTGAACTCTACAATACACTTCAAATATAAATGGAAATTGTGCAGTGATTTGTCCAGGAAGCCTCAGAAGGTGTCAACAACAGCTCTTGTGCAATTTATAAGGACTCCCTTGGGCAGAAAATAACTTGGGAACTTGTAAGATGCTCTAATTTAAGGCAATGAGTAAAATAGCATTGACAAGAGCTGTTGTTAGGAGTGGGAAACACTGTGGGCAGTCTTAAAAATAGCAAGCAAGAACTCCTTCCTATGTTCCGCAACCTCCCCTGCAAAAAAAGAGAGTGACTTAGCAGAAAAATAGAGAGAGAAAGAGTCAATTTTCCGCGAACTCTCGCGGGGAAAAAATTCGTGCCATGGTCTGACTGAAAAAATGAGTGTGAAGAAGAAGAAGAAGATTTCAGCGTGCTTGAATGGAGAAAATTTGTTGTTTTCTTGCAAGAAAAATGTCTAATCGAGTGGAAGATTCGAAAAATTACACTTCCTAATATGCCATTACATTGATATGAACACACTAGTTTATTGTTGCTAGTCCAGGACTCTCCTTGAATGGGTATTGAAATATCTAGTCCAACAGTGGAGAAGAAATAACTCGAAATAAATTATGTGTTCTGACATGAATCATCAGTTGATTTTCCCACTATATTTTTCTTACATATTAAAAACACAGAAGGATTTATTGGTTCCCCTCTCTCTTCATCCTTGCCTCCCTCTGCTTCTGGCATTCTGAATCCTGCCAATCTCGATGGGCTCCAGAGGATCATCGCGGGCAAGATCAAACTGGGGTTGAACGTTGATCGAGGTTACCTAGGAGATATAGAGAGACAGTGTGATGATATAAATGACGAATCTGGTTACTTTTGGTACGGCCAGATCTCAGCTCACCTGCAGTCTGCTTCTGGACGTCGACCTCCTCGGGCCCGTCTGCCCGAAGACGGTCTGAAATGGGTCCGTGTGGATGGACTCCGGGAGGGATCCCTCCGGCTCCTCCGGCTCCTCCGGCTCCTCCTGCACAGACTGCGGTGTCCTCCTGGACTGGACGATCCGGCCCCCGAAGCCACCGGTCTCCTCCACGTCCGCGAACGTCCTCGGTGGGGTGCGGCTGGGGACAGCAGCGAAGGAGCTAAAGTCGCTGTCCTCACGCACCTGATACAGGGAGTTGACATTGTCAGTCACACTTCAAAAGGGCAATTTGGGAAGCGTCGACCACTTACGCAGAGGAGCATTAACCGCAAGCTGCCGCTAAAGACAACCTCAATATGCACATGTGAATTTTCAACATTGGTAAGTTTAAGAATCCTATGACTCCTGCTATAGATTACGTAGAGACTTGATGTCTGTGTCAGTCCACAGCTATGACCTGTTAGCTTCTTAGAGCTGCAACTGCGGTTGAGAATGACCCAAGCTGGTGACCACCTTGAACCATGCAAGAACATTGAGTGGCCACCGAGCTGGGCAGACTCAAATGTGCTTGATTGTTCACTTCAAGGCCTCAGGACTCGTCTGCTGCGAGGCCTTCAACACTTCTGGGGTCAGCCACGCTCTTAGAGAAGCAATCGACCAATGACCTGCCACAAGAAATTGTGGTGCGCATTGCAGACAATATTCTGGGAGGTCCGCAGGTTTGTATAGCTCTAAATCGCTAGTTTAGGCCATTGTTGTAAGCCAAAATTGTTGTGCTAATGAAACCGCAATTCATAGCTTTCATGCAACGCAGAAATTACGTCTCTACAAGCTCTACAGCAAATGTTACAACACTTTTCATTTTCCAATGTTTAAAGCTTATTCTGCGTGTCATTACAATACTACTTTGAGCAGTTTTAACTCACAATTATACATTTTACAGAGTACGGACATATGCGAGTTACATGCATGTCTGCAAGTTATAATTGCATTTTCGGTTTATTGGTTGCAAGACCGTGCTGGGAACATATTTCAGGTTTAACGCTGTAACTCTGAAATCCAGGTGATAATCACCAAAAAAATGGCATCTCTGAACAAACAAGTGGAATTGGAAAAAGTGCATCGAAAAAAGGGGCAAAGCAAATTTTTTGATCATCTCTGCTGAAATGAAGTCATGCTTGCCCTGTTTGTTCCATGTTGTCTGATGATCGTTGATCTCAGTTGTTCCCTTCACTTGTTCCACGGTAGGAATCATTGCAAACTAGTGCAAAAGCAACTTCACCAGTTTCGTCTGCGGATGAAGGTTGTAGAACAGAGGGATGTCTTAACCGAACCGTTAATCCAACTCTGCAGTCTTATTTTTCAGTCGGATACAGAACCGGGAATGTTTTAAATATCAAAAACAGTCTTTTTGAGCTAATCTGGGTTAAAATTAGTGACGATTTCATCTAGCGGAGTCAGAAGCAGTGAGAAAAATTGGTGAACATGGGTAAAAAAACGAGAAAGCTGAACCCCTGTTTCATGAGTACTACTGTACAATGCGTAATATATATCCTATGTGAATGAATCCATGACACTTAAAGTATGATAACTTCCGATCGGTACGCTATATATACTCCTTAAGCGTGGAGAAAGATATTGCGCAGGTGATTTTAACATATTTTATGAAAATACCTCCTCGGGTACTCGGGTTCGGGGACGTCCACGCGATGAGGAGGATAGCACGGTCAGTCTGCCACCCCCTGGATTTTGTCCGGCCTCCGGGACGAAACGGTTGGACTGGCGGAATCTTTGGATGGCTTCGTCGCTGGAGAGCGAGAACTCCGGCGGACCCGGAGGCGGTGACGACCCAGTTGCAGTCGGTTGCTCTTGCTGCTGCTGCGGTCTGGGTCGAACCCGGGTGCGTACTCGATTCCTCTGGCGGCCCGAGTTGGCCGTGGCCGCAGGTCGAAGAGGCACTCGGCTGCCGCCCGAAAAGCGACTGCCCGGGAGTCCAGCCCTCACCCGGTTGTTGTTGACCGAGCTAGGAGCCGGAGGCTCCTGAACTTCCACATCTTGTGCCTGTTGCAGCTGAACCTGTTGCTGCCTGATCCCTCCGGTGGGCTTGCGACGTCTCACCTAAAACAAGAGAGTACTGACTTCCCAGGACGAGATACGTATTGACACCATCGGTACGAAAGCAAGCAGTTTTTTTGCTGCACCCACCGAAAATCAGTCTTCAAGGGGGTTGTTTCTGTTGCGCATGAAAAGTGACTTTCAGCCAAAGACTCTTTTGCCCAAAAGATGCGCTGCAATAGATGCAATACAATAAATGTTTTCCTCGCTGGGCCTCTTACATTGGACGACGATTAAAGGGGCAAAAACACTCAGAGACAACATAAATGCCTATTTTTAATGTAAATAATGACTGTTGAATGTTAAAAGTGACGTCGGACGCGTAAGCGGACCGAGAAGTTGTGATGATCAAGTACAGAACTGCAAAATCTATGAATAACATTGCTTGAGGACACTGACTCAGTGTCTCTGGCCAAAGAGAAGGAGCCTTTTTCTGCCATCGATTTGGCCTCATTGGGTCTCACGCCTCAATGGCCCATGTTGCTCAGCCCCATCGTGGCCCGTTTAGGCGCCGTCCACTGCATCCGTTTTCCTGACAGTGTTTGCCACGACAAGCATAGTTGCAGCTACTGTAGGACGCGTGCAACTCGAGCACCGGTTTAAGAATCGTTCGTTCATTACCCTTGGTCATGCAGCAACCATGACTTTTGTCATTGCGTAGGTTGTTGCATGCTATCGATCATCGACGTTAACGATGTAGTGAATACACCTTTTCTTCCACCACGCAGTTTTTGGCGGTCGCATCCCGATGTCACGGACGTAAGACGAGTGTTTCAGTGGTCTTTGCTACCCTGCAGCTTCCTTCAAATTACCAGTGACTTGGGGAGTTACCCTGTAGCTCCTGTCTTCAAGTTGCGAGACTACTTACTGCCACTCTGCGCCTTCCACCTGTTGATGGGAGCGCCTTGAGGGGGACTCCCCCTCCGGGTACTCTGGAGGCCTCCCGGCGGGGGGCTGAGGCCCTCAGACCCTCCAAGAACGTCTCATTGTACCTGAAACAGATGGAGATCATGGTTGGACGGGTTTCTTGCCACAGCTGGACTACCGTGTGATCCAGCACAAAGTATACAGAGCTGTTTGCAATAGTTGCAAGAGGTGCATTTTGCAAATTTTGCAGCCCTGAGATGTCGGAGAAACCGACGCTTGGGCGCAGATGACAGCTGAAGCTCATTTTTGAACCATCCT
>JAAUXU010053360.1_pt1 | contig 17377 bp, 22 predicted proteins | sample 7278151 | NCBI WGS metagenome assembly JAAUXU01 (sample SAMN14350113, study PRJNA611818) | marine sediment metagenome | isolation source: surface marine sediment (1.8m) | place: French Polynesia: Moorea | collected 2018-08 | reverse complement strand
GGTAACGTCACCAGGGTGGTGGCGAGACTCCGGGCCGTGGGCGCAGACACATCTTCCAAAGTGAGACGTAGCAACGTCAAGTGTATGTTTATGGACAGTTTGAAAAAAATTATACTCTCCTTATTTAAGGAAGTGCCTGAGGTACTGTGGGCCAACGCCAACGCCATGGTGGATGAGGAGAGGCCGGGAGATTTTAATCAGGCACTGATGGAATTGGGAGCGACTGTTTGCACGCCCAAGAATCCATCCTGCTCCTCTTGCCCACTCTCCAACCACTGCCGCGCATTCGCCATGGCCAAGAAGATCAAGAACGAGAACAGAAGCACCGTGGCCAACGTGAAGGCCAAGCAGCAAAGCGACATCGAGGACATGTTCACACCTGGTTCGTTATGCGTAGCAGCAAAATCAGAAAGATGCCAAAACTCGATTGCTTATAGGCTGTCGTCTCTGCCTGCCCAAGGGCGAGATGGACAAGGCGGACGTCGTCTCGAGCTTTCCCCGAAAGGCGAAGAAGGCGCCGCCAAGGAAGGAGACCACGCTGGTCTGCGTAGTATCAGCGAAGGACACCGACCGATTTCTATTGATACAAAGACCAGAAGGTGGATTGCTGGCGGGATTGCTGGAGTTCCCGAGTTTGAAACTAAAGGCCGGTGACTCTTCGGCTGACTCCGACGTTTTGCAACTACTTAAGGACTCGCTCAAAGTGTCTGAAGACCTCTTTGCCAGCATCAGCATCAGCCAGGTGGGGAATGTGTTTCACCAGTTCTCGCACATCTCACAGACCTACGAGGTGTGGCGAGTGATCCTGGACGAAGAACATGGAATCCCTGTGATACAGAGAAGTCGCTGGCTTAGTTTAGAGGAGGTAGCGTGCTCGGCGATCTCGACGGCCATGAAGAAGGTGTTCGGCTTGGCGACAGAGTCTGGGGGTCAAAAGAGAAGAAAAGGGCGAGGGGAACCAGAGCCGAAGGACAAACGGCAGAAAAGTATCAAGAGCTTCTTCAGTATTTCCAAGTAGATTTTCAGTTCATTACGCTTATTTTTTATGAAGGACATTAGTACTGACCATTGGCTTGCTAAGTGCCTAAACCGACTCTAACTCCTTTAAGATCAACTCCCTTTCCTTCAGGGCTTTCCACGCATGCTCGCGTTCCTTCTTGGAAGGCGCCTTCTTCCTGGAGCGTGCGAGGGAAACCTTTTGATACGCGTCGATGACCTAGAAGAAGCGGAATGCAGTAGACTTCATCACAAACTACTAGAGGGGTGATTACCTCAGCATCAGCTTGAGCCATCTTTTGCCTGAGCTCCTGTCTGATCATCTCCTCCTTTGCAGCCTTGAGGACACGACGCAACTGCGCCAGGTTGTGTGCAGATACTGCCCTGAGTTCGTTCTGACAACGATGCAGCTCCTCCAGGATCTCGTCAGTCGTCTCGCCCTCCGCAGCGTCTTCCTCGGGATTCCAGAGGCCTTCGCAAGAGACATTTCTTTTGCCTATTTCAAGACTCTATACAACAATCTTGACTTACCTTGCTCCTCCAACTCCTTCTTCACCCTGGCCTCGAGCGAATCAGAGTTTGTGACGTTGAGAGACTTGATGAGGTTCGATTTGTCATCTTTGTCACCCGGCTCCGTCTTGATCTTATTTGCATCGATCGCCTCCTCCACCGAGGTCATGATGTTTTCTTCCAAGAGTCCGCCGACAAGTCGCTTGGTGAGGTCTCCGAAAGGAGATTCCTCACCAGAGCCCACAGAAGCTGCAGCGGCAGCCTCACCTTTGCGCAGGATCTTCCCGCTTTCTCCACTGCTGTCGTTGCTTTCTTCGCCGCCCACTCCAACTGCACCAGTGGCGTTGGCTGCAGACTTGAGACGCTCGTTCTCCAAGTCCTCCTTGGCCCAGCGTTGCGTGTAATGTTGCCCCAGCGGAGGTATGCGGTAATATTCGGTCATGTCGTTGTGGGTTTTGATCAGGTCCTCCAGCAGCTGATGCGAAAAAAGAATTCATCAAGATCACAAGTGTCAGAGCACCAACGTTGTTCACCTTTATGTCATCGACGGTGATGGGCGCACAATACGGCTCAACGAAGGCCCAGAACCTGTTCGGGGTCTCGTTCTTGGGCAACGCGGGCTTAGAAGCCGCATCCTGCGCCGATGGACGGATCTGCTCGTTCTGCAGTGGATCGAACTGAGGAATGGGCTGTTCTGACTTGATCTTTGGCAGCCCGATGTTGACCTTCTCGCTCGCCTTCCCCGCCGCCTTGAAGCGTTTGGCGCTGTGGGTACTGGAGGTGCCGGGAGCACCACTGACGCCACTGGCGTCAGAGGCCGCGGTGGTGGCGCTGCGCTTGCCGGGGGAGCCAGGACCCTGTAAGCGTCGTAAATCTGCTAATATGCCACAGTTTTCCTAACTGCTAACTAAGGCTGAAAGTGACCTCACATGACCAAGAACTGTTGACCTGGGTGAGATAACGTATAAAAGAAGTACTTGTGCACTCTTCTTACCCTCCTGCCCGCACTGCCAGACGCACTGGAAGTTCCTCGGAACCTATCGACGTTCTCCAACACGCCTACTTCCTCTCTGAGGGAGATCTTCTTGAGCACGGCAGCCGCCAGCATGGCCTCCAGCTCCAGCTGTAGGGTATTGAGATCCTCCATGCCGACGCCATCATTCTCGCTGCGCCGGAGGACGGCATGATAGCGTGGAACCCACTGAGCGTGGTCCGCCACGGATAGGTCGTGCAAGTTTAGCGGTACGTCCTTCAAGTCCACGGTGCTCCCTCCGGACGCGGGCTGCTGCAGGCCGCCAGACCTTCCTTTACCCTTGCCGGCACCCCTCGTTCCCGCGGAGGAGCCGCTGCCGCCCTTGCAAGACTTGGCCGGGGACCCGGAGGCCCCCTTGGCCTTGTGCTTCATGGTGGAGAAAGCCTGCGAGAACGCGAAGCCGAACGGACAGTGAAGTAGCACTGTACCTCGGGCCGGCCCGCAATACAACGCCACGGGCCGGGAGCTTGTAGATCGCTCTCAGATATCGTCGTGTAAAAGCAACGTACAAGTTATGTGATAAACTAAGTAAGGGTGAACTGAACCTCTTCAACTAAAAAGCTTTTATTTCTTCATAATAAACATTAAAAATTTTCTGTTCATTGAGAAACATTCAAGACAATGTCGAGTTTGGACCTCGCATTCGCTGTTCTTGGATGGCTTTTTCGTTTGCAGAGACAATTTATATAATTTTCCTCGAACTACAAGCCAAGTTTCGGTCAACCCTCAACTTGGCTCGGACCCGGGCTCGGGCCCGGACCCGAATTTTACTGGCCCGTTGCAGCCCTCAACTTGGAAGCTTCCATTCTTCTGTTTTATTTTCTTCCTTACTTTGCGTACGCCTCCAGACGCCTGGCCCGAGGCTGCCGATTTGGCCGGCAAGAAGTGGGTCTGAGAGGTGCTATAGAAAATAAGCATAAACGTTCTAAGCTTTAGAGAAGCCAAGAGTATTATTACTGCTTGGTGTTATGTATGAAATAAAACTTATTAAGTACAATTTCTACTATTCCCCAATTTATGCTTGGGTAACGTGAAATAATTTTCTTTTCTGCAGATGGTATTTCTGGACCCGATGTCCCAGGTAAGAAGGCGGATGGCCGGATGGGCAGGTCGGGCTGGCCTAACAAACGGAAAACGCAACAGTCTGTTTAGCAAGGAGCACCTAAGGCACGCCGAATTCAACTTTGTGGCGGCGAGTGACGCGCTCGAGCACTACGACCTGTCCGACCTGAACCACAACCACGTCGACCTCTTCGGCAACGCCGACTTGGGGTCCTCCAACTTTTCTCTGCTGGCGCTCAGGGCAGGTAGCAATGTGAACTACGTTGATGAGGTCATAGGGCTGAGAAAGCGGACGTTCCGCAGGTGAGAATAAGGAGAAAAATATACACACGGATGACTTCCCTACTGGACGAGGAACGCGCGCGGCGCCGGCAACGGCGTCTGCGCCAGGTGCGCCAGCAAAGCGCCGAGGCGTCCAGAATGGTTCTCCGGCGGGTGGAGGAGCGGCGACGGCGAGAGTTGGACAAGATCGCCCTTCGCGAGGTCGAGAGGTGTCGAGGGGAGATGCTCGTGGAGCTGGCGACACTGGAGGAAGAGTACCAGCGCTGCCTCAGGGACATCGGAGCTGGGCACGAAGGTGCTCGGGAAGCAGAGAAACAGGCCAAGTGGATGGAGGAACAGAGGAAGGAGAGGCGCCGCGGGGCACTGGCCAGAGGCCGCGCGGCGGCCGCACGCGAGAAAGAACGACTGGAGCTGGAGAAGAAGGCCAAGGAAAATCGTGCCGAACTGAGGAAAAGCGCCCTTCTGTCCGAGAAGCTGCGGACGGCTGAGCGACTCAGGCAACAGCGTGAAAAGGTGGAAGCAGCCGAGATGCAAGAGGGTCCCACCAGCAAGCCTAAGGTGGTGTTGTTGGACAGAAGGCGTGAAATGGACAAGGACCAAAGAGGGGTCACGGTGACTAGGATCCCCCTGTCGGACGTAGCAAACAATGGGCTGACGGCGGCCATCAGACAGCAAGAAGAGGAGCAGAGAAAGAGACGCCTACTGCCACAGTCGCCAACGCGAGAGGAGTCTAGGTCGCGAGAAGTGTTTTTTCCGGCAAAAAAGCCCGCTGAGCCTTCATCGTCGTCGACGCCTTCCCCGTTGGACATGGAGAGAGTTCTCAGCACCATCACAGAGGAGCTGGAGGAAAGCCAACAAGGCCTCTCTCGCAGCCTCCCAGAGGAGCAGGAGAAAGGGCTAAAAGACGAGGTTGACCTGGTCCCCGTGAAGGGACCCTCCTCTGAAACCGAGGAGAGTGGCAGCGGGGGAAGGAACGGCGCAAGACATGGCCAAGCCGTCGACTTGACTGGTGCCTTGTCTACTACTATGCCGCGTTCTCGTTCTGTCGATCCTCCGAGGCTTGACGCGCAGGATCTCCGAGACATCCGAGAACTCCTCGACCGAGTAGAAAAGCAGAAGCGTCAGCTGGACTCCGTCTCCCAGCATGTGGAAGGCAGAGGCGGTGGATCCAAGAATGACGAGGCCGACCGCAGATTCATTGCACAAGTGTTGGACGTGCCAGAGACGATGTTGAAAAGAAAGGAGGTGGGGATGGAGGAGAGCGACGATGAAGAAGGAGAGAGGCGGAGGGTGACGGTGAGGATAGACTTGGAACAAGAGACGTCAGTGTCGAGAGACGGGCAATCCAGCATCATGCACGTCACGACGTCTTCCAGCAGCTCCTCGTCCATCACGCGCGAGCGCTTCATCTCCAGACCACTCGTTGGCGGCCGAGAACCGAGGCGAGAGAGGAAGCTGACTGACTTCCAGTCCATCCAGTCTCTTATTCAGGAGTTGAGGTCGACCACGCCGTCTTCCTCTTCGACGTCGACGTCGACGTCGACATCGACCACCTCCCCAGAGTCCAGAGCGGAGAGAGTCCGACAAGAAAAGTTGAAGAAGTACATTGAAATGCTGTTGGGTATGAAACGCGAAGACATCTCCGCTCTTAGCGTGACCAGCTCAAACATGACTGTAGGAAGTTCACCTCTGTCAAGTCACAGTGAGGAAGGCTCTTCCTCCGCCAGGAGTTTCGTCGCCAGCACGCCGACTTCTATCCTGAGCAGCTCAGACAGCAAGACTTCAGTGGGCTCTAAGACGGTGCGCTTTAAAGAAGACCGACTCGACGGGAGCTACACCAAGGAGACCATGAAGTCAACTAGGAGAAAGGAAGTGAAACAAAAGGTTTCTCGAGATACCAGTGACCGTCGGCTACACCGACTGGAAGTGGAACGGCAACGAGCCGAGATCGAGGCCACCACGCGGCAATCCTTACAGCATATCCAACAACAGTTTGAAGCTCAGAAGAGAGAGATCGAGACCGCCCTGGAGCGGCGGTTTGAGCGCCAGGCGATCAAAGAACTGATTATCACCCAGCAATCGCTGCCGTCGTCCAGTACGTCGTCTTCCAACTTCTCCGAGTCCACGACCATATCCGAGGGCCAGTTGTCAGAGACCACGGTCGGCTCAGGCTCCGTGCTCATGCGCCAGCAGTTCCTGAAGCGATCGTTGTCGGAAGGCAACGTGACGAAAAGTTCTCCTCCAGAGAGGAGCAGCGACAGCTCTGGTTCCTCCTCCTTCTTGAGCGGCGACACGACGGGACAAGTAGGGCGAATTCTGGAAGGGCTTCAGATGAGCTGGGCGACTACCATGCTCAAGAGGATGCAAGTGGAAGACGGCTCGCAGCAGCAAGCAGCGCAACCCGAATCTGTCGTGATGAACAAGTCGAGTTCCAGTGGCAGCAGCGGGTCCATGGCCGCAGCCAGGCTGAGGGCAAAGCTGTCCGCCGTGCAGATTCCCAGGCTGAAGCCGCCGCCCAGTTCGAGCACGACCAAGTCAGACGACACATTGGCAGATCCCAAGTTGCAGACTGAGCTGCAGTCGTCCTCGGCGGCAGCACCGGAAGAGGAGGAAGAAGGAGCAGCAGAGTCTTCCGACATTGAGAAGAAGCAGCGACAAGCTGAGGAAAAGTGACACGATCTTAAAATTAATAACATATGTCTCCAAGGGCACGTAGACCCAAAAAAAGTCAAAATGCATACAAAAATACTTGTTCTTGTCAATGCAATGAGCAATGGAAGAAGAATGAAATGGGGGAAGCGAAATCATCGTTCCAGTGCGCGGATTGAACAGTCTGGTCCGATTTATACTCCACCGTCACGCCCACCCTCACCAGGGGGAAGGGAAAGGCCCGCAAGAACTCCATCTCGTTGCATTCGCATCCAAGACAATGGTGGATTTGACCCCTGTTCTTATGGGGAGCAGTTGAAAGTAACGAGCCCACTGAGCAAATGGGGGCCCCATGGACTCACGATCAATCGGAGCAAGACTTCAAGCAATTTTGGCCCATTTGGGGCTCCCTCCCGTGTCTGACCAGGACTCCGGCAGGTTTGCCAAAATTGCTCAAAAATGCAGCACAGTAGGGAGAAAGAAAGAGCAAATCATAAGTTCACTCCTTGGCAAGAGCGGGTGAGAGAAGTAAACCGTTCACAGCTTCCATTGGCACTTTTTTGGCACTGTCAGCAGGAGTTTTATCTGTTGTCTTTATCGCAATTAGGGGAACTTTGCTAAGATGTTGACAAACGACGAGGAAAGAATAAAGGGAAGATCCAGACTGTTAAGAACCTTTATTAGAGATCTGCTGACAACAACGACAACGGGGACGATGACGCTCTCAGCTCCAGGTGCGTTGACCCTGGACGCCTTCGAACTCTCAAATTTGGGCGGCTTTTCTTCCTCTTCCTCTTCTTGCGGGTCAACACTGCAAAGCCCGACAAGAACAAGAAGGGAGAGCATTTTGCTGGACCCTTGTGAGATCATCGTCTTCTCCTTCATCGTGAAGATTGTTGAATGACCCATTCTGAAGACACGGCAGCTTCTCTCAGGGCTTCGGAGTCGTCGCTGCTGCTGTCGTCGTGGCTGTGGCTGTTGATGTGGTTGCAGTCATTGGCGCCATCCTAAAAAATGAGAGGAAACCTGTGATTTCATGGGTCAAAAGGCTCGTTTTGCAGCCCAAAGAAAAGGCGGGAAAATGAGAGAGAGGGAAGCAGTCTGCAAAATTTGTGGTAAGGAGGTCAACAAAGATAAAAGACCTGAGCTTCTCTCCCATTTCTTTTCTTCTTAGACTTTCTGCGATGCGCCAGCAAATCAGGTTTTCCTCGCTTCTTCTTGTTCTCCACGTTTTCTTCGTCTTCTTTGAGCTTCTTCTCGCTGTCCACGAAGAGTTTGATTCCACTTTCGAGTCTCCTCTCATCCTCGGACCATTTCTCGAAAGGAAACGTCAGACGCTTCTCCACGATGCTTCTGGAACAGGGAGAACACGTCCCAGACACTCAGCGAGGGCAACGTCCATGGACGCGAAGGGCTACATCAGGGGCTCGAGTGTCCTCCTTGAGGCCATCTCGAGTCATTGTGGTTCCATTTGGAATCCCATCATCCCCTCTTTTAAGACCCATCGATTCCAAAATACGATATGAAAAATAGAACTTTCGCAGAATCTTACTAAGCTTTGGGTACTTCAAGTGTCCGGCACTCAATAATATACAGTTAGCACCTAATATTTCAGCTAAATCGGAGACTCTTTTGTAGCATAGCATATGTGGAGTTGTAGATTCAGGTAGTTGTGAGTACGTACAACGAGAGAGACCAAGGGACATAGGCTTTTGCGCGGCCGAACGTCTGTGTGTCCGTCCGTCCAGCCTTTGTGTGGCCTTAATCCGCATAGTATATAATGTAATATGTATGCGTACACTCATATCTTTGGTAGGAAAGAGTCTTGCTGGCCGGACTGCCTTTTCGGTGCGTGCCTAACGTACCAAGCATCCCGGTCTAGAGCTTGTTTGGTGGCAGACAGCAAGGATTGACGTGGATGAGGACTCCCCAGTGCGGATCAGTGATCCGACCCTCCCCACCTGTTAACATTGCCACCTTTGAGCTCAAGTCGGAGCAGGATGGAGGTGTGGAAGCAAAACCCTTTCTGGTGCCATTACTTTAATCGTCCACTCATGGTCCTTTACTGGCCGTTGAGCAACGAGTATACTGATTCTATAATTGCCACCTGTCCAACGACTCCGCCAGCTTCTTGGCCACGAATCCCCTGAACTCCGGCGTCGCCTCCAGCGCAGAATCGAAGCTGGCGCACTTGGCTGCTTCTTCTTCAAGTCTCTTCCTCCGCCAAGAAGGAGGAGGAGGGGAAGGTCTAGACCGGGAGGCTCCATCGACTAAAGGAAGCAAAGAGAGAAAGAAGCAGGAGAACAATAAAAGGGGACAAACTGAACGGGACATGAGGTAGCAACTCTTTATTCGCAAAGTCTTGATTTGGCATCATCATCACTCGCTTTGCTCTTCTGCTTCTCCTTCGTCCTCCTCGTGCTCTTGACGCACTTCTCCGCCTTACTCTGCTTCTGCTTCATCAGCACGAACGTATTTTCAATGTCCCTGTGCTGAAAGACGTGCACCAATCGCCTGGTGACCGCGGCCACGTGCATCTCCTCGAAGCAGCAGGTCTCGCGGTCCCTGAGGAGCGAGACGCCGTCAACCAAAGTTCGATCGTTCAAGATCACTGAAGATGGAGTAAGTTTTCAGGGAGGGGAGAAAAATTTCAAATGTCTCCGGGAGAATCAAGCCAGAACGACTGCTGCCTGTGCGTCAGTATGGGCAACACAATTCCTTGCTGAACATCGATCAGTCGGACTGATCGGGCAGTACAGGGTGAGCAAAGTGAGTCAAAATGTCTGTCGGGTGTGACTGACTCAACCAGTAACTCGCTGTGACAGTGAACAGACTAGTATTTTTCTCCCCTCTGAAGTAGGTCCACATGCTTTCCTAGGAATGGGATTCCAAGGTCGTCGGCCTTTTGGAAGGAGTCAGCTGCTTGCCAGACCTTGATCCCCTCCTTCAAGGCCAAGTCCACCATTAGCTGTTGTAGCAGCCGCAGCTGGGGTAGCTGCTCTTCAGCACCACTGATGAGAAAGGACACTTGGAAGGGAGCCAAAGCTGGGTGAAATGCTGTGCATCATAGGGATTGTGGACTTAGTCTCACGCACTGTGCAACAATAGCATTGTGGTAATCATGGTAATTTTATCCACTTGCCCAATCTGCCAGAGTTCCTGAAGAGCCTCTTTCTGGCTGAATCTAGCATGATCCCCAGAGCTCCACTGTCCAAAAGGCAGGTGCTCTCCACTGCCTTCAGACCCAACATGTCCAGGCCTTCTAGGTCTGTTGTTGTTATTCAAGGGGGTTAGTAGACAGAAATCATCCAAGAATCATATCAGTGATGAATCCCACCTTTCTCGTCGTCAAGCACCCGGGTGATCTCGACCGCTAAAGGTGCCATGGGGCCAAACTCCTGATCTTCAAAAGTGCAACCAATCCTGGAGGTCTCGATGCCTTCTTGGCTGACCCCCCAGGGATTGTTGAGCCAGTACTTCCAGAACTTTCTTCTGGAGCTGAGCAATTCTTGATAAAGGAACTTCCAGTCCTTCTCCCTGAAGAATGTCAGAGTCTTCAAGGTGGTCTCATTTTCCGTCAAGATCTCTTCTCCACTGCTGGACACATGGAAATGGGCAATACCCCCGTTGGGGGTGGATGCAGCAGAGGTGGCAGCAGCACCCGGAGTCTCGGGAGCCAAGCTGAAGACACACATGGCGTTGGAAGCCTTGTTTCGGGCAAAGAACTCGTGCAGGACACCTCTTTGTGCCAGCACTTCCACAGCAATCTTCGTATCTGGGCCTGGGCCAGGTGCCTCCTCCTTGCGTACTATGGCAAGCAGTCTGTCTCTCAGTAGGAGGCCATTCGAGTCCATTCTGAGTCTGTCACTGGCAAGCAACTCGACAAATCGTCCGCGTGAAAGCTGCCCCAAGGCTCGCCCCAGCGACATCTTCTACTTGGTCTTCTTCCTCCCCAAATATATGTCTGCGTCGACTTTCAAGGGAATATTTCCTGAAGGCGCCACCAAAAAGTCCTCATTCACCTTCAGATAATCTCTTCTCTGCAGTAGCCCTCTGTTATGACATCTTCCTGAAGCCTGGACTTGTTCAACCCGTGGATTTGACAGAGTGCAAAAAAAGTCTGACTTGGTGCAGCCAATGCATTTCAATAAATTGCTGGACTGGACGACCCATATAGCAACTGCAGTCACTCTAGGACGCACAAAAACACTCTGTCAAAACCACACACACACACACAAACAACCCGAGAGCCTGGTCTTCCAGCACAGAGTACAGAGGCTCCACTCCAGTGGTGGCCACCTCTTTCAAGGGCTCTGCGAACGCTATGGCCTCTTCCAACCTCTGGACGCTCTCCGTGTTGGAAAAGTCCACCAACGACAGATTCTCCAAGTGCTCCACGAGCTCGGGAGTCACAGACTCCACACACTTGGAGCTCCTCTCGTAAGGAAAAATCATGGGAACACGAGGAATTTGGGAATTCAAGTGACGTCAAAAGACCGAAAGTCGACCAAACATTTTGGGCTCGGCCGCGCTGAGGAGGGGGAAGAAGTGTTAAAAATCTGCAAGAGAAGAAGACAGAAAGGCCAAGATCAAGACAAATTTGCAAGAAAGGCCAGCTTCATCCTGCTCAGCGCGGCCTTGAACAACAAGGCCATAAGACAAAAAAGCATAAAATTATGTCTTACCTAATTGGTTGCCCGCCTTTTTCTCAAAAGCCTCCCGGTGTTTGGGGTCGACGGCCTCAGACAAGCGAGGATCAAGCTCTTCCTCGTCAGAGGACGAAGACATTGGAAAAGAACTGAAAGAGGAACCCTAGAGGATTGTCATGACCAAAAATATCCTTTGCTTGTATCCGCACGTGCAACTTACCGACTTCTTCCGCTGCTGCTTTTGGGGGTGTTGTTGTTGCTGCTGCTGCCACAGATGAAGTATATACTTCATCTGTGCTGCTGCTCTTGTTCTTGTCAAGAACACTGTTCTTGCCATCCATTCAGCTGTCGAAGCGTCTTCCACGGTCTAGTCTGTGGCGCAACCTCACGGGCCCACGCGTCAGCTGTCAGCGTCAGCAGCTGCAGCAGTAGCTTCCTTAGTAGAAAACACAGATTATAGCGAAATAAGTGGGAAACGCTGATACTTGACTGGGACACATCTTTCTTTCCCCCTCTCGCCGTGACACCATGGACGAGATCCGACGCCCTCTGGTAAAGCGGATGTCCGCAGTCCCAGGACTCCTCGGGATGGTCGTCCACGATAGAGACGGCGCCGTCCTCATCAAGGTCTTGGTGGACGAGGAAGGGCCAGAAGCAGCCATGGTCAATGCCTTCACGAGGTACGGACGAGAGTGCACGAAGCAAAGATGAGAATGAGTTCAGTTTTAAGTGAAGCAGGGGAGAGGAGATGCTGCTCTGGACTGCGTGCGATACTATTTACTTTCAAAGCAAAAACCTTCTCAGAAACCCTATTCAGCTTGTCTCTCAGTACAGTGATTCTAGAGGCAGCAGCTTCCGGTGCCTCATAAAGCTCATGTCGGTTGTTGCAGGGTCTCCTTCCTGTCGTCGTACAGGCAGGTTGCTGAAAGCACTGAGCGCCTTCTGCTGGGCCCCAATGAGTCCACGGTGATGGTGATGCAGCGCTTGGTCCTCCTGCACACAAACTTCGACCCGGTGACGCTGACACTGCTGGCCAACCCGGACGAGTGCGTCATGGGGCACATGATGATGTTCTCCAAGTGAGACTGTTGATCCTTTGTCAGACTACTGTATAATCGTACAGACGGACCACTTAGGGTGCAGGGTTGGATAGGAGTCCATGAAAAAGATGCCGGTACAAATGGGGCCTTAGCTGATACACAAACTGTATGAGTCAGAAAAATTGCTGCACACTTGCACGGCGGGAGAGGTCCCAGACGTGAAGGCAGGGTAGAAGAAGAGTGGGGGTTGCAAAGGGAGTTGCCAACCTCACACAGTGGGAGACTGCTTGACTGCTTGACCGCCAGGCGCACGCACGTAGGAACAAAATGGTCTTGAAGGCCAGACAACGAACACCAGGGGCATCAAGGACTATGGGCCCGATGGCCGACCGAATTCGCGATCAGAACTTTAAAGTGGATGCATGCAATGTTTTGTCGGAACCATGAGCATAGTTTTGCGGCTTCTTGGGATCCTTTGAGGGGCTTCTGAGGCTGCACTGCTTGACCTCCTACACCTGGTGGGCTCAGACGTGGGACGAGCGGCTCCATGGACATCTGGCTCTACCATACCGATGTTTGTTTGCTTGTGATGCTTTTACGGCCAAACCGCTTACCGATTGAGAACAAACTTGGCATGATGCACCTCTTCATCTGGGGAGTGTCTCGGGCAAGTCGACTTTGGCCACGTCAAACGTGTACAAGAATTAAGGGGAATTAAGGGGATCGAAGAGTACTGAACTTGTCCCAATCTCTACCATTTGCCCGTATCAGTGAAGTGCCGCAGTGCCACTCGTCTGCAGTGCGAGTCAAAAATGAAACTAAGGTCCTGGTTATTGCTTCGTGTTGAGTTTGTTTCTGAATCAAAGAGTAAAGTCTTGTATCACACTCAGGTCTCTCGAGAGCTTCGTCAAGGACTGTGCCAGGATCTGCATCAGGGAGTGATTGGCGAGGAGGAGGAATTGTCAGATTGTGAAGCCTAAATGAGCAACACTGAAATAATTTATTTGTGTATAATATGATAGCATAGTTTACAGCAATCAGGAAGTGAACGGACAGGACATGTAAATGACACGCAGACAAGCTTGGGCATCAAAACAAGGACGCCATCCTTGCAAAGTTCCAAAGAAGCAGCTCCTATCGGAAGCCACCAAGTTGAAGCGGACAGTAAGGGTCAAGCTACTGAAAATCCGGAGGTCATAGTAATTTATTCCGACGAAATCTTTTCATGATCTGGTCTGTAGCTGCCTCAAATAGCAATAAACCCTCCCATTTTTCGTGTCCCAGATGGTTTCTAGATCAACCGGGACGTTTATCTAAATCTTGTTCAATGAACACGTGACGCTCTGGATCCATTCCGAGTTCCCAGAGGCCAAGGTCTGCTTAACACAGGATTCTGAACCCGCCCTTTTGGGCCACGTGCATTCAAGTCCGGTGTAAGGCCAATTTCCAGCACTTCTGGCCGAAAAGTGGTGTCCTTCTTCAACAGACAGCGACCGCCTCGATTTCGCAATGCAGCGGATAGTGCAGAAGGAGGTCAATGCTGTCTCCAGGAAGTGGAGCAACGACGATCTAGCGGCCGCCATCGAGAAAGTGTGAGTCAGGACATCCAAGAATAGTGTAGCCGCCTGACTGTGTACGAGGAGAAGTAGGCTTGGAGCATTTTCATGGCATTAGTAGACTTCGTATATTAGTATGTTGTTGTGGTTCATTGTGGGCGGAGGCGAAGGTCCTTATGTGTTGACTAACATCAAGTTGTACATTATACTAGCGCTTACGAGCTACTCACTTCGTTGGGTAGGAAGAATATACAGCGCTGGACTCCAAGACAAGCGCAAAAGCTTGAAATCGGCAATCAGCCGCGCCAAAGCTGGACGTACGAACGACCCCTCTTGCCTTACTTATTGGATTGTCACACAAAACTGCCTTGACCGACGAAATTTCAGCTCGCCAAACTGACTCAGAAATGTCTTTAAAAAATGCAGCTGCATATGAAACGCGAAATGACTGTCTTGGTTCCCGCGAATCCGACCCTCTAAAGCGTCATATATGTACACTAATTCCTTGATCCACCAGAGTCCGCACTGATTTCGCTTGCAAAAAATGCAGACACGCCTTCTGGATGACTGACTCATGCAGTGTCCGAGTGAGGGGACTCCCAGACACATCATCCAGGACGCTGCAACAGCCCAAAGCAGATCTGTAGCCGCACAGATGCAAGAAATGTTCAAAGAGTAAGAAGCACCGTCTGACCTGCAATCAGGCCCAGTCGACATTTTACCTCTCAAAGGCAGATAAGGCCGGAAACCCGGCCTTTCGCGCCCTCACTGTCAGTGTGCATCCGGTACGTGTTCACCATGTAGGCAACCACTTCCTCTCGTAAGTGATTGCAGAGGATCGCTCGCCGTGCGAGTGGCTTCTTGTCGCAGAGCGTGCGTGCCCTGGTGTTGCTGTAGTAGTCATGCCTGGTCCGACAGGTGGGCAGAGGGCGAGAAAAGGAAGATTCCCCTCGTCTTGGGCTTCCCCCTCTTGAAGGAGAAAAAAACCAGTCCCAACCAAGGAGCTGTTTTCGTGCTTGCGCTGCTTGTCGGGAGCTCCGACACAAAGGAGAACTGCGTTGAAGAGACTTTGGAGAAGATGCTGATGCTCCGCTCTGGATTGCTGTTGCTGCCATTGATCATCCAGTGTGAGTAGTTGGTTCCAATGGTGGAGAGAGACTTTGTGATCATGAAGTTCCGCTTTAGTTAGCCTGGGACAGCTGGACGACGGCGATATCCTACAGGGAGTCTTCGAATGTGACGTGGGATACCGGTGCACGTCGCCCCAGAGGTGATTCAAAATTTTGAATTGGTCATCTCAACTCAAAGTTTGTCTGTTAAAAGTACGCCCTTCAACTTGTAATGCCTACTCTCCAGGTGTTTGAACGACAGCGAGACCGACTATCCCGAGTTAGTCTTGAAGATCGACGATGATGTTGACGAAGTCGTGGGTCTGGATTCGTGCTCTCAGGGGGAAAAGGTCTGCTGCCCAACCGACCACGTTCTTTCGGAAGAGGTGACGGTTCAGGTACTGCTGAGAGCTGCCATGCCCAAGTTGATTGATGCAGGCAATTCCTGGATACAGCAGACAAGTGATGGTGACTTGTATATCTCATCTGTTATAGCCTGAAGACATGGGCAAGCCTTGCAACGAGATCGAGTTGGGCGCGTACGAGTGTGTACCTGAGCACCTGTGTCGTGACGGCCACATCGTCACTGACGGTGAAGGCGTCCTTAAGCTCAGGAACGCGGATGTCGATATCTTTGGGGACTTCGGGGGGGTCGAGATCGACCCGTCGAAGTCAAAATGTAGGGGCGTCACGGAAGTTTGCTGCCTGTCCCAGGTGATATGAACGTGCAGCATGAGCCTAAAAATGATGCTTGGTGTATTTGTGTCAGTGCTGTACGTAGTACTTAAAAGAGATCAGGAGTGCGTGGATCAAAGCGCTTACAGACCAGCATGAGCACAGGTCCGCCCTGGCATTGACATGTACGTCCAAGTATACGTAGTTCAAGTGGAGAAACCTTTATGGTACGCAGGACGTGAGGCGTGACCCCAAGAAGTCTGACAATATCGTGGACGACCGGAGTATCCCTAAGCACGAGCCCCGGTGCGGCACGCACAACATCAACGGGCTCAGAATCCGCGTCGCCAGCACTGCAACTACTCAGTTTGGCGAATGGCCGTCCATGTGCCTCATCTTCACCAAGGACGTGAAGGAGGTGAATGAACCCGAGGCTGCGGCTGCCTCCGAGGCCCTCGGGAACTCGGGCAACTTCTTCAAGTGCGGCGCCTCCCTTCTGGCGCCAGGAGTGGTGCTCACTGCTGCTCATTGCATCAAGTAAGTGAGTCGGTTAAAACCATGGCGTATGAACATGTGGGTCACGAAACATATCCGAGGCCTCGACTTCTTGCAACCCTTTGACACCGTGTAGTCATTCTACCGTTCTAATCCCCCTTCCCATGTCACTCCTACTCTTCGGGTGGGTGTGCCCGTGTTTAGTTGAAATTTGGATGCCTGTCCTTCAGAGTGTCTCACATAAAGCAACCTGCTTGACTTCTTCAAGAGCAGCATGGGCAGCAAGTAGAAGCTCATTCCTAAACTTGTTAGAAGTTTTTGGCGCAAACCTATAAGCTACTTTTAAAAAAGGCTGATCTGAGATGCCTCACATACGTAAGTCATGAAATGCAATCATTAGAATTGGGTTTAAAATGTCAGTGCTGTCAACTCCTTCATTTGGGAAGCCCTGACACTGTTACTGGAGAGCTCAATAATCCTGGCAGGTGATCAGCACATGAGCCTTGCGGAGAGCAACTGCTGCACCGTTGTCACCTTGGAATCTCATGGAGGGATCGATGAGAGCTGTCTTGACTTCTTGCCCACATTTTGCTGACCTACACAGGTGTGACGAAAGTGTTGCCCTATCCTAGTCAATCAAAAACTTCATTCACTTATCATCAATTGATGCTAACGCCTCAAAAAATAGTGTATGCATGTGCGAGCTATGGGACCTTGAATTTTTGAACTAAATGTGGTGCACCCTGTACTTGGCTGTGACTCCAACGTCCACCAACAAATCGCACCGACTGCAGTAGGACAACGGTGGCTCTCGTGAAATGGCGGTAATGCTGCAGCTGACAAGAGAACGTCTTGCAGTGCGACTGCGACTCCGTCTACGTATATGGTCCGCTGCGGTGACTGGGACGTCAAGAGGCTTTCCGAGCAACTTCCTCATCAGGACCGCATGGTCGAACACATCGCCATCCATCCAGCCTTCAACATTAAGAATGTTCACAATGACTATGCCGTGCTCTTCACGAGCGAACCGTTCGTGCTGGATCCGCACATCGACACCATCTGCCTCCCAGATGAGACACTCGGCAGAGATGGATTTCTGCACCAAGGTTGCAGGGCCACAGGATGGGGAAAGCACGACTACAGTAAGTTATTGAAAGGCTCATCTGACTCAGCCATGGTGAACACTCTCGATGTTTTCAGATGACCTTTCGCAGTACCAAACGTTGCTTCAGCAAGTGGAACTACCCATTGTGTCACATGCGGCATGTGAAGACGCATTCAGGTACTGTCACTCTGCCCCCCCCCCCTGTCGTTACGTTTG
>JAAUXU010137396.1_pt1 | contig 17386 bp, 10 predicted proteins | sample 7278151 | NCBI WGS metagenome assembly JAAUXU01 (sample SAMN14350113, study PRJNA611818) | marine sediment metagenome | isolation source: surface marine sediment (1.8m) | place: French Polynesia: Moorea | collected 2018-08 | reverse complement strand
GTAGGTATTATACGTACATTTCTACTATCGTGTGAGGCTTGAAGAACCGGGCCGAGACTTCCGCCGCCACCAGCGGTCGACCTCGTGCACTCCTTTATTTGATACAGGCGGCCAAGTGGTTCCTTTAATCTCATTTCTTCTTCACGCCACGAAAGCGTCTTCAATTTCATCCTCTCTTGGTGGCAACGAGATTACCGGTGTGGGCTGCAGGTATTATTGTACTGCACTTCTCTACATACGCAGCTACTTCTTACCTACAATTCATCGTCCAATCGGGTGTTGGTAGCTGTGGGCAGAGCAGCACTCCAACACCTTCGGGAGCATGAAACAAGAAGAGGCCCAACTCCTTGTGGCTCGTGTGCATGCAGCTGGCGGCAATGTGACCATTCGTTCCACTTGGAGTGTCATTACGCACTGTTCCTACAGGGTGAACGAAAGATGCCGCTTTTCCACCTTCGAGATAAGTTGCAAATCGACTCACTCCACCCTGTAATGAAGGGGAATGTGCAGAAGCTGAAAATGTATTATCGCATGCAAATGTGCTAGTCAAGTCGTAGCATTGATCAGAGGGAAGCTAAACCTTTTGCTGGCTGGCCTCTTGTCCTCACCTTGCCTGGAGCAACTTTTAATCTACTGAATTTGATCTTTTGTGCTCCTCATTAAAATATTTCTCTCTTTCTACCGAGTTTTTGGTGCGTCATTCAGTGATCCATTTTCGGCAGAGGAAGGCAACGTTCGCCAGAAGTGACGCAGAGATCGTCTGTCTCCTCTTCTTTTGTATGTGTTGAAGGTCAGTTTACGCAAGCTAATTCTAAGCAATGATACCTAAAATATTGGGACGCCAAACAAAAAAAAAAATCATTACTCTGAGTAACTAACTCCTCCTTCAGCCTCCTTCACATTTCATCTTCACGCTTCGATGGTCCAGGGAAGATCGACTCCGTGTGTGTCAGAGACAGAGGAGTGAGGAAAAGAGCTTGTAACTAATGACCCCTGCACGAACAATCAGCATCATCCAACAGAGCAAGAGAAAAAGATCTTGATGACGACTTAAAATACGTTAGAGTTGGGGCCTTTGTGAAAGGCCAGAAAGCTGACCTTTTGTGCTGGAGAATCCTGTCTTCTTGCCTTGTTTGTTTCCTGTACGCGGAGCACCGATATCCGAAGCATGTCGCGAATTCCTTTCTCAGCAAGACGTCCTAGGGAGTAGAAATGCATGAAAAAGAGAGAAAGAAGTTTCGATCGCATTCCTGAGTGAAAACACACCAACTGTCTGGTTTACCAGAAAAAGGCCAAATTCCTCCAGTGCACGCATTGGCAACTTTTTCGCCGGAAACTCAGTTGGGCACTGTGCTCTGCTCTCTGGACTCGTGTGCATCATGGGCTTCTTCTTGGACGGAATTTTCGCCACCAAATGAAGAAGGCACAAGCAGATTGATGGAAAGGAAAGTATTTAATCTCGTTGGCCATTTCAGAAGCAGCAGCGGGAGCTGATTGCCTGTCTCTTTCTCCGGAAAAATAGGAGGAAATCCAATTTTTCCAGGGCTCATGATGGGCCCCCCGAGGCTCCCAGTGGGGCTCCGGATTCCTCATGTTGCTGTGTCTGAGGACGCGCTTCATTGGCCTCCGCCAGGTTCACGTGATCTCTTCTTGGGGTCTCCATTGGTTAATTGAAGCTATCGTTGATATCTCCGGAGCTTCTTGTTATTGATGATGATAGACTGGATATTGCTCTTTTCCACGCACTCTGACATGCCCAAGTTGTCTGACGGTGGACAAGGAGCGCGCTTAAGCTGGCAACTTGGACAACTCGGAGTTAAAAATAAAGTCAAGTGACAGGCAAATGATTTGTTTAATGCGCAGTTCTAGTGGGCTTAACGTTAAATAGCACCGTCAAGAGTGAACGGCAGTACGTGAGTGAACTTCAAAATCAGCTGCCATTGTTCTTCTGGGCTCAACCCTTTCCCCACGAAAGCTTTTGTTCGGTTTCCTGTTTACGTTTTCAAGGCGTTTTTGCCAGGAACAACTCGTCAGCCTCATATTGCAGTACAGTGGTGTAGCCTGCCCATGCGCTCAGGATTTCATCTTGAGCACAGATGTTGCGGGATTTGGGGAATGACTAACTTGGACTCCAGAGTCATATGTGGTCGCTGATGACGCAAAGATGCCCTGTACATGTTTTGGAAATAATCACATATCCCCCGTTGGGTCCCGAGTCATATTTTTGCTTTTTTTTCCCTCGCCAGTAGCCAACAAACTCTTTTGGCAAGCGTAAACTGGTTTCAGCGTGGCTTTCCAGCTGCAATGAGTCTGTCAGATGCATAATTTTGGCTGCGTGTGCGAAGATTTAAAACAAGGTGACCGCATACAGATTTTACAACTTCAATGCAGTCTGTTCAGATGGCATAACTACTTCGATATTTTTCACTGCGTACGTTGTCCACAGGTGGCCAATCTACAACTCCTCCACAACACTCACACCCTCAACATAAAAGCATCACAGACCCTCACAATCTCGTCAGCAGGAATATCACCCCAAGCCTCGGTGGCGGCAGCCTGGAGGCAGACCAGGCTGTCGTGACGGGTGCCAGTGGGCCTCCTCTCCGCCAGAAGTAATCAAGCAGATTCAGGGAGTCAAGAGATGGCGAGTCAGAGTTGGAGAAACTGGTCTGGCAGAACTGCTGCACAGATATTACTGTAAGGGGTCTGGCCCCTATCTTGGTGCCATACATAATTGCTCTCAGGTGCTCTCTTGGCGTTGATGTAGGGCAGTACCTTGTACCTCGGCACCCAGTACCATGGCACTGATGGCCACAATTTGCTTCATGAAAATAAGTGACATTTGCTTGCCATCAGATGTAATCATGCCGAGGACCATCAATCAAGATGATTTAGTGCGATTATTGCCATGGACTTCCTCTTTTAATGTTGCCAGCCCGGAGTCTTCGTTCTGTTGTACAGCGTGCCAGCGGTGAACATCTTCTTGTCGGAGAAGACTTGGATCATTGATCGATTCTGGCCTAACTTCAACTAGCTCGAAGACCACATTGGAGTCACGTGAAAACTGGTGCTGCTAAGCTGCTGGATCTTGCTTCTCTCAGCTCCTGGTTTTCTCCAACAACTCGTCATTGTGCTTTTGATCAGGAGCCGCTTCCCGAGGCTCATGTGATGTCCCTGCCGATGTTATTGGCCTTCCTTACAGTGTAGACAGTTTGTCTTAAGACCTCAACAATAGGAGAGACCTCCTTTGGGTGATTGGAGCGCGGACAAGTTCAACAATGTACTGTCTTTTTTGCTCTTCTTTAGCCGAGGAAATGACAACGAATTTTATCAGAAATTGACGCTGAGAAGCTGATGAACAGCTGATAAGAAACTGTGACCCATCACTTAAAAACCATGAAATTATGTTCAAAATTTGTAGAAATTTATGCGGTCTGACTGTATTTCAGCCCATTTTTATGATTGCCTTGAAAAAAAGACCAACCTTTTCACGCTTTGCTTCAAGCAGCATTTAAACAAAGAGAGTCTTTCGCTCGTCGCTGTGCAACCTTGCTGAATCTTTTGGATTCCTGTGCTGTCACATGCAAAAATCAGGTAATGCAAAGGTTGGGGATATAAACCTGGTGTCCGAGAGGATCCTAGTTTGCCAGATCTGCTCCATACACACAGGATGCGGAATCGAGGTGTTATTTGCGGTCATTTATTGAGTAGATGCAGTACAGCAATAATCTAAAAAGGATCTTCTATATTATGGACGGCTTGAGCTCTAGAGGCTCCCAGCCACTCACTGTCCGCCCTCTGTGTCTCCCCAAGATGGTTGGAGCCAACATTTCTCTGACCTACTAACAAAAACTATCAAAGTTTGGTGTATATATTACATAGTTCAAGAATATGATAACTAGGGTAGGGAAGAGAGGTAAGCGGAGGTAAACTTTAGGTCTGAAAAGAATTTCCAAAGGCATCTGCTTTTACCAGCATAGTCTGTCACAGTGGATGCCATGACGGGTGTGCGGCCGAGTCATGATGGCTATCCTGGCTGGCCCATTGGAGGGACAGTTCCTGGACAGACCTGTTCCTGATTGCTGAGGTTGATATCGGGAGTGCCACAAACAGCACACTACAGTGGGGTGTAATCTCGGCCCGTGACTGCACCTTGGGCCAAGATTTAAAAAGTGGTGAAATTTGTCTGACTTGGAACAGGTGGTGCCATCAACTCTCGAAGCTCAAAGTCAATTTCATTAGTGACATCAAATTGACACAGCTTTAATTCTGTGTGTGAAATGGTGCCTTACCACTTCGCATTAGAGCATTTAAAGTCCTGCAGTACAAGTCAGTGCTGTCAGTAGGATTCCAAAGTGTCTCACTTTGCACTGGTCAGAATAGTTTGTCAGTGCGATCTTTCTATCAGGGCAACAAATGACAAAACCCGGGTAACTCAGGAAGTTGGCGGTGAAACTCAGTCTTCATCAAACAAGACATCAAGACGCACTTAAAAGACTGAAGCGCCAGATGTTGGAAAAAATAGAAAGAAAGCAGAGTCAAAAGCAAAATACCTCGCTGGGTGAACTTATAAGGTGAATCCTAAGTGCTCACGAGGTTGTTTCATCTTGGACCATGTTGACATGTGGATATGAAGCTAGTTAGAAAATGTGAATTACGATTTTTGGTCATGGGGAGTTGGCGTTAGACATTGTTTTAGCTAGTAAAAGTCTCCTTTTCTGAAGAAGAAAAAGTTGTACTAAAAGTATTCACTTTTAACTCAAAGTTTTAAAACATGCAGTATGTGGTAAGTGCAGCGGACCCCTCTCTTTTTAGCCCTACCTTTTGATTAGATTGAGCTACAGAAGTGATGACCTCCTCTGATCAAAGGAACGAAGCTCCTCTAAAACTGAACTGATATGCACTTTTGCTCTAGGACAACTCGTGGGATCAAAGTTATGTACTCTGGCACAGCTTCCTACATACAAGAGTACATTGTGAACACATGAAGGTCCTCAGGCAAGAAAGTGCATATCGGTTTTAGAGGATATCGGTCTTAGCTTCCCAGTCTTCATTTACTAATGATCAAAAAGTTTCATGACAGCGTAAAATGTGAGGCAGAATCTAAGCTTTGATTTGGCATCACGCAATTTCATCGGTTCTTGTCATGGGTCAATTCTTTGTCAGTAAGGGTCTGAAAAAATGCAATTTCGCCTTCAGTCCAGAACGTGGTCTCATCAGATGCCATAATATGAAAGGAACTTGTCAGATGTCATTTTGCAAATGACACTTTCAAATCTCTAATCAAATCCTTTATGCCAGAGAAAGACAGCCCACCCCACGTCAAAAGATGCACAAATCTGTGAAATCAAGACATCTACAGATAAGAATCTGCCATATTGGCCCTCTTCTTGACTAGACCTCAAGATTTTAGGTGTGAATTTTTGAAAAAATAATTTTTCACCTGAACTGCCGTTTTTGGCAAGCATTGCCAATTGAAATGCCGTCGTTGACAGGTGAACTGCCTTGATGATGTCAATGTCTGCACCACAACTCATGTGAGGTGGCATCAGCAAAAGTGACAGCACTGTCCAGTCCTTGGCTCTGCTCCTCTTTTGATTTTCTGGTCAGGACTCCCAACTGAAGTGCACTGCCAATTCAGAGCTTATGGTCAGCAGAATAGAAAACACGTCAGACAAAATCAGAAGATATTTCAACTCCTGAACGTAAGCAGAAAAATTGGCTCAACAAATTAATGTGTTAGAAAAAAAAGAAACCATTACTGACTGGAAATAGACGTTTTTTTCTTAATATGTCCCCTATAATTCACTTCAAACTTTGACTTGAAATAGAACTACAGCATCTAAAAAGAGGAAAATTCCTATTGCTTTCATCTAAAACCTTAAAGAATGGATGACGTCAGGGTCTCTCAAACTTTGCTTGTGGCTTGGCTCTTCACGCAAGACCATTCTTGCCAAACCTGCACAGGATATTTTGCAAAGAGTGGGGGAAGTTGCAAGTGAAGAAGTGAAAGTACCTGTGTATTTGAACCTGGAGGGGAAGCAGAAGATCTGACAATGTCTGAAGCGTAACATAAGTCAATCCCAGAAACAGTTGTATGATTACAGTAGCACAACAAGTTGGCAAAACTTCTTCAAAGGAAATGGCAGTTTGTGTTGCTTCAACGAAGATCATGAAACTTCTTCTGGAGCTTTGGAGCCTGCTGCTCCACCAATATCAGTTGCATCTGAAAGAGTCTTCACCCTTGTTGAGGCATTCATGACCAAGGAAAGAAGATGTCATGTGAAATAAAAAAGGCTCAAAAAATGCATTGCGTAGATGCCAAATGTCACATAAGCCTTTTCCGTCCTACAGTGTATGTCACACCAGAACAAAGATTTCGTACAGTAGTCTTCAACTGCTGCCAGTAAAAATACATGTTCGCCAATGTTTTAAAGACCTGCAAACGTATGCACACGAATCCGTTGGTCGTCAGAAGAATTAGACTGCTGTGGATAATGTTGGTCCCCAGTATGTTCTCAAGTTTCCTGCCATGCTTAATATTCAATCAGAATAGCTGAACTTGACAACAAAGAATGATGTGACATGTATGGGGTTTTGCGTTCCCGGGCTTAGTTTCTGCTTCAATTGACAAGTGCCTCCAGCTCTTTTCACATATTCCCAACCTCCCAGTGCACAGCCTCACTGGAGAGAGAGCTGAGTCACACCTTTCAAACAGCATTATGCCCACACGCGTTCTTTGGGAAGACAAGTCCAGTCCTTAGGCTTACTAAGTAGATGGCTTGGTTGTGCACATCATCAGTGGCACCCAGAATGTACCGTTCCACACACACAGTAGTACCAGCATAGCAGAAGAGCAATTTCAACTTCATTTTTCTCAAATTTTCGGCACCGTCACTTTCTAAACGCTCGTTTTTTGCCTGCCTCTTCATCCCGACGTCATGCAAGCATGCAAGGGAGCAGGAGAGGGAAGATTAATGAGTTTGGAGGTGGACAAATTGGAGGCAGAAAATCTCGCTTGAATGGGGTAAATTGGCTGCACTGATCTCATTTAGAAGATAATGGGATGCAAGAAAAGCAAAAAAAGGTCCGTCAGATCGACACCATCAGCGTTCGTGGCCCGGATCGGTTATGCAACACTTCTCTTGGCAACTACAGAAGGCAATTTGAGGCGCAACCGATGATGTTTTGCTCTCCAGCTCGAAGAGAATCGCGCAAAAAAGAACACTTCATCCAAGCAGGATCCATTGTTGCTTCTACTCTTTTGGCCCCGCCTTGCTTAGCCCCTTCACCTTCTTGTATTGCCCCCATCATTGGCCCCTCTCCATCTTGTGAACCGAAGCCAATTGACGCCGCCAATGCTGGAGAGAGCGAGAGCGAGCGAGCGAGCCAGAGAGAGAGAGAGAGAGAGAGAGAGGAAATTCCACAAAAGCGAGAGAGAGAGAGAGAGAGACGGACGATTAGCGTTGCCGTTGCCGTTGCCGCTGCCGTTGCCGCTGCCGTTGCCGCTGCCGTTGCCGTTGCCGCCGTCAGAAGAGCGACCGAGCGCGCGCGCGCCAGCGTTCAAGCAAAATCTCTCCCCACATGCCACAATGTGGATCTTGTATTCAGATAAGGATCTCTCTTTTTGTGCATGGGCCTGGTCGAGTGACAATAAAGATGCGCGACCTCCTCTTGTCTCCGAGGGTGCAAACTTTACCTCTTTTGAGCTCCAACTCGGCGAGCTCCTTCGATGTCCGTCGCTCCTGTTGGGTCTCTCAGCGGGGTCCGGTCGGTCACCCTGAGGCTCCCCGCAGCGACCGAAGCTCACCTTCTTTCTCTCCCTCCGCGTGCGAGCGTGTGTTTCTCGTACAGGCACGCCTGCCGTCACTGCTGCATTCTCCGCCGTCGCCGTCATCCTCGTCGTCACCGTCACCGCCGCCGTCATCGCAACCACCGCCGCTGCTGCCGCCCCGCAGTTGCCGTCGTCGTCGTCGTCGTCGTCGCCGTCGTCGCCGTCGTCGCGGTCGTCGTCGTCTCCGCCGCCGCCGCCGCCGCCGCCGCCGTCGCCCTCGCTGCTATCGCCGCTCATCTCATCTTCTCTCTCTGCGTGAATCGCCGCCGTCGCCGCCGCCTCCTCCGTCGCATGCTTCTTCACCCCCCGCCGCCGTCTGCTTTTACTTGCAGTCGCGATCAAGCATCAACGAGAGAGAGAGAGAGAGAAAGAGGCCTCCCTCCTACTGCCTATTCTTTGACAAGGCCCCCATGTGGTGATGACCGTTCGCGCACATTGAGCATTTTTTCGGCACCCTGCAGACGTGGCAAAAGAGAAGAAAATACACAAGTGCGTACGCAAGCAGGACATTTGTAGCGTCATCATGAGCTAAAAAGACTGTACTGTGAAGAGCCATGTGAACTGCTATGTGCTGGTATGCGAACAAGGTCAACAACAACAACACTAACAGCAACGTCAGTGCCTTTTCTCCACCAATGTCTTCGCCTTCGGTCGCCACCATGTATCACCACTTCATGGACCCTAGCCTCAAGCTGGAGACCATGGACAGCAGCGGACAGACTACTGCAGCCTCCATGCCCACGTACCACCATGCCCAGACCACCATGGCCTCAGCTGGTGGCAGCTACTCGCAACACCATTACCAAGCCACTCGAGACTTTTTACTGCGAAGAGGAGAAGTGCCTTCGTTCCACGCCGTTGAGGCCTCTCATGGCCACTCCATGTTTCCCTCTCCCCTGCATTCAGCGGGTGATCCCTTCTCTACGCTCCATGATCCCATGCAGGGTATGACTGGAGTCCGGCTAGCTGGGATGGCTGCCGACTGGTCCGGCCATCAGATGAGCAGTGCCGCCAACCAGATGTACCCGTCGGCCGCCTACATGAACGGGATGGGGATGGCTGCAGCAGCACATCAAGGTGCCTTCTTCAGATACATGCGCAACCCAATCAAGCAGGAGGTCACCTGCCTCTGGATTGATCCGGAGCAGCCGCTGCCAAAGAAACCATGTAACAAACTTTTCGGCTCCATGCACGAGATAGTGACACACATAACAGTCGAACACGTGGGAGGTCCAGAGATTGCCAATCATGCCTGTTTCTGGGAGAACTGCTCTAGGGAAGGCCGTCCGTTCAAAGCCAAGTACAAGTTGGTCAACCACATTCGTGTCCACACAGGAGAGAAGCCCTTCCCCTGTCCATTCCCTGGCTGTGGAAAAGTGTTTGCCCGCTCGGAGAACCTCAAGATTCACAAGCGCACTCACACGGGTAAGCGACAAACAACAATTGTTCTTAGTCAGCTCGTCATGATCATTATGCTACGTAAGTCGCTGAAATCTCGCTTAAGGACCGCGGATGAGGTCCTTAAGCGCGTGCGCGCTTATTAGTGGTAGAGGCAGAGATGGATGAGATAGCGTTTGGACCATCGTTAGGTAATAAAAGGTCTCTTCTTTTATTCGTAATAGGTCGCCAATTAATGCACGCAGCTATGCTGCTAGTTAGCGTGATTATCGACCACCTACGCGTGTGCATCTCTGGCTCACACGCACACAGACACGAAATAAATTGCCCCCTCCTCCTTTCTCCATTGCCATCCTCACAAAATTATCGATTTTCGTCGTCTATGGGAACAACAATAATGAAAAGGGACGTCATTCTGCATCAAACGGTTCCATCTCCTTCGTCCTATCCATCTTTTCATACCTCACACGTCTCCTCAGAGAGCGGCCGGTAGTACAGAGAATATCTCGGCGGCGCTTACAATTAGCGATCTTTATCTGGCCTTACAAGATTACGCCTCTGCCTGCCCCGTCTGCTTGTCAGAGAACACGTAAACGACTTAATTGCTCGCACTAAAAATCTCTGTCCTCATCTACTAGTACTTAACAGGCGTGGAAATATATGCAGACGCACGAACGCCGGCACGCAGGCACGCGCACGCGCGCGCACGCACTCGCGCACACACGCACACAGGGGACAAGTGAAATCCCCTCCACCCAAGACTGAGTGAACTGAGCTCGGAGCTAACCTAAACTTGTAGTACGTGTGACGGACAACAAGTTTGAGTTAAAAAACTTTGGGGTCGTCCTCCGATCCGAGCTGCTCATGAGCCGTGGACGAGGACCGTTTTCGGTCTGGGCTCATTACTTAATTCGAATTGTCCCAGTCCCAACAGCCATGTTTTTCCAATTTTAGAGCGCGGTGGGTCCCACTGGGGGCGGGGGCAGTCAAGTCAAAGTCTGCCTGCCCTGCGCCGCCCCCGTGGAGGAGGACAACACCTCGTTACGACAAACTGATGAACTCCTTTCTGTCCCCGCCCTCCCACCCCTCCCGCCCACCCTTTGTACTAGGCAACAATCACGCCCAATCACCCGTGGAATTCTTTCGCGACAACTAACGGGAGAGCATAAAAATGCCCTGACTTTTTTTTTCCCAGGACACTCAGTGACACAGACAGCACCAGCGGCAGCGGTCGGTTGTTTTGGCCGTTTGTTCCACTGTTGTTTCGCCAGTTTCAATTTCAATGGGTCTTGGAGCAAATTAAACACATTCCTTGGGAGTCCCTTCGATGAATTTCAATGTGCATTCCAGGTCGACAGCAACGGGCAAGAAGAATTTTTTTCAATCTGTTGCATTCCGTGCACTATTTAGTCCCGAGCGAGTGCAAAAACAAAAGTTTAGGTTAAATGAAGAAGAGGTGACCCTACGCAAGTGCTGTTTTGTTATGGTTGCTGTGGCCAACACCCCCGTGGCGACCGGCTTAAGCCTACATAGTACATTCTGCTCTGGCTCTTTGGGTAGGTGATGGTGGTTCAGCCAAGCGCAAGCACTGGCACGGTCGACGCTGCTGGCGCAGACAACAGCAACAGCAGCATAAAGCAGCAGCAGCAGCAGCTAATACATACGTGCTGGTACAGAGGCACCGTACAGAGGCACCCACCCATATATATACACTGTGCGATAGCACGTACGGCCGTATATACTTGGGGGACGGTATGTTTTGAGAACCACCGACTCTTCTTTTTCCTTTGAGACTGTGAGGGGTCACACAGGGAGAAGAAGAACTTGATTCCACCAGCAGGCTTGTTCCTTATGAGCGCAGTGCACACATGCAGAGAAACCAGTTACTCTTTTTTTTCCAGTAGTATCGCCAATTTAACGTCTGAAGTATCGATTGCCAAGAAAGATAAGTTGTCCATCACGGAGAAGAAAGAGATGAAGACCAATTTTGGATAGTTACGTCTCACTCTCTTTCTGGCTCGTACAGACGCAGTAGATTGAGAGATTGCTGTGTGTCCCACTGCACTGTAGCAGTAGTAGCAATTGCTGGAAGTGTTTCTTATCTCAAACAACGTGTTCTCAATTTGTCTGCAGTCTCACTCCCTGGCAGACATATTTTATGGTCCTCCTTCTACGTACCCTACGCAATTGAGGATGTACCTTGTAAAGAGACAAAATTTTATCACCCTCACTGCTGGTCAAGGCTGGTCTGACCAGGTCAAACGGAAAACACTTCGGGGTGGTCCAAGCTAGGAAAAAGTGATGCCAAAGCAGAAACTGGAACGCAGCTCAGCGCATCCGTGGCTTTTGTGTGGTCATTCAGACGGAGCTGATCCGTTGAGGCCTAGCACACCGGCACTTTCAATATCAAGTCAGGGAGGGGCTGGAAATTCGGTCAAGCAGTGTTTTTTAAGTCACTGGATTTTTACAGAAACAACTTCTCCAGTTAAAGTTACTGCCAGCCATAAATTCCTCCCGAAACCTTCTCTCTTGGTGGAGTTCTTGTTCTAATCTCGAGTGTCCTCAATACCGACACTTGTTCACGGATTGCATCATTCATTGGTGTGCTCATCTTTTCCCGTGACGGATTCGATTTCGTGTCGTCGTTGCATGACCCTTGGGACTATTGATACTCATACTCCCTTAAGTATCCTCGCTCTCTCTTTGTGTACGCGTCCGTGCGTGTTGTGCACGCGCTCGCGTGCGTAGTACTTGAGTGCGTGAAGATTTAGTTCATTAAATCTCTCTTTTAGCCTTCCCCATCCATGGGTAATTCGCTTAGACGCGCTCACTGTGTGCGCAAGAATAGTAACCTCCCATGTCCCACAGTACTGAGCAAGATGCACCAACGGTGCGAGTGTGTGTGAAAGAGAGAGACAGCATCAATGTTTGCTATTTCCCCGGGGAAAAATTAAGTCCGAGGGGACCGTGTTGACTCAATGACAGCGGCGGCGTCGTTAACTTCACACACGACGCCGCAAAAGAAGAGCCGAAAACCCCGGAACAATATTTGTCTTCCTCTGACGCTCATATCTATGAAGACGGCGCATGCGCCCCAATTACATGAGTTTCTTGGCCACTGCGAACGTAACGCACGTGTCTGGCGCCGCCAACAGAAAAAAAAAGTCGTCATACGTGTCTGCCGGGGCTGAGGGACAGGATCCCCCATGCTCAATATTCCGTTAGTCACATCACGACCATTATGATACGAGCATGCGCGCGTACAGTGCAGTACGCATGTGCCAGCTCACAAACGGACTCATTGCTTTCCAGTCAAACGTTTGATGACCGAGCACCCCAAGCTTTCCTATGGGTGAAGGGGGATTCTCACACCGTCGCTTCCGCCACTTTTTAGTCTGGTACAGGGTGGCTCAAAAATCTGCCACCAGACTGTAGAAACGAGTGAAAGATGTGTCGTGATTGCAATGCTTTTCCTCTCCATTGATACTTTTCATATTCCAATCCACCCTGCGTGTGTGTACGAACGTGTGTGATTAAGCAGGCAGACAAAGAGAGTCGCTCCTGAGCCAGTTGTTTATGATTCCCACGAGAGAAGAAATGAAATTGCTTACTTTTCATTTACAGATCTAACAACCCTCTCTTCGTTTCCCATTTCCGACCCATTTGCCTTTTATTTCCACCCATTTTTTCTGACTCAGTTGTTTGGGGAATGGGTATTATTCATACGAATGTCTGCGACACTTCTCCCATCGATTGAGTGGAGGAGGAAGCAATAACAGCATCACTTCCACTAGAGAAAGCACGCACGAGCGCATGGACTCGCGCTCACTCCCTTTGATTTTTGCCCAATTGACTCCGCCTTATCACTACAAACGATCATGGAGGCAGTCCTGATCCTGCACACGCACTCGGCCAGGGACAACTTGGTGAAGTAGTCCTGCCACTGCTTGTCGGACGTGCCCATGCGTGGGCTCGGCGCGTGTTGGCTGGTACGTAGTTGAAGAAGAGTGAGAGGGACCCTTTGTGTGGGTCGCACAAAGCGAGGTGACTGATGACATGTGTGTCCTACCACAGCGGAGCCAGATTATGCACCAATTAGGCACACTGTGCAATACAGGTAGACAGAATGCACACGCTTGTTGTGCGTGCACTCCTCCAACGACTGCGTTGCGTGCCCGTCTTTTCTTGCGGCGTCAGCAAGTGACAATAACACATTCACTATAATAGTTAGGTTGAAAAGTTCAAAAGTGACACATCATATGAAGAAGGCAAGGTGCGCCCAAGGGCCTCATTTTTCCTTTTCCATACTTACTCCTGCTTCCTCTCACGCTTTGCTATTCTTCAATTAAGAGGCAGTCAGTCAGGGAGAGTTTATTTTCTAGGAGCAGCAGTCCATCACAGGATCGTCAAGAAAGACGTCGTAAGGGAGCGCTTACACGAGTGGGATATTGGAAAAATTAGTCGGCAAATGTGGCGGCCAAATGGGGCGCTTTGGGGTCTGAAACATCCGAATGTGGCTCGCATAAGCGCTGCCTCATTCGAAAGAGAGAAGCTGAGTAAACTAACATTGCGGGCTGATTTATAGCGTTGTTGAATCAGCCTCAGAGTGATGACAAGAACATGTAAAATATTTACTCATTTACCAATGATCCCAGGGGCAGCAACAGATGCATTGATAGCACTCATGAGCGTGTGTGAGTAGAGTGGCTTCCCTCGTTCTGAGCACAGACTCCGTCACAGGCACTCACAACTTGATTTGGGCTGTGTCAACTGCACTTGTTCCAATCTTCCATGTCCGCGTACGTACGAGCTTTTAACTAGAAAAGAGAAACCTTCGATAATTGAACGGCGATCAAACCCAGAGATTGTTATTGAGGGTCTGTCAATGTCACCCATTTTCTTTTGCTCTGGACGTGTTTGTTCAGCTCGGAACAACAAAATTGGCCATCTCGCATAAAAATCATACGCGTGAGTCTGAGCCAGTGAGTGAGTAAGTGAGTGAGCTCAAGCGAGCGTGTGCTCATCTTTCTCTCAGCTCGATCAAGCAGTTGCTGTTAACACAAAGCAGCTTTTCGTGGGCTGAGTAGGAGCCATTGAAAAATGATCGGGATTACAAGCCGCATCCCTCCGTCACCTTCCTTCCTTTAGTCGGCTCTTCGATCACTTATGCAGATTCCCTGAGCCATCGGGAGACCAGTATATTATCCCTAAATCCCCTTGTCACGAGGGGCTTAGGCTAGTTGGATGTGATAGCGCGATCTATCGAATGTGACAAAATCAATGAGAGAGAGAGAGAGAGAGTAAAAGAGAAGCGCTCACATACACTGACATTAGCAGCAGAAAAAGGATTTGGTCAGCGTTCATTGAAAGCCCATGAAAGAAGCAGTGATCATGACCTCTTCCAGCGGATGATATCATAAAAATCGTCAGTTCATGACATACAATAGGGCGCCCTCGCCGTGGTTGCCAAGGCTGACTACGCTTCCCAGTCTGGCGAGCGAAAATCCGCGCTAGGGGAATCATCCACGTGTGTTCGCATGAGAAAGTAGAGCCTTTTCTTCCACGTGTGTTTGCCGAGGGATTACATGGGGGATTTAGGATCTTTCCCAGATATTAGCCACTGCTGCAGAAGACAGTTTCATTGACTCGCTGGTGGAGGGGCGAGAGTCAGCGGGAGTGAGGGAGACCACGAGCCTGTGCCTAAATTCATTGTTCCACATTCATTCTTTAGCTGCATTTCCTGAGTTCCTCTGCTTTGGTCTCAGCAAAAGCACCATCACTCTCTTCTGCTGCTTCTTCTTCTCCGTCTGGAAATCTCATTACAGATTCTGGCATGCGCTGCTTCACGCACGCACGCACGCACGCACGCGCACGCGCGCACGCTCACGTGGTCAATTCCTGGCCGTCTGACCGCCAAGAAGCACGAGTCACTTCTCTCTCTCTCTGGAATGTTGGGCACGCAGGAGCAAATCTGCTAAAGCTGCGGTTTTGCACGCAAACTTCTGTGAAATCAACAAGTCTCCAAGGAGAGACAGAGTTCACCGACGGAATCGGCCGCACTTTGAAATGACCGATAGTGAACGGAGTAGAAGTAGAAACGTGTGAGTTTAAGCGCAGCTTAAGACCGACCAGGGGCGACCAACTGTTGGCCGGTAAGAAACCGCCCGCCCAATGGATGAAAGCGTTGCCACAAGACTGCTGGCTATGAATGGCTCGCCAACTAAATAGAACTTGTGTTTTCCCAGCCATGTGCACACGCATATGCACTCACTCCAGGTGCCACTGTACTCTCCGCACACGGAGGAGTGATCCCAGCTTAAGACTCTGGCTTGGTCGGACAGATGTGGTAAACTTGGCCAGCCTCCCTTCCCTCTCCTTCTCCGCAGAGGAATTCCATTTCATTTGAGGGCCTCTTGTCCTAGTAAATCTGTCTGGCTTGATCGGCCAATGACTGGAGGAGTGTCAAGCTGTCCGTTTGTCTGTGTTTCTGCCCATTGTATCCACACCTTCCAGGCAGGGTCCATCTCTAAGTTTAACGTACTTACTCCTGCTTACATCAAGAACGAACGCACTTACGTCAACGGGCATTGGTACTCATAGGAGTCAGTTTGGATGGAAATAGCTTCATCCATCTGATCGATAAAACATACGCGCGTGCCTCTGCGTGTGCGGAGAGATCGATGGACCTTTTGTTGTGCAGCAATCATCACCTGCGCCTCTCCGGTTTCTATAACGTTTTCTCGCGTGTGTGACCCCAGGGAAAAACCTTTGTCGCGCCCGTACGTTATGCGTCACAAACACCCACATTGGACGCGCTCACATGTGCAAAAAAAAATCTGAACTCATGATTAACAACTGGGAGCATGAATGAGCAGAAGAGCTTTGTTTGACCTACACGTTTCTTCTGGCGACTTTGCCAGGGGTCGACTCGACTGCTAAAAATGCTTGATGGATTGTTTGAGGATCACGAGCACGTCCGCGGACCGTTGAAAAAGCATCCTGGCACGTCCGAAAAGAGAGTCGAATTAGCATTTTGCGAGCACTTGACCTCTCTGCGTGAGAGGGTGGCTGTAAAAACAATCCTTGACACGAGTGGTTGTTTTGACAGGAAGCGGAAGCGAAATCACGTGGACGTTAAGGACATAAATTGCTCACCCTAGTTTAGACCTGGGTGGGCGGGCGAGGATGACAGAACGCAAGAAAGAAAGATGTCAACGGCTTTTACGATTGCTTCCGCTAATTCTGTCTCACTTTTACAGCCACTGCTTTCTCACTGACGACAAGAACACGCGTGTGAAAGCTGTGTGGAGGAAACACTTCATTCTGGTCCGTTGTTGGCAGGAAAAAGCTGGAAAAATCCTTACAACCTTTTACAGACTTGTATGTGCGCAGATCCAGTTGTATCAACTTTTCTCTCTCTTTTTCTCGACACATCTGTCCTCTGGCTGACATGAATGGAATAACTTTTCTGACTCACTGAATCCTACATTTGCCGAGAGAGGTCAAATCAGAAGGCTCTAAAGTGTACTGCTTCATCAATAAGTGTGGTTGGTTAAGCATTCACACTTCAAAGGCGTCTGTGTGTGCGCGCATGCGTATGCGCGTGTGCTCGCATGTGTGTGATTGTTGGCGCGTTTTCTAAAAAGAAAAAAACCTATTGACGAACAGCGTTTGAATGCAAATTAGCCTGGTAAAAATGCTCGAACATCTGTTTTTTTATCCGTCGAGCTTTAAACTTGCCATTCGATGAATATCGTGTAGTTCTGTGTACCCTCAGATTGAGTGGATAAAATCACTGACAAAAGTGCAGGCTGCTGCGGAGCCGCGGAGCTGTCACAGAGCCTCTATGACGACGATAATAACCTATTGCTGGCAAGACCAGTCTTTAGTTCAGCGCACTCAGAGCGCAGGTGCTGGCATGCATCAATAGGAAGTGTCACTCATGGAAGGAAAGGCGGTTATGGAACAAACAAGGAGCGCATCCGAAAAGTCTTCTTCACCCCGGGTCGCCCGGTCGCATTTTTAGCCGTTTTTCAGGGTGTTTCCAGAACTGACGTCAGTTTTGGGAAAACCTTGAGTGAGCTCGGGGGGGGGGGGGGTGGGGGAAATTTAAGGAAAACCAAAATTCATGCTGCTGATGCGTATAAACCTACC
>JAAUXU010010440.1_pt1 | contig 17395 bp, 12 predicted proteins | sample 7278151 | NCBI WGS metagenome assembly JAAUXU01 (sample SAMN14350113, study PRJNA611818) | marine sediment metagenome | isolation source: surface marine sediment (1.8m) | place: French Polynesia: Moorea | collected 2018-08 | reverse complement strand
CCTCTACTGCCAAGTCACTGCCATAACTTTTCTGTTGCTTCCAATATCTCCGCAATTTCTCGAACGATGAGTGAGAGTTCAGGAAGCTCCTATGCACGCACCTTCAGTAGTGCAATGCGCTATTGCTGAACCGTGACTAGGCAACGCTGGCAGTCAAAGAGGTGAACCAGAAAGGCCTTTTGGTTTAAGGCTACGTCGGCCTAATCACGTGCAACCTGAACATGGCCGCCTCGAGTCAAAGCACTGCGGTTTCGGGCAGTTTCCCCGTGTAAATATTAGTCAAACGTGCATAAACAGCAACGTTTCATTGCGATTAAGTCCCACCTTATAATTCATTGAAGTTGACGGGTGCCACAAGATGAAACAATGCCGGCTTTTTTCTACGCCAGAAACTCGCTTCGTTTGATGAGCGAAATGCAAACATACGCTCTTTAGCCATTCTGTCGCTCTCGTCTTTTTTCGAAAGTCACTTGCGTTGACGCCCTGTGTACCTTTCCATCTGCACTTTCCACCGCGTCTCCGGTTTCATGTCATAGTTTGGTGATGCAGAAACGTCGTGCGACACAGATTTTTCCCCATCAGGCCTGCGTTCGGAACTGACGAAAATTAGCTTTGCGGTTCTTTGCCGCACAAAGAATGTATGTCCTAAAGTAGTCCTTTGTATGTCCTGAAATGGTCGAATTTGCCGCCAAAGCAAAGCATCCGGAGTAGACTGCAGGCACTTGTCACTGCTCCTCGGATTGAACATTTTCTAGACACAGGTAAGGGATATCGCAGGCGAACACCGCCATAAATAAAGTGGCATTCGAAAGTTATTGATCATAAGTTTCAAGAGAAATTATTTCTTTGTGTCCCAGATGGCGTTCCTGAGCATGACAGTGGGATGCGAAGTTAATTTTTGGCACCTACCTGTCCAGAGCGACACACCTCGATCACCACCAAAGTTTTTACTTTCCTGAAGCACTGTTCAGACAGTTCCAGGAAATCATGCTTGCTAGTACGTAGGTGCAGAGGGACATTGCAAATTCATGTACCGCTCATGTCCAGAATGCTGAGAAGCACTGGCGGTGACATGCTGACATTGCCGAGTGACAAGTGTGTGACGCATGTCAAAACAACACCGTTGTGCATGAGTAACTTATTTCGGAGTCCTATTTGACTTTTCCCGAAGCAATCAATCAGCAATACAGCATGCTCTTCTCCCTGAATTCATTGAAACACTTAGGAGGTAGCGTGTAATACTACAGTTTTCCTAGTCAACTAGGAATTGATCGTCTTTGTGAGCATGGTAGTGTTTACACGTCCTAGCTACTACTCTCACTTTCACCAAAGTCTGGACTTTGGATGGAAAGGTGCACTTGCACTTATGGATGGGCGTACTTCTGCATGTCGTACAGATTCAGTGTTGTTAGCACTTAATTTTAGGAAATTGGATGTAAAAAAAAACCTCTTCAACTAAAAGACCAAAGCAGCAAGCAGCCACTCGCTAACGAGTGTAATATATGTACTTATATGTGCATAAGAACCAACCAGAATGAGCACGTTGGTGGTGTTCCTCATTTGCCTGCCGCAGAGCACGACGCCCAGGACGAGGGCGTTGCCAATGACGCCGAGGACGACGATGCACGCGAATATGATAGGCACCAGCCAGCTGACGACTAGGTCAAATCTGGGCCGCGAGCAAGCCACGCGGTGATCCGAGGCAAAGTCGGAGAAAGCCGACAGGTTGACAACGCCGTTGTCCGACTCAGTGATGTTGACGTATAGAGCCACGAGGGCCACGTTATCCAGACTGCACATGTGGCTCAACTCCATGGCAGAGGGAGAACTACTGAAAAATGTTTCGCTTCCTCTCCCGCGCCGTCCTCTTTCTTGACGGAAAGGCTCTTTTCTCTCTCTCATTGCCCACGCTTCTGGTTGTGAACGAGTGCGTAAAGTACAGATCAATGCAAACAGAGGAGTACTTTAGAGTACTACGGTGCATGGTGGGCATTCGTGAATGGATGTGCCCTCGGAGATGTCGCCTGAGCGTAATCATGACTCTTCTGTCAGCTGCCCCCCCCCCCCCTCAAGGTGGCATCCCATGTTTATCCCTGATGGAATCTCTGCAACATGTCAAATTCGCCGGCGCCGCTCACCCCATGTACACTGACGGCTTTGGCGGGGATCAGCCCTGCAGCCAAGGGGATGGCACCCAGGTACCTGAGCAACGTTCGGCACTATGGCTTCCCCAAGTTGTCCTCCTCGGGCGTGCTTAGACCAGCACTAGACTCACTTTTGCGTAAAATTTTTTTTGTCGACTCCTTCGCACTCTGTGCACGACGTGTGCAGTGCAGTCATTGCGTGTGCTGCACACTGTATTCAGTTCAGGTCCTCGAGATTACCTCTTATGGTGCGATAATCGTTGCCTGGAGAGATCTCCCCATTGCTGAATAAAAAGATTTGCCGTTGCTCCATATCTTTCCTTGGGGACAAAAATTTTTTCTGGCCGATAGAAGAAAAGCAACTTGTTTTATTAAAGATGAAACAAATCCTTTTCTTCAATCCTGCTTGATCCCACGAGGAGGCAAAAAGCTCGCATATTTCAGTAGCTTTGACTGCTACAGCACGACCTCAATCATCTTTCCTCGCTCCACGAGCACCCGGATTACCATGAACTACGCTGTGCAAGTTGTATGACATGTCTATGTATGACACCTCTCTTTTCCCGCTGTGCTTTGTGCAGTAAGACCTGTTGTTTTTGTGGCAGAACAATAGAACTGAAGCTCTGAGAAAAAGTTCTCCTTGGCCATGACCATGAATGATGCTGTTCCTTCTACTGCTCGTCCAACTAATTTCCCCTGCGACCTTTCTGCACTAGGAGAAGATCTTCGGCGAGTATTTAGAGCCAAGGGATAATGGTGTACAACACACATTGTACATATTGAGTAGCAGGCACTATTTAGTGAGAGGCGACCTCTTCTCTTCTTCCTTTTTTGTCTGCTCCCCCAAGTCCAGCTTCCTATTTCTTCAATACAGGGTAGTCGGAGTAAATCTGGAGAGCGCAAAACTTTATCCACATCCCTCAGGCCCAACTACGGCAATGGAAGAAGTTGTTGCGATTGGTTGATTTAACTTATTGCATTACAGTACATTACAGTATGACGTGTTTCTTTTTTACCACAACTCTCTTTCGTTGCTCTCCTTTAGGATCTGGATGAAGTTTTGTTCATTTAATGAAAACTAACACATTGAACACTGCCTAAAACGTGTCCGGCAGAGACTAGCGGAGCATATTGAGTGCTGAAAGTACACACCACGTTAGTTTCGACGTACCTACATTTTGGGCTAGACCAGAAAGTGAAAATTTTGGAATTTTGCTGAGTGCTTCTTAGGTTTTGTTACCTGATGCCATATGGCGTAGATGTAGTCAGACATGGTTTAGGAAAAAACTTGAAATGTCGACGTAACATCCCTATGTTCCCTGTCTATGGTACTTTGATGGCAGTGAGGGGGCCCAAAAACTCATTACTTCTTCATTTCATTTGACTGCGATGTCGTCAGAGTCCTCGAACAAATACAGTACCCCATGATATTAAAAAAATGGTCTTGCCTAGCATATATCGTGCACAACCTTAAAAGATAGTGCACACATACCGTACCCATCAGCTTGCAACGTCATGGACACCAAGGAACCCAGATGCAGCTGCTGCAGTTGCTGTTGTACCTCCCAAGAAAGTTGTGTCCGAGAAAGAGCGTTTATTTTCCTTGTTTGATGCGTGTGTTTGAATGTCATGCAAAGTGAAGTCGTCCACTACTTCTCATATGTCTGTCTACATGGTGCCGATGCCACTACCGTGCTGAACTTCGCGACTTGAAATCAACGCTCAGTTCAGCGCCGTGAATTCCCTATAGCCGCAGAGCAGATTGGTGGAGGGAAACCTGGCCCTCACTCTCAGGCACCTGTCCCTGTCGATGATGATTGAGTGCCTCTTCACGTCCAACTCCTTCTCCAGCGCCAGTCTGGTGTGCTGGAGGTCCCTCAGGCGATCTTCGGCCTCGGATGTCTTCAGCTCTAAGCGGCGCACAGTAGACTCCAGCTCGTCCACCTCGTCGACGAGGCTGAACAGAAAGTACTCGCGTAATTGACATTTTCGACCCACTTTTTTTTAAAAAAAAAAAAAATGAAATTGGTTTTCAGCCGCTCAATTTTCTTCCCCTGGGTGTGTCAATAAAGTTGTTTGAAAGGCTCAACGCACTAAAAATGCCCTCGAAATAGCAAGTTAAAGGAATACCTTTCTAAAGAAGGAAAAACCGACTTTTTCATATTTTTCACACATCGCCTGGCCGTAAAAAAATAACATGCACAAGCTTTGTCTATATGGTCACGTCTTCCTCTTGCTGGTAGCTCCCCAAAAAGTAGCTTTCTTTCTTACACTGACTGCTGACGACATCGAAGTGCCTTAAATGACAGTGCATAGACTTAAGGCGATACAAATGAACCCCCAATGTCGCCAGCGGAAAATCTTGCAAAATTGCTACTCAGCATTTTATTCTTTTGTGTGCACGGGTTGGCCAATGATCTCTGTTACACACTAATTTTTTTTTTTGACAACATCTTTTGACCAAATATCCTACATTTACATAACTCAATCCATCTACGTCCCCCAGTGGAAAGTCTCACTGTAGCTTGCAGGCCCTGACGTCCTCCCTGGAGAAAAAGTTGGAGGCTACTACAGCTTAGGTGCAGGACTCCTAGATGGCCGCCTATGGATGTCTGCAGAGGTTCACCAAGACCACTTTGAAGGAATCTGGTTGCGATGTGAAGTATGGACATTAATCCACATCGCAGCCACTTGATCTAAAGTCACGTGGTCAAGCTTAACGGTTGTTATTGAATTTAATAACTGGAGCAGCAAGGCCGAGAAGTCTGGCTTTTTATTGTGCAAAATATTGCGCTTGAGGCCCCTTGGCCTGCTTGGGCTGCCTGGTCTCCTTGTACAGTTCTCGAGCCTCTACGTCAATGAACTCTGAACTTTCGATTCAATTCAAGTGAAAATTGTGCAACTGGAACTTGGAAATTTTTGCCTCCTGCCGACATTTGCATTTTTTTATTTGCTGGCAGATTTTCTTCGTCAACATTTCGCCTAATGAAATTCGACTGCAACGAACAGCTGGATTTAATTACCATGGATGCCATAAGCTGCGAGTGCTGCGTTTGGAATAGGCATATTAATATTGAATGCTTTGTCAAAAGTTTCTGTCGAGAAAAACTAGCAAGCATGCGACAAAACTTATCGGCCACCCTGCAGTTGTACTCGTCACTAGCACTACTATTGAGAGTCTAAACTTCTCCTGACTCACCGGTGCGCTGGTTCATCCCGACACATCTCCACGTTGGGCCTTTGATGCCTGTTTGCCAACCTCGTCTGCGCCACCTTGAGAGGCTTTTGCTTCTCCCAGTGCGTCTCCTTCAGCCCGGTAATCGTAGACTCGAGGCCTGCAATCTCCTCTACTGTCTGCAAAACAACGAACTCGACAAGAACTCGATCATCTACTAACAATAAAACTTAAGTAACGGGACAAAAACGAGGACAACACACACCAAAAAGTTTTCACACTGTATGGACGTATGCAGAGGTGGATTAGAGTTTATATCAAGTTCGGTACCTCACGAATTTCCAACATGAACTCAGGGTTCGTTAATCTCGAGTTTCATCTCATGAGCCATGACTGCCCGACAATATTTCTTACTTACATCAGTAATAGTTATACTAACCGATCTACTCCATTACTACTAATCTTCAAAGAGAAGCCATACGAATTCTATGCCCTGGTGAGCATCACCCCAGATGTTCATTAGCATTCAGTGAGTGACACGAGTCAGAGAGCCTGTGGGCTCGAGAAAAAAAGGGAAAGACTCTCGCATTGCACAAAGGTACAGTGGACACCGCTTATATCGGCAGTTTCAGCTGGATCCTAATCTTGTCACCTCTCCGTGAAGGAGACGGGATATGGCGGCATTTTGGCTTGGTCCCAAGAGTCAGGTTGAAAGTGTTGCCGCAGTGAGGTAATGCACAGTCGACTCTCGATTACGTCCCGTCGTCCCTCACAAAGCTAGACTAAATCGAGAGTCGCGAATAAAGAGAGAGTGACGTCTAACTGATATAAAACCTATTCACTTGAGAACTTTTTAGTTCACTGACGTCACATGTAGGGTCATGAAGATTTCGCTACAAACTGATATTGCACTTGACGCAGCCATTGCCACAGGACCCCAACACTTTCGCGCCATTGTCATGGTGACATAGATGCTTCAGTGGTCTGACGTTAGTTCATTTATCTGTGGTTTTCATAGCAAGTCTGACATGAAATTTTCCATGCAATGACCCTGATTCTATTCAAAATTCCTTCCATCTGCATCAACTACTCCGCACCAGTCTGGACCGGACGTCAACGCAGGAGTCCCCGACAAATTCGATGCAAGAATGCCAAACCACAATGGTCCTCAATGGTCGACAAGTTCTTGGAGTGACTGATCTGGGTTAGCGCGAATCCTGGCAACCAGTTCGCCACAGGCTGCAGAGGTGAGCAAGCGTCCGAGGCTGCAGAGGCGAGCAAGTGTCTAATCTTCCAGCGAGAATGAGGAAATGGTGAGACCGTCGCACCAAACGCTTCGTTGCCTTTTTGTACCGTATGCACCAAAATGTTGTCTCGGACACTTCCTCATTGCGCCGCTGTGCCGCACCATTTCAATTTGGCATCAAGAAACTTCCAGAAAGTCAGCTTTAGACCTCTAGGAAGCTTAAGATCAGGTGAAAAACCACATAACCTTCTTTACGTGGCCAAACCAGCTGACATGTTCGAGCTCAGAGAATAAGGTTATTGAGCGGCTGCAGGCTGACACTGCACTCTTGCATGGTGCGATCAACAGTATGTGACACGAAGGGACTTTTCTGCCACTGGATGCCTCATGATGTCTTTGGCTCAACTGTAGTCTTTAGTGCAAAAACCCTGATATATCTGAACTAAGGTTGCAACACCTTTTTACTATGTTGGTCCTGTATTTCACTAACCTATTCCAGGAGTGCCCATCCCAAAGTTCCAAATCGATTGCGCCACTGTGCCATGAAATGGTCCCACTTAATGCTAATGTTGAATGGTTTCGTGCCACTCCCATTGTGCCAGTGGTGCAAGCTTTAGAATGGTCTGGAAGCTTAGGTCGAATGCTCAGTCTGTATCAAGTTTGGCACTATTTGGGCTAGTCCTGCCGGGTTATCAATAATTTCCGTTTTATTTTAATTTTGATCATTTGAAAGATGTACACTAGTAGTACCTAGATGAATCTGGACAGATTTTACATTGTGATTGCAGTCTCATGTGTGGCTTCATATTTTAGTCAGAGATGCTTAACAAGACTACCCCTCCAGTAGGTAAAGTCTTCAGTAGTTTCTCTCTCTGTGGCATAGCGCGGAGGAGGTATTGAACGCTGGCTAGTGGGAGGAGGATGACCCACGAGCCTGACGTAACCTAAAAGAAGCATGCGCACAGTTGCACAACAGCGTTGCACGTCAGCGTTTCCCTCTCCGCCAAGTGCATTCAGGCACAGGTTTGCAAACAGACAAAGCTAATCTGGCACTGACCACAAGGGGTCTTAGCCTTTATCTGCGCAGCCTGCATTAAAGGATAAACAGCGTGTCTTTTCCTCCCTGACACGACCCAGTTTCCAGACAGACCCCTTTTTCGGCCACAATTCATTTCTTGGGGTTTGTAGACTCGGGTGAAGTCACTCTCTGCAGTGCACACGTCGCAGGGGACCCGAGAGAGCGCCTATGAGTGTCGGGCAAAGTTTGCCTCCTCCACAAACGAAATGTTAGAACCTCGACCCCTATGTTGATATAGCCTTGGGTATTTCTCCCACTCGTTCCCTGGTATCCTATGGGCGCTAGAAAGTTAATTTTGGGCAACCTCCTTCATCTGCCCTTTTTTCTGATTACATTCGACAAATGTAAAAAGGGGAACAAGTGGGATTTCTGTAATTATTTCCTGGCTCTTGACAAAGCTGCAAGATGTCAACTGCTTCCTCGCCCTGTGACGAAACTCCGGTGTCCATACATAAGTGCATTACAGAATGCGGACGCAGTGTCGTCCCCGTGAGCAACAACGGGTATGGTTAATGTAGTCCGTTCACCCACACATAGGAGGACACGGAGACTCCAAAGCCTTGGGTCGAAGGCATCTGGGCTCATTTGACAATTCTTCAGTGAGTTGTAGGAATAACGCGTGCCTCTTTACCTCTTTGAGCTCGATCTCCAGGTGCTTGGCGGCGTCCTCCGTCTCAGCGACCCTCCTGCTGAGAGCCTCCTCCACTCTGTCCGCCTGATCCCTCATGTCTTGGCTGCTTTGCGAGAGCGCGCGGTCGACGAGACCACGCAACCTGGCGCTTGATTCACGCTCCTGGTCGCTGCGACGGAGATTGCTCTGGCTGAAGTCCAACCAGTGCTGAGGGTCAGTCTCTCTGCGGGGGAATCACAAGTGAGCTTTCTCGTGGCATCCTCACAAAGTTGAATGGGCCACCCTCGTCCACAGACGACTATGAAATGGTGTTACCTTGCTCTGGACGTAATACCATTACCAATTTATTTTCGTTTACCGTTGACTCACACAGCACACCCAAAACAATGGGACGGGTGACTGCAAATTAAGATCGATGCAGATGAACTGTTAGCCATGACTCAATGGTTGAAGACAGCGTCATTGTTGTCACGCCCAATTATTGGTCCATGTTAAGACGCATGTTGTACTTGCCTTCCTTCTTCCTCCCATCCCCATTCAATGGCTTCAATGTGGCTTTGTACTTCGCTCAGGACTGCACAGATGACCAGACGTCCTGTGCTACGACTGCTACTAGCTAAAGCACTTATACAAACAAGAGAATTGGATGTTCGGCTGGGCTTTACAATATAACTCTGGCAAGAAACTACGCTTGATGCATAGAATAGAATGACTTTTTAATTAAGTCGATGGGTGCTCTCAATGAATAGAATAACAGATTACAGTTGAAAAAGAAGTTCCCGCTCCTTTGAAACGACTGTGTCAAAGTTTCTGGATGACTCACCCTTGCTTAGTAGAATACAATCAAAGGTATTAGAATAAGGTCCCTCCACTCTATAACTGAGGAGATAAAAACAAGGCAGCAATGAGTAGTAAAGGCTTTTGGCAACCCTAGTGAGAATTTCCAGTGTGGAGTCGGTATGAAAGTGAGCAGACCCTACGAAGTCTAAAAGGACATGCACTGTACAGAGTACGACTTCCTTGGCTTGGATAAGTATCCTAGCCATAATTTGGCCAACGGGATGCTGAAACTACAGTCTTGTAAACCGGATAAGAGTTTTAGCCATAACTACTTTATTATATACAATATGCAAGAAGTATTTTGTATCTATGATGTATAAAGCAATTCAATCAACTTTTATTTAGAACTTTTCGATGTGCCCGCCTTTTTTTTGACCACTGCTCGAATTTTCTTTTGCACTTGGTACGGATGACTTCCTCGTCGAAATCATCCCAGGCTTTGGTGATGGCAGCCTTGAGATCCTCAACACTCTTGTAGGGGACCTTGTTGACCACCCTCTGCGTGATGCCCCACACGAAAAAGTTCATCGGATTGCAGTCAGGGGACGATGGCGGCCATTCATCCTTCCTGAGAAAGTCAAAGAAATTTTCTCGGCACCAATCTTGCATTTCCTTGGCTGTGTGTGCTGATGCCTCATCTTGTTGGAAGAGATATGGCCCCAATTCACGTAGCCAAGGCAAAACATCCTTCTTAAGCATGTCGACGTATATCTAAGAACTAATTTTTAGTCCTGCAGCAATAAAAATCAGAGATTTCTTCCTGGATGTTGTGCTCCAGCCCAAACCATGACGCTTGCTGATCTTTGTTGTCGCTCCACCAACCTTGCTAATGCAGGCAGAGAGAGCTGTGGTCCTTTGCATAGAACCACAGGTTGGTTCTTCTGGTTGAGCACAGGTTGGTTCTTCTGGTTGAGCACAGGTTGGTTCTTCTGGTTGAGCACAGGTTGGTTCTTCTGGTTGAGCACAGGCTGGTTCTTCTGGTTGAGCACAGGCTGGTTCTTCTGGTTGAGCACAGGTTGGTTCTTCTGGTTGAGCACAGGTTGGATGGTGAACTTCTTCTCACCCGTCCACAACACTTCAGATCTGTTTGCATCTTTCAATCTCTTGAGAAGATTTTGACCTTGTCAAATGCGCTTTTCTTTTTGGGCTGGATTTAAGAAATGTCGATACGTTTTTGGCTTCCAGGTCATGTTAAGATCTTTTTTTAAGATGTTGCGGACCTCTGGTGTGAAATAAGCAAGTCTTTGGCCATACTTCTCGATGAAACGACAGGATTTCGTTGCACACGCTCTCTCACCCTCTTGACCAATGCCGTTGTTCTCACTTTCTTTGGCAGCTTATGAGGAGGATTGGCCGTTGATCCTGTTTCTTTCCACTTCTTGACGAGATCAGACACTGTAGAGGTCGGAATTTTTAGTCGCCTTGAAATTTTTTTTCCCACTGTAGCCCTCCTTGTACAAGGCGACTGTGGCACTTCTCTCCTCAGAATTTACCATTTTCACTCCAATCAACGAAAAGTCAGAGCCACAGCCACTTATGCAAAATCAATACATACATTTGTTTACTTCATGAACTGTGACCAAGTGACCGTTTACTTATGGTAAACATTTACCCAAACTTATGTTTGATGAAAAAGTAGATTATAGAATGCGTTTAAAGTGGAGATTTCTTACGTTCAGGCCAGATCCGGTTTTCAAGTTTACAGACTGTACATCTACATTGGTTGCATCCCCTGTTGGCCAGCACATTTTCCATCGTTGAGAATCCCAAGGCCACACTCATGTCTTTCATTCAGCCTATTCCGATCAAGTTAGTGGGCAAAAAGGCTTGACAAAGTGTGTTCAGTGCGTCCAACTTCGGCAAGTCCACTCAGAGGACTTTCCAGAACTCTCGTACAAGCATTTTGGATTCCTTCTCCAGTGGATCACCTACGAGTAACCTAGGTAGGTAGTAGACTTAAGAACGAGAAAGGATTTTTCAAAAATTTTCAAAGAGCCCATTCTTCGTCCTTTTTGAAAGAAAAGACGAGTGAAAAATCGAAAAAAGTCCTTATGAAGCTGTGGGTGCTCTATTTGGATTGAAGTTCTTAATCCTTGCCCAAAGTCTGGGCTTCAGCAAGGCCAAATTTTTTATGGTATAAACAACTTCCTAATGTTTCAAAGTGCCCGAGGATTCCGACACAACCCTGAAAGATGCAAAAGTTACTGTCGGTTCGTATGTTGGAAACGTGTAAAATTGTCAATTCTTAAAAGTAACTTTACTTCATCCGGTATCTTCAGCTTCAGGAGCTCTCTTCTCTGGGCTCCATTTGCGAGGCCCTCGCCGCTATTTGGGAGAACCAGTCGAGAAAGTATTTGATTTAGGTTCAATTTTATAACAAGCTCCGAACAGATATTATTGTTGCAGGCTCATTTTCCTAAATGGCCAAAAGTCAGATCGACCTACTACAAGGTACCTTACCTTTCTCATGAATGCTACTGTATTGACCGCACTGCTCTTAGAGCAGAGATTAGAGAAAATGTCGTCACTGGCGTTTGTTGCTACTAATGCCATATTTCTTTGAACATGACAAGTCCTCTAATATAAGGAAGGGTTTTCTATTATCAATGTAAATAAGATGTTTCATTTGCTTTAGACACATTCAAAAATAGCTGAATTTTCATCGATTTTTCGCCGTTCCAGCTTCCCTATTAATTCTCAAGTCTGGTATGTAGCACACCAACGGTGGGTTGGCTGAATGTAAGTAACCGGGCGACTGCTGTACCGGGTGCCCCCACCCGGTACATCAGTCACATGTGAGCTCTCTCTGTATGTCTGGAGATATACGTACGTATAAATGTGCTCAGGTAGATTATGTCTCTCCGGGAGTTCTGAGGGACTGAACGGTTTAACGAGGTATAGGACTAAAAGCTTTTAGAATTAAGTTTTACCTATACCCACTGTCCGTCGGAGAAAGTAGAGGCAGAGTTTCTTAAAAACCTGCTTGCATTACGGTTTTAGGATGTTGACGGAAAGCGGTTGACCAGGAATTTGCAAGAGGTCACTACAGGAATCTCACAACGCCAAGGAGGGACAAATTTCCCACTGGAAATTGTCATCAATGCACCGTTGGACCAAAATCTGTATATAACTCCTTTCCCACTGTAGCGTTTATGTGATGTCAGATTTTTGGCAACAACTGACGTTCTCAATCAGACACTTAGTAAGGAATGGTAACTTGTTTTTCATTTGCAGACAAACATATGCTCTAGTACCACGTTGAGTCACCCGTTCTTCTGTACCTTGACATCAAGGCCGCCACTGCCAGAATGCTCAACAAATCTGGTCAACAGATCATTTGATGGACTCACTCGTAAACACCAATCTCAGCGTCTGGAGTACATATTTGTCAATATCCCCTAAGCCACAGAAGAGTCTGTAGCCAAGTCTCAATTGCAGATACTCTTGAGATGGCAGCATTGCTCTGCAGCCATCACTGTTCCATATGTAAAGTGTGTCATCTACATATTTTGGTTCAGCAGTGTTCGAATAACATGAGTTCTATTGTTATTTATGATTTTGATGTTCAATGTCCTGTACGTTGGAACAGAGAGTAAGTGAGGGTGATAGCAATATACATCTCACTTATTTATCGTATGTGTTGTTCTCAGTATCAACATCAATGAAATCGGCAGTCCATGAGCTTTGTCATCATTCGTTTAGCGGGTGGTTTTTGGAAAGTCCCCGAAAGCCATTCTTCTAATTCATTGCCTCCCAAATTAAGACGCAATGACGGAGAAAAGCAGCACTTGTTTCATAAAATGGATGCGAAAGTACCTTGCGAAAGTTGCTTCACACCTGGCGCAAGCGTGATTTACAACTTTCAGCATAATGATTTATGAAGAAAAAATTACAGTGATATAGAAAGCTTACGTCTCTTTATACACTGCAGATCCAGCCTTGTACATGACGTTCCCGCGGGAGTTCTTCAGGGCAACGCTACGAGAATCCAGGTGTTGCGCAGAAAACTGTGGAGGAACAGAAAAAACAGTGAAGTTTTCTAACGGCCTACAGAGGGAGCACGAGGACAACGTGGGGTGCGGGGACAAAATAGATTCCTCAAAAGACTCGGGTGTCGTGTGACCGGAATATAGTTTCCAACCTGTCTTACGTAAACGTTATGCTAAACATAATTTATGGATGTTTTTCTGACTACTCTGAATGAGAGAAATTCAAAGATAAAACGACGAATTGAATGAAATGAAATTGAATTTTTCTCTATTGCAACCATTTTTCACACCCAAGCAAGATCCGCTGAGGTCACCGGGCCTCCCCGGTGACCTCAAGTCAGGAGGTAAATATGGTTGATACAACCAAGACGAACAAGTTCTTGATCTGTGATGTCATGGAGGCACTCAGAGCGTCCGTTTCACAGTGCCACATCTAACACCAGTGATTCCGAGGCTCTGGCCTAACTAACGCCCAGGTCACCGGCAAGCACCAGTTCAGCACGACCCGTGGGTCATTGTGAACGGTACTGGAATACAGGACCTTCCTGACAATGGTCTGGCCCTCGCCGTGCACGTGCGCGAAAGACAGCATAATTATTCTAGCGGGAAGCTAAATTCCGGTCACACGTTATGACATGCCTTATCACTCCAGTCCATTTCCAGCTGGTGCTTCAACTCCCGATTATTTTTAAGTTGCTCTTGAGCACTTCCCAAGAAGCCTTTTAGTGATTCGCGCACTCCGGTGATCACTTCCAGCTCCTGGAAAAAAAGCAGCCATGTATAGATTCACTGTCTGCACCAGTATGAGCCCCCTCTGTCAGTAGAGTGAAATCGAGGGCAAGTAGTAATTTTTCTCTTAAATTGCCAGCGCTGCCCTTAATACGCAATGTTGTCCACGGGGGAAGTAGATAACTTAAACTATCTCAGGCCTTGCAACAGTGTAAAGAAGGTCTGCGCACTGCAGCATTAAGAAAGTTACCTTTTCTCACGTTCGTGTCGTGTCGCTGCCCAAACCCAGCACACAACCAAGCACTACGTGGAAGAGGCTGCCAGCGCTGCCTCTTGTACGCAATATTGTCCAAATATGAAGTAGACGAACTACTGAGGCCGCAAGCATTTCAACAGTACAAGAAGGTCAGTAAGGAGAAAGTTACATTCAAGTCATTCTTGAAAGTTTCTCCACCTACAGCACACACATGCGTGCTTGAATACAGCTAACCTAGGGTTAGGTACGAATGGTAGGTACGAAACAGTTCTTCTGGCCGTCAGTCTTTGCAATTCGCTGGGGACACTCACTTTTGCGCCTGAACGGATGTATTGGATAGACCGAAAGTAACTTGCTGTAAGTCAAGTCTAATTTTGCGACTCGGAAAAACTTCCTCATATTTTTCCTCCACCCTTCTTTTCGTCGGAATGTTGTTGCTCTCTGTTAAATGCTTCATTTTGGGGCATTTGGATTCAGCGACAACACCCAGGACTCTTAATCCAGGATCTAAACAGAATAAATACCCTTCACCTCATCTTGACACAGCTAAAAAAAAATTGCTAAACTCACGAACTTCGACTTTGGAAGGTAAAATCAAAAGTGACTTGGGTAACCCTAACTGCGCTCAGTCAATTTCCCAAAATTACCCTTTTTCGACCTACCCTTAGTAATTACGTGTATGTTTACATACACTAAGTGAAGTAAGCAACATCGCAAGCAGATCTTCCACGGTGGCCTAAGCTAACGTAACCGGAAAAACTGAAGTAGGCGAATTTCCCATGAGACCACCTCTTTTGCCACCTCGTCACTTCCAGCGTATCAAGCGTTTGCCTTATGCGCTCATATCTGGAAAGAGTTCGGCGTCACCAATCAGAAAATGTCGCAGCTGTTCTTCAAAGAACAGCAACAACACTTAAAGAACACAAAAACTGCTCATGTTCAAAGCATTCAGGGGAATTTAGCCCTTGTCTTGGTCGGCAAATCCCCACTTTTGCAATTCTTGGCTCATGTTCTGCTCGCTCCAGGTACGTTGGTTTTGAGCGCTACGACAAATACGTTGCACAAACCGGAGCAGGAATCGAATATGGACTTATGCACTCAAATCCGCCGGATGAATGCGAAATCCGGATAAGAGGGAGAAAATCCGGGCTCTCGAGGCATCCCGTTCATACGGGTTCGACTTTGATTTGAACGTCTTATACAGGCTGAGCAATGAGCCTCCACTTACGCATGTCGAGTCCAACCTTCACGTACACTAAGTGGGCATTGTCAAAGATCTTTTGTCAATCCTACTTTGAGCAGATTCTTCTCTGCATCATCTTGCACGAGATCTGAATCGATCCTCCTCTGTCGATTGGCGAGGCAATCCCTGGCTATCTGGAGCGGCTTCTCCGTCGACTGAATCGCGTACTCCAGGCGCCGGATCTCCCCCGACAGCAGGGAGTTTTCATCTGCAAACAAAAACTTATTCTTCATCTCGTCCTGTGCAGCTGTCAGGATTGATGCAGCAAAGACTGGACTGCGTCAGAAATGATAGCAAGTATATTTTTTTCCGTACATCTAGTCAAGGGGATGCTTGAATTTTGTTTGTTATGAAAAAAAAATCTGGCTTCAAATTCGGCCTCCTATCGATGCTCACAACTTCAACTGCCTCTAGCATTAACAAAAAGTGCACTGCTGCACCTCGTTCAACTTCAGCAGGTAGTAGAGCAGGTAGGGAGATAGGGTGTTAACACTTCATACGAGTGCTACATAAGTTTGGAAGGTGATCAGTGCATAAGTTGCGTAGAGTAGTCAATTCACCTTCTCATCTTGCACCCCCAGTGAAGTTGACTGGAGAGCACAGCAACCTTGATGCACATTTTTGTTATTTCCAATAAATTGAGAAGTTTGTTGCCAAAATCCAGTCAAGAGGTGCGTTCAATGCTAAACTTCCGATCAATTTGTACTAAGACCTGAAGAATCGAGAATGGACGTGCGAATTATCGCACCTTAAGCTGTGAAGCTAAAAAACATGGGATATTTATGGGGTGAGCCAGGGGTACATTGTACCGGTGGCTCTCATCTTTGAAATTACTGTTACTGAAGTAGAAATGTAGCGGTGCACCCCGTGCAGTGTACATCTATGGCTCCCAGCGAATAGGATTCGGGCGTGAAGCGGATACACCAACCCACCCAACACACTCTCTCTCACGCACACACTCACGCACACCCGCGCGTGCATTTTAAATCTTATGTTTAGAAATCAATGCATCTTCAGCCACTTCTGGGGTTAGCAGTGACCTCTGACATCATAACAGACAAAAGTGGAGTGAGAAGAGTTCTGCAGTAGTGTCCAACCTAACAGCTTTGGCTACCATTTCCCCGGCTAAACATGAAATTATTCATGGATGGACTCTACTCTGTTTTCACTAGCATTCTTGTCCGCGGCAAATCCGTTAGTTAGAGGTCCCTGGGATAAGTGAGCGGGACAGTCATCTCTCCTGGCACAGGAGCAAAAGCAAATCTATTAAACCCGGAGATAGAAGGAAAGTCCTGCTGCTCCTCTGCAGGAATCGCCATTTAGCACTCACTAGTCATGTCCTGGATGCCCCTCTCCAACTCGAACTTCCAATAGTTTATTGTCTGCACCCTTTCGGCCAACTTCTCTGTGACGTCAGTCTGGGTTCGATTGGCCCTGTCAGTGGAGCTATGGATCAATTCCTTAGCCTCTTCACGGAGCCTGCAAGAAAAAAGGATGTGATTGATGCCTTCGGGCCCTTAACCCCTCCTTGCAATTATTCCCGGGCTCAATGTTTGTGCAGTGTTTGCAAATATGAGGTCGATCGAATAAAGTTATCAAGTTGCCAATTCTGGTAGAGTAGAACCTGGCTTACCAGACAAAGAGAGTTGTCAAATAATGAGTTTAGTGAATCCATACTAGTCCTTATTGTCATTCCGGTATGCTTCTGTACGGTACCATCAAGAGAGGACAGGTTTGCGAAGCTCCCCAATACCTTATCGCCAATATCGCTTTTCCTGTACTTAACGTTACTAAAAGAAGGCAGCTCAAATACAGCCGTTCAAGAACCTATCTTCCTGCGGTCCAGTTATTTGGTCCAGTACTTGGACAGAATTGCGTGATCTTCAGTTTCTTGTTGCCCTCAGTGGTCCTTGCCTTACAATATCGAACGTTGACTGGAACTCACTGCTGAATGAGGTGAGGCGACAACTGTTGCAAACCCCGAGTAGATGCAGGCGGGGGTTCTGTGCTTTCTTATCGAAAAAGGGTGTATGGCGAAAAATGCAGTACATTACAGCACTCAGT
>JAAUXU010171042.1_pt1 | contig 17397 bp, 21 predicted proteins | sample 7278151 | NCBI WGS metagenome assembly JAAUXU01 (sample SAMN14350113, study PRJNA611818) | marine sediment metagenome | isolation source: surface marine sediment (1.8m) | place: French Polynesia: Moorea | collected 2018-08 | reverse complement strand
TAGGGCCCAGATCCAACTTTTGGCCTTCGTCTTCCTCTCAGGCAGCAAGGTACTATTAGTTTGGATAAAAGTATGTTCCAGAAACTTCGGTTTGGTCTGGAGAGCTCGGTAGGGCCCAGATCCATCCGTCCCCGGCTGCCTTCACCTAATTGGGAACGTGGCAAATCAAGGCAGAATTTCACAAGTAGAGGTTAGTGATTTACAGGAGGTTGATCTGGTGAGCTCCCTTGGGCCCAGATCCTTCCTGCAAAGTTCAAGAAGTTAGTATAACCTTCTGGTGAGCTCCTTTTTGGGCCCAGAAAGCTGCTCATCCCTATTAGGCCCCTCTTCTCCCGGCAAAGGTATGGTTAGTTATCAAACTTTTCTGGAGAGCTCCAATGGGCCCAGATTTTACTGTAGTTCTTTTGCAAACATGAACTTGATTCAAGACTGGAAAGCTTTAGATGGAATAAATGTTATTGAACAAAGATCACCTGGTGAGCTCCATGGGCCCAGGCTATGGCTAGATTTTCTCTTTCGCGCCAGTATCTTGCAGAAGTCTGGAGAGCTCCTTTGGGCCCAGACAAACTTTTTTGGCGTCGGCGCTCTTCTTGCCCTCAGCGTACCTTCTGGGCTTCAGCGCATCTTCAGGAAAAGCTCCACGTCAACGACTGGTTCTAAGTGCCTGGAATATCTGCATTCATCGAGGCTTGACCTGGCGAGCTCCTTAGGGCCCAGGTCTGGTAAGCACTGGATGCTCTATTGGCCCTCTGTTGCGTATGTTCCAGGATATCTGGAGAGCTCCATAGGGCCCAGATCGTTCTATCAAGTCCAACGGAACATCTTTCAACTCGAGAATTGGGGGCGGCGCTCTTCGCATCTTAAGCAAGAAAAGTTCCTGTGGTTCAAGTGAGTTTTGTGTCTGAAAATGAAAAATGGGAGGCGAAAATGTTGCAGAAGCCCTCAAAACTACGACGTGAGAAGTCGTCCTCAGCATCGATGCCTACCGCCGGTTTAGAGCGAGGCTCAACAATCAGCTAACAAGCGAGGACTACAGTTTCCTCTCCGCTCAGGATCTCCTGTAGAAACGCCTTAAACGGGACATCCCTTCAAGTAAAGGTGTTTCCCCTTTTTTACCATTTAAAAAATGAGAATTTCTATTTTAGTTTTTTTTATTGAAGGGGAACTTTCAAGGAGTTACTTTTTCGAAATGAGCAAGTGGGGTTAGCGTTTCAAATTTTTTTGGCCCATGTATGGGCGTAGTGGCGTTTTGTCCTTCTTCCAGCCTTCCTTGTCAAGTGCTCCATGCCATCCGGTGTTCGGGAAGACTGGAAACTACATAACTACTACGATACGACGTATCGATTCTCCCTCTTGGTGAGCTCCTTACGGCCCGAGCTAAGAAAGTCGGAAGGACTGATGTGAGGCCGGCGTCAAGTCAAGATCATGCACCTCTGCGCTAGTCAGGCACGCGGCCTTGCATCTCACCGGTCTTTTCCTGCTTACGAATGGCACAAGTAAGACTGGGTCTGAAAGTATGACAAAAATTGATTGGAAGAGGCCTAATTTGTCATTATCACTACTCTGGTTTGAATAACTCTGATTTTCTTGTCCAACTTTGGTATTCGAAAGGGATTATTTTCTTGGGGGTTAATGGTTTGAATTGAATGTCACGTAGAATTTTTCCTTTTTGTTTTATCTGGCTAGGTTAGGATCGTGCTTAACCTTTTCAAAGATTTCTTACAGTCTGTCAGTTTCGGACAAGGTCACGTCGTCCACCCCTGATCCATCCTTCCCCGCTCACACCGGTGCACGATTTAGATTTTTTTCTCCCGGCGAGCTCCAATCCACAAAGGCTTTCTTCCATCCGTCCAGTCAACTGAGTCCCATGAGTATCTCCTGCACTTACCCAAGCGCGAGTGTTCACCAAGTAGGCAACAACGATCGAGCGAGGTCCGTGAGGGAAAAGAGCGGCGCAAATCTGGAGATCTGGCAGTCACTTTACAATATCACCCTTCAAGTCAACCGCACTGCGAGGAGGGTTTATTTCAAACTGGAAACGGCTGAAGGTTCTTCTATCCGTCATCCGCGAGAGGGGGGTTCATCTTCAACACCTGGGGGGGAGGGGCTACATTTCTACCCTGGAGGTTCTTCAACCGCGCGTCTCGTCTCTACCGTTCTTCCATCGTCCATGAGATCATCTCGACCTCAAGTGACGAAGCAGTGTTTCTGGGAAAGTTCTCTTCTTGGGGTTTCAACGCGGCCATCCGTATCCCAACTTGATTTTCAACTTTCCGGGGGGGGTTCTTCGGAGGTGAAGACTGGTGGCAGAAGAAGGATCGTTATCAAAGAAGACCTGGTGCAGAAGATTAGTGGCGAGTTGGTGAGCTCCTTGGGCCCAACTCGTCACTTGGGAAGAAGAGGCCTACCAAGAGGTGCCAATGGAGGTGGTGTCTTCGTGGGCAGAGGGGTCATGGCGTAGGTTAGGCTAGGTTCTGGGGGAAGAGTAGGAGGCGTCGTCGCAGGTCCGGAAAGAAGACTGGCTGCAGAAGAAGGAACGTTATCAAAGAAGACCTGGTTGCTGAAGATCGCAAGACGGATTGGCTGTCAGGTGAGCTCCTGCTGAGGGCCCTGATGGTTACTGGTCGGTATCAATCGGTGGTAGTGGTCATCGTATCTCCAGATGGCTACCCGCTCTCCTTCATAGAAAATCCAGGTATGATTACTGTCGTCATGAATATATGGTGTGATTCTAAGTATGTTTTTCTCGTTTCAGATATTGGCTCTACCGGTACCAATGTCTGGATGGGTGGTTTTACTCCGGGCACTCCGGTTTCCACCCTGAAACTTTGAAACTTTTGCACTTTCAATTTGCTTCAGAAAAATACAAACCTTTTAATTCCTTTTAGACTGTGTGTTCCCGTTCACTGCTTCCTCTATCGCGCCCGCCTAATTGGATATTCGTACCGTGTACCTTATCCCATAATCATGGTTGCAAAGACTCAGGCGTCTGTTCTAGAGCACTGCCGAGTAGTAGGAGAGGAAACATTATATTAAATTGAAACTTAGTGCAACTTCAGTACATTTGTCACGTTATCAAAATAGTTTGAGAAACGTTTTGTTGTGACTTTTTTGAGTTTTATCGCTTCGTCATCTTCAACGAGAACGAATCCACGGTATCAAACAGCTCCAGTTCGACACCATTTCTGAAAAGGAAAATGCACCCGTTGACCACAACATTGTTAAAAAACCCTTTGCAGCAAAAGCTCACTTGTGGAAGGCGTCCCTGATCTTCTTCGCCTTGGAGGGACGGCAGACAACGACGGTGGCCGAGGCCGACTCTGACAGGAGAGGCTGCACGTACCTTTCTCCCACACGGCTGAGATCCGCCACCTCAACAGCCATGATCTTTTTTAGGAAGTTCCTGAAAAGAAAAGACTCGAGTACTACAACATTAGGGAGGGACGTTGAAGAAGAATCTCACTTCATGAAATCCAGCGGCACTTTCTCCAGCGCGTTGTCGAGGGCCTCCGACATTGCCCCGGGGACAGACTTGAGGTCCTCCACCTCCTCGAAGATGAGGGAAGACTTGGCGGCCTCCAGCTCCAGCGGGTCCCACTTAAAGGACGGAGACAGTGTCTCCCCGATGATTTTGCAAGCTGCTTTGAACGCCTGTGAAACGTGGGGTTGCATGAGGCTGTGAAGGATATTTTTACATTTTTCCTACTTTGTCTGGGGCGGTTGATTTCGTCAGTCCAAGGACAATGCGGCCGTTGCTCGTATTAGTGATGAGGCTGTAGCCGTAGGCGAGACCGGACCCTCGTATCTTGCACCACATTGGTCCCTACAGAAAAAAGATATCCCTATTGGCAAAAAGACGGAGTTTGAGACTATCTGGAGTCCAGGACTAACTTCACCTCGAGCTGAGTGAGGTACTGGAAGTAAAGTTTAAGTGGTGCCAGGTCAGGATCCTGCACATCGCTTATACCCTTGCAGGAGCGGATGACGTAGCTGGACTCTACTGCTCCTAGGCCGACGATGGCGCTGCGGACCTTCATGTCCTCCAGATCGAGAATGTGGTGGGAATCCGTCGTAAACGTAGGCCTGTGAATAAGAAAAATCGACATTGTTTTGAAGTCATGCCTCTCCGAAAGTGTACTGAACTCACAGCTCTCTCCCTAAGTTCTCCTTCACTGCGTGCTTGCATACGGGCGAGTCTGCCCAGGCCTTCTTTTTTGCCTCGTCGTCGTCGTCCGAGGCGACGAAGAGTACCGCCTGATCGAGCAGCGCCCTCCGTACGGCCTCCAGGCGCGCCACCACGTCCTCCCGCCCGTGCGCGGTCTCCAGCTGCTTTAGGACGCCGCTCAAAAAGTCCCCCTGCGTCAGGCAGTTGTTGAAGAAGCCGTTCGATCTCGGGTCGTCGAGCATGAGTCGGTGCAGGGAGCGGACGACTGTCGGCCCATGGCGCTTCATCTCGGCCAGGCCGTTGTTGATCTTGGCGGCGGAGGTCTTCACTCGCTCCCACTCGATGACGAGGTTGCAAAGGAGGCGGCCCATCCAGGACACGGCCAGGGGGTACTTTTCTGCCTCCGCCTGCATCAGCGAAGAAGCATCACTTAGACAAGTGCAATGATTTCAATCCGCATTACGGTTTGGAATTCGGCTGAAATAAGACTTATCGGTTAACCGGTTAATTTGGGGGGTCTGTTCAGTTAATAACCGGTTAATTTTCCCGCATCAAAAACAGCCAAACTTTTGCATTTTATTGCATTTTTTGACAAATAATTTTTCGACTGAGAAAATGTTAAATTATTGCAAAAGAAAAAATTGTTTGGCGGATTGTTTTACCTTAATATAAAAGAAAAATATATGATTTGTGAAACAAGAACAACGATTGACAAAGTTAGAAAGGACTTTATCAAAAAGTGCCCAAAAGATTACACGTTTTAAGCTATTTACGTTTTTGACCTTTTTTGACCTCTAGATGACCTCAAAACTCAAATTTGACCTGATCCACCCAACATAATTTGGGGGTGCCCGACATTTTCTGTTTTATAAAGTTTTTCATCTGAGCACTCCTTGTTGGACCTTAAATTTGCAATTTAAATCTTTTTGGGTGGTTTTCTTGGAACTGGTTGGTCACACAAAGGAGTCATTTTGGAAAAGTTATCCCAACTTTTAAAGATCTACCTAAGTTATTTCAATGACTTGAAGCTACGATGTCATTTAGGGGCCCTACAAAAACATTCCCCCCCCCAACAGCAACAACAACTGGGACCATTACCTGACGTGACCTGACGTCTATCGCCGCTGGTAAAAATACACCTCTATTTTCAACACAATAAAAAGTCGAAATATAGGGGGGGAAATATAATTTCATACTAACTTGGTTCAAATTTTAACCGAAACTAACCGGTTACATTATTTTCAACCGGTTACATTATTTTTAACCGGTTAACCGTTTTGAGCCAGTATTTCAGTTAACTTCGGTTACCTGAAGCCTTAGGACGACATACTGAGAGAACGGACCTCCCGACATTCGGTATCCGCCGCCAGTTCCCAGGTCACAGCTCCTGCTGACGAGGTCCTTATCCATGGAGCGGATGACCTCCTCATGCTCGATCACTCTTTTGTGGTCGTCGCTGCGCACAGCGCTCTCCAGCATGACCTCGCACAGCAAGGGCAGGTAAATGCGAGACTCCTGGAAAGGATATTTTTCGGTTTGCGCGTCGTCTTGAATGTATCAGTTTGTCTGAAGGACAAGGTGATTTGTGTATGAAAAAAATAAATTGTATGCATTCTATTTCAACATACCACAGGGAGCTTTGCCGTATCCATGAAGGCCCAGACCTTGACGAAGCCCGACTTTGCCTTGACGAAGATAGCGGGGAGCGGGAGCGCTTGAGTTCCGTGGCAGTCGACAGAGTGGAAAGCTATAGAATCGCTGCCCGGCACCGGGATAGACTTGAGCAGCTCCTTGGGGACTGGGATTTCGTTGTGTTCCATGGCTTCGTCCAGCTTATGCTTCTGATCTGCCAGGCCGGACTCTCCCAGCTCCTCCACCTGTTTCTTGATCCGTGCCGACTCCTCCTCCGCCATCTTCTCCTGCAGCTTCCTGCTGGGTCGCCCGCGGACCGTCACCCAGGGCCTCTTGAGTATGCTGGCCAGGAGATCAGACCAGAACTGACCCTTCTCCGTCTTTAGAGAACGGTAGAACTCCCTGACGTCCGTCCTGGCTTTGAACTAGGGAAGAAAAATCCAATCTCGATTTCGTAATTGTGGAACAAAAATGTAAAAAACCTGTCAAAACTCACGTCTTCGTGTGACATTCCGTAGAGGAAGTCCCCTATGAGCATGTGCGCCACGCTCTCGTGTGGGTCCGCCTCCACGCCCAAGGCCAGCTCCGACAACCTCCTGTCGATTATGACCTCCATGCGGGGCATGTCGAAGCCCTCGTCAAGGACTTTATTCAAGGTAGACACCAGGAGGGGCTTCACCTCCGCCAGCTTCTTCACCGGGACATTGGGGAACAGCAGATAGGCCACGCAGTCGGTCTGCTCAACGATGGATTGGTCCACCCTGCGATTCACCAAAAACGCAATGCCAATAAAAAAAATTAACTCTGAAAATGCACAAATCTTACGAGCTGCAAAGGGGATCGTCGCATTCTACGAACGCCTTCTTGAGCGGGCTGACGGAGCTCTCGGTGAGGTACTCGAGCATGCAGTTGAGCGCGTAGTACATGCGGAGGTTCTGGATTGGGTGTCCCCTCCAGGTAACTGCCACCAGGCCGTTGTCCTCCTCGTCCGCAGGGTACAGCACCTCCTCCTCGTGGGATGACTCCAGAGGAGCTACCTTGCTTCTCCAGGGTGTTTCAAAAGTAGGGCGGGATCCTGTGTGAAAACATGAGAAAGAAAAGCAAGGGTTTTTTAGCAACATAAGAGCCATCTCTTCACTTATAAAACCATAAAAATTAAAGACAAGATTTTCAAAAAAATCATTCCCCCCCCCCCTTTCAGGCCTGATTTTTTTTGAAGGTTCCTGATTTTTGGCTCTAGGGGAGGGGATAGGTTTTTGGACGCTAGGGGAAGGGCATCCCCCCTCCATCCCCCCCCCGTCGCCCATGTGTGAGCTGCATAGTTATCACAAAAAGTCGCTTTCCCCGACTAAACAAAAATACCTTTTTTGGCAATAGTGTCCTCCACCCTCTGCAACTTTGCAAACACATCCTCCGGCTTGATGCCCCCGCCGACTATGACGATAGAGAGGTTCTCCGGCCTGTAGAAAGCTTTGTGGTAGTCGACCACCTTCTTGTGTGTGGTGCTCTCCCTGAGGTTCCTGAGTATTCCCCCTGTCTGCGCCCTGTAGCCGCACCGCTTGTCTGGGAAGAGTGCCCTGACGGCGTGCCTCTGCACGGTGTCGTCGTCGCCCGTCTCGCGCCCCTGCATCTCGCAGTAGACGACGCCGGCGTCCTCACCCTCGCCGTCCACGTGGTGCACCTCGGTCACGAAGCCGGCCTCAGTCAGGGTGGGGAAGAGCACGTGCTCGGCGTACACCGGCAGCATGTTGAGGAAGCCCTCGGGGCCCACGGTCGTCATGGTGTAACTGAAACACGGACGGGGAAACATTGAAAAAAAATGCTTTTAACGTGAGGCAAATTAGACTGCACCATGTGTGGTCTGTGTCAGTCCATGCGTTGGTCCCTGAGGATAGGCACCGATTTGCGATGAGGTCTAGCACGCCCTTGTACGGCATCTGCTCGCTGCCCAGGAAGACGAGGTGCTCGAGCGTGTGCGGGAGGCCGTCGTCGTCGTGCGCCTCGGTGGCCAGGCAAAGGTACCCGTTGACCACGGGTCCGCCCACGTCCGCCAGGATGACGCGCAGCCCCGAGGACCCGGAGACGAACCTGCGCGCCCGGGTGCCACCCACCACGGGGGACTCGGCATCCAAGCGCCAGTGACCAAAGGACCCGGGGGCAGACGACGGAGAGGTCGACATGGCTGAGTACAGCCAGGGAGCCCTAACCAGAAACGGCAGCCGATTCTGGTACAGCACAGCACGACGACTTTAGTAACTCCGCTCCACTAATCCAAAGCCAATTTACCAATTAATAAACTCAATGGCGTGTAGGGAGGGACTCGTGGACCAGGGAAGGGCGAGGGCGAAAGGCGCTCCGGAGTCCGGACGCTCCCCGACGACGAGGCTTCGAGTCCCTGACTGTGCGTGGACTCGTCTTTCGCCTTTCGCGGCAAGGAACGAATTTCATAGAGACCGTTGAAATATCAACAGGAGAAAATCACAACGTTGTGAATTTGTTTCACATTGAAGTAAAGAATTTCACGACGTTGTAAACTTAATTACAATGATCTTGATGAAATTCGTGCTAACTGTCAGTGCCAGGGGGGTTTTGCTATTACGAGGTTGCGTGATCAAAGCACTTGGACACTTTTGGCGGAAGACGCAAAAGGGAGAAAAATCCGAATCCGAGGTTGGAAAAATCGAGTAAAAGTAAAACTGTAAAAGTGCAGACGAGAGGAGTAGAGAAAGTGAGAGAGTGTAGAAGTGTAGTGCAGACTGCAGTGCAGAAAGAAGTGTGCTGGAGGAGGTCGTGTTAGAGGAGGTGGCTGAGGTCAAGGCTTGAGGTCGACCTCGAGTGGACATCAAGTGTGGAGGACTGAGTGAGAGTCCCTTGGGCCTTGGCGTCCGGGGAAAGCTCCCAGGAAGGAGTTAGCGCGGAGGCAGGTACGAGTGTCGGAGTGTCGGGTGACTCGGGTCCTCTCTGGGCGCACTCTTCCATCGACCACTCTGCGGGGGACGCCAAATAGCTCACACTCATTAACAAGGGGAACACGGTGACGGACACACGACGGTTAAGAGGTCATCTTGAGCCAGATGGAGGTGGGGGAGCGGGAGCGACCGGCGGGGGAGAGGGCCTGGGGTGGGCAGGAGGTTCCCGAGGAGCCCAGGGCGAGCGGGGGCGGCGGGCGGCCTCGAGAGGGAGACCCGACTGCGTCTGCGGAGGCGTCTCTGGACCAGACTGGCTTCCTGTTGCAGCGCCTCCAGGACCTGAAGCGGTGGCAGAAGGATCAGGAGCTGCGTCTCCTAAGGGACCAGCAGAGGCAAATGGACGAGCTGCAGAGGGCGGGAGGGGCGGGGACAGGGAGCATAGGTACATGTACGGCGTACGGCAGGCCATAACATAATTGTTGCTTAATATGATAAACTAAATATGGCACATGAAATATGATTGCCAAATCTACGCTAGAGTGGAGCGTAGTTTTTCTCCTTGCCTATTGTTTTTTTTTGCCATCCCGGGTGCTCAGTCAGCCCTTCTGCCTGCGCCATCCCACATGGCCCCTCTTGGGGGGGAGGGACCCTTGACGCTTCATTGCGGCCTGGAGGTTGGGCATGGGGGGGAGAACCCAATACAGGGCTTCTTGATCAGAAGGGAAAGGAAGGAGAGTCGCGCCTGAGCACGCAGGCTATTGCGGCCGCCTCTCCTTGCCTATTTTGTGATTTCTCTCCAGAATTTTTGTCTGCGGCGGAGCTCAGACCATGGAACAGTCGATGTTGTTCTTGTTGTTGTGGGGGAATACTTTGATTTTTGATTTTTCGAGATAGCAAAATCTTCATAATCCAAATTTGTAGAAAATAATACTGTGACAAACTGTGCAAATTTTCAGTCCTCTGTAACCAGCATTTTTTAAAGCAAAAAAACAAATTTGCGAACTTTTGTGATTTCATGTTCTGTTGCCTTTTTCACCCCCAAAACAATATTATATTTCAAATTAGGCCTTATCCGCCCCCCAAAGTTTAGATTTGCCCAAGCTTTTTTATTTCATGAAATTCTTTACTCAGCCACTCTGTCTGTCTCAAATTTGCCCTTCAAAATATTTTTTACTTTTTTGAGTACCCCTTTACTACTGGAACTTTGTGGAACTATCAAAACTTTGTCAAATCCCGCCGCAGACCTTTTGAACAGTCTGTTCTTGTTTCCTACTGTTTTTCACTCGCTTTTTTTGTCTTTATGAGTCATAGTGTTGTTTTACCTTTCCATTTACTAAGGGGAGCTCCAGACTTTTTCGCAATGTGAAATACCTACTGTAGTCCCGCCCTATACTAATTCACAGCTACATGTTCATTTCAACATTTTTTCCTACCGGTAAATTGTAGAAGCAACCCGACTCTCTTGGCCAATTACGTCTTTCCCTGCAGGCGGCGAGACTCCCGAGGATGACGCCACCATCGACCAGGACGTCTCCAGCCTGACATCCTTCGAGGAGCTTCCCCAGAGCAGCGACAACCCATACTCCTCCACCTTTGAAGAGACTGGAGGGGAGAGAGACGACGACGATCCCTTCCAAGGGCGTCTGGCGGCCGCCGGGGTGCCCTCCTGGGCCAGCCGCGCCACGGACTCGGACCCATCCCAGGACCCCAAGACGGTGCTCTCGAGGAAAGCTACCGTCGTGGCGGACAAGACAAATGTTGTTTCCGACGGCGACCTGGAGGAGCGCCCAGTGGGAAACGCAAAGTCCTTCGAGGAGATGTTGGCCGAGCAACTGGGGTGCGAGGCAGAGAACCTGCGTGAGTCTCCCGCTTTTCAAAGGACTGCGGCGGCAACTGAAGAGGGCTTTTTCACCGACAAGCCCAAGAGGACCTTCCTCAAGAAAAGAGCCGGGTTGGTCAGGTACGGAGGATCGCCCGCCGTCGCGACCCGGGGGATGAGCAGGAGCAAATCCCAAAGCAACGTAAGCAGAGATGCCGCCGTCCCTTCCTCGAGGAGGCTGAAGGGGAGCACGAGCTGCTCCAAGCTGGACATTGCAGAGCGGGAGACCATTGCCTTCGCCTCCAAGAAGACCCCGCCCAAGCGGAGCATGAGCATTAAGTCCGTCTCGTCCACGGCCTCCTCCAGCGCCGCCTCCACCCGAAGCGGCGGAAGAGTTCAGGAGGCCACTCCGCCTGTGGCGCCCAGAAAGATTAATGGCGCGGCGGTCAGCGGCGGAAAGAATCCTGGAAACTTCTCAGGTGCAAAAATCGGGACGTCGTCCAAGTCCGGCGTGGGAGACAAGGCCGTTGCCTCCAGGCTGATGAACGGACCCAAGAAGACGGCCGAGGACAGGGTGAAAGCGGCGACCAAGAGAGGGGAGACTCCAATCTACGACTCTGTGGAGTGGTCGTTTAGGGAGAAGCTGAAAAAGGCCGACCAGAATTACAAGGTATATTTTTAGGAGAATGGCTCGGAGTTTATTTGAGTTATTTGTTTATTACTGGGCCCAATTATGACCTAGCAAATATTATAGACTAGCAGGGCTGGCCCGCTCCAATGGGCCAATGAAACACAGATTAAAGCAGTGCAGGAATAGACATAGTCAAAATTTCGCCAAACTAGCTCAAAAAATGCCAAAATTCGCCAAGTGCTTTTATGCCTTTTTTATTACCAAAATTTGTTGAAAATTCTTTAAATGCAGTTTCAAAAAAATATTTTTTTGTTTTCTAAAATAAAAAAATCAATTATGTTTTTCTTGTTTACTACATAAAAATGCTGATAATTCTGACTCCTTCCAAACTTCGCCAAAATTTTGCCAAAATTTGAAGTTTCGCCAGGGCCTTTAAAATTTTGCCATTTTTCGCATTTTGGCGAAAAATTTTGAGTTTTTCCAAATTTATATCCCCCCTGGTGGGGGTACCTCCATAAAAGTATGTGGAGGACATTCCCATGGTCCAGGGGAAGATCCATGCTAAGTTTGATCGGATTCATCCAGTAGTTTGGGAGGAGAATGGAGACAAACAAACAAACAGACAGACAAACAGACACACCTTTCTGTTTTATATGTATACGTAGAAATCTTTCTTTCGTTTAAGTTTTTCACTTTTCTTTCATTTTCTATGTAGTTGGAGCTGCAAGATCTCGCAGCTTTCGAAATGCTTGAGGAGGCCGCCTGTGACTCTTCCTTCTGCTCCTCCTCGTCCAAGGTGAAGGACATCACCGGGGAGGAACCAACTGGCCTGCCAAGTCCCATCCCCAAGGTGGCGAAGAGAGTCCACCACTCTGCCGCTTCTACTCCCCTGCAAAAAAACTCCTCCCCTCATAGCGATCACGATCCCAGCATCGGGCAGAGCCTCGTCAATGACATCCAGCAGTTCCTGCAGAGCAGGGGCGCTATCATCACCCAGAACAGCGAGGACGACGAAGACAGTACCAGCGAATGCGAGGGGACACTCACAGACGACGATACCCTCAAAGAAGACCGCCCGAAGCTCACTAGTCTCGGAAAGGGAGGACTTAGAGGGATGGACGACACAGAGTTTGATCAAAACGGCGACGAGGGGGAGGAGGAGGATGCCCGTCACCGCCTGCGCCGGAATAGGGTGCGATTCGTCAACGGGGTGAAAGGCGAGCAGGAGGAAGATATTGACGCGATGAGGGACGAGAGCGGAGTGGACTTAGGTGTTGAAGGTGGTGGTGAGATGGACTTTTCCCCTCCGCGGATTCCCCGCAACTCGCCGTCTTACCTCATCTGGAGCATCTTCACCAAGGAGAGGGAGGAGAAACAGAGGGCGGCTGCCGCCGCCGCAACAACAAGAGGAGGCAAGAGTGCTGGTGGCGCAGGGGGACGAGGGGACAGGATGGCTACCTCATCTTCAGGCGGAGTGGGTCACCGCTCTCCGCTCTCCGACATGCCCTTGAGAGCCTCTTCTTCCTCCGGCGAGCTTGACTTCGAGTCCACGCTGCTGAACGCCAAGCTAGCAGAGCTGGAGAGGGAGGTACAGAAGTTCCGCAAGGAGAACTCCGCGCTGCAGTCTGACAAGAGGCGACTGCATGCGGTGAGGAAGAAGCTGGCGCAGGACGCGGAGGCGATGGAGGCAGCCAGGAAGGAGGAGAGGAAGCAGGCGGAGGAGGAGAGGAGGAGGATCAAGAGGGACAGGATGCTACTGGAGAAAGCGCAGAAGGAGAGAAGCAGGGCGGACGACAGGAAGGTGCTGGATGAGGTAGAAACCCTCAGGGAAAAGGTGCTGAGTTTACATCATCCTTTCGTTTCGATTGTAGATTTCATAGCTCTTTTTGTTGTTTCAGCTTGATAAACTGCAGGACGAGATGCAAAGAAAGGAGTCCAAGTGGACCGCTTCTTTAACCAAGCTGCAGGACCAAGTCAAGTATCTCGAGAAGGAGAACCAGCACCTCCACGAGGAGAACCACCGACTCAAGATGAGAAGCGTCTCCTCTAAGGTCAAAATCCCATTCGTGCGACGGTGGGCGAAATCAAAATTTTCCGCATATCTTCTTGCAGATTTCCACCAACGTTCCTTCGCTCCGCCAAGGCGGCGGGCCGACAGTGAACGGCGGCATGGGCCAAGTCATAGACCTCAAGGAACCACCCTCCACCTCTGTCCCCACTCTTGACCACGACGGTGACGCCACTCCAGTCCCCAACGGAGTAGGAGGAGGCGTTGTCGAGCTTGCCACCCCTCGCCTCGCCTTCTCCCCTGCCGAGTCGCTCGACTCAAACGTCACCCTCGTCTCAGGGGCCACAAATAGCACCACTGCGGCTCTGGGGCCTGGAGGGGAGAGGAGTCAGCAGGAGGAGGAGGGGAACTCGGTGAGCCCGACCTCCAGAACTACGGCGGTAGCACTGGGCTACCCGCGACTGGTGTCTTCCAAAAGAAACGAAGTGGGCTTTTGTTATTTCAATTCACGATTTTGTCATTTGAGAGCGGTTTTTTGTACTTTCAGGCCAAGGGCGTTACGGAGAAGACGTACGAGGACGGGTCCGTGGAGGCTGCCTACGACAACGGGAATCGCAAGGTGATGGCCGCTGACAGAAAGTCTGTCAAGGTCTACTACTACAACGGCGACGTCAAGGAGAACGTCCCCAGCGGGCTTGTCAAGTACTTCTACGCCCAGACAAAGACCTGGCACCTCACCTACCCGACCAGGAAGGAAGTCCTACAGTTCGCAAAGTAAGTCTGATACCGGCTCAGTTTTTTACCTGCGGCGATAGCCGTCAGGTCTAGTAATGGTCCCAGTTGTTGTTGGTGTTGTTGTTGTTGGTGGTGGGGAAATGTATTTTTGAGGGCCTAAATGACCTCGTAGCTCAAAGTCATAAAAGTAACTTAGGGAGATCTTTAAAAGTTACAACAATTTTGCTGAAATGACCCCTCTGTGTGACTAATAGGTTGTGAGAGAACCACCCAAAAAGATTTAAACTGCAAATTTAAGGTCCAAGGAGTGCTCAGACAATTTTTTTTATAAAATTGAAAATCTCGGGCACCCCCAAATTATGTCGGGCGGATCAGGTCAAATTTGAATTTTGAGGTCATTTGGAGGTCAAAAAGGTCAAAAATGTGAAATCACTTAAAATAATGAAGGTTTTTGGCCGTTTTTGGCAAAGTCCTTCTTAACTTTGTCAATCTTTGACAATCTTTTGTAAATCCTCGCCGTAGGTCGTCTAACTTAGTCTGTTCTTGTTTCTCGTATACCAATTTCTTGTTTGTCCTTGTTTCTCCAGCGGCCAGGAGGAGGTTCGCTACCCTGACGGCAGCCTGCAGATCTCCTTCCCGGACGGCTCCCTTAAGCGCATCGCCACCGACGGATCGGAGGAGATGACCTTCGCGGACGGGACAAGGGTCGAGGTCGACACCGGCGGGGACAGGACGCTCTTCCTAGCAAACGGGGAGAAGGAGGTGCACACGCCAGAGTTCAAGGTAAGAAAAAATCAAAGGCTTCATTTCGCTTTTCTCTTGTTGATTTGTAGCAACAAGCCGTATGTTAAGCTTTTCTTGTTCCCTTTACAGAGGCGCGAGTACCCCGACGGCACCGTTAAGATCCTGTTCAACGACGGCCGCCAGGAGACCCGTTACGCCAACGGTCGTGTCAGGGCGAAGGACAAGGATGGGAACCTCGTCCGGGACTCAATCGACGAGTAGCGGAGAACGATCGATGATGGCCTACTCTACTTACATGCTGTGATACCAGAAGAACCCCCTGCCTGCCAATATTAGAATCGCCAGATAAATTCATTTTCCAAATGTCGAGATTGGAAGCAGAACTGACTGGGGAAAAACATTTACATCAATGCTTTTTTACAAGTAGTTACTAACAACACTTTTCTTTTAGTGGACCCTGAATTAAAATTAATCGTGCTTTTTCGGATCAAACTGCATTTCCCCCTTCCTTGTTACGGCGCAGTTCCGACGCGCGTGTAGTGTAGATTTTGCCAAATCGTGACGTAGCATGCCTACTTTGCTGAAAATAAGAGGCGTTTTCGAGAGAATTGGGTTGCAGATTTGCAGGTGTCCCGCTTTGGCTTTTCTTTTTCTCCTGGTTCCAAAACTCCTACTCATCGTTTTTGCCTCCCTGTTCTTCTTCTGCATGCTCCCCTTTTTTCCTTCACATATGTGCTTTCTGCTTTCGTTCTCCGCGCAGTGAGTGTTCTCTACTCCTCGCTATTTCTTCGGGCTGACTTCACCCGTCGGTCGTCGGAGGCGAGAGGGACCAATGCCCGTCCCTTCTCGCCCGATCGGAGGCTTCCTCTCAATCAACAACACGAGAGTTTGTACTAAGTAATGGGCGGGGAAAGAAGGGGGAACAAACAAATCCGACGGAGACATTATTTCTGTGCGAGCTCGTTTCCCGTCTTCCTTTTAAGGAAGAAGGGAGGGGAAGGATTTTTTGAGCGGTGTTTCTCCGCGGCGGATACTACTGTATGCTGCCATGTCGTCAAGATTTGTATTTCGCGAAGCCTTTCTTTGCCACATTATACTTGCTTCTTCGCATATACGAACGAGGAATTAATGCAGTTTAAATACGCGCACGCAAATGAGTTTAAATCCCTGCCCTGTACGTACCTTACTCTCTGTGCATCACCAAGAATGGAAGGGAAGCTGGGAATGATGGGAGGAGCCCACTTTTTCCCTAATGCAGCAGCAGCATGCCCAAAAAGCCGACGTCGGAAGGAGGAGCAGAAGAGGATCACTTCTTCTGCGCACATAGGTAAGGCGGCGGTCGGAGGGACCCTTTCATCCCCAGGTCCCCCTCCCTCCGTCTTTTCTCCTCTTCCCCTTCTTCCACCTTCCCCTTCCCCCTCTCGCACAAGAACGCCGGAGCGCACATACGCTCCCCACTCCTCGCCTGTACAAGGAGTTTGGTGCAAAACACACCTGGTCGCCGTCGGTCGCGGCCGCCACCTGAGGAAACAAGACAGACAGGAGGTCATCAATTAGTGGAGAAGTATAGGGAAAGAAGTTCGGGAAAAGAGTTTACGAAGAGAAGAGAAGGGTGAACGCACTCGTAACAAATATTCAAATCGCCACCGCCATGAACGACCACCACCATCACAACAACAGCAAGCCCCCTTACAATTCCGGCGGCCCCGGGTCTGGCTATGCCGGGAGCGGCCGCGGTCCTCCGCCCCCCGGCAGCATGGCCTCTGGTCATGGGGGTCCGATGCCGCCGCCGCCGCCGCCCCACACCACCGTCACCCTCAGCACTGACCCGACCGACCGGAACAGGGTCACCGAGATCCAGCTCAACTTGGGGTACTTTAAGACGTTGCCGGGGATTCTCAAGCTGGTGCAGCTGGTGAGTGGTAATCCGGCACCAGCAGAGGCCGAAAATAGATAGTACAGTTAGTGGCGTCGGAGGAATTGCGATGCTCCGTGCTTTGCTAAAATAGGACTTGAAAATAATTGAACAGGAGAGAATTTTCACGACTCTCAAAGAAATAGTTAAGTACGTCCGACTACGTTTCTATAAACGGATGAAGGTACGCGGACAGCAGGAGTTAGCATTCAAGGCAAGATATCTTGATTTTTCCATTGCAAAACCTTTCCTTCCTGTCCGATTCTACGTAGAAGGTGTGAAGGCAGTTCCGCTGTATCAAGTCTTCTTCCTTACCAGGAAGTTTTTTCTTTTACTTTCCGAGCAACCGTTGAAATCTCTGCCTCAGGAAGAGAAACTACATCACCCAAATATGGTAATGGAATGTTGGTTTATATTATTCCATTTCTTTTCAGATATTTGGGATTATTTGCATGGCGTGCTCTTCACCGGCCACCGGCCTAGCGTAAGTAAAAAATGTTTTTAGCACTGGTGTCCCCCAGCTTTTACCCCTTTTGTTCTGTAGCGACCGCTGGCGCTTCGGCATCGGCCACAACCACTTTTTCCTTGCTGTGGTGGTGATCTGCTTCATGGTGACGCTACTCTGGACCTTCTTCTACTTCCTGCAGATGAGGGAATCAGTGCGATCTTACCTGCCCTGCACCTGGCTCAGTCTGGTAAGTCCATGTAATCTGCAGAGCCAGTGGGGACTGTGCTGAAACCAATCATGTTCGACGACCAGCGGTGGGGATAAACAGAAGATTTTCAAAGATTGAATGAGTTCTTGCTTTTTGACCTCCAAAACGACAAGTAGTAAAGGG
>JAAUXU010154558.1_pt1 | contig 17403 bp, 19 predicted proteins | sample 7278151 | NCBI WGS metagenome assembly JAAUXU01 (sample SAMN14350113, study PRJNA611818) | marine sediment metagenome | isolation source: surface marine sediment (1.8m) | place: French Polynesia: Moorea | collected 2018-08 | reverse complement strand
TCCCGAACACAGGCTTTATTATGAATGTGGGCTTCATCCCGAACACAGGCTTTATTATGAATGTGGGCTTCATCCCGAACACAGGCTTTATTATGAATGTGGGCTTCATCCTGAACACAGGCTTTATTATGAATGTGGGCTTCATCCTGAACACAGGCTTGGCCCCGACCACCACCATGGAGTGCGACTGCACCTTCCTCTACACCCTCGACATCACACCTGTGAGTCTGGCATTCCGCTGGCGCTGCTCTGTGAAAGGCGTTAGTGTCACAAAGTTGGTGAAACGTCATATTTTGTGCGCGCGCGCGCTCGCGTGTTGTTCCATATGCCAGAGAGAGAAGGAAGATAAAGCGCATCCCCTACTTGACAGCTGACACCCGCCACAAAAGGCAATCTCCGGATGAAGCGCATCGCTCTGCCGCTCTCCTCCCATTACTCTTGCGTTGCTATCGCATCCTTTTATCACAATTCTTTAGGACTTTTTCTGTCTGATCATAAATGACAGTTGCACGAGCAACGGCCGTCAACGTACCAGTAGTTTTGCTGATGGGAGCAACAAAGTTGCCCAGAAAGAAATGGCTTTACACAAGGTGTTCATTCATTATAAGTGTGTGAAAATATCCATCACTGCTAGGGTGGAGGACCTGAACCCTACCATCCATGGACTTCTTGTTATGTTTAGTCCTTTGCTGATGCCAATGTTAATGTTCGAATTTCCCCCAGGAACCTCAGTTCTACCTCTTCCAGCATAAATGGTGAAAGCTTTGCCAAGATTATACTAACGATCCGTTAAAGAAAACTTCAGTGCGAATGACCGATTGATCTTGACACTTATGTTGTGATTAACTCTGTTGCCACTGGTCCTCGTATGAGCGTAGCCCACAGCTTGAACAACTTCTGCCCAGGAGACTTTGGCTGTGCAGACCCCGGGTCAGTTTTGCTTCGCCTGTCTTGGGTGGCAAGGCGAGGACGTCACTCTCAGGTCCAGGTTGGTGGCCGCAGGCATCCAGGTGGACAAGGGGAAGCCCATGAACCTCAGGCTGATGAGGGACTCACTGGTACCCGGGTGGTGCTGGAGAAGTAGCCTCAACCAAGGAACAGGATGCGTCGTTGACATCCAATATTTGGCCTTGAATTTATTTCGATTTTTTTCGAAAACCAACTTTGCTGCTTTTTACATCACTGCCAAATGAAATTGAAACCTGGCCTATCCGTCACACTTCTACCTTTGGACGTTTTCTGGGATATCCAGTCGTTTTGTGCATAGGTCTCAGTTAGTAAACCGCTGTGTGTAAAGAGTCATCTTTGCCTGACTAAAGTGGCTATGAAGTAGCAGTGCAGAACAACTTAAGCTTCAGCTGGAAAAACTCAGCTTCAGACAGTCCCTAATTTTGAAAAATTAATGGCTCCATAAAAAAAGGCAAACAAATGGTAGAGTGTGACGCAGACTTAGTAGTAGCCTGGCAGAGCCATCTGCTGGATTCGTGACCAGCAGCTGGGAGGCAGAATGGCAGCTCTTCCTTCGTCTGCTCGACAGCTTGGCAGGGATTGGTAGAGACGAAACACGAGAAAGTGTGACCTCAACACTCAAAATCTTCAACGTTGAGGCCATTTTTCAGGCTGTTGGAGGCTACCCAAGCGAATTTTCTATAAGGAAACTAAAATGTACACAAAATTTCCTTGCTTTCAAGGGGTCGGGATGAAATTCAGTCATTAATCAATGCTAATTGGCCACTTTGGAAAGCCCTGAATCTCTACTTTTATGATATTTCACAAAGAGCTCCAAATTTCAACACCTGGTAAAACAACAATCTGTGGAAGGTCTCCAAGTGGCCTCTAAGGCCTGATACTTTTTCACTGCCCAGTTATGTCTCCAGTCACCGGAGATGCAGGCTATGCGGGCCTAGAGAAGAGGTGGGTGCGAACTTCAGGCTCAGCTGGAGTCCACCCCTATTCGTGCTGACAAGATGTCTGGGAGGAAGAGGAAGAGTCTGTTCGTGGCAGACAAAGTCCAAATTCTTGTGGCATCCGAACAGCAAGGATGTTGAGCTGCCAAGCGTCGGGAAGGACTTTGGCATTGAGTGTCTTTGGCATCCTCAATCTCTGAGAACCTCTGGTGGAGGACAAATCTGGATTACCTGAACTACTTTACTGACCTCCGATATTGTCAGCTGTGCAAGGTTTTACGGTCGTGTTGAGTTGTTTTAAGTCAATATTGAATTACCAGGACTTTATTTGTGGAAGGAGTCTTCACTTTTCTCGCTTAACCTCCCAACTCAGTAACACATTCATTCTTCCAAAAGAGAGACTGACTTGATTTGTTAAAGATCTTTATCAGTCGGCTCTTAATTGAACTTAATAAGAGTCAGCTCAACATTTCCTATCTATTTATTCCATTTCGCTTGTCGCACAACACGAAAAGTCTGCTGCCAACTCTGCTGCGGTGCGAGGGGTCTCGTACAACTTGCAATTGCGTTGCAAAGCAACTTGCACGAGGCAATGCAACTCCAAGCAATGCAAGTTGACACAGGTGAATGCATTTTCTTGCAACTTTCACAAGAGCCAAGACAAACTTGAAACAGTAAAGAGGGTTTCTGTCTCAGGGTTTACTGTAATTAAAACAGTACAAGATTATGAGGGACACCTTTTTCTATCGTAGTAAGATGACCCATTGATGGCAAGCCCAAATGGGGAAAAATATGTTCTGCCCAGCTTTTTTCTCCCACATCTTGGACTTTTTGCCCTTGCTGTCCCCTCTTTGATGCAACCTTTAATGTTTTAAATTACACCTCATCAAGGTCTTTTAAAGAAGGTTGGTCATCAAAGTGAATTGGGGCCTGCTGCTTCAGCTTCACATCTGTTTTCGGTCACATTGCGGAGCAGCTAAAACAGCCTTTACGTGGGCCTTCGACTTTAAATCTGCTTTGGAAAGAATTCGAACCTTTCAAGCGGTCCAAAGAAACAACAACTTTCCAGAATTGAGATTCAGTCATACTCAGGATCAAGCAACTAACTGCATTTACGTAACTATTCTGGGGAAAGCAAAATTATTGCCATCTATGGGGGTTCCTCTCAAGATTGTGAATTGCTTGGAGCAGAAATAGCCTCTCAGAGGTAATAACTACATACTGCTTGTGGGTAAAGCAGCACTGTATATTCCGAGTTTCAATGACCAAAATTTGAGGAATTTGACCTGTTTAAGACATTTTACGTCAAATTGCCCAGTTTGCATTCATTTCGTTTCTACTAAGGAGGTCCAGAAAAAAACGACTTTGCAGAACCCTATATCTACTGGAGGCGTGTGGTAAAGAACTGCTTTACAGCACACCTTATGTACTGGGTGTGCGTCATAAAGATTTTTACCGCACGTTCCCAATACATAAGGTGTGCTGTAAAGTAGTTCTTTTCTAGACCTCCTCAGTATAAACAAAATAAATGCGCAATGAATAGTGTGACGCAAAAATCGGTACGTGCATTTGGCAAGTTGCATTTTACAAACTCTCGGTCTCTGCATCCCTCATCCCTGCAAACCTTCGGGCTGCAGAGACGTCGCGTTTGTAGAATGCTACTTTGCCACATGCACATAATGTAGTATTACAGTTTTGAAGAACATAATGCGGTTCTGTATTTCCAGCCGTGCAGTCAGTAAAGACTGGACAGTAAAGACAAAATCTGACATTAAACTTGAAGTAATGCGTACAGCCAACAGCTCACCCAAAGGGGTCAGGTCATTGACCACATGTCAGCAGGTGTCAATGCAGATGTGACTGTACGTGGGTGTCTGTACTTGTGGAAAGTATGCTCAGACAACAGCTTTGGAAGGTACTTTTTGATTTTTTTCTAGGGAACCGTTCAAAATTTCTTGTTGCTCGCGCAAGGCCCAACTGTACCTTCTTAACAGATGCGGCCAGTGTGTGTTTAGGAGGAAAAGAGTCACAATAGGAGCCCCAAAGTACGGTTCAACGCACCATTCACCGCTGAAAGGGGGTCCGCTTGGGCCAGAGCGACACTGTCCTCACAAACAGGGGTTCCCTAAGTAGCTAACAAATCACTTCTTGAAAAAACACTTTCACGGCAAATCATATTATTGTTTTCACAGTCGATGAAAAACTTCCCAAGAGTCTCGGTCGAAGTTTGTCTCCACTCACGCTCTCTCGTACTTGTTGTTGTCTTTTCCTCTCAGCTGTTGCTGCTTAATTCAACCCACCACTGAGCGAAAAAATACCTTGCTAAAAACAGAAATTTTGAGCTGCAAGTTTTCGTAAAGCTGCTGCAATCCATTATATTTACGTGGAAAAGATAAGATGTTATTTGGTTCCAGACAATTCTACCTCTCCACATGAGGAACATCCTTATATCTAGTGTCCTTAAATGGAACGTACTAAACTTACTCACAGGCACTTAAAGCAAACTCTTGAAAACTTTTCGCTGATAGTTTTTGTGCTATGAAATGTGCGTCCATTTTTGTACGGTGAAGTACACGGGATGCTGTAGAAAAAATCCTCTCAACTGCCTGCAATTTTTCAATACATTGGTGGATTTTTAAGAGAAATACTCTTATTGACATGGAATGACAGGAAATGACTACCTAACGTGACAGTAAATGACTATGTAACATGGAATGACAGTAAACGACATTAGTGTACGAATTTTGCTGTCTTCTGCTGCTTCCACTGTTTCTCCCTTCCTCTGCCTTTTCTGGCCTGTGTAGTTTTTTCTGTCGCACTTTTCCCCATTTCTCCGCCATAGCCAACCCCTTAATTAAGCTCACCAGGAAGGATGCAAAATGGAAACCACCATACTTGCCCACCAGTGCGGCCCAAGCCTTCAAGGACTTACAGACCTGTCTCACTTCTCAACCCTGCCTGCAGCCTGTGAGCTTCAAACACGAGTTTATTCTCACCGTGGATGCCTCAAACGTGGGACTAGGAGCTGTACTCTCTCAGATGGGACTGGATGGGCATGAACACCCTTGCACCTATGCTAGTTGAACTCTGAAGGATCCAGAAAGGAAATGGGCTCCAATGCACTTGGAACACTTGGCTATGGTTTGGTCCTGCTGGCACTTTGCCCATATCTAGCAGGCCGGCATTTCACTTTGCACACAGATCACCACCCATTAACCAGCCTCAATCAGGTCCAAGCCCAAGCCTTAGAGCACCTACGCACAGACCTGGATGAGTTTATGCCCTTTACCATCCAATATTTAAAGGGGGCTGCCATGCCATTGGACGGCCTTAGTAGATTGGAGGAAGTCAAGACTATGGAAGCTTGATCAATCCCCCCTTTAGTAATGCTGGACCAAGTGCACTACCTCCAAAAGAGCAACAGACATATCAAAGCATTGGCATGTTATGAGAAATTTAAATTATACCCCAGAGATCCCTCCTTGCAACAGTATGTTGACCAACTGGCCACCTCATTGATTGTGAAACGAGGTGTTGTGTATGTAATGCACCAAGGAAAACCTCTTGCCCTGGTCCCCCAGGACCTAAAAGCCAGCATTCTCCACCACAGTCATGATTCCCCTTCAGCTGGCCACTGGTCATCTACTGGGACTCTGGATGAAATTCTACAGTCTTGGCACTGGCCTGATATCGAAAAGAAAGTGGAACTGCACTGTTGAGGCTGCTGCATATACCTGGCTACCAACCCTGCTCCCAACCAAAAGCCCATTCCTATGGGCAAATTGGAAAAGGTCCCTGATTTCAACTTCCAGGTCCATATTGACTTACTTGGCAAATGGTCAGAGAGCCAGGGCTTCATATACCTGTTGGTTATTCAAGATGCATTCTCCAAGTGGATCAAGCTTGTTCCCCTGACAGACAAAATGGCAGAGTTTGCCGCCAAGGGCATCCTCAACAACTGGGTACACTGCTTTGGCCCCATGAAGGTTTTAGTTAGTGACCAAGGCAAGGAGTTTGTTAATTCTATCATGGCCAAAATCTGCAAACAACTGGGAATTGCCCATCAAACCACCAGTGCTCTCCACCCCCAATCTAATGGCTTGGTCAAACAGACAAATCAAACCATTCTAACCTATTTGCACAAGTACCTGAGCCAAGGCAACAATTGGACAACCTTAGTTCCCTTCATCTATTTTGGTACAAATTTTACAGTCTTCTGCTGCTTCCACTGTTTCTCCCTTCCTCTGGCTTTTCCGCTGTGACCCCCTCTTGGCAGGAGAAATTTCTGCTGAGGTGGCCTAGGTTGGCCAAACGAGAAATCCATGCCCCACTGCCTGCTCCTGCTCCCCTTCCCACCTATGCTTCCAGTCAGTGCCACTGGGCCCTGCATTCCTGCTTGGACTGGCAGACAGAGAGGCAGACTGAGAAGCAACAGAAAGAGAAGACAAAGAGCAGAAAATAAAGTTTGAGTTAGATGCACAAATTTGTGAAGGAGAATTAATCTAGCTGGATGAGAATCAATACATAAATGCATTTCTCCCCGAGATGTGCCTTGTCCCAGGCATCTCAATGGCCACCGTGCATTTTTGATACATGTGTACGGCAGTGTAGTTATTCCTTATGGTCACCATGGTGCCCAATTCGTGCACCATTAAGCTGCCCAATTCTGACAGCTGTAGATTGTGCTTTAGTCAGCTTCTCTGGGGCTGAGCAACCTGGCATATTTTAGCATCTGGCTCTGTTCAGCAGAGTGACCAACTAATGAGCAGAAAATGGCTGCAATATGACTCCTTTGCTTTGGTCAGAGACATTGAATGGCATGAAGATTTCGAAGTGCTTTTTGCTGAACCACACAGTGAGTGAGAATGCAGCCCCAGAATACTGAGTCAAAAGCGGGAAGGTTGCAAAGCAAGCGGCAGGGACAACAACAAGAATCACCTTTGATGCACAAGTAGAATCTCAACTTTCAGCATTGCTTTTGTGCTGAATGTCAATTTCACTTTCTCATTTGCTGGCAGCTATAATTTGCAACAGCTGTGCAAAAACAGTTTCGGTCCAGGGTCTTTGGACCCATTTAGGCACGCAGCCCATTTATGGAGAGGCCAGTTTGGGCATCCTCCACTGAATGTTCGTGACTATATCACATCCACGTATCAGGGGACCTGAGGATGAGGAAAGTATCCATGAGGGTCATTCAGTATCAGAATTACAGCACTAGTGTTTTTAACAATTATCATTGATTACATCGAGCTGTCATTTGTGAGTAATAAGTAGGTCATCATGACTCCAATGATGACCAAAGCCTGCATGATGACCAAGGTGTCAATGACCCCCCGACGTGCTGTGACTGCTGGGAGTGTCCTCATGAAGTTGTACTCTGTCAAATACTCAAGGCAGTGGCGTGCAACACGTGGCTCGCAGGTGGCTCCCAGAGGGTCAAGGCAAACCAAACCAGAGGAAAGGGTCACAAATGAAGCTAAGTGGCAACTCTGCTGGTAAACCACGCAGCTCCAGCGGACCCACCAACTGACGAGTCAGCAATACTGGTCTTTGGTCTGCAGGATGCCGGCCCAGACAGTGGGGGAGGGGGGGGGATAGTTGACAGCTGCCAACGCGCTCCAATGTTTCAATGCCGGTTCAAGTTCAGTTGTGTGCTGATGTAGAAAATTCCAATCATACGTGAGGTTACAATGAGCAGTGGTGAAGATGGCAACATTCAGCAAGGAACAGCAACTACGGCAGCTGCGTTTTTTTTGCCTCTCAGAGGACTTGGGAGGACTACAGCAAAAGTGGACCTATAGTGGAGCGATAAAATGTGGGAGCATCAAAGTGGCAAAAAAGACGAGTAGCCAGAAGAAACTCCTGAAACTTTTCAACTAAAATTCCGAGATGTCAGCAGAGCATTCGCCGAATCGAAGGCTTAAGGAGTGTCCGGAAGTCCTGTTGCATTGGAGAATCAGTCCTTGTCCAATACCCCTGTGCAGCTTTTGCGCATTCTCTGCTCTGGGTGTAGCAGTAGAAATGTGACTGAGTCTCTCGATGTCTGGCCCCACCTGGGTGATGGAGTCTCCTCAACTCGGCCCGAGAGTCAAATTGTTCGAGTCCTTTTCTTCCTTGAACAATTAGACTCTCGGGCCGAGTTTAAGAGACTCCATCACCCAGGTGTGGCCAGAGATTGAGAGACATTGAGTGACATTTTTGCTGTTACACCCTTTAGCTTCGCTCCTGCCTGGGCCTTGCGGCATTCGCATTTTCCGTCTAACCGTTTTCCCCTTTTTTCAAGGGCCTTCCTTTGCCTGGGCCCACAGAGCCACTTTCCAGAAAAGCTTTGTTCTGCTGTCCACCCGAAGACTTGATCCTTGGCTTCTTCTCCAGGGAGGGGGGTGTTAAAGCCCGAGGGGGGACTTTTTCACCTCGGAGGGTAACTTTCCACACATAAGTTTTACGACTTCCACTCGCTTTTCGGCCAACTCTTATCAGGAGATCCGAGCAATTATGACTATTCTTGGTCGCTCTTTCTGCCATCTTCACTGTCCAGGGTGACCTAGCAAATCTGTCTGCCTTTGAATGATCATTCAAAAGCTCGACATTCCGGCCCTTGAGTTGGTCACCTTGTACCTGTGGTCACTCTGGTACTACATTGTCTGCTGTTGGCCCTGCTTCAGGACTGGCTGGATAGCAATGTCAACGATGGCTTCCAAAAAGTCGAACAACCATATTGGGACCAATTGTGGAGGGTTTACCTGTGACAAGGAACTGTCTGGTCTCGGTAGTATTTTTGGGCTCAACAGCCTTGAGCCGTCCAAGAAGCACCTGCCAAAAAAGAATTCTCAGCTTAGCCGGTAAGTGAGTTATGTAGGACCAGTACGACCACACAGATCAGGGTTGCCATATGCTGGACCACGCATGAAAATATGGAATGAACACTACCTGAGCTTAATGAGGGCTGCAGAGAGAGTTGAGCCATCACGAAGACCAGAGCTACAGAGCTGAGTGGCAGCCGGATGATTTCTCGTGAAATCTGGTGATTTTGTCATCAAAGTTGGCAATTTTCTCGTCAAACTGGATGGGACTCCTTGCCAAGTTGGTGGCTCTTCCTCCAGAATTGGATACCAGATATGGCGACTTTCCCCTCACAGTGGGTGGAATTTTGCGATTTGGCCGTGAGTGGCAGCACACATGCGTGACGTCTATTGATCAGTGACGTCATCTGGCCATGCGAGGTGGCAACCTGCACTGTTTCCATTGCTGACCAAGTGAGTGGCAACCCTGACCTCTGCTGTAGTGGCCCTATATAACTCACTCACTCGGAATCGTCTGGCAGACCGTTGTTCTTTAACGCGATAAGGCCGGAACTAAAAGACAACTTGGTCTCAGGAGAGCTAAGTAAAGTCTCAGCTTAAAGAAAAGTTTGCTGCTCACCAACTTTTTGTTGAGAAGAAAAAGGTACGAAGGGGAGCTAGATTTAACACTATTTCAAAACTTTCTATGAGACAAATGAGAATTTCTGATCATGCTGTGAACTGGAATTATGCATGAAGCTGACAGACACGTCGAGGATGTTGCTGGGGGCAGAGGCTGAGCAGCAGGAGCCTCTCGCCGTCAGTCTCGCCACTGCCGAACTTGTCGACTGCTTGCTGTGAATCTCCCAAACGAGGTCTCAGGGTTTGAACAATGCGATTTTTGACATTTAACATGAAAAATATGTTTATCACGCACGGTCAATATATCCCTGTAGCACAACTTTACGTAACTGGCAATTCTTTTCTGGGCAGTGCGAAGTCACCCTAGGCCAGATCCGACTATTTCCGTGATTCCTGATACCTCGGTCAAAGTAGGCAGCAGAGAGGGCCTTTGTGCAGTCCCGAGGGAGACCAATTGGCCCTAGGCTCTGCAGGCGCAGAAGCCAGAGCAGCCAGAACAACGACCTCGGGCCTGCATTTCATGGCAAAGCGCCCAAAGAGGCCTCAACGAGATGTCAATGGATGGAGGATGCAGACTCGAGACCAGCCTCGACTCTCTTCGCACCGAAGCAAAGTCCTTGGAGGCCAACGAGGTCATCAACGAGAAGTGTACAGATTTATTCGACGACCTCGACGTCTTCACCAGGTGGCCGCCGGAAAATGTCAACCCGATTTCGATGCAACAGCGTCCTTTCCAGATCCTCTAAGCTTCCGGGTCCAGATCGATGGATATCGATGGATATCGATGGCGTTTGTCCATCACATCTCAAAGTGCTGCCATTGACCAAAGAGGGAAAAAACACGGAAAGTTGCTGGGTTTTTGCTCGACTTGAGCGATTGAGGAGCTTCATCAAGAGAGGACGAAAAATGTTTGATTATTGGCCGAAAAAAAGTCATCTTCTGCGGGTTTTTCATGTATTTCATGCATGCTCTGGGCAAATGTTTTGAAAATCACGTTAGTTTTGTCCAAGCAGAATACTTTTTTGACTAAATGTGACACATGTTGAACGTGGGAAATACATTTTCCCCACTCTAATCGAGAACACCAACGTTGAGTGTTGACGTCAGGTGTCACCTTCAGGTCTCACTAGACAGTTCTTGATCCTTCCCGGGTTCAGCCCGGCGACCGTCGTGGAGCAGATCTTCCTCCGGCAACCACAGGGTCGACCTCTTCGAGGCTTCTATCGTCGGTAAGGACTAGACCAAGATGTCTGAGGCGTGCATGAGTGATCTCATCTGGCTGCACAGAGCGGTTACTTGCCTACTTAAGGAGAATTTAAGAGCTTCGCTATATGAGATGACCTCTGTACCTGAAGGAGTCTCTTCCAGCCTGACCTGGAGGTCATTTGGACTGTCTACAGTGACTCCGCAATATGACACAAGTGTAGGAATGAATGAAACCGAAGTTTGAGCTTGACGAAGTTTAGAGTGTAATCGATTCAACTTCCTCAGAGTGGATACCTGATCTAACTAGCAGAGCGTAGTGACTTCTTAGGGAAAATTGTGTTTGCCAGCACTGTACAACATTCAGGATGTCTAGGGGTGGTTGCAAAATTTCGATACCCGGTTATTTTCCTAGATTTCAGCTTTTCCCTCCTCGCACTCTCCGATTGTCTGTGGTGTCATGACCTAAGGACTCATTGAGTCGATGCTCACCAGGTTCTGGGCAAAAGTTCTTGACAGTGGCTGTCATTTTCGTCGAGGCAGAGGCAAAATGGGGGTGATCATAGAGCTGAGATCTTCCGAAATTCCAAGGACCCGGAGAAAACCCGAGTAAAGTGGAAAAAAACATGAGAGAATGTCTTGGCTTTCCCCCATCCATTTTTAAATTGTGAGCTCACCTCTTTGCCCAATTTACTGATTAGGACCATAAACAAAAAGAAGCATCGAGATCAAATGAGACAAGACCGTTGACACCACAAAGAAGACCAAAATATACTTAAGAGAATAGGTAAGTATCAATGCAGTCTGAGAGAAATTACCAGGGCTTTAAGACCTTCCAACATCTCTGTGAGACCCTTTCTTCCTGCGATTTCTCCACAGTCGGGCAGCCAGGGGTCCAGGCAGCCATTCAGCCAGGCGTCCGGGTGTCCGGGCAGCCAGGCGTCGGGGCAGCCATTCAGCCAGGCGTCCGGGCAGCCAGGCGTCCGGGCAGCCAGGCGTCCGGGCAGCCAGGCGTCCGGGCAGCCGGGCAGCCAGGCGTCGGGGCAGCCATTTAGCCAGGCGTCCGGGCAGCCGGGCAGCCAGGCGTCGGGGCAGCCATTTAGCCAGGCGTCCGGGCAGCCGGGCAGCCAGGCGTCGGGGCAGCCATTTAGCCAGGCGTCCAGCCTGCCGGGCAGCCAGACAGCACCTGGTGGGTTATTAACATGTGCTACACCCTGTTGTTGAGCCCTGTTTTGCACAGTGCACCTGACGAGCTACTTTTTTGGCGAAGAGATACGAGAAAGATGTGTTGGCGCCACTTTGCTCTGTGTATGTGACGAAAGTTGCAGCAGAGCCAGCTGCATATCAAGGAAGAAGTGGCGAAAGTGGAGAGAATCTGCCCTGTTTCTCCATCCAAACATTCCTCTTCAGCTTCCTCCTGCACACAACACATTTTTCTTGCGGAAAAGTCGATTTCTCGGACGAAAATTTATTTCGGGACTTTTACGACCCCCCTGCAGGCAAAAGGCTCGTATTTTTCCTGTCACTGATGTCGAATGAGTTTCTCGTTTCTCGCACATTGGTCCGGGGAGCCTCGTTCTTCCATCTGAAGAGACACTTTCACATGCGGAAGAATATACGGATTACATTCTCGGGGAAGACGTGGCGGAGGCTCCAGCTCGGCGCACACCAACCTGGCCGACGAGCAGAGCAGGACGCACAGTGACCAGATCATTTGGCACAGACTTCTCCTGCAACAAGCAGAGGCAAAGGAGCAGACAATGTGGGCGGGTCTCACCTGAGTCAGCTCAACACCACCACCAGCGACTCGGACGTGGGACAGCAGCGAAGGTGGGTGAATTTCCCGTCAAGTTTGGCCACTTTCCCGTCAAATTTGGCCAATTTCCCGTCAAATTGGGTGGCTTTCTCATCAGTGTCGGTGATTGTCTCGTCGAATTTCGACATGGGCTCATGAGATGCGCTGATTTGCTCATTCAGTGCGGCCATTGGCTCATCAAATGTGGTCAGTTGCTCACTAACTTTGGTGATTTCTACATCACATTTGGCGATTTCCTCACAATTCCTCGCCAAATTTGGAAATTTGCTCACTGAATGTGGTGGTTTCCCCATCACATTCACGGTTTTCACATCCCCTCATGCTCTAATCGAATCTAATGATCACATTTGGTGATTTTGGCATCCGATTTGGTGTTCTGACTGCTGGTCCCAGCCAAGTCACGCAGGGTATTGAGCTCCACCGCAATTTTGCGGGGTCATCTCACCCGTTCTGTCTCCTACGACGTGGTGGTGCCGCACTGCGGGCAGGTGCCGTCGGCGTAGGACACGGCCTCACCCATCTGGATCAGGTTGCAGTTGAGACAGAGCGGCCGGGAGGTGGCGGCCACGGCAGCCGCCGCGTCGGAACGGATGCTCGCTTCCTGAGCCGCGATTTGCTTCTTGGCCTCCAGCAGGGATCGGTGGTCCAGCGAGGCGGGCGAAGTAGAAGCCACACCCGCACGTGGCGGCCGGGTGCACCCGCCGCCCTCTTCCAACTGACCCTTCCAAGAGATTTCATATTTAATGCCATAGACAACTTGCTGTACGCGATAATACTCCACTGTTCCGGACACGGCACTGCCATTTAGTCTATATAGTCTATACAGTTATGTGGTATTTATAGTTATATAGTTTATATAGTTAGTAGTTCATGTACGTGGCTACCGGATCGGTTTTGTTTGAGAGAAAAGAAGCGGTCAAGGTGGTCAAGAGCCGGGCTACAAAAAAGACTGGGATGCTTCCAAGGCCACAAGCTGCAGGATCAGGAGGGGATCTGGACTGGAAGCTGAATAGAGGCAAGATTCGCAGTACTATTGCACTTGATTTCTCACTCACGCCATGATCTCTACTAACCAGGGTTGCCAGGTGTTCAACGAGGTAATTTCCGAGGGGCTTCCCAAAGAAGTTTATTACTGACACTCATTTTCTGGTATAATTTGGTTTAATCCAAAGCAGTCTCGATTCTGCCCGCACAGAGCACAGGGTGGCGCAGACACGTTGAGGGGGATCGACTTTACTGTTGAGTTCAAGGCTAGTAGAAAATGAGTCTCCTCCCCAATATTCTGTTCGTCAAAAATCGACCTGTCCTAAGCTTACACCGACTGCAGTTCAGAGTTATATCCTGCATCTGGTAACCCTGGCTGCAGAAAAAGTCAAATTTAAGGCCTAAGGAGGTGATTGTTGGGCTTCAGCCATAAAATGAAAATTGAAGAAAAAAGTGGAAGGGACAAAAGCTATTTGATAAAAAAAAATCCCACATGTCCTTCTGATACCGCACAAGTTCAAGAGATGGACGTTTTGTCATTATTCCGAAACTATACACACACGAAGTATTAAAATACCAACGGAAAACGTAAAGTACAGGGTTCAGAATCTGGGGCACGTGATAAAAATGAAAATTCTTCATTTCTTATAGGGTTAACCCTTTAACAGTGTTGTGCATAGATATCAATTCACGTTTGGCTGACTTGATAATGAATGACACACATATATTTACCTACACAGTTATCTTGATGTGGTAGCAAACCTGGTATTCTGATGATTGGATCTATATATTTGATGAGAAAGTAATATACCTTAAAAGCCTTTATCCCATGACTATCAAGTCAAACTTTTCTTTGACGTAATCATGAAACTACAGGACAACAGGTCTACTTGGGACAGGCAAAATTTTGCGACAAAATAGATTGTCACACTTTTTTACGCTCTTACTTTTCCAAGTCAGACTTGACGTCTAAGTTGGCCCCTTTCAGGTGCTTCGAACCTTTCGTACCAATGTGCAATTAGCAGGATTCTTCAGCGCGAAGCAGAAACGATATCTTTTGCTGGCAAAAGATAGCAACAGCTTCTGGAGACCAGGGAGTCCAGCTCTCTATATCTACTACCTTGACCTAAAGTTTCAGCTCAATCGGGGAGATGCCTTTGGTGAATAACATTTTTGGCATCACATCTTCGGCATTTACACTGTACTGTGCTTCAGCAGCTCCAAAATTGCACCCAAGATGTTGGCGTTTCAAGCTCAAATTTTCAGCGAGTCCAGCTCTATATATGTCTACTACGTTGACTTAAAATTTCAGCTCAGTCGGAGATACTTTTATTACATAACAATGCTCCTACCACAGAGAGTACTTATCAAAAAAGAACAGGGCTTCACTGGGAAGCCTAGTTCTAGCAAAGTCTAGACTGGAAATCATGTCTGAACGTGTCATGAGTCCATTGCTCATGTGGAGAGACGTTCATGATCCAAATTTCAGCTCATCTCATTCACTCAGTCATGAGATATTAAAAATTATGTCCCTGCCTATGTGTATGTTCGTCACTGGTCACTTGCAGGGTGCAGAATTCCCCAGTGTTTTCGTTGACATTAAAGCCACTCCGCCCAGTGATTGCAGCTTGTCTGGGTCACAAACAGGAGTCACGCACTTGCACGAAGGAGGCATGTATTAAGTATTAGAGAGATGCAAAAACTTTTTTGAACCTGCTGCTTGACACAATAATCTTTTACGTCAAATTGTTCATTTTGCATTCATTTCTTTTGTACTAAGGAGGGCTAGAAAAGAACTATTTTACCACACAGCTTATGTACTGAGAGCGTGTGGTAAAGATTTTTATAACACGCTCCCAGTACATAAGTAGTATGGAAAAGTAGAGCAGAGAAAAGCCCAAAAGCGGCCACAAATATGAGGGAAATGCAGTGCAACCAGATACAAAGCAACCAGAGCAACCAGGTACAAAGTGATCTGAGCTGGAGCGACCAGATGCGACATGTACATGCATACATGCATACATGCATTTGGCAAGTGGCATAAATGAACAATGTGACGTAAAAAACAGTACATGCATTTGGTAAGTAGCATTTTGCAAACCCTGAGTCTTTGCATCCCTCATTGCTGCCCTTGTTCCTTGGGCAGCAAACATAAAAAAAGTAAATACTTTTTTTGGCTGCATTTCCCCAACTTCGGGAACTTCACTTAGGCCCCACTTTACATCAAGTCTCACACACGTGTCGTAAAGGGCTGAAATCTTCACTGCCCTCTTTTTCTATGAGGTCTCCCGACAAATTTGCCATCACTTTGGTAGGTTTATGTTTGGTGGCATCTGGTCACTCACTCTACCCCACCTCAGAGAGGAATGAGCCAAAAGGCAGGGCTTGTGTCTGGATGGGTGGTAGCGGAAGATTTTTGTTTCAGGGTTGTACATTTGCCTTGAGACATGTACAGGGTAATGGTGACGATGGCTTCTTGGTGGCTCATACGATATTCCCCGACTCATGTGCGAAGGCCCAGTGGTCATGTCTGAGTGGGTAGAGGTGCAGAGTGATGAATGGGTGCCCAGACAGGGAAGTAGTGAACCGTACAAGTCAGCAAAGTAATATTTCACACTGGCAAAATTCGTGCCATGTCGATGTTGCTCGTGCAGTTTGCAAGATTGTCAAAAATCAGATCAATCTAATCTGCAGGCTCTTAGGCTTTTTATGGTTTCAGTGATTTTATACGGTCTCTTTCACCGGATTCCAAGAAATGACTTGCGCACCGTTAACAGAATCTAGGAGAGAGACACAAACTTCCTCTCTTGCCTCCCCTCGGGCTCTTTGGGGCTCATCCGGGTTTCTTCAGGGTTTCCGGGTTTCCGCTCTGTTTGCTCATGTAAATGCCCCGACGTTGTGTCAACTTTGCAGTCGTCTGAATGTGTTTACCAAGCCGAGTAAAAACGAAGGGTCTGCAGTTACTTCCAGAAGTGAGGATTCCCCAAATCTGAGCAGGATCAGATATGTCAAGGGGGGCTTTAAGATTTGCAATATCTCAACGACACCCCTCGGTTTGGCAACGTGGCAATGCTGCACTTTACCACGGCGCTGGCAACGAAGGTCACTAACAGAATGAACAGATCTGCCTACAAATTCGACTGCTCGCGTTATGTGAAAACCTAACTATAAAATGTATAAAGTACTGTGTGTCTGTTTGTCCATCTGTCCGTCTGACAGTCCGTGCAGTCAGTCCGCACACTCCGAGCCACAATCCGGGTTATATATTTTCAACTTTTGAAGCTGGGTAATCCGCAATGCCCACCTTTTCTCCCTAGAGCTGCCAAGTTACATTACCTATCCAAAATATTTCTGCTGACTTTATGCAGTGAAATTGCAACAAATATTTTGGAAGAAAATGCAACTTGGCAGCACCAAGACTGAAAAAGAAGGAAAAGTGCATACTATTGAATGGGGCAAAGTGATAAAAATGAGGCAAAATGATAACAAAAAGGCAGACAAGTTTCCCTGGGCAAAGGTTATTTGTCCTTGCCAAGTGTCTCGTAGTTTCAAATCAAGTTTCATGGCTTTCAGTCAGTTTCCGCTATAAATTAGGCTTAAGTCATGGAGATAAATCACACTACAACTCACAAACAAAAACTGGCAGCTTTGTTGTCGCCCCTAAACAGAGAAGGTAGCAAAATTTGGACCAGGAAAAAGATTCCTGGGTCCTGAAAAATACTTGGTTAAGCTACAAAAACAGTCACAACTTGTGGGGCAGGTGAGGAAAGGCAGTCTGAACTGGAAGGGGCTTGGCAACTCTGATCAAGTCCTGTGAGTTGACGAAATGACATTGTGACATTACATGAAGCCTCCCCCCAGCATTCAGATACTGTGCGTTCTGTCTCCAAGGACTGGGTAGGGATATCCAGACGGGTGAGATTGGAACGTAGCTGCTGGAGGGGTTGGAGCTGCCTCCGGGTCAGAGCTGAGCCAGGGGGTCAGAGCTGAGCCAGGGGGTCAGAGCTGAGCCAGGGGGTCAGAGCTGAGCCAGGGGGTCAGAGCTGAGCCAGGGGGTCAGAGCTGAGCC
>JAAUXU010139876.1_pt1 | contig 17404 bp, 8 predicted proteins | sample 7278151 | NCBI WGS metagenome assembly JAAUXU01 (sample SAMN14350113, study PRJNA611818) | marine sediment metagenome | isolation source: surface marine sediment (1.8m) | place: French Polynesia: Moorea | collected 2018-08 | reverse complement strand
TAGGGCTTCAGCTTCAGCTCTAAATAGGGCTTCAGCTTCAGCTCTAAATAGGGCTTCAGCTTCAGCTCTAAATAGGGCTTCAGCTTCAGCTCTAAATAGGGCTTCAATTGCCAAGGCCCCGGCACTAACTCTAGCTCTGCCTTTGTGAGCGAATTTAGCTCTTCTTCAAGAGAAGGAGAGAGACAAAAGAGGAAAAAGGCGGCAAAAAATCGTTGTCCTTTTCTTCTTTCATCGCGTTCAATTTGTCTCAGCTATCGATCTAGGTACTACTGTACTTCCCCAGTACTCCCGGGTTCGTTCTCCGCCGTCGCTAATGATCCTCTCCTCCCATTTCTTTCCACAAAGGCAATCTCCAAGAAGAAGAAAATGGGATCAGGAAAATGTTCTCAAGCCCGGCCAAACTTGAGAAAGAAGAGAGACCTTCGGTTTTGCGTAATGGTGAGGTAAAATACTAGATCCTCTCTCTGGACAGATTTCGTCCTTCTGCTGTATAACAGTCTTGGAGGCAAGAAAAATTCTCCGCACCCAAGGGAAGCGGGCGAAAACTGCTCTGGTGGATGGATGTGTTCAAGGGTTGCCACTATTAGCGATCTTATGATGAGTCTTCTCCTCTTACCTTTGACTTTTCTCTCTTCTCGAATCTCTCCTTGGCCTGCTTCACCTTCCAGCTCTCCGAATTTCACTTCTTCTTCTCCCTCGACCGGAAGTTGGCTGCTTTCTTGACCGGAAATGGAGGCATCGCTTTCTGGCTTCTCGTCTCTAAACTTGAAGGCATTGCACGAGGTGGCGGAGAGGATAAGGAGCAGGAAGACGGCCCCTCTGGTGGAGTCGAGCCTCATCGTGGACGTTCCCTGAAAGACGAGGCTCTTACAAACTGCGTCTACATGCGGCAGCTCATGTCAGCTACGCACATTTCTTTGGGACGCCGCCACCCACCGCATGCGTGACAAATGTTCAAAAAGGATCTTGGTCAATGCACTACGGACGTACGATCTTGGCGCGCGTTCCTCACACGCATAGCAGAATCTCCATGAATACGGTGGGCAAGCAAGGAGATCACCATCTGCCCTGCTTTTTGTTGTCAAGGCTATCGTGTTTTCCTTTTTCTCCATAATTCCATGGCCTAAAAGATCGAGCAGCTTGGCGAAGCATGTGCAAAAATGTATGCGCTAATGGTGGATCCAAAATAGCCTCGGGCAGTTCGAAATGTCCCTCACTCAGTCTAGTCTGCGAAACGTTCCCAACGCACTTAGGATACTGTCCATTAAACCCTTGCTCTTGACGTTCAGGCCAGCTACGAGTAAAAATTGAAGTCGACGCAGTTGAGGACGATGCAACGGTGAACAGGCACCGCCTGTACCAAGAACACCTACGTGCAGTACGTGCGTGGGGGCTCGAGCGAGCGCAATACAGTAGGAATGGAAGTGTCCATTTCGAAACTGCTGATGGTAATGGTGTCTACTACGCTACTGAATTTCTTGGCTTCTCCGGCTATTGTAGCAATAAAGATAATCGCCGTCTTAAAGCTGCGAAACCTTTTCTTCTTGCCTGATTTCGAGTACAGGCGGATGAGCGAAAGAAAACCATCACGCAGGACTTGTGCGGACAAAGTCGGGTTTCTAATGCTTCATACTGTGGGCGGAGATTACAACACTCCCTTGTACTAAGAGGGGGGCCTCAAGGGGCCCACGCGAGTTCTGTGACCCCCACCCCCCTTTTGATGCTTGCTCTGCAGAATGGAGGTCGTCACTCCTACACAGAACAATCGTAGCAGCTAAATTTCATCCAGCAGCATTTCTTTTTTTTACAGCGCGGCCTCTACGTTACTTCCAACTGCACACGTATTACGCAGCATCCCCAGTCACGCCTACATACGCTGTAATGAATTAAGTAGTGTAATCATATGCGTACAGGGGGGGGGGAGTGTGACAATGACACCGGTTTCGTTAAGTCCTGCTCTGCTACACAGAGGAATTTCTTCCTCCAGCGCTGACACATTGCTGAGCTGTGGATATTACAAAACCTTCATCCAGCGTGCAAAGAAGTGGCTTTTTCAGCTCTGGGACAAGACTTGGTTACCTGGACCAGACAGGATTGGGCCCAATCCAAGTATGTTCTTTGTCTTGGTGGAAGTCAGAAACCACTAAATTTCACCTTGAATCAAACTTACCGTTACTGCCCCCGCAGCAGCTAATGTTCCGTCCGTACTAGACGTCCTTCTTATTGAGAGTAGGTCTTTGAAGGCCGACGTTCTTCAGTCTCGATCACTGTTTCTTTGTTAAACAGAAGTGTTGGTGAGACGCACTCCCACTCCGGGTGCTGCAGATCCTGACTATTCGTCCACAACACAGACTCCCTTGCTTTTATTTTCTCTCACCCTTGAAATCTCGTTCCTCCTCCCCTTCTTCTTCCCCGGCAAGTGGAGTGGGCTGGGCGGCCCGGCCGCCTCCGCCTGGATGGTGGCAGGCACATACATCACGCGTACGCTCACATGCGTACATCGTACGCATCTAAGGTGACGCAGGATGCTGCTGCTGCCGCGGCTGCCGTTCGAGCTACTGCAGGTTACGTGGAAACCTGCCCTCTGCCATTTCTGAGAAAAACACAGTCTCTGGAGGTCCTTGCCATGGACAAATGATGTACTCGGGGACTGCACTTGCGCCCAACAGTGCACTTGGACGGGTACATGTACCGGGGCAGTGCAGCCCAAGCAACAATGATTTATAAGACCTTTATGTGTCTGACGGGAAATGACGTTTTTTGCCATCTCGGTTGATGCTGAGGATAGAGGTCCATGGATCTGACGCAGCTAACAATTGTTCCCTTCCCTTCCTCCTCTGGGTGGAGCAGTTTCAAACAAGGATGGAGGAAACCAACTTTTTAGCTTCAAGCAATAGCGTTGCCGATGTTCTTCAAAGCAGGGGAAGTCCCGAGTATCAGTAACTGAGTCAGGAAGCGCCACTGTAGTTGCGTTCACTGCAGGCTCATCGCACCGTCACCATCGATCGCATTGTCACACTGGCTGGCTGCCCCAGCACTGAAGTGTGTGCACGCGCAGTATGCATACAGACAACGATCCCACTTGTTCTTGTTCTCAAGGATGTTTGCAGTGCATTGCACCTACTTGGAGAGGTTCTCATTCACTTTATTGGTGTTGCCTCCGCTGGCGTCAGCGGCGGAAGAGAAATTTCTTCCGGATTCTGGCGTGACATGTCGACGACGCCCACATTTACTCATGTCCCATGTGCATACATGCCAGTGTCAAGGTGACCTCCGACAGAACAGTGACGACTGCACCAAGATCTCGTTCATGCGTATGGAGCACGCGTCTGCGCAGACTTGGGAACGGGTGAGACAACACGAGGCGCTGTTGGAGCCCAGAGCTCCAAGATCGGTTGGGGTTGGCGACATCCACTGTTCGTGAGGCCACCTTCTTTCTTCCGCCAGTTGTTCTCGGTGCGAGGGGATTCCCGGCCAAGTTTTGGAGTTCTTCCTAAATCCCCTGGAAAGGCCCGACTCATGGCAACGCCACATGCGCAACGTGTGCACGTGGGGCACGCACAGTCCGCGTAGGAACGTCTCAACCGCGCCGGACGAGCAACGTTCAAGTTCAGTGAAGTCAACAAGTTCAGTATGAAGCAGTCAATGGCCTGAGTGCGCGCCGTCATCGCTCACACGCGCTTCCTTCTCCTTACTGGCTTCATGCTCACTTCAGTTCCGGCTAACAAGGTCGCGTCTGCTTTGTTGGACAGAGCGAACAGTAAAGCTACGCATGACCAATTTGACCTTATAGCGTGCATATTACTGTACGTTCGCTGAACTCTTGCACGTGTAATTACAGTTCGAGTGTACGAGTGCAACAATGTTCGCACGTACGTTTTGACGCACATACCTGCCTTTGCTCTGTGCGTACGGTCGATGCGTACGTGGCTGGCCTGGCCAAGCTCCATGGCATGGACGGTGCACTCGGCGTCGTTGGACACATGCAGAACTTCACATCTATTCACTGAGACTGATTCTCAGCGCCGTGGGGGAAAAAGCCATTGAGGAAAACTAATCGCCGCCGAAGGTCACGGATTCTTTTGGCCTTGAACGAAATTGCTACGTACGCGCTAGAAATATTCATGGATCCTCAGCACGACGTCGCGTCGCACAGAACAGTCGCAAGACAGCACTCGCTATACTCACATGCGCACTCAGAAGGTGCTTTAACATTGTACGTAGGTACTGACGTAAGTCCTGGACTCCAGCGAGCTGCCATGCTTTACAATGTCATACATATCACATGTACTTTGTGCTGAGTTGGTAGACTAAATATTTCTTGGCAGGCTCGAGACCTTTTCATCTAATATGCACCAGGAGAAGGCGCCCCTAACCAACCAGGCTAAACAGGCTGCCGGAAACAAATTACTGGGGCAGGGACGGAGGGAGGGCATTATGCAAACGCTTTTGTCTGCATTCATCCCTGGTGCTTTGTACCTACTCAGTACTCAGTACCTACTGCGTTCCTTGCGTACATACGTGGCAGAGAGGACGACTGAGAAGAGTGGTTGTTCCCCACCCACCCAATGCATCAGTCTCCTCTTTTCTTTGCATCTCATGAGGGCGCGTGAATAAATCGCCCCTTTCTCTGTCTTCTTTCCCCTCCTTGGCACTCTCCTCCGGGTTCGCGGTCGGCTGGGCCTTAAGTGGGGGAATCGCTCTATCCGGTTGCAACCAGAGGGCCAAATGAGTCGCCTCCAATTCTGTCTGCACTCCTTTTTTGCCCGGACGACTCGTTGAAGATCGTGTGTGTCGTGGGGAAGGACACGTCTCCAATATGCAGGTACATGGTGCAAGTGGTTCGCGCTTCTCACTTCATAAATTATGGTTCATCTGACGTCAATAAGGTTGTGAGAGCGAAAGGACTGCGGCGAGGTGGCTGACGACGACGAAATGCCTCGAGAAGTACCATTGTGTTGTACGAATAACCGTACCGGGCTTCGTAGCAATAAGGAGAGAGAGAGTGAGCGTGTCTAATGCTCCGGGCCATGGCTCCCACTTTCTTCGCCACGGTAGGTGTAAACCGACTGCCACTGCCCTTAGGTAGGTACTGTGAATGCTATCTAATGCCAAAGAGCTTGGGGTAGCTGCTGGCATTACACGCCTCTCAGGAGGTAGTCCAAGGGGAGGGGCAGTGAAAGAAGTCAAGAAGAATGTCAGCAGTAGCTCGTCGTCCAGGAGCGCCAACTTAGTTATGGTGGAGGAACGAAAAGACTGAAGGTGATGCACGAAAATGCTTTTCTATTCGCCGGAGGAGGACTCGACCGTGAGGTGCTTGCGTGAAAATCGATGGGCCTCGAAAAGCCTGCCAAAAGTGTCTTGGTGTTTGTGAAACCGCCCAGTCTCTCTCTCCCCCCAGCTATCTGATCACAGAGGAGTCGGATTTCGTTGGCTCCCCGTGTTTGTCGTTGTCAACAATGAGCCAAGTTTTTTTTTTCCAAGCGCACCCAGTCCAATGCTGCTACGTCACTATGAATTGTGTTCTTGTGCATAAGCACTAACTTATTGTAGTGTTTAGAGCAGTCCTGTACACGGTGTAAGTCCATGCGTGCAGAGTCTCACCACAGTGGGAGCTTTCTGCACACAGAGTACCCCGGATACCTCGCTCCCGTCTGCGAGCACGTACCAAGGTGTGTATCAGAGAGGACTGGTCCGATCCCTTTGCATTGATCCTAGCTAGTATGGTTAAGTAAGCGTACGTACGTGACGTCTGTGAGTTGCATTCTACTCATGACAAGGCTCATAAGAAGGAGTTACTTTCTTTTTCTCCTTTCATCTCTGGCTGTTTGGGTCCAGTACCTATGTATGTACCTCTCGAGCGGTTTGTTTTTTATTCACGAAGAGGTCGCTCACAAACAAAGCGCGCGCTCTTTTGTCCTGCACGTACGTGTGCGTTATTGACTGTGAACTGGCCGAGCTGGCGCGCTGTCTCCATTTAATTATGTGCTGCAACTTACTGTACCTGCACTCGCCTACTACGTTTTCGCCCCTGCGTGACGCCCAATACTTAGTACCTGATACATGCTGGAGCGCACCTACCTCTCGTAGGAGCCGGCGGCTTTTGGGTCCCGATTCGCCGTCCTGGGCTCCCCCCCCCTCTTTTCTGGGCCTGGGCCTATCGATTTCGCGTGAGACAGAAGAAAGCAGCGAAAAGGAACACTTTGGAACTGAAGCTGGCGACGACAAATGCGGCAAAAATGAAACCGTGAATCATGAGCTCAGCTGCTGATTAAGTGGACCACTTTGGGAAGACTGCAATCTTCAGAACAGCACAGTCGGCTCTTGGATTGGTGTTAGTGGTACCGACTTGTGAGCACATCGGGTAGCGTCCACCATAAGTTTTCTCGGCCAGCCGGAGGCTTCAGCAAAGTAGCAGGTAAGCGCAGCAACGTGACCCTTTATGAGGTGCGCGATGTGTTCGTAGGCACGTAGGTTTATTCGTCAGGCCTATTTTCTCCGTCTGTTAATCCCCTTAAGGCGTGGCCACGATGAAGTCTGTGCCAAGATACGAGCATCTCATGAGACCAGAGGATTGAGTCAGTCAACCCTTTGCCAAGATTACCTGTTCTCGTCTTTGCACGGTTGCACGAGATGAGCGACAGAGAAAGGCCTAAAACTCACGCTCTCTCATCTCTGCTGCATGACTTGGACGTAATCATGGTGGTTCCGGAAAAGGGCGCATTGGTTGATACCGCTGGGTGAAAGGTTACATCATGTAGCTACCAGCATCGAGCTCTGTCACCACTTCAGCTGCTTGGATTCCGCGGGTTTTTGCATGTTTGTGGGCAAGTGTCTGCCAATTTTGATGGAGGAGAATGATCACTCTTCTATTCCATTTTGTCCCCAAAATGGCCCTCCTTTTCAGCAACAGACACTTCACTCTTTTTACAACATTTTGTGTTGACGACATAATGATATCCTCCAAAATGTTGCTTGCGAAGTCTTCCATGATCATTTGGAGTTTGTCCACTGTTTCTGGCTGACTTTTTTTGCAGCATGTAAGCTGCACGTGCCAATGTCATTGGCAAGGCTCTCACAGGATGAAGTCTCGGCATTAAGAACAAACCATTACAATGCAAGTGTAATTTTGACCGGAGGTATGAGCAAAAAATCTGATGAAAAATCTGTTCTCTCTAGTCTTTTCTACGTAAGAGCCTCGGCACTACAATGCAATACCAGCACAAGTCATTTTCACTTACTCAATTACCACAGTTGTTTTGATGTTGGCGGCATTGCTGTCACCCAACACTTGTGCCACTAATTCGGCAGATATTTACCTACGAACATGCAAAAAACCAGCGTAATCCGGAGAACCAAAGATGGTGAAAAGGCTCGATACCTCGCTCGTCGCTCATTATGAAACACCCTGTATTATTTACCATATTTTGAACCAATTGAGTGGCGAGTGAGAGATACTCACTTGTTTCTGCTACGGTTTCTGAGCTGTCGAAAGACTGTGGAAAATGGAGTAAAGCTGAGGATGCCACGCAATACCCAGATTGACGTTTGGGTTCGGTTGACTCAGGTTGTCGTCTCCGTGATATTGAAGACGTTTGTGCACCAAGTGAATGGCGCAGGTGAGGAAGCAGACGAAGGCGCGTCAAACTTTAGTTATCCAGGTTGACCCAAGTCAGCGGGAAAGTAAAATTTTAAGCACTAATCTTTTTGGTCAAAGATTGTAATTTATCTCCTGTTCTGCAAAAAAAAACCCCTCTACAACTTTCGTTACTGCATTTTTCTAGTCCTGCCTACTTTTTGTAAAATACTCAATATATATGAAGGGAGCCGTTCACCGGGTACCACAGCTGGGTGTTTTGCTCTCACAGAATGTAGTCAAAATGTCCAGAATTCGTTTCTTGTGAAAAGAGATAACGTTAAACGTGCATTAAAAAAAGATGTCCTCGAGCAACAAAACGTTGCAAAGACAAAAAGTCCGCCTCAGGTTGACAACGAGGAGGTTGCCTCATTTTTCCTCCACTTATCTAAAAACTGTAAGAAGGAACAGAAGAGCCCGCGTAATCGGTTCGGCTTTTCCTCCATCTCGAGGCACGATTCCACTAAGATGTACCGGAACTGTTTGGGGGTGAAAGATGATGCTTGCCCAGGAGTAAAAAGAAGCTCGTCTGCACGAGAAAATGTTATACCATGTCTAGCCGCCCCCACTCCAGAGAGTCTAAGTCGCCTCATCCCAACGTTACATGAGAATGAGACTTAAGAGGCCTGGTGATGCTTGTGGCAGGGTATGCAAATGGTAACATGAATACAAACTACAATAGAAACCATTGATACTACTTATGGTGTCTGCTCAAATGCATTTTTAATGGACGTTGCCGCAATCTTGCGCGCCAGATGACGTCACGAAACGCCAAGTGCAAAGCACTCAACAGCTGAATTCCAGATTAATGGATATCTAAGCATTCAAACAAATTATATTCGCAGTGTGTCATGTTCGATGCCGCAGATTGAATAGTTTTGGAGGAGGAAGGTCTTTCTTCACTACTTCTGACAAGATTGAGTTCTTCCTTGCCAGAAGACACCCCTGATGCTCTCTGCTTTCAAAATTCTTACCAAAAAAGTAAGAGTGGAGAGTGTAAATTTGTTCAAGAAAGACATGCTGTGAGTTTGACGCGGTTAAAATTGGCAAGTGATCACTTGGTTTCAGTGTTCTGGTAGTGCTCTGTAGGTAGTAATTTGCAAAATATCGAGCAAAAGTCATCACTTGTTCCCAGATCCTTGGGGGAAGTCCACCTTACTACAATTCGTAACTATTATTGGAACTTGTTCTGCCAAGAGACAAGCGACAGCTCCGCTCTAAGCATAGCACTTTACTCGTACTATGAAATTATAGTATAATTATAATTATGGTCCAGTACAATCATTATAGTGTTGCTCAGACGTCCTCTCGACTGGTTCTATTTTTGTCGTCGTCGCATCTAAGGGCAGTTTTTTGGAGCTTCTGGAGCGAAGCTAACGAGTTTCCTCAAACTTAACATTTGTGCGCTGCATAATGTGATGCCGCAACACGGCAAAATGCGCCGAGGGCTGGCAACTTCTTTTCACAGAGCGTCGGTTAGCATTGGTAATCGGAGAGACAACAACATAGCGAGTAACGTAGGGTAGCGTAGTAGCGTTGAGAATGAGATAAGAAAGATACTCGCGCTTTGACTAGCTCAGTACGGACGTAGTGCAGTGCATACAAGCGTTCGGTCTACTTGTTTATGGTAGGGGAACGAATAGCAGATAAAGGTACATATATGTAGACTGTGGATTTGACCAGAAGGCAAATCCCAACTGATCCTGCTTAAGAAGGTACGACGCACACAGATCATTTCCAAGTCATTCATAATATTTTGCAGAAACGAAGCACACGTGTTCATTTGATCAAGCTCTGGACATGAATCACTTCGAACCAGCGCATCGCATCACAATCATGCTCGCTGCTCAATTACTTAAACTTTTTTCTCGCTTTAATGTGCTGCTTCAACGAAGAAGAAAGAGCTCAAGGGTGAGGGCCAAGCCCTCGACCCAATGGCGTTACTGTTGTCAGTGACCGCCCGAGCTGAAGCTGCCTCCGATGTCGTAATCCCTCCTGCTGCTGGCGGTGACGGCGCACATGTACTCGGCAAACTTCTCCCTGGAGAGCTCGCCCTCCTTGAGCAGGACATCTGTGATGGCACTCACATCCAGTTCTGCGCCGCAGAGCTCCAGCCACTCCATCAACTCCTTGCGGTCCAGGGTGCCGGAACCATCTGTGTCGACCAAGTCGAAGGTCTGACGATAAGCCTCCTTCAGCACGTCGCGGTCCGGTTCCTCCAACTTCTGCACGCTGTCTCCTCTCTCAATCCTGGCCTTCTCGTCCTTAGGCATCATGGACTGGCCGTTAGTGTGGAACACTTGAATTAGGTGCTCGGCGGCGATGGCCTTGGCCAGCAGGGGCTTGTCGGCAACGATGCGCGAGTCGATAGCCTTGGGGAAATCTCGCAAAAAGACCTCCTGGTCTAAAGTTTCCACGTAAGTGCTCTTGACCCGGCGAATGCGAGCTACGGGATCATAGACGCCGAGGTTCTTCACGATAGCAGCAATGACCATCCCAGTTCGCCCGGATCCGCCTGCGCAGTGCACTAGGCAGTTGCGACCCTTTGACAAGTGGTAAGTCAGGTCGAGGATGTTGTTGACCAGGTCGCCGGACGTCGGGATCTGGAAGTCCGGGATGGCGCGGTTATACACGATGAGGCCGCACTCCTCGCGGTAGAATTCCCGCAAGTCGTCCATTCCGCTGTACTTTTTGAACTCCTCTGGTTCAGTCAAGACGCAAACCACCTTGAGTTTGTTGGCCCGACATTTGAAGATGAAGTCGTTGCGCTCGCCCAGGTCCCGCACGATGTCCCTGGGCATGCGCGTGGTAAAGAGCCTGCCCGGTACTAGCTCTTCTAGGCCGTGCAGAGTCAAGTTAGCAAAGAGCGTTGCGTTGCAGAGGTTGTTCTCGTACCAGTGGTCAGGATCGAGCCTCGCCTTCTCATTCTCGGGCTGTTCGTCATCCAGCCAGAGCTGGTGCAAAGACTCCATGGTCTGCCATGTGGCGTAGGCGAACTCGCGCATCCTCCGCTCCAACTTGACCTTCTTCTTGTTCTCTTGGGCCAAGCGTCGCTTCAGCTCGGCGCGAATCACCTTGGCAATAGCCTCGTTGTCCTTGCCATCACGCCGCACCTCAGTCAAGCCCTGAGGCCGGCGGGTCAACTCCTCCAAGAAGTCGTGGCGCCACTCCTCGGAGAACTCGTCGCGAGACATCTTGTAACGATATTAGGCTACAGTGGAAGATGCGCTTCTCTACCTTCCTGATGCGTCCGCACAGGTTGAGCTCGGTCTAAGCACAGAGGTGGCGCTGCAGGAACGAGTACAAGGGAGGCAGGAAACTGTTCAACGCTTATCTTCTTCGTCCCCTTCTCCCCCCTCCCGTCCTCCAGCCTAGTAGCAGCAGGGACGTTGGGGCTGTGCCACAACACTCACTGTACGTACGTGTAGCCGGGCGCGTGCATCTGCCACCAGCCAGCATAGAAAAGGAGCTGCGTGAGCGCGGGCGCGGCGTCATCACAAGAAACTGCTAGTGGGGCCGTCAAATATGCACATAGGCAGATACGCATAATACACACATAGAGCATTTCGTGCCTCTGCCCAACCCGGACACCTATCGGCAGTCATCCTCCGACAAGTGCATCAGCAGTCGTCTCTCCAGACGAGCTGAGAGCAGTTCATGCATGCGGTGTTGCTCTGGGGCAAGTTCTACAGCCGCTGCATTCAGATACTTTCTTTCCAATTGACCAACCACAACCGTGTTGCTCAGTCGGTGCATGGCCAGATGTATTGATAAAACTCTGTCTTCCCCCACCGGCTGCTCTGCAAAGCCTGGCGCTTGCACTTAAGGCCATCATGCAGTCGCACGTGAACGTGAGGGATGGAGTGCAGGATGACGGTGGTGCCCACCGTTTCGACACCGCAAATACAGCGTGTACGCCGGTGTAGCGACTCACGTCTGCCGTGCAGAACCTTCCCTTCGCACATGAAAGAGTGCTGAACATGCCTGTTGTTAGGCTGAGCCTGAGCAACACTCACATCTCACTAGCTGGGCGAGCCCTCATGTTATCTTTCCGCTGACTCCCTGGCGCAAGTGAACAAATACTCGCCGAGGGATCAGGCATGCCCGATAAGAAGAAGTCAGCGTTTACGGCCGACTCGTGGAGAGGGATATTTCGTTATTAGACCCGGCGCTCGTATAAGTTCGGGGCCCTGAGTCACACTCGCGCCGCTTATGTAATCGAGAGAGATGCATACGAATACCTGATAAAGGGCCGAAAATCGGGGGCCCAGACAAAAGTTGTGAGGACAGATTTTCAATTATTCAACGAAAAGCTCAGGATATGAGATAGGAGCAGCAGTGGGAGGAAAACCTATACATACAGAATGTGTCTTCTGGGGCTGCGGGCACTGCTATTTCGTAAACATGAGAAAGCAAACTCAGTCGTCTCACATTTTCAGAGGAAAATTAAGATATTAAAGCCCGACAACTGAGGAGTTTGTGTGTAGCACTTCACTTTGGTACGTCATTCACGTCCACTTCGCACAGCAGAGAAAAAAGCCCCTTGAAAATAAGTGTTTGTATTAGCTCATTGGTGAGGCTGATGATGCACGATGCCAAGTGCCACGCCTCCTATGCCACGATGACGTCGGCCCTCAACATCTCCTAGGGGTCGCATGTTTCAGATGCTCCAAGTACGCGTGGAGGAGCAGGAATTACTTGCAAAGCTTTGCACGCGCAGTCGGGCTTAAAAGTTTTGATAACGTCCCAAGATTTGCTCATTTTCAGCATTAACTGACAAGCTACACTTTTAGAAAAAGCTTTAGTAACAACAAATAAAGCGCTTATTGGTTAGGCAAACTGCTCAAGCTCCGGACTTTTCATTTCAAGGTGACCATGCTTGTCCTAGGGTGGGAGTTTCATAAATTACAGTAAAGCATTGATTCCCCCCCCTAAGGAATACTTTTGAGACCTCCTTCTTTGTGACGTACAGTACTGGATGCGTCCAGTCTTCACGTCAAAAGTGCAGGTGCTATACAATACTATAAAAATAAACAATAATTACTGAACTCCTGCTAAAAGTGAGTGATTGAGCAGTCAATGACGAAAAATCGAGCAAATCGCAGGTGTCGTGAACACTTTTGAGCCTGACTGTGCGTATTTGTACTCCGCAGAATGCGCACGAAACAGTCGGGGCTGATGAGCTCCACACGTGAAGCTGAACGAGACCTCGCACTGAACGCGTTGGCTGAGACCTTCGAGTCCTTCTTCGTACGCATCCGCAGACGCCTGCACAGCTGACTGCGCGCCGTCCTACGCGCGCACGGCGAAGAAGGAGTTCTAAACGCAGAGCTGAAGCAACGTTGAGGCGTTGAGCGATGTCGAGAGTGCGCGCGTCCTCGCTGGAGACCATCGTGAACGCTGTGGCGAACAAAGCTTTGTGACTCGGGCACTTTTGTCCATTTGGCGGCTTCACGGCTGTAAAATTGGGCCTTCATTTTTTTAAAGCTTTACACATTGTCAGTACAAGAGACGAGTTCTTTTGGAAGGACGACGAGTTTTCATAGCCACATACGTACATAGTGTGCGCGTCCCAGTGTAGGCAGTTTGCCAGAGCTTCTCCAACTTGACAGATGTAAATATGCGGTAGGTATTGCTCGAGGCCACAGCAGCAGCATTTTCGTAGGCTATTTTCTACCCAATGGCGATGGAACCATTTGAAAAGTTCAGATAGCACGAGAATGTGCCACAAAACGAGAGATGACTTGCGTGAGCTCGAGTAACAACGACCACGCCGCTGTATGGGGGATCGCTGCTCGGCTTGGAGACAGATATGCTCATATGCTCGGCGCAGGCGACGAAGTACGAAAGTTTGGTGCCATTGGGCTCCAGGAACATGAGCATCCACGCATGTCCTCTTTTTTCAGGTGCCAGCAAATTCCCTACATATTCGCTTTCTTTCTGACCTTTTTAACTTTCTGGTTGTTAGATTATGGCCGCGTTGGCCGCAGCGGCAGTCAGAGACAAACGGCGGCGCCAGGCCACGGCCGACCTGCTGTCCCGAAGACCACGACCAATCGAAAACGACGCCCAGACCCTGGACGGGTTCAGGTTGCCAGACTCGCCGAGGTCGTCCGCATCGTGGTACGAGTACAGGGAGAAGCTCGCAGAGGTAAGGAAGAAGTCAGTCATCAAAGCCGAATTGGCACAGCATTCGCACCGCAGCAGCCATGCGTTTGCAGACGGGCGTGGTGGTGCCCTTGGTTGGCACAACCGCTGGTTAGTCCGTCTTCGTGACGGATTGACGAAATAAAAAAGTTCTTTAAAAAAGACACTTTTCGCGCCAATTTTTGCGTCCTCATGTCATGCCAATATTGCGAGTGAGGATGTCTTATGAGTTCCGGAATGACTCACCTTCAAGGAGAAGGGGGGATTCCTCTGTGATCTCGCTGGCGTCAACCATCATTGTACCACCATGATAAGACCATTTGTACTCGCGTAACAGGGTTTGCAATGAAGTGAGTTGAAATTATTTCACACATTTGTTCAAAAATTCCTACTCGAATGAGAACCTTTCGAATTTTTGACCGTTTTTAGCAAAACTTTAACTACAATGAGGGGAAACAACATGGACCTCTGACGGAAGCACTCGTTACTTGGCATGAGTAAGCCGAAAGCGCTCTTGAATGTCTGTAATAATGTCAGAGGTTCCCGCCTCGTGCAACACCTTCCAGGTGAGCCAACCAGGAATTCAACCTTTGAGAGGACCAGAAAATGATAGCATTCAGTCACATACCCTGAGTGCTGTGCCTTGTTTCACTCAAGACAGTAACGTTATCCCTATTGCATGTAACACTTCAAGTCAGCGTCTGCGTTTTCGTATTTCTGCTCCATATTTAAGAACTTGCCATCGAAATCGAAAAAGCAAAGGGCGAAACTAAAACTCGATTTATTGCAAACCCTACTCGTATGGTAGAAGCAGAAAAAGTACACTCATAAGCATTTTTAACCATGATGTAATTTTAAAGGTTTGCTCAACTCGCACCACATCCTCACATCACACACATCTTTCTCTGCTTAATTATCTCGGTTAACGCTTCATTGCACACATGCACACATTGCAGAACAGCAGAGTGAGTGACATCAGTAGCCAGTGAGGACTGTCTGTACGTACACTAGGTGGCAGAGGACGACGAAGCCGAGTTGTCGACAGCGTCCTCTATGGTCATTTCCTGTTCTTCGAGGCCCCCTTGGCCTACTCATTCCTCATGACATCCCCCCGCCTGCTGCCTGTCCAACACGAGTTCCTCGGCAACCACGAGGATGCTCACGAGGGAGATGCACAGAGAGAAGAAGAGAGCAGAGATCTGGAGGGATGCGTGGAATCTCTCTCCTTTCTCTCGTCTCCCACCACCGGTGCGATGGCGAGCAGAGCGCGGTTGATGCAGCTCCACATGCCGAGAGAGGCCGTAATTAGTAGCCCGCGACCGCGATTGCGGTCGAGTCCACCCGCATCATTCATCGTGTTGCAGTTCGTGTTCAGGGTTGAGATGCACCCGTCGATGAAAGTGTACGTTGTGTTGCTAGGTGGTGGTGTCAGGCTGCAGTGACCTAGTGCGTGTCCTCCGCCTCTGTCACTCACCAGGAGGCCTCAATGTCAGGTCAGTAGCAGAAGTTGAACACTAAAAGACGAATGTATAAAGACAAAGTTTGGTGGTGCTGTTGTACTGAGGTACGAGCAGCACGTTCTTTGAGGACGTGGGTGCGTACGGGGAGGCACCGTGCGCATCTTGCACGCGCGCACGGTGCTGCGTAGGCCAGCACGTTACTGGCGAGTACGCACATGAATATGCTTATATTGTATATACTGATGTACCTACGTAGTTTGTCACTGTATACACATTGTTATGCCTGATCCATATTACTGTAAAAAGGTAGGTAGGCAGTTGATGTGCCTGCGCATGCATGTGCGATTTATCGAGCCGCTAAAACAGGCACCTTTTTTGCATGGGTAATTTCACTACGTAGGGAAAAAAGAGAAGAAATCACGCACTCCCTCCCCCCCCCCCCGGTTCGTGGCAAATTTCCTCCACTTTCCGAGCAGATTGTGATCAGTTGAAATGTGGCAACCCGGTGCGAGTAGTGTGCAAATTGCCGCAATATAGTGGCGAATGGAGAGAGGGCAGGAGCATGCAAGCTCGGGGAATGTTGCTCAGGACCTCGTCCTTCTTAGGGCTGTTTGTTGGCTTGGAAGGTCGGTAGACGCAGGTAGTGAATGTGGTTCCGTGGACACACACAAACTCACAGACACACCATACACGCGCTATAAAGCTGCCAATTGCGGCTATGCTTAATTGATGTTCATTTTGAGCGCAAATGTCACATCGTCACCGCCACAACGTATGCTGCTGGCACCATTGCGTGTCCTGTTTTCAGTTTTTCACTTCCTCTTAGTCTTATGGATCTTCCTGCAGTAGCAACTCCTTCCCCCCTCCCCCCAGAAACATAACCCCCTTTAACTTGACATCGCGTCATCATGAGCTTGGCGGCGGTGGCAATCCGTAACCAACGCAAGAGGCGCACTGCCTCAGGCGTGCCGCCCACGCCTCCGCCGCAGCCGCAGACGGGAAACAGCGCCACCGCCACGAACGCCGCCGTTGCCTCCATCAACCGCCCCCGCGAGTCCGGGTCGCTTGCCTCTTCTACCAGACCCGCTGCCGGTGGGTCTGAAGTCATCGACAGCGAAGTGGAATCAGTAGGTGATATAGAAGCGATGGCCGTGTCCGTGGCCGCTGTGGCGACGGTGGCGGTGGCGAGCGGCTTGGGAGAGGTAACGGGCACGTCGTAGTTAGAGACATTGCTACAGGTCAGCACACCTTGCACCGCTACGTACGTACTAGAAGTATCGAGTAGTACCCTCGTTTTTATCTAGCCATGCATCATGTTCTTGCAGTACCGAGAGCAAACTGTCTCTTAAGCTACCTCATCACCCGAACACTTTTCGACGTACAAGTACATGTAGACACGAGCACAATGCTCACAACCACTTCACATGTAATCCAACATTTTGGTTTCCCCCTGGGGAAGCCCAGTAATCGCTTTTCCCTCACCGAGGCTTCTTTTTTCCTTCCACTATCCAGTCATGGCACTTTCTGCCTGCTGGCACATTTAGCTCTCTCATACGTAGTTCCTCTCGTTTCGCTGTGATTGAGTGAGGCCATTGCTTTAGAGCGCCGCATCGATCACCTCTCTGTTTTCACACACACTCAGTGCGGTCCCTTGGTCCCACCTACTGATGTTCGACTAACTTCAACTACACCGGATTCTCTTTTTTCCTGTTCTCTCGTCTTCTTTTCCTCGTTTATTTTCAATGCCTCACATCTCTTTTTCCTCTCCTGCTCTTCAGACCCCGCTAGTATAAATGTATGTATGTGTCGATGTCATAGAATAGAAGTTGTCATTGACTGGGCACACTAAATATGTATCACGCTAGAAAACGCATAAACATAGGTTGTCTTCAGGAGTGTCTTTGCTTCCTTCTACATGGCCCTGCTGTATGACGAAGACTTCAAAAGAACAATAATATCGACGGCGATGTTGACAAGGCAGACAGTGTTTGAAATACAGATGCAACATCTCCCTTTAGCTCCTTCAAGGGACCCAGAGAGTAAACTTCATCGTTCCTGGCGATGATTTCTAAGTGACTCGTTGTTCGCATGGGCGGGTTCGACCTGGGTAATGGGAGGGGCGGGGGGTGGGGGGGGGGGGGGGCGGTTAAATTGTATGGTT
>JAAUXU010138427.1_pt1 | contig 17406 bp, 10 predicted proteins | sample 7278151 | NCBI WGS metagenome assembly JAAUXU01 (sample SAMN14350113, study PRJNA611818) | marine sediment metagenome | isolation source: surface marine sediment (1.8m) | place: French Polynesia: Moorea | collected 2018-08 | reverse complement strand
TTCAAGCAGCTGCTTTACTTTTCAAGCAGCTGCTTTACTTTTCAAACAGCTACTTTACTTTTCAAGCAGCTGCTTTACTTTTCAAGCAGCTGCTTTACTTTTCAAACAGCTGCTTTACTTTTCAAACAGCTACTTTACTTTTCAAGCAGCTGCTTTACTTTTCAAGCAGCTGCTTTACTTTTCAAACAGCTACTTTACTTTTCAAGCAGCTGTTTTACTTTTAGACGAAGGCACTGCGTTTTTCTGCCATAATCTGCTTCCTTGCAATGTAATGTCTGGGGTGTCTTACTTGCCTTGTCTGGTGAAAGACATGCTATGTAGAGTTAAATAGAAACCTCCCTTTGCCTGCAATGCGACGCAGACAAGCCTTCTACTCCTTTTTGTTTTGACTTTTTTCTCCCACCTCCTCATCTCGTTCGGCTTGTGCCGCACACGCACTGAACATTGTTCTCCGTCAGCCACGCGCAGCAGATCTACGGGATGAGTTGGTTGGTTGAGTCAGCTGTCGCAGAAGAAAATGGGGTGCCCCAAATGAGCTACTGCTGCCAATAATAAGTGTAGTGACTAACAAAAACTCTTTTAAGAGAAACACCAGTAAGTGTTACAGACTGTTCTTGATACGAACTCTGTCATGCACAAAGAAAATGAGCAAAGACTGGAGCTAAACCAATGTATTTTTATAGGATGCGACCTCAGTAGCATCACTGATGAGCTTCTTACAATGGAAACTACTGAAGGAGAGATCAAAACGTTTTTCGCATCAATTGAGAGGGCCCGACGAAGTTGGACATATCAACCACACGTTTTGGACCCCTTTGCCAGGTCAAAAATGACCACGACAGCACACACGGGTTTGACATTGGGATCTTGATGAACGCGTGTGTACGCAACCTGTGTGTAGGGTCGGTTAGGTGAAGCTGTATTTAAAACACTCAGGCACCCTAGATCCGTCTGCAACAGCTGACTTGTTTCTATTTTTCGCCGAGGCTGCGTAGCTACTATCTAGTCCATAGATGTCTGTGATCAGGTCCGTATGTGCTCATAGTTTCGTGAGGGAGGTCGTTAATTACCCGCCCGCTGTAGGGCTTTTCTGTAAAAAAAATTCTACCAATTATTTGTCTTTAAAACGTACTATGATAATACTATTTGGTGGAACAGGAAAGTATTCATAAACTAAGTAATATACTAACACAGTGTGTTTCGCTCCTTATATTTTTCATTGTGTCTCGCAGGGAAAGTTTTCTCCAGCGGCAGAGGGCAATTAAGCGTCAGGCAAGGTGGAAACCTACATATGTAACGTGCGGAAATGTGAGGGGAAAAAGTCTTCTTCTGTCTGAAAGTTCTTGGCTAATCCTTAGTCTTTAAAGGCGCGTTCAACGTGTGACATTTTTAACACCAGATCCTGAGTTCATGTCTCATCTTCTCCCAGAACATAATTAGCTCGAAAGTGGAATAAAAAGTCATGACAAGCTCCTTGAGTCTTCTTCTCTTGGTGCCAGTTTGTATAAAGGAGAAGAAGGACATGGTTTAACAAAAAATAGAACTGCTAAAAGTAAGACAGGCTAAAACTTCAAATAAAGAAACTTTCCCCTCGTCTCTGAGTCTGTGAGCCCATCCGGGCAAGCGAAACAAGGAGAAGAGAAAAAGTTAGTCGACAATTGAACTTTCATTTAGCCGAACTTTCCGCTTGAGCCCCATGAAACGCACAGATTTTGCAGCTTCATTTTTCGTCTACATGAGGCTGAAATGACGTTTTCGTTATGACGCTGGGCGCAAAGAACGATCTCGTCGACTTCTGGAGTAGGAAAATCTTCAAAGTCTTCTCCTAATGTACGGGCCTATATGACATTTTTATATATATTAACGTCCGACGGTTCGTGGGCAGAGGCGGAGAGAAGAAAGGCGCCGCCGCAAATGGCCCTGCCATAAAATTTGCAACGAAATCGATATTTGTTTAGGCGCAGAAAGTTTGCATGTGCGTGTGACCACAAACACAGTGCGAGAGCAGTTACACGTTGTTCCCAAAACGTTCGCCTCAGTCACGAAGTCATTGTTGACTGATCTCATATTGCTGCGTCATCCCTACAGAGATGGGAACAGTTTGTGCGAGAGAAAGCGCGTCTTTTTCTGCAGCCACGGCTGCTCGCATCAATTCTTTAATACTTGTTTCAGTCACATTTTTTTAAAGTTCACGCAGGTAATTATGGACGCGACGTCAACTGGAGGACTGATTATTTGCAGAATTGCTACTGCTTTCGCCTGGAGGTGAGCTCTACTTTAGGCACAGATTGACAGAATCAGTCCTCAAACATGCAGAGATGGACAACGTGCACCATAAGCTTGAGTCTGAAGTACACTTTATATCCAGGCCGATTGTGTCACAAGCCCAAGAGAACGGGCGCCATCGCTTTCAACGTCAAAGACGAGGCCAACGGCCATCAATAGGAAGTCATCTTGCACGCGTCCGTCCAATTGGAAGCCGCGCTTAGTGTTGATCGAGCCCAAGTTAGCCCGAATTATTCTGCATGCCACTCAAGTCTGGCGCACTGGAAAACAGTCCACACCTGTGTACTAAATGCTACTACATATTGGATGCAGAATGACTCGCCAATGTCTGGAAAACAACAAACAGCTCACCCTGTGCTTGGATTCTCAGGCAGAACAGAATTCACACATCCTGTGGCAGCTCTGACTACCATTAGGAGAACAGTCCATATCTACATACTAAATGCAGTATGGCACGCAATGTCTGGAAAACAACAAATAGCTCGCCCCGTGCTTGAAGTCTCGGGCAGCACACCGTTCACGCACCCTGTGGCAACTCTGACAACCACCGCGAGAACAGTCTATACCTGTATACTAAATGCTAATGCTAATGCTATATACTAAAAATGCAGGATGACACGCCAATGTCTCGAAAAGAACAAATAGCTCACCCCGAGCTTGAATTGTCATGCGGCACAGAGTTCACACACCTCGTGGCAACTCTGACTAGCACCAGGAGAACAGACTGAGCAGTCCCTATCTCTGCCCTAAATGCCACAGCAGTGTGACAAGTGAAGAAGTTCCACTCTGCGCATGAAGGCGTCCTCGGCCGAGTTGAAGTAAGCGAGTTTGCCTCTGTTCGGGTGCATGCGAACGCAGAGGATAAAGATTTCAGCCTTAAAATTTTCCATCACATCGGCTGTATCTCCGCTAGCCTGCCTTTTTTTTCTCATCTATGGAAGTCCCCAGAAAAAAGAGGAATTGTTGTGTGCTCCATATCCAAAGACCTCCTCCAGAGATCCTTTCTCTCTTATCGCCGCCGGCCGCTTTCTTTTCCTACTCCATGGGAGCAGTCATGCAGTTAGTGTCGGTGGAGCCCTCAGACCGAGCGGTGTTGCTGGTCCTTTAAGAGAGCCTTTTACTAGTGCAATTTTTGTACCCCTCGCTTTTTTCTTTTGGCTTTTTTGTCTGCCCTGGACAAAGAGAAATGTTGTGGAGGTGGAAGACGGTGAAAACGCGCCCCTCAGAAGGGGGGTTATACTGTAAATATCTCAGTCGCTGGTAACGAACGCATAGGAGGACGCAGAAAACTAATTTCTGTACAAATAATTTGCTCTGAGAGGTCAAGTTGAGGAAGAGAAAGAGGAAGGTCAGTACAAAAACATATTTGGAAGAAATCCCCAATCTGTTCTCTTGGAGAAAGAAAGTGAAAAGAGAGAAAAAAGTGCATTTGGCAGTGATTCTGTGTGGGGAGACCTGGAGGGGGGAAAGGGGATAAATAAATCAGATCGGGCGGGCCAAAGCAAGAGAGCAGCCAACGAAGCATCACCAACAGCCACAGCCCAGAGAGAGAGGACGAAAAAGAGGTGAGAGAGAGAGAATTTTTGCTTTAAATTCTACTTCCGCTTCTGCACACGATTTTTTTTTGCACAATTCTTTATTCTGGAAGAGATTTATCGTCGTGAGATGCAGAGATTTTTACCATAGCGATACCGCGGGAGGTCCATTGATATTGTGGAGGAAAATATAACGCTTGACTTTTCTCTCTCTAAATGCATACGGAGAAGAAGAACCTTTCCTAACTCTTGGAGGAGCCGTTAGAATTTAGAACGTCTGAGATCAAAAGTTGCCATCCTTCAACTTCTTATTCTCTCTCTCTCTCACTCATTCCTTTGTCACACACCAATACGCACTCACTCACACACGCACGCACGCGCACACATTGGTGGCAGCCCCAACTCCTTCGTCTTAATCAAAGAAGACGCCTCCTTTTAGGGGGGGAACAAGGGGAGAGAGAAGAAATCCCGCGGGCTTTTCAAAAATGATGATGATGCATGGCCAGGAGAGAGTGTTGAGTAATGACCCTCTAAATTATGTGCGGCATCTGACCTCTGGCGAAGTGAACAATGATGGCCGCCACTTTGTACTCAACATTCTTTGGTCAGAGGTGCTGACAGAAAAATCTTGGCAGTCGATATTAGTTCCTTGTGTTTGCCTGTTGTCCCCGGCCTCCACTCGTCCTTGAAACTTGACCTTTCTCCCTTAAAGGCCAACCGAAAAGTCCAAGGTGAGAGCAGGAGCTCTTTTTTTCCTAGCCATGATTTTTCTGCGAAAAGAAATATGGGTTGGGTAATCTTCTTTGGCCGCTCTTGACATGTCAAACTGGTGTAGCATTTAGCAAGGACGGTTTTCCAATGTGCTGCTCAGAGTTGCCACACCATCCGGGAGCTTTGTGCCTTCCGCGGGTTTGTCCCACTCTGACATGTCAAAGTGCTGTAGACTGAATGATTTGTTCAAGCGTACAAGTAAGTACAAGTAAAATCGATCATTATTTACGCCCACTCATCACTTAGGCTTAGAAGACTAATTCTAATTTGACAACTGAGTGTGAAGCGACCTCCAGCCTGCTGCTGTTTCCTCGTGTTTGCCCGCCCAAACTGTTTTCCTGGGCTTCCCAACCACATCTCACAAGTTTATCACTCAGAAGCGGCCTTAACACTTATGGTTATAGCCTTTTACTCGTCCCCTTGACTTAGGACGTTTCTGTCTCCGCACGTGTTTGTCACGGTGTTGAGGCACTTACGCGCTCGTGGCGTACCTGTGACACTTCACATAATGCGCCCATTTCTCTCTCAGACTTATAGAACGTATTCTCTGCTGTACATTTAGAGTGCTCCATTGTGCGCGATATTATGAACGCTGTAGTGCTATATTGCGGGCTATAAATCAGGGCGAAAAGTAACTTGGGGGGGAGGGGGTCAGCTGCAACTACGTTCTACCCATACTCTGCGGTAGAGAATGAACCATGACAAAATGTCCTTTTGCTATCTGCCTGAGCTCCTACCGATCAGGTTGACGTTAAATGACTTATGCTGTCGGTGTTATACAGTGTGTGTGTGATCAAGGTAGGGTTTCATTATATTGCAATATAGCAATGATAATGTAGGAAGACATCTGGGGAAGGCTCCAAACAGCCCTGGTGGCAAGATACGTTGTCCAAGGTGTCCAGACCTTTCCCTGCCGAAATCGAGGGGGACAACGTGATCAAGGTCAGCTTTGGACACACCTCCTGGCAGTTGAAAACTTGCTCATGATGATGTTCCTAAAGCTGTAGTACAATAGTTTTGCTTCGCGCCACCTGGTCAAGGTTGCAAAGCTCCAGTTTAGCCGCTAAATGTGATGCATCATGTGTCAGTCTGCTTTTACGAAGGTGTACTGTACATGATCGGAGTGCAGGAATCGTGTGTTGCAATAATTATTTACAGGGCTGCAAGGCGTAGCTTTGCCGCACTTTCTTTGGCTCGTACTCCCACCCACATTTGCTGCTATGGCAATCTCTTCAAAAACGGCCAAACTTTAAGTCTTCTCTGAAGTGCGAAGACATCATTGAACTGCAAAAGAGTGACTCCGATGAAGACCTGTACTTTAAATATACAATTTTACTGATTCTACTCAGACTGACACGTTTGGATCAGTTTTTTTGTCACTTGACCCAAAAAAGAGAGATTTGCATGTCGACTTCTCTGCAGATAGAAAAGTGCAGGAAAGATAATTCTCTCTCACCTGTCAAGCAAGTGGAAATATTATCCTGCTTTGGTTAGAGAGGTGGATAATCAGCATTGATGATAGTGCCAGAAGCGTGTTCAGTTGACTGCGTGTAGAGAAAATTAGGCCAGGGCATCAATCATGCATTGCAGCCTGCCCAGCACAGTCCTGCCGCACACGGGCTTTTTTGCATGTGACAAAAAGTCACCTACTACAACTTATTATCAGAGAACAGGGAATTAAACTTTCAGTAGATGACTTTCCAACTAATTTTTCCCATGCAACAGCTTTTGAATGGCCTCGTCTTTTCACTCAGTCCATTTCCAAGACTGGGTGGGGAAAGAAGAAGCCATCAATAACAAAACAAGGCGATTTTTCCCCTTCCTGGGGGAAATGCTTTCAGATCAAAGAGCTTTACGTTGTCGGAGTGCATTTTTGTCCCTCGTCCTCGGGGTTTGTGCGACCCAAACGCAATCGCTCAGTCCTCAATCGCTCAGTCCTCAGGTAGACGTTTGGGACAATTCTGGCAGATGAAGGAAGGATGGGAGAAAAAGTGCGAAATCTGGCGTCAAAGAGAAAGTTGTTGTTGTCAAGATTGTTTCATGCCCAACGTAGTTCTGTCAAGTCCACAAAGATTTGTAGCATTTACAAGCTATAATAAATAACTGAGATGTGGACCACCCTTCGGGTTTGGCAATACTGACCGAATTTGGTCGATAATTACACCTGGATCTCAGGATATAATTGTCATTAGCAGGTCTTACCTGTCTTTTGAACAGCTGGAGCTACTTTTTTGGGGCGGAACAGGGAGAGATGGGAGAGAAGGGCTGCCAGGAACTCTGTTGATAGAAAATTTATCGTCTTGGCATTTGTATATACAATGCGGAGCGCGATTGAGTCACTCGTACAGTCTCAAAATATCCTGAATGGCTTGTACGCACTTTGTTATATGTTATGACAACACCAGATCATCACAAAGCAAAGTTTGTTGCTCTTCCAAAGACCCTTTCACATGACGGTCCTAAAGGCATATAAAGGTCAAAAGTGTTTAGAAATAGATTAACTTGCAGTTTTAGAATTTACAGTTATAAAGTAAATTATATAGCTATAGAAAAATATAACATTTCTTGCATTGACCCAGATGTTTAGTTTATACTTTCTGCATTTGGAAGAAGTAAAATATTGTGGACAGTTGGCTACTGAATGTATTCACTTTTTTCCTCAGTGTTTGTGGGACATTGTGGTGTTTCAAACCTGCAGTCTGGTTGACTCATTCCTTACTTTTGCAAAACTTGTTAAGTCTTTGAAGTGACTGGACAGTTAAACTTCCTTCATCAATATCTGTAAGGTATTGAAAGAGTTTAATCAAAATCTGTTAGAGAATCATCTGGCTTTCTTTACCGAACGTATTTTTTTGCTATATTTCACTATTTTACCCATAGCGCACATTAAAATTGATATCATTGGAAAGGTGAAGTCATGGGAGTGCTCAAGATGCATGCTGATTTTTTCCTGCACACTTTTGACACTTTTGGCTCTTTGGGACCACCGTGATTCAGTACACAGCTCTTGACAGTCAAGGAATGCCTGGGTACCCTTGACCCCAGACTTCCTCAGGGTGGAGTACCTTGACTTGATGATGGTGGACTTCAGGGACTCCTGGTTTAGGTGACCAGTAGGATTTCACACCTTCTCGACTTTGCCCCAGCAGGAACAACCGAGAGGGTTCAAATCTCGGCTAATCAGGGTCCAAGTTTTCTTGTCCCAGAAGTTGATGCTGCCACAACGCGAAGAACCTGGGTGGTCTTGGCAGCATGGCTGGTTGCACGGCATTGTAGGAAGGCCGCATGACTGTATGGGCAATTGGCGGCAACACACGGATGACCCCAGTCATGAGCTTCTGATAGACTGTTGCCATCACCCGTAACGCCCTCCAGCATGAAAACGGGCAGGCAACCCCCTTCCAACAACCTGGCAATAACACTGTGAACATGATAGACTGGGGGTCGTTGCTCTTCAATGCAAACCCGACGTAGTCCCCTGACCCCTGGGCTGTACTCAGGCTCAACATAGTTTGGCACCCTGTCAAGTGTGAAATTCTTCTGATCAGAGAAGAAGACAGCAGCCCGTTCCATTCCCCTTCTAAAGTCGGTTGATGAGAGCTTCGCCTTGCTCCATCCTCTTTGCCTTCTGCTCAATATTGATGAAATGCACCTGCTTGAATGGCCTTAACCTCCCTTCTTGTTCCTTGACTGCTTGACGGATTGCAAACACAAATGTACCTTTCTCCCAGGGTATCTTCTTCATGGAGGTGGTGGTGGTCTTGTTCTGGAATTTGGCTTTGATCTGGGCCTTGAATGCCTCTATGTGGACTTTGGGCTGCCGGCCCCCTTCTCTTGTTTGGAGGACCCACCAGTCTCTTCATAAAATCTCTTGATGGAGTTAACAGTGCCCTTTGAAAACGCCAAGTCTGTGCACAGTGCCTTGATCCTCCCTCATAAGCTATCTATAATTCACTAAGTTCACCATCAAAACAATGAATCCAAATGTGTCAGTGTCAGCAGAAACCTCCCGGTGAACTACATCAAATTTAATTCACAATCATGTGTTTGATGCATTTAAAGTGTCTTCAATCGCACCCTGTATTGTGCACCCTGTATTCAGTCGCACCTGCACCAATGTTAGCTAAAGTAAATTAGGGCAACAATATATGTTGACCATAATTTCTATGTGGCAATGCTGATTCATGACACGAGAAAAAGCAATTCACGAGAGAGAAACATACGCAAACACTCATTCACACACACACACACACGTATACGCACGCATGCACAGGGAGAGAGAGAGAAACAAAACGACATAAAAAACAATAAGGTCACTTGTCTTGATTGAAGCTGATTAATTTGAAAAGTGTCAAGCTTGTTGTTACATGTGGACAAACAATCACACGTGTCTTTTCGGTACTCCCTTGAGATATGTGTTTGTAAGATATTTTAGCTTATGCTGAGGCATCCTGTCATCGTCCATAACCATGTCAGGTAACGTCTTTGAGATTTCTCCCGTCATATCCAATCAGACGGCAATGTTGCTGTGCACAAATGATGTCCTGACTCTTCCAAGTAAACTCATGGTACGTTTTGAGTAAGAACTACCCTTCAATAATACTTATGGGTACTGAAAAGTTTTCTGTCACAGTGCACAAATGCATAAAGATAGAGTCAGCTGCAGACAGCTGCACAGTTACAGAAGAACTTCCAAATGTGACAGAGTTCACAACAAATTGCATGATGCAGGCATGTAAATATTTTAAGGACAGATGAAAAAATCCCCCCAAAGCACGCAATTTTTGCTGGTTTTGTACAGTCCGTGACGTAAGCAGTGGCAGCTTCCGTTGTGGAATTTGCACCTGAAACTCGTTGTTCGGCCTTTGCTTCCCAAGATCATGAGCAACTTGTGACAGCTCATTTTCATGCTACAGCACTCAAAGAGCAGCAACTGCTAGAAAGCCTTAATTTTTGACCTTTTTCGGTTGGTTTTTCGAAATGCGAACAGCTGAAACTTTCTGAAGAGCTGCTGCCCCCCTCCCCGTCGATCCCGGCACCCAACGGACTCTCCTCCGGGCAAACTGATTGCCCTAGTGATTTCAGTTTGCACCCGACCGCGAGATTTTGGACATGAAGTGCGTCCGAAGAGGGGAGGAGGGTTGCTGTGATCTGGGGAGCTCTCGAAGAAGTCTCAGGTCAGTCTTTTTATCAAGAAAACCGAAAAAGGTGAACAATGACGCAGTTTGGCAGATACAGAGATAACAGGTAACAAATGAAGCAGCCACAGACAGCAGGGTTGTGCGTGAACCAAAGCATTGTGTCCATCTCTGTCTTCCTGCGACTTGGCAACACTGCTGAGAGGAGAGAAGAGAGGTGGGTGCAGTAATCTCTAACAGATCACTAAGGTGTGTAAGGAGCCCCTGGATCATTCGGTTTCAAAATTTTTAAAAAAATCCTTGAACAAACGGACCAGTGTGCGGAGTGCATGGACGGCGTGGGGTGTAAGACAGACAGACAGACTCAGCGCTGATAGATTTCAGTTTGGTCCTAAAAAAACCACAATGCTAAGTAACTCTGATGACATCTATGCATAGGCCTATACTACTTTATATCAGGAGTTAATATAAGTGTTCACAGATCAGAAACTGTAAACCAGAGGTTGCTGGAACTTTACACAGAAAAAGTGACAACCCATACGTTCCTTTGATGAACGAAGTTTTGAAGCAACAGCAGAGATATCGGCAGAAGAGATGACGAAGACGTGCATCCTCAGGGACCTGTGTTCCAGTTTATTGCCATGGAGTTCTCGGACAGACCCTAGCGCGTCGCCCCAGGGATGTTGATGCATTCCTCGCCGACAGCGCGGAGTGCTCATGCTATGTGATATTTGAGTTCAACAGTACTGAAGCCGAGCATCGCCCGGTACCTCCGCTACAGCACAATAACGTTCCTGCTTGGTTTAAAAGCAGGAAGCTGGCAAAAAACAACCTCCTCTTTGGGGTCCCTTCCTCATACTTGACTTTCCTCCCCCTGTTCTCCTCCACTGAGAAGCCGGACGCGAATTTGTCACAAGACGGAAGGAACTAAAGGGGATTGAAAAGAGATTGAGCGCACGCTGCGCTCGGATTTATTCCTCTTTCTCTCTCCCTCCGCGTGTGTAAGTGTGCGTAGAAAACAGAACCGGAGAGACCTGAGCGAGATTATCCCATCCAGCTTGTTTTCACTCCCTCCTCAATCTCAGGTCTTCTTCCTCTTGGCTGCATTCGATTTTCTTCTGGCTCCTGTGCGTGCGTGTGCTTAGTTTGTGTGTGCGTGTGTGTGTGTGTGGGGGGGGGGGGGTCGAAACCCGGATTTTATTTTCCTTCGGCGGATGAGTGAAGGGAAGGAAAAGGTGCCTCAGGGAGCTCCTCTTCTCCTTACTGTTGTAAAATGTTTATGAGGTACCACAGCAGAGATACCAATGAGGTTACGAGAGTACATAAATACACTGAGAATGTCTGCGGATCCGCGAAAGCTTTTGCGCCTCCAAACGTGAGGTGCATTCCTACCGCCGGGCCCCAGAGAGCCCAGAATTGTTTTGGAGGGAAGAAACATAGTGGGGGCATCAGGAATAATGGGGTAGATCGTTTTTTACCGGACGTCAATGCAGGGCAGGCTTGTTGTTTTGCTTCAGAGTGTAATGATCAAGCATCTGCACTGCCTGTGTGCGTGGGGAGCGTCCAAGCTGTGCTTTGATGCCAATATTGGAGAACAACTTGAACAGGACCAACAGGAACCAGACAGTCCTGGATGAGACATGTCCAGGTTGTCGGCTCAGGTTATCCAAGCTGCTGAACTCACGCTGGTTGGACTCGAGCATGTTGATGCGATCAAAATCATACCACCTCTTCCCGATTAAATGTTTGCCGAGTTTAGATTTCTAATTTCTGTGCATAACACAGGATCAGAGTTGGAAACTTTCGGCGAATTTAGCTTGAAAACTAACTGCACCAACGTTCAGAATTGAAGAACGTCCCTATAGCAGGTGAGCACAAATCAAGGGTTCGAAGTTATAACTATCTTTTAAAGCCTTGTAAAATGCTTCATTCATGTACTCGAGTATCCGCTGTATGTGCATATAATTTTAGAAATGCCTAGAATGACACCACTAAAAAATGAAACTTCCTTAAAATTGCAGCTGCAAAAACTATCTTTGCATCATTCAAAGGGTAGCAATTTACCTTGTTCTTTTTTCGACTTTAAGTCATACTACATATTTAAGACGACATCGACGATCTAAAGTCATAAGCATTTTCTTCATGCGCTTGACTTTCCACCACAGTGCTACGGAGCCTTTCTTTTTGAACAAAAGTGATCCCATAGTAACTTCCATCATGCACAGCGACACAGATCTTTTTCAAGACAGCGCTGGCGATTGTAACAAAAATGCCATGCACACACGCACAATTTTTCATATTGTAAATAAATCTATATATATATATATATATATAAAGAGCTAAAGCTTTATGTCCTCTGTCTGTCCGTGCGAGTAGCTTACGGCGTGTGTGGCTTAGCCATTATTACATACGCCTTTAGTGCATACAAGGGTACTCTGTGTGTGTGTGTCTGCGTGTCTGTCAAGATTTGAGTCATTTGCGGCTGATTTCCGTCATTTTCGCGACTGATTTTCATCCTTGGCGGCTGATTTTCAAAGCCCCACATCACATATAATGTCTGTCTGTCTGTGGTTTCTGCCATCTGGAGGGGGGGGGGGCACTTCTTCCACCCAGCAAAGCGGGTGCGATGTGCTAGTAAAATAATACAACTGTATCTTTACTTAGACTCAGTAACGCTGCTTGGTACCATTCAGCCACTGTAATGCACGGACAACAACAATTCTATTGCACCAATGCCGCATATGGTGTAAAAAGGAAGTGCAGCCACTTCTGAGTAATGGATCCAATAGCTTCATTACGTCTCTCAGCACTCTTCTGTGTGAGCAGAATACTGCAACAAAAGGTAGCTGCTCTCCTGGAGAGCGGCATATGGACGGGACAACTGAAACCTCGATGAGCAAGCCTGTATCGTAAGCATTGGCAGTGTAGTGACTAAATGGAGGTCTAACTGTGGGCTTTCCCTTTGGAAGGAAGATTCATTGACGCCCTCCAGGATGCATCACAGGATGATGCATTCTGGATATAATATTTTTTAGTTTAGGTGCACCAAACAGGTTCGGGTGTACATCCATGACGTTGTAAAAGATGTTTGTTTGCTTTTTTTCTTTTTCGTGTGACCTTTGCTTCACGCCAAACACTTCCATGGACGTGAAATTAGGGTTCACTTTATTTCACGCTAAATAACTGATTCTGACTGCCGGAAGGCCTCAAATTTGTCAAAGACCAAAGACATTGATCTCATTCTCAAATGTTTCGTTTTGAGGAAAATCCATAAGGCTGATGACCTATTAAGTATATGCATGGCACATGGGTACAATGCAAGAGAGGTCACAAAACAAGAAAATTACCTATTGGGTGTGGAATAAGGATGCACTTTATTCCATTCATTTTACTTTGTGACACTCGCTGCGCTCAAGACATTCGTGGAATAAAGTGCATCCTTATTCCATACCCAATAAATTGTTATCAGGGGAGACAATGAGAAAGTAAAAAAGATTTCGACCTGTAGAAGCATTGTGATGCTCTAGAGAAAAAGGCATCTAAACAAAGAGAAGGATGCCTCTCGTTCATTTTCTGTTGTCTGACCTAACTTAGCTTTGAAGTCTGTGCGCAGAACTTCGAAGTTTCGATACCTTCGCTGCGGCTGCTGCTGTACCTATGCCAATACAGTAGTCTCCGGTTACAGTCATCACGCTGCGATCCAAGGTTTTGATGCCTATAGCCAATGTAATCTTATAACTGCTACTAGTAGGAAACTTTTTCGTAAATGAAGCTTTGTAAGTTCATAACAATGAACAATTTTTATTCAGTGTGTCCTCCATGTTAATGAATAACAGCCTCTACACGGCGATGCACAGCAGCGCAGCTCTTGGCAGATATCTTGTCCTACTCGCCCATGATGGCAGTCTTCAGCGAGGCCACATTCATCTGATAGATCTTATTCGTTGCCCTCTCCAAGACACCCCGAAATCCAGCGGGTCAGGTCGGGGCTAGAACTCTGCCACATCTTGACATCCCAAAAGTCCGCAAAGTGCGCCTCGCAAAAGTCCTGCACCTAGTGTGACAGGGCACACCATCTTGCGTCCACACAGAGTTTTGCCCTAGGGACTCGGCCTTCAGCCACGGCAACACCTTGTACCACCTTATAGTGTGCCTCCCGTGTCGACCTTCTCGCCAGGCTTGAAAAAGATCTTTTCAGCTGAGTAAATCTTGACGGTCTTGCCATAAGACTTCAGGTAGCCTCGGACATTTTTTGCACCTTTCCAACATTTTGGCCCTTGCTCCATCCGTGAGGAGGTGCTTTGGAGTCTGGACGCACGACTTCAGGTGCAAATTGTTGTGGACAGCTGGCCTGATCACCTTGTGGTCCACGTTCAGTGCAGCCACGTGCTACACCATGGACATCATGGGATCCTGGTCAATCCTTGTTTTCAGGGAAGGAGTACGTACTACCGGTTGAAGTTGAGGCCTGAACCAGCAGGCAGAATCGAAACATTCCGCATCTGCATCTGCCTTGAGCAAAGCACCCGGAGGGCAGAGAGACCCAGAAGACATCGCCACCAGCATCCCATTTTGTCTCAGACATGAGCATCTGCACATCGGCTGTCACTTACTGGTGACTCCCTCACTGCTGAGCGTCATCGCAGCTCGCCATCTACCTGCACTTCATCAAGGGGGACTCCAACTGGGTAGAGGAAATCTGATCATTTGTAGACTAAAAACTATTCGAGATTAGAAAGCACCAGTGGATGATGACTCTTTACCTCAAGGGTTGAGGGCTCTTGGGGACTCGACTTTTGATTTGTCATTGATTGGTCACGTCATCGCAATTCAGTTCAATGCCTTTTGTTCAGTGACATCAGGGCATTGGTACCAGGAGCTCGAGACAAAGTCAAACGAAAATTCAAGCCCGAGTAATCACGAGTGATTAGGCAAACGTGGCGAAGAATGTTACATCAGTGCAAACAAAATCGTTGTCTCTTCGGCTTCAGGCATGCCAAGGAAGTGGGGAATCTCATTAACTCTTTAACTTTGTCTAATGATCAGGCCACTTTATTTGTGGTGGGCGCCACAAAAACCACACCTGAGCTACACTGCAGCACTCTGTGGATCTTCATTGTGGTTCACATGTGGTGCCCATGCAAACACCACATACCTGGAATGCTGGCGAGAATAACATATGTCATTATACTAGGTATTACATAAGCTACCTTGGGGTTCGTCAAATCTCTTCTCTAATGTCAGGATGCATGGCAAATGGCAGTTGCGAATCCGTGAATCGAGCACCCAAGTGTGCCAGATTTGATGCGGCCAAGTGGAAGGAGATGCACGGATAAGGAAGCGATTCTGTGAGCTTCTGAAGGCTGACGATGGCGCAGATGTACAATGACTTCTCCTTCAATGACCCTGCTCATGGATGCAATCTGATCAGGCAATTCGTCCCCTGCAGGCTTCTGAGTGCCATGCTCCAGTGCTCACGCAGTCAGTGTCTACCTAGAACTGTACAGGGCCCTGACGACGGTAGTTGTCGGTCTCCAAGTTCGAGTCGTCTCCCTCCATTCCTCACTGGCCGGTTGACGTCCTGAAGGGTTGCCAATGGTCGCGCCTTCGCGACTTCCTCAATGGAATCGTCGGGAAGAAATAGCATCTGGCCACTGCTGGTGTCAATGACGCATTTGTTCACCGGCCTTGGAAAGGCTACCCGGGCGCCTCCAACATAGGCATGATAGTGTGGTGTTGCTCTCTCGGACCTCGGTCACTGGCTTCCTCGGACAGCGCAGAATACTCAGCAGACCGGGTGGGGTGCTGCCCCTGCTTGTGCATGTGGTGCATATTGTATTGGAAGCTTTGCACTAGCCTGCTTTCACTGCACGTCCGAAGAAGTGCAGAGCCATTTAGCCCGCATAAATTTGAGGTCAAAATCGCCCAATTACTGCGAAAAGTTATTGGGTTCCCTGTGTCCTATTGCACGAGATCAGAAGTTGATTGCATATATCAAGAACGTTATAAGTGTATGTGCGGTATAAATTGCCTGTATAAAAAACCACTGTTCCTAGAATACTGGAAGTCACATTTAGTTTTACTCACTGACGTAAAGTAGCCACACCAGCTTAAGTTGTTTGTCTCTGTTTAGCCGGGGTCTCGGCCCCTCCAATATTGGAAAATGTTGCAGATTCGCTAGGAGCTGCGAAGTCCCCCTCTCCCCCCCCCCCATGAGCCACGGTCCGGGGGCTTGCCACAGCGGGGGCTTAGGGGGCGGGGGCCCCAGAAGGAGAGGGGGCCATTTCCCCCCCCTCCTACACACACGCACTATCAAAAAGTTTTTTTAATTTCCCAGCAAGGGCACCATTTTAAGAAGAACTGTGAATTCATCTTTGCAATGACTAACTTCTCACAGGATACCCATGCCACGCATTAAATTCTAGAGGAAATGAAATCTCCAACCCTCCTCTATCCACACAACTGACATACATGTTGCACTATATGTGCACGAAGCACTTGGACAGCGCAGAATGCTGAACTGCCACCTGGGGATATTTGGAGCGCAGGGTCCTCAGCTCACAGCATGGGGACTGCGGTGGTGCATGGACTCATATTTCATATTTTACTTTACCCACACCCTTTTTTTTAAAGTGTACTATACTTTTCTACGCGCAATACTTTTCTACTGTACAACCCTAGGGCAAAACAGAACAGAAGGAGGCGGAGCCTGACCGCCGGGGCTGCACTGACCTGGTGCAGCAGGGTAATAGACCCCCGTGCAGAACTGGGCTGTACTGACTAAGTGCCGTAATGGCCATACTTACAGTACCGACAGCTTCTTGGAAGTGATGTCAAACTAAAAATGTCCACTTGGAGAAGTCAAGGACCGATTCTTAGAATGCAAGAGAGTGGACAGCGGCTGCTTCCTTTAGATACCTGTGTATTTGAGTCGAGGATGGTATGAGATTCCTGAGTGGAAACCAAAGGGTTATGTCGGCTGCCACTGGCTGCTTGTGAAGAATTTCCTCCGCAGTGAAAGGGTTCATCATTCCGCCCGAGCCAGAAACGGAAGCACTGCGGCTAGATGAGAGAAAGGTATGAGTAATCGAGGCAACTGCTAGTAGACATCTAAGGCCCGTTGTGCAGGAGAGAAATTAGTACCTTTCAGAGAAGATGGTATCGATACAGGACCGAAAGTTACTGCTGCAATGCTTTTCAAAAAACTTTCGTGACTGCAGAGGATCCCTTACAATCCAACTCGAGTGCCAATTGTTGGGCTTCTTGGCATTATTTTTGCCAGCTCTGTTTTTTGCATGCCAGACAAACGTTCTCAGTAAACTACTGAAGCAGAAAACTTCTTTTCAAGGCGTCCCTGTCTACACTACAGTATGTCCAAAATGTCCAGTTACATAATTTAAAAGTTAATTTATGTTTAAATTTTGCGCTTAAAACTGTTGTTTTCAAAATACGAAATGAAGTCTGTTGTGTCAGCTGTCGTTTGCCGTATTTGGCGGCATATTGGTCCAAGTAGTTTTCGAGTTAAAGCGAAATGGAGGAACTACGGAAAAAAATCGCTGCGCGCCTCGAGGCTGGAGACCAGGTCAAGGAGATCGCCGAGAGGTTCCAGGTCACCAGGAAGATGATCCACAAGGTGAAAACCGTCTACATGGCCTCTGGTGATTTCTCCGATCGTA
>JAAUXU010131214.1_pt1 | contig 17418 bp, 9 predicted proteins | sample 7278151 | NCBI WGS metagenome assembly JAAUXU01 (sample SAMN14350113, study PRJNA611818) | marine sediment metagenome | isolation source: surface marine sediment (1.8m) | place: French Polynesia: Moorea | collected 2018-08 | reverse complement strand
TCTAGAGTGGACTCTGTTTGATGTTTGCTGATCACAGCTGCACCTCCTGTTGTCAGTGCTTTTTATCTTCTCCCCTAATGTCCATCCAAAAGATCTTGTGAATGCAGTCAACATTAAATTTTGTGAGGTCTTTTGTTTCTCACAATCATATTGATTTCAAAATTGAATCATGTCCTTGAACATTATGTTTACAGGATGAGCAAGGCCAAATGCAATTTTGCTTTGTCTACAACTGCCCTTCAGAGATGCACTTCGCCTTCTGCATCCTGGCGATTATCAGAAACAATCCGCGACAGAGATTAAACTAAGAAAGCAACATAAGGAGTCCATTGGGACACGTCTGTTGAGGACAATCTACGATCTTGGCTTCTTTTCCTGTCTGCTACTAAGCATTTCCCCTCAATTTGAAGCAAAGTAAAAGTGACTTTCAATGAAGAGCACGTCTAGAATGTGCATTGGCGTTTGAAAAATTTGACAAAATCGAATGTGCCTTCTTGGCAAAGTCTCCAGCATTGAATGATTTTACTCATTGTCTCAAAGTCGACTCTTGACGTCATGACGTATTCAAGATCAGAACAACAGTTTTGCTCCCATAGTATGTATCATCACGCACTGACGTACGCGTATTGAGACATTGATCTCTTGTGCTGATATTCTCAAGCAAGTGAAGCAAATATCTCACACTCCTCTTGCAAAATTCTACTCCAATGCAAGATTCTCACGATGAGCCTGGCATTGCAAAAAAAGTGCTCTCCTTTTATCGCAAAAAGCTATTTGCGCACGTGCGAGGATGTCCATGAACTAATAGCATTTTTATTTGCAAGTGAACACAATACGAGTTAGGAAAGCAAAAATGACTGATGCCCAGTTCGGCACCAACGAGGCTTCCACCGACACCCTGCTGCACTCCTTCTTTCTCTTGACCACCCTGCCTCTTGCGGACCTCCCCTTGACTGCGCCTTCATCAGACAACCACGCCTCCGCAGTCCATACAATCATACAACATCAGAAAAATTCTTACAAAAAGGGCAACCCTGACTGAAGAAAATGGTGCTGTATATTATTGTCAACATTTGTGATGCTATGCACACTCTTTCCTGTTCCAAACAATTTTAGGCAGTATCTATCATCCGGATATCATTTATCACAAGTGAGCTTTTTAGTGTTTGTGCCCACTCTGCATATACCATGTGTGCTTTTCAGTCCATTCCAAACTTGCCAGCCACTTCTCTTTCAGGCGGGCTGATTGAGTCAGCAGGCGAATAAAGTGCTTCGAAACACTTGATTTAATAAGAAACTTGTACTGAGTTATACACGGAGTCGCTCAGACATCACAAGAAAGGCTCTCATCATAGTGAAAACAGTTCAGTTTCTGCACTTGAAAGGTTATGTTCTCAATCTACGAAAGTTGTGCGTGAGCATCTTTGCCCAATCTAGTGAATGATTCGCGCATTTGTTTCTGAGCTCCATACATGAAAGACATGGAAAAGGCCACATCCTCTTGATGAAGGGGGAGGTTGATGGCTCAAACTTTTGAGTGTCAACATATATGTGTCTGTATACGTACAACAGTGCACATCCAATGAACATGGCACCGGGTGGCTTTGTGGCATCCCTCGGACAATTTTTCCCGTCTAACCATATAGCAAACAGTGTTCGTCTGGTCACAACTATGACTTTTTTATGCAAGTTCTACTGGGAGGACAATTGGCTTTGACTTTCGAGGCTTGCATTTTGAGGTGCTTTGGCTTCCTCCCCTCCACCTATTAACGTCCTTCAATACGGATCACTGGACCACACCCTTATCATAAGGATCACTTTAGAAACAACACTTATTAATTGCCCTTTAGCACCGACATAAGTGTAAAAGGATGCGATGCTTATAAGGATTAACTTCGGCTGTCCTCAAGTGATCCTTAGTTCCATAGTGTAGATGTAGAGTTTTCGAATAATCTTGAGTATTTTTGTCGGGTAGGCAGTTGGGTCGGGTGCTGGTTGGGAAGTTCGGATAGTCTGATCATCAGAAAAAGACTCGAGTCCTCGTTGGTGAAGTGATAGCAACTGATGTGGAAGATGCCACATCAGCCTATGAGCAGCGATGCGCAGATGTCAGGGACCAAGCAAGATGCCAGTGACAGTGTCGTCCGGGCCCCGGAGCGGGGCTTCCGGGGCGATTGAAAAAGAAGGGATAAAAATGTAGCATTTCTGTTCTCAAGCCTTGCCTTGCATAGTTTTTCCTTGCTGGCATCCCGTTCCGATGTCAACTTCAAAACGGGTACGTAGGTTCTTGACGACGACTCGACATTTGAGCTCCGAGTGTCGAATTCAAAAATACTCGAGTACTGTTGGGTACCGAGTCCGGGTTGTACTAGACCCGAAGAACTAGTTAGAGGTACTAGCTAGCTCTGTGCCTACTGCTAAAAACTGACGTGTAACAGGGTGATTGAGACAAATCCTGACTGCTTTTTGCATTACTGAACTTGGACAGATGTTGCAGACGTTGCAGAAAAGCGTTCGTCTTAGATCTAATTGTGACCCGTCCAAGACAGTGGAGCACAAAGTCACGCTGTTATCGAGTAGCGCTCAAGCTGCTAGCGATGCTAGCAAGTCGTTGTCACCTCCTCCATTCACTTACAAATAATGTCACTCTGTAACTTAACCTAATTTGTTAGCTAACCCAGAAATGTTTACTTAGTGAGCTGTCTTGCAGCAATGATAGACAATTTTATCAGAAACTAAATGCGAGTGTTTTAACTTTTCGTTCGTCACTCCGTCAACCGTACGAATATTTTCGACTTCCGTCTGTAATCGAAGTGGCCTATTTACCAAGTCAACCCGTGCTTAAAAGAGAGTTTCTGACAAAAATGTGAGCGAATTTAAGCAAAAGGCAGCAACACTCAGCAATCATATTTTGAAGTCAAACCGAATTTACCTTGATATCAGTGTACGTGCAAGACTGGTAAAAAAATCATGATTGGATACATACGTAGATGGAACACTACACAATTCGTTTTTTCCATTATAGGCTACATAACTTCACTGATCAATGTCATCTCGCTTGCCAAGGACCTCCCTATGGAAGAATTCATTGGTGCAACAATGATTTTTAGGCTTTGATCAATTTGACAAGAAGTTCAATAAAGAACAGTTTCCAAAATGACGGGTATCAGTTTGTGGTCAGTGTCTGAGGGATCCAAAGTCATCCGTTCAATGCCAATACTCACTTGTACCACGGGTCTCCGTGAATCATCTTGGATGAGGGGAAATGTGAATGATGTTGAGGGAATTAGAGTGTTAAGGACCTCTCGTGTAAGCTCTCTTTTTCCCTATCCGTATCCTCCTCGTTGAAAGCAGAGTCATTGAGTACGACAGTGGAATCCCGAAATGGCAAGTTTTGTCGGAGTGGAGTAAAAGTGTGTTTTAGGTATATACGTATTTTATATTAGGCTATGTCGGAAAGAGGCCAATTCTGGAACTTGAATGAATGCAATTGGTGGTTTTTCTTTTACGTGATGTCGTATAATAAAGACGAAGTCGAATATGCTTCTGTTAGAAACTGTCACTTTACGATCCCCAACAAGTGTTTAAGTTTTACCTTCTAAAGTTCACTGCAACAGCACCAGTGGACATACAGTTACGAAGGCAAAATGTATTTTCTTCAAGGAAGCTCCTGCAACTTAAATCATCATCTGTGGCACAAAGTTGCCATCGTGCAGCCACCTCAGAATGTTTAAACTGACATGAATATTTACGAGACTTTAAGAGCTGTTAGGCGGGGACTAAGACACTTGTTTTCATTTTCTTTAATCGACGACGTCTTCATTTGACACCTGATGACAAAGTTCTGATGTCGGCAGGTAATCAATTTCTTCGACCTATCCTTAAAAAATATATTTTCTCCTGACCGACGCCTTTACTAAATTAAGGAGGGTGTTGAAGTACTTGTGACATTTTTTTTGGGGGGGGGGGGGGTTGGGATAGTAAAGAACTCACTTCCAGACATCATGGCGAAGTCGCTAAAATACAGTCTTATGAATGAAGTTGTCCGAAAGTCAAGTAAACTTAAATATGTTCAGATTTCTGTGCCTTTCTTTCAGTGACTTTCTGAATGTAGCTTTCACGGAGCCCCACTCAAAAAGGTGACTTGGCTGCTGGCCCCCCAACCATATCGTGATTCCACTGTACTTGATTCGAGCGTCGAATGTTTTCTCCAGCTTCATGGAAAACAGTTTCTGACGAATTCCTCTACTCCATTCGCCATTGCTTCTTAGAGGGATTCTCAGAGGGAGAGGATAGAAAACAGATTTATGATCCAAATTGGCCTGCTTCAGCTCCTGGAGCAGTAGCAACAGCAGCAATGTCAACACAACTCCTTTTCAGAAGATTGTGCAGTGGAAATTCTAGCTGCCTTCTCATCATCTCCACATATGTGCATGCCAACCACCAGGTACAGTTCACATTTGATTGGTGGATCTTTATCTTTTCCTGCCATTCCTCACTGACCTGTGAGAGTCCCTGCTTTCGACTTCTCGTGGTGTTTTTTCTGCCAAGTTCCAGCCCAGTGGAACGTACAGGGTGTGTCGGAAGTCACTGTATCGAAAGTTGTCCCTTGGGAGCAACATTGTTGCTGAACACTTAGCAGGCAAGGTTGTGTTGGCAGCACATCAATGAATTTTGACACATTGAGTAAGTGTTCCGCAATAAAAGTGTTCAACTACGTCAGCTCATTGCTAAAGTCTCAGCTCCTTGAACTGGTGGCTTTAAGATAAAACTTTCCAAAAGCGGCCCTGTTCTTGCGAACTCCACCAAGTGACGCCGAAGATATAGTCAGATTACTTTCCTCTTGAGAAACTTTCCACCCACCCTGTAGCCGGTATGCGGGGTAGGGCTCTCCTTGTCAGGATAGATAAGGCCAATCCCAGACACGTGCGTCCCTCCAGAGAGATGATTTACTGTATGCGCAGTATGAATACCAGACACAATCTAAGAAAAGTTGTTGCACGTCTTAACCTTGAGGCAGTAAATAACGGGACACCGAAAATACCTGTGTGGACTGTGCAGTGGTGGGTTAAGATAGAGTTGTTGTTGTTGTTGCGTGTGTGTGCGTGTGTGTGTGTGTCTTATTCAGTGCTTTCTCGTCCTCTTTCTCACGCGTATGATTTGCTCTTGCCTGTTTGTTAAGATCCCTAACAACAACAACAACAACAACAACAACGAGATTCGGTATCGACAAAGGGAATAAAAAGGCCTACAAAGGACTCCGTCCATGCCGGCATTTCCGTAGACTCATTTTTAAAAATATATGAAGTTAGGAGGAATTCCTTCTTATTCTGTCCAATGTGTGATGCAAAAACTTCTTCAAGACAGAGTACACGTGGATGTGTTTGCGTGTTAAGCATGTATACTTACTTAACTGTGCACTCCGCGCGTGACAAAAAAACACTTCATGCAAAGTGTTTAGAGGCAAACTTCACCTAACTCTTGACAGTCACCAAGAAGGGATTGTTAGACACGTTAAATGTGTCACTGTAAAGTGCATAAATAGATTCTCTATTCTTTTTTTCAAGGGCCTTTTGTTTTGTGACTCATGCTGCACAAAAGTGCGCCCTATGACACTGTTCTAATTCTTTACGAAGCAGAAAAGAGAATATTGAATCTAGGAAAAAATGGAGTCAAAAATGTGCCTTCTTTCTTATCAGGTACTCCTGCGCGTATGCATATCGAAGTAGAAGGATTCCAAGTACTGCAATCGTTAAGCGTAGAAATTTCTTACCCCTTGTCTAAAACGAATGTGTAATATTTGCTCCCAATACAGTCATTGGCAAAGGAAAGACAGGTTGCTTCTATCATGAACACGTAAGTACGGTTTTTGAATAAGGTAACAAGGTACAATTGAAATCTGCACATGTCCGGAAAGAGCATCAATTGCTACCGAACCATACTGGTATTCTGATTATACTAATAATTCATTGTTTTGCATTACAGTTTGGAGATCAAGTGCTTGTTTAAAAGTGTATTTCGAACAATTCTGATCGAACATTTTCGACTTTTGTCTTCTTTGTGGCAACCCTAACTTTTGTCAAATTTCATTTGTTGGTGTCCTCATCATTTTTCGAAATGGAGCTAATCTAATGGCTGCTCCTCTGGACGCTGAATTGAACCAAGGACAGAGTGAATTGCTGTATGACCCTAATGTGCCCACCGAACCAGTCTCGGAGAGGTCAAGCGCAACCCCAGCGTCAGGCCAAGTTAGCCGCCAATGGTGACCACTTTGGGAGGGAGTGGGGGTGTTTACATGGACAGGAGGTCACGCATAGCCCTAATGTCCGTTCCCTCCAGGCCACGTTGGCTGCCAAACGCTTGAGGCTTGACAAATGGTGCTTATAAATGGTACACAGCTCTCTAGTTTGTCCACACGGTATTCTACTGGTCCACCTTGATAAAAGTTAAGAAAATGCAACCACTTTGGTTCCCCAAACTGTTTTAAGCAACGTTAGATACTGCTTGAGGGAGAACCCAGCGTATGGATGAGTGACAGGTTTGTGAGAAGTAAATGCGTCAAATGAAATGCAGTTTACAACTTCAGGAGAGAAAAAAATCGCTGGAGCTTGTCAGAAAAAAACCCACAATGAGTAGAAACCCTCTTCGTGCCATTTTCCCCTTCCCCTTTCTCCTCCGGTGAGTATAAGTCCGCCGAAGATTACTCGAGGGGTAGAACGTACTTGTAGCAGTACACAATATAACAGGCTACACCCAAGGTAGGCCCAGGGGGCCTACAAGTGACGAAAGACTGTTTGGACATTGGTTGGACAAATACTCCAGGTTGTTATCCTTGACGAAAGGGGGGGGCGAGTTGGAATATTCCGGCTACTAATACGATATAAAGGAGCTTTAGTTACTAAGTTACTAAGACGCCAGTGGCGTCATTGCTGAAGCTCCGATAGCGCCGATTAATTAAGACCAGGGATTTTTGCTGGCAATGGCCACTTGTGGCTAGTGAAGCCCAATATCATTCACTTGGCGACGAAGGGCTTCTCTTTCTTCTCCACTTCGTCATTCTGGGAAATCCTGTGGAAGTCGTGTTACTGAGGCAACTTCTGACGTCCAATATTGCGTGGGTGGTGGGCGCGCTCAATCGCGTACAATGTGAACCAATAAAAGGCATTGCTTATTGCTCGTTCCTTCAGAACCTTGACGTAGGCAAGATCATGTAAGTCAAAGAAGCAGTAGCACAATCGATACGCTGACCTTCCCTTCTCTGGGGTGGGGGTGAAGCCAAACCCAAAGAGCCTGTTTGAGTTTGCCCCCAATCAAATTCAGGCTCCCGCGGGAGTTGGGCAGCGTCAGCACGCCACTCCCTCTGCCGTAATAAGATAAGACACGACTCACATGCAGTAGGTAGGTAATGTAACAAGAGTTAAGGGCAGCTTGACAAAGGTAGGCCCAGTTACATTGGTTGCACTGGGCCTATCGCGCTCTGCTTTGCTCTCAGGTGAAGGGGGATATTTTTAAAACTGTTGACCGGCAGCATCCCTGAATGGACTGAACCCCCCGAGACTGGAGCAGTTGAAGCAACAAACACGGACCCACCGGATTCCTTGCCTGTAGTGAAGCCCAACTAGAGTAGCTTTAGCCTCTCACTGCATGCGTATCATTCTCTTTCTGGGTGCGTGCGTTTGCGTTTGTGTGACAAACATGACTTGCAACACAAGGCTCATATTTCGCAAAAACTCAACAGGCAAAAAATGCAGTTAGGAGGAGTGCAACAATGGGACATTTTTCAAGTGAGCTTTTGAAAAAGACGAAGCATCTAAGCTTCTCCCAATCGATGACACGATCTATACAGGATTTATCATTGAATTCATATAATCCTGCACCCAGTTCGTCAACAGGCGTGCGTGTTTGAAGCTTGTCTTAAGCAGGGACTCTTTTTTTTCTTTCCTCTCTCTCGTCTTCCTCCGCATAACTAGTGAAGCCATATCTGTAGTTGGAGTATTAAGCAGAAAACAACTCCAACAAACGTTGTACACAATACTTGAAAAATTCGTTGTTTGTTGCTGCACTCACACCAGAGGTCATTTTTTTCTTTCTTTTCACACACACCAATGATGCACTCGTTCTTCTCGTTCTTGTTCTTGCTCTTCTCCCACTCGATAGGTCAGGGCCTATAACGCACAAGTAAGTAAGTACGAGAAGGAGGCAGCTGATGACACGCGAGCTCATGCAGAAAAACTTCTTCCTTTCCACCAGCAAAAGCGCGTACGTACAATTAATCGATGAAAACAGAACGGACGCGTGCGTGCGCGCGCCCGCGCGCGCGTGTGTGTCCCGCTCTCCTCGAAAATTATGATACTTTAGCTCTTGCGTGTCCAATATGACGTTCCAGTACGTAAGAGACTGACAGACAGGGAGAAAGAAAACTAATAGCTGAGCCAACAGTTGGTTCTTTTTGGGGGGGTTGGGGGTTGGGATGGGATTTCTCCCGTTCATTCGACAATGCAACACTTTTCTTTGAGTGTATCAGAATCACCCATCGTGAATTGTCGGTCAAGCCTTAAAAACGAAGCTTTTCTCTGTGTAGCCAAATGATGTTTTCTTTTTCGTCCAAAAGGGGGGGGGAGGAGGGTTTTTTGTCCTTTTGTTTGTTTCTCCAACTGTTCAATGTCCTTTTCTCCCCATTACTACACTTAAAATGCAAAGGGGGAAGTAGGAGAAGGTGGAGGCCGAAAAGAACAGCAGCAACAGGGCCTGGAGAGAGAGCGCGCGCGCCTTCTCCCCCTGGTCCGAGCGCGTGAGCTCCTTCCCAGCCCGCACACCCGTGAGTGACGAGTGTGTGGGCATAATAGTCTGCGCGTAGAAGATGAAGCCGGAGGAGAAGGTCTTGGTGAAGACCCTTGATCCATGACAGTGGAAGAGGAGAAAGAAAACATACGAGGGAACAATGATTGAGAGAGGGGAAGGGGGAAAAAGTCACTGATTCCGTTTCCTCCATGATGAACCCGCTTTCCCCCTCCTCCTCTGGCTTTCTTTACCTGACCAAGATCTGGAGTCCTAGATGCTCCTTGTGAGAAATTTCGGTCATACGTGAAGGCAGGGGGTGGCTAAGCGAAATCACCCATGAGAAAGGACCTGGGGAGTGACCCAGTCTGGAGGATATTCTCCAGACTCGCACCATAACAGCTACACCGTGTGGAGCGCAGAAGAAAGCTGACTTTTGGCCACGGTTAAATGTTCAAAGGCAAATGCTGCAGATCTCTATTGCCACAATGAAACAGTTGCATGACCGCAAAAATGCCTGCGGTCGTTGTCCAGCAACAGTTGTAAATCTGGCATTTTCCCTCGCAATGCGAGTGCTGAAGCTCATTTCCTCTTCATTGCACAGGTGCGCCAGAATTAGTGTCAGTCATGTGTCAAATGAGTAGCATGTGGAGGACTTCGACATGGTCGATAAACATGCGTTCTGATTGACGAGCGTGCAGCCGCAGCGGCTGGAACTAAGAGAGGTGACATTGACTCTGACGCACCCGGTAGACGTAAATAAGAAGAAAAGGCTCACAAATATGCAAGCTCCTGCGTGCCAAGGGCTGATAGGTAGATAGGTTCCCCCCCTCTCCACCTTCAGTGTATGTCCTCAGTACAAACGTAAGAAGGAAGGGCCGTATGAGTTAAAAAGAAGTGCAACAATGTGTCCAAGACAATCGCGAGTGTCAACATCGTCATACTCGATGACATTTCAAGGCATTTCAACATGCGTTTGCACTCAGAGGGGAGAAAAAAAGTTACTCTAGAACGTTTCCCATGTCGTTGTTTTTTACTCCCACAGTACGTACATGAGGCCAATGAAAGTATCATAATAAGTACACCTGGAATCCAGTTGTTGGTTTTCTCTTTTCATATCAATAGAGCTGGTGAATTCGAAAGTATCATGACAATGTAACCACCACTAGAACATATTCCTCATTTCTCCACCAGGAAAAAGTCATCTGTGGGAGAGAAAGCAGCTAGAAATAATTAAAGCCACCGACGAACCGACGTCGTTACATACATGCATGCATACATAGAGTCAGACAGACAGACAGACAGGCAAACAGACATACATAACTTCTGTACCAGTTCCCACCTCACCAGTTTCACCTATCTCATCAACCGTACCGGCCAAATTACCTAACCTAAACTACGTACCTGTGTACCTTCTTACCTTACCTGCCTACTCGAATCTTGTGCATACCAGCATAATCCAATAGTCCTGCACGTTTTTACCTATAGTGCTGCAGAACTACGACGACTGCTACGTCTCGGCTGTGCATATTATTGATGGAACCGCCTGAACAGAGAAAACTTTCTGCCAGGTTCCAATGTAATATTCAGAGAAAGAGCTCTCCGGCTGGATGTACCTTGAAGGTTACGTATGACAGCCAGAACAACATTTGTAGAGAAAAGATTCTTTGTCCTACAGGGAGGCCTGACAGAGGTGAAGGAGACGTTACTCAGGTACGTATCGTCGAGAGCTTTTCAAAGTTCGACTTGTGCAGCGGGATATCGGTAGGGTATGACTCTCCCCTCTCCTCGCGCCCCCGACAGTGGTACAGTGTGTCAGGTTACTTTTTGACGCACCCTGTACTGCGCTCGTCGGAAATTCGATCCGTCGCTTGCCCAGAAATATGCATTGTTTCCTTCATTCCCGAGATGCCCATGATTTCATAAGGTTACCACTGCTCCACACTCGGCAGCTGTTGTTATTTTGCAACATCACTGCCTTGATGGGGAATTTCCTAGGCGGAAGAGGGAAGAAAATTATAGCTGCAGTAAATTTACCTCACTTCCGCAAACACATCAGCCCTGTGTAGGCGGCTGCTGCAGGTAGGTGAAGCCTTTCTTCGTATGAAATATGGCCTTTGTGGAGACAAGAAGCAGAGACAGGTTTTAATTTGCATTAATAATAAGCACACAGGTATGACTGGTCTGAGGCAGGAAGCAAGCAGGGGTAGATGGGAGAAGTGCAAACCTCTGCTGTCGAATTGCTCCCAGTACGAAGGGTGACAGTGACGATAACTGTGGATCGGAGCCAATGCATGCAGGCTGTCCAGCTTCGACGATTCCACTTGCGGGAACACAGCATCCATGTACCCGTGAGGACGAACCCGGTGCTCTTGGAGACTCGGGGTCTCTTCAGCCGGACCAAGCCTGAGCCCCGGGTGCAACTTATGTTTTCGAAGTTCCGGAGACAGAGAGCAAACAGCACATTCCGTCTTTAGCAGTGACGAGTGATGGCAATGATTAAGTTCCTTAGACTATTACCCAGTGGATGAAGCCTGTTATCGTATGCAAACTACTCCATAAAGTATAAGCCTAGTCTTAAATGACGACGAGTAGGAGTAGTGCTGAAGAGGCCCTCCATTTGGCTCAAGCAGACGTCTGGCCTGGAGCCTTGGGCTAAACACCTTGGGTCTTACGGGACTACTTTGAAAAGTGTCATTTCACACGCAGCTGGCATCCATGACAGTAACTTCAACCTAATGGCAACTCTTGTCATTGTCCTGGAGGAAGAGGAGGACTATTTATAATTGTTAGATGTACTTCAGTGTCATGATCGCAGCCTGAACTCAGTGGAGTTCACTGAAAAATGTTCTTATTTTAATTTTTAAACATACATTCCTACCAGACGAACAACGACTGCTGTTTAATCGAAACTCCAACTTGACTGATGTGGCATCGTTAACAACATTTGCAACCTGAGTCAGCTAAAGCTAAAGTATCTTTACCTGGATTTCAGTACAGAGGATTCCGATTACAGTGACAGGATTTTTTTTGCTAGGACATGGTCACTGCAGCAGGACTCTGCATAAAGTGATCGTTCCGGCCTAATAGCATCTGCTGCAGTTCATGGGAAAGCGGTAACAGCCGCACAAATGCTCAAAGAGACGTTTCAGATCCTTCACGAAGAATTGGAACGCGACGGCGAAGCAAAACCAACCGCCTTAGTTATCCTTCCTCACGCACAAAGCCGATGAAAAGACTTTCTCTCAGAAGGTTTCCTCTGATCGGCGTTTCGCACAGCGAAGCGCCGTTGGACGGCCAAAGCATCTCGAGAAAACAAAAGGCTCGAGAGACGCTCCAAGTGAAAAATGGGGCCAATTTCCGGGGTTGGGGGGGATGGGAAGGGGAGGAAGCGACTTCGCTGCCCTTCTCCAACCTTTTTTGGTTGACGCTCTCTCATTCTTTCACTCTTTGAAATATATATATATATATATATATATATTGACGCCAGATTTTTTTTACGGTTGAGTCTTTCTTACTGTGAAGGTTAAAAATGCGAAACCATACGAAACCATCATCTTCTCCCACACCGAGAAATACCCTTTTTTCGCCCAAATTAGGATATATGCTATATTTCTTGACTTTGTGGCAAAAATATATCATATTTGCCAGTTTTGTCCACTGCTCTGCACAGACCTATGCTGCGCTGCTGCCTCCGACTGCAACTGACTGGCTGTTGGAAGAAAAACTATGGCATCACATTACAAACTGCATAGCCGCACATTGGCAAAATCTTTTTCGTGTTGATCATTTGACGTGTCCGTGGTCTTATAGTGTCCTCGGGCACCCATCCTCCCACCGCAACCACAACCACAATCACCCACTTCTGCCCTCAGACGATATGAGGACTTAGGCACGTCAAACTGACTCAGATCAAACCCTGAAAGTACAACCCTTTTTTGCAGCGACGCAATAAATAGTTAATACTAGCGCTTAAGCGCTACCAACTTCACTGAGTAGGGGGAATAGCCAAAAAATAAAGCGCTCACCACCCGTTTTGCGCTCAACACGCGCCCCAAAAGCTTCCTTGCCACAAAAAGGGCTGTGTAATCAGTCCTGACAAGTTGTGTCTTCTGTCTCAACCTCGCTTCATGAACAAAGACACGCTGAACAAGGAGGGCAGCTACAACGGTACTTCTTCGCACCCGTTGTAGAGGCACCGCCGGGTCTCGTCCATGAACACAGTAGTGAATCGTGTCCTTTGAGAGTGGGTGGATGGTTTCTTCTTCTTCTGTCAAACCGACTCTCATTTCTGCGCGAATGAAATGAAGACACTACACTTTGGCCGGTCTCCGCAGAGAGACAGATACCGTAGGGATCGGTGACGCCCCATGAATAAAACAGTCAACCCTCGTGGACGCCATATACAGATGCAGCACTGTGATGCATGACGCTCAGTGACTGTATTTTGTGTACAGTGTTCACTGCTAAGTCGTGTACCTTTGATGCTTTTTTGCCACTTGTGTGCACATTTTTATACACATCTCCGCCAGACAGAGGTTGGCCGTGCGTATTTACCCCTGGCTCGTCCTGCGATTTGTTTGAGCTTAAATTAGAGTTATGGGGGAGTATACTTAATTTGATCAATCAGGCCTCAAATTCCTACTGAAAGATGGCTGGAATTGTACTGTATGTTCAGCAGTAAAACGAAAAAAGTTCAACTTTTATAGTCAAGCCCATGTTTATCATCACTCAGACTCCCCAGGTGTGCCTGTTTTGACCCTGTCCGTATGCGAGAAGGGTTTGATAGAGGTGCGCCTAACACGTCCAACTGCTGCAGGTCCTCTCATGGGCACGTTCTACGACACCTACGATGGTCGATTCACGACTCTCTCGCAGTGGCTTGTACGTAGCTCGACGATGGCGCCAAATAAGTCGCTCCTAGTACACAAAAACACTGACACATCTTTGAGCCCTTCTACGAAAGACTTCAACGTGCCCATCGGACCCATGATGACGAACGCGATCCAGCTGGCGACGACGAAAACGACAGCAGCGGCAAGAACTGCAAAATTGTGACGCTGTGTTGTCTGATGGAGAGACCGTGGCGTCCTAGGTGAGTGCTGCTCCGGCATCCTTCACTTTACTGTTTACAATGGCTTTTTTGCATGCTCATGTTTGAGACTTGGCGAAGGCTCTCGTTCTCTCCAGCTGTCGGTGAACGCTTTTGTCTCATATTTTTGAAAGCTGAGACGACAGAAGGATCAGAAGAAGAAAAAATTCAGCAAACTGAAGCACGGACAAATTTAACCGCCCCCTCTAGAGTTGGGGAGGGGGGAGGATGTTATAGATGATTTCAGGAACATTTTCTGGCGGACTTGGTCAAACACATGGAAAATGAGCAGAACTCCTCTTGTAAACATTGTGACAAGCAAAAAATAAATTTTCCAATGATACTGTGGATTTTTAGGTGTTTTTTCACTTACCTTTAATGACCTACTCAATGCCTTGAAGTGAAAAACTACGTGAGAAAGAGTGAGTCTGATGTGAAACCGATTAAGACAACGATTGGTCCATTCTGAAAGACTCGCCAGATGGCGCTTTAGTATCATCCCTCGCCCCTCTCATTTGTCGATCACTTAGTGAAAGGCTTCTTGTCTCTCCCGGTCGTGCCCTTCTCCTAAGAAGTCATCACTGCCCTACTACGTACGTACAGGGTGTTCGAAAATATGTACACAGCCTTTTGCTCTGTGTGTGCCTGTACTTCGGCCGACTTGGCCCTCCAATAGTCTCGTTTGAACGCAATGACTATGGCATTTGGTCATGCCGTAAATGCTGTTTTATGAAAGAAGAAGAGGTCACCTTTCCCGAGGCCAGAAACCAAGGGGCGGGATCTCTCGAGGTCGCCAACACGTACGACTGAGCCCCCTTCTCCCCCTCCCCTCTTGAAGGATCAATGGACCTCTAAATTCATTTCCCTTGGACACTTTTTATCAAACACCCTGTACCTTGGAGGGGAAAAATTAGAAGGACTTCATGCTCCTGATCCAACATTCTGCTCTTGCGTGCACAGCTCCCGTCAACGTGTGCGTGCGTGCCTGAGTGCGTGCCAAGAAAAGGGAGAGAGGCAATACGTAAAAGTGGTCCAAGTCCTGACTTCGCCTGCCACGTGCGTATGTGCAGACGCAGCTAACAAATGCCTGAGTGAGTAAATGCATCCTCGATTAGGCTCTCAGGGGGAAGGGGGTTCGTCCCCTGGTCCCTCTCATGCACGTATGTGACTGACGCAACAACAAAGCTCACTTCGTGCAGATTACCGCATAATCGATAGACGGTGATAGATGTACGTGTACGTCCTCAACTGCGCTCTTTACATCTATTCACTTCCAGCATGACGTCAGTGGCACTTTCAACGTCCGTGAATACGCTCGTCTTCACGACGAGTTGAAGTGGTCCTCGCTAAATCGCGCAGCCTCGGAACCAAAGGAAGTTGCTCGATTCAGCGTGGAGGCAAAAATGAACTTTTAAATGGCTGCTGGAGAGGTTTTTATGGCAATAACGGTGCAATATTTGAGATCTCGCACCCTTTTTATTGCCTTTCCCGAACAAAAAGCTCATCCGCAGTGGTCGCTTTCCTCACAGACGCTGAAAATTGTGCAGTGCAACAGGTTCTTTAAACGCATTTAACTGTTGTCAAGTATTTCACTGTCTGAATTAGTGGCATCTTCGTTGGGTCACTGCACTTGCTCGGGTCAAAAATGCAGACCGAGTCATCGATAGATCAGCGCACTAAGTTTTGTTTGTTTTGAGCTCAATTTAATGTTTTCCAAAAGCACACTTAAGGTTGCACGAATAAGTGTGGACCAGTGTATTAGCTAAATGTCTTTCTTTTTTTTAGTTATATCAATTCGCAATCCAACACTCGTATGAGCCTACATTTGCCGTACCACACTGTCGCTCCAGCAAGCAGCTCTCAAGATTCCAGCTACTTACCAAACATGACTCGGTCCATTGACAATGGCAAGTAGAGGGTTTGTTTGGAAATTTTTGCAAATTTGCGAGGAAAAAACCAGCAAAAAGTTTGCCTTTAAGTTTGCTTTTGCCTCAAGCCGAACGAAAACATCTGACGGCAACTGTACGTATACATTGCGTTGTGCAACGTCTTCAACTAATGTCTCGACTACGGACTCCTCAAAAACATTTCAGAAAGTGTTGAGATGTTTGAAAGTTCTACTTGATGCCAAATAAGCAAAAACTCGCTTCAACAAATCTGTGCTCAAGGATGAAAATGCAAAAAGTTGCTACACAACTGAGACGACCTGTACTTCGCTGCGCTGCACGTTATACCTGGTGCAGAGCACTTTGGATAGGCACTTTTGCTTGGGCCACAGAGGAAATTGTGATTATCCCAAGAGAATGTAACATTTCTACACAATATTTTGCAGAACCCTTCCCGCTCCCCTCCGCAATTAGACTAAAATTGCGTTTATCCTAAGTACACTAAGTCATTAGGCTAGGTTGAAAATTTGTTTCTGACGTTGAACATGCTTAATTCATTAGAACATACGCAATTATGCATACAGTGAAAGTCGTATTTAGTAAAGTTGCCTCCAAGGAACAAAAATGTCGGGAAGCTTTACTAAACTGAGGGTTGAGCTTGTATAATCACTACTAGCACACATAACCAACTCAACGCAGAGGAAGAATTTGTGAAATATTTAGATCTCTCCACCCTGTTATTTTGCGTCCGCTGCTGCTCCTTGTTCCCAATGATGACGACGGGAAAGTCAAGGAAAAACGGTGGTGATGACTTTAACAACTCCAGCGTGATTGTGATTTTATTTCACAACTCTTCTGGACGGGTTTTTGACAGTCGACTTCGCTGTAGTTGGGCCAGAAAATTTAATTTCAAAGGAGAGAAAAAAATCAATTTCTGAAAGTTTTTCTCTACAAAATCGAGGTTGACTTATTGACCAACTTTACTTTAGTAAACACGACTCGACCCAAGCTCGCCGAAAAGCAGTCGGCCCGATGCATCCCTGCTGCTTTGGGAAATTTGCAAAATGAATGCGTCTGTCAGGTGAGCCCATGAACATTCAGAAGACGTCTGTGACTTTGGGGCTGCATCGGCCGGGACCAAGGGAGCACGCAGAAAGACAGACGAATCTATTATATAAAGCGAGAGGGGCGTGTGTCCGTCTGTCTGTGTGTGTCCGTCTATCCAGCTTTTGCGCGGGGACCGCATGTTGAGGGCTTTATATTTTTGCCAGTCTTCCTACCCGGCGAAGTGCGTAGCGCGTAAGCACAAGTAGTATAGTACAGTCAACCTTCGACGTAGTGAAGTTAGACATGACTTTACTATACCGGTGGTTCCGATGTATAGTCCTTGCCGTAAGTAATAGGCGTAAGCATAAGGTGCCGTCGGGCATGACGGCACCTGCTATGCTGTACTGAAACGTGTTCAGGTGGCATTTTGATGTGGAACATGTAGGTGTGATACTGGGACACAATGTTGAGTACACAGGTCAGTGTTGAGGCTGCCCATTTTGGTGCTAGAGTGCTCAAAAGGAAGCCATTTGGAGAGGGGGGGGGCATGCCAAACAAATTTGGTGTGGCCGTAATTTACATTTTTGATTGGAATTTTGGCATGGAATGAGTTCT
>JAAUXU010091607.1_pt1 | contig 17418 bp, 14 predicted proteins | sample 7278151 | NCBI WGS metagenome assembly JAAUXU01 (sample SAMN14350113, study PRJNA611818) | marine sediment metagenome | isolation source: surface marine sediment (1.8m) | place: French Polynesia: Moorea | collected 2018-08 | reverse complement strand
GTAGTAGGTAATTTGCAAATACAGTTCGAACATAAAAAGATTGCAGTAGTAATTCTGCTGATTACATTGAACGTCCTGCTGCTGCATGCCACAGATGTAAAAGTCGCATTTTACCGATCATAAGTGTAGCACATTGTGAATTGAGTTCATATACAGTTGTTTACGACAAAACATTGGCATATTTGGACATGAAGACATGTTGTTAGCGTGAAAAGGCCACGAAAGAAAAAAAACATAACAAAACTTTCATCACGAAAACACACTTTAAAATTGGCGGCCTTTGGACATGCATAGCCCATGATTTGGGGCGACTCAGAAGCTTTCAGTTGCTCTTTCATCGAGACCTTTAATGAAGACCGAACTTTGGGCATTTTTCATTGAAGAAAAACTCCAGCGAGGGGTGAACAGGGCTCACAGGGACCGGAGGAATCTGAAAGAGACCGGACACAGGGTGATTCGCAAAACTTGTCCTCGCCCTCAGGAGGCCGCCTATTGCATGCTTTAAGGGGCCTGGCCAGGAGACTTTGTCACGTCACGTGGCGTTTTACGATGGTGTTACCCAGCTCAAACTCACCCATGATGACGTTCATGACTTCCAACGTTTCCTTGATATCCTCAGAGGCCTCTCCACCGTCTTGAATAGTTGGAGGAGGGGGGGGGGATCTTGGGACCCCTCAGAAACCTCCCCCCCCCTCGGTCTTGAAGAATTAGAGGAGGGGGGGATCCCTGGATCCTCGAAGGAACCTCCCCCCCTCTTCTTGATTAGTCAGGGTAGGGGGGAGGGGGATCCCTGGACCCCTCGAAGTCGCTTGAAAACATGCAGGATGTGTCATGCTTCCACACGTGGGAGGGACAATCCCTCAGACGAAAAACGTTTTTTTTCTTTTCTCTTCACCAGTTCCGCTTACAAGTAGCCCCCTTCTCGTGTACGTACGTGCTCATACTTCTACACACGAGGGGCCCCTCTTGAGGTAGGTGTGCCCTTCTTCTAGAAAAAAGTCTGTACAACACATGCATACTCGTATGGAACAGAAACATTCGCAAAAAGACACCTTCAAAAGTCTTTTTAAGGAGCGTTTACACCAGGATATTTTTCGGCTCAAACTTCTTTCTCCTTCCTCTCCCCTGGTCATTTAATTCGGGCGTTCTGTTGCCCTCATTGTAGTAGTATTCGTACGCACGTGGTAGCATCATGTGGGTCACAGATCTCTATAGATTCTTTCTTATTAGGGCTCTTCATTATAATAATCAATAAGATGAGGGATATTTAGTAACGGTCGTTCGGTTGACCACGAATTGTTGCAGCAGTTCTGTCCATTGTACCATATCTCACCATACACAGCTAGTACCAGAAAAAATGTCTCTACATACGTAGTAGTAGTAGCAGCACATCCCTAAAGTATTTGAAGCAGTAGCGGTTTGTTTTTGTCTTCATTCAGCATTTGGATTCAGGAATGGAGGAACAGCTGAAGAAAGTTTGCCTGGACGAACTGAAAGGAAAAGAGAAAAGCAATTGACAGTTGAGGCTTGGTTTGACCCATCCATTTCACACAGGCTGACCCTACGGATCTGGGGACAGCGAGCAGCGTTTGGTGCCCCAAGGAAGTTATGTGCGGCCAAAACAAGGGCTACTCACGGTGGTCTCTACGTAGCATGACAGGAGTGTTTCTTCGTCATCACATTGCAAACCCTAACTTTTGTTGCACCGTACGTGACGATGACGTGGTGGGGTCGTGATGATGAAGTGCACTCGATCAGACAGGGTGGGTCGAAATGCTTTGCTCACTCAACACTCCGTCAATTACTTATTGACACTGTAGCTACCGAAAGATTCAACCGGGTCCAAATGGGTATAGAAAGATCGGCAGCAACATGAAGCAGTTGCTGGTGAGTTGAAGCAACACACCAGCAGCTGCCTTCTGCACTACGCCAAAGACTGCATGTGCCATTCTTTGCTTCTAGAGGAGCATCTCCATGGGCAACTGGCACAGCTTAAAGTCATGTCACAACATTCCAAAACTGTCGCAAACCAGGCTGACCGCATGACCAAGTCATGCGCTAGCTTCAGCTTGAACAGCCCCATGATGTGTACAGAATTTGCTTGGCAGCAAGCAAATGCTTGGCATTACTTAGATCTGCCCTGTATTTAACGTCGCTTATTTCGTTTACTCGCCTGTTCCATTTACTCCGAGCATGTGGTCAAATAACGCTCCACAGCTCGATGGCAGCTGGAATGTGCGGTAAAGTACTTTACTACTCGCTACAGGGCTGGGTCTCTAGGGGATGACGAGGGGACAAAAAGTTGCTGACTGAGGAGTGCTCTACTTTGAGATGGCCAGGGCGCGTGACGACGCGCAAATTTAAAAGCACAAGCCAGGAAATGTGGAAAGTAGTCAGAACATTGACGATGGAACCCCCGAAGAAGTGCAAAGAAGCACAGGCTCGTTACAAAATAAGGGACGTTAAACTACATACATCATAAAGTAGCACTTTACACCCAATATTTGATTTAATGGCGCTCAGGCCTGACGGCCCCACCAACGCCATCCCCGGGTCGTCAACGCCCCTCAACGTGCAAAATTCAAAATCGCACGTAGTGTGCTACTTTATCATACCGACGTACGCAATTATGACACGAAATTGTTGCTTTACCGTGCAGAGGGGGAAAAATTGTGGCACTGCAGGAATTACAATGCTCCTGGACACACTGGGAAAAAGATTAGACATTCATTGACAAGTACTGGTCTGCCAAGCAAATTCTGTACACATCATGGGGCTGTTCAAGCTGAAGCTAGCGCATGACTTGGTCATGCGGTCAGCCTGGTTTGCGACAGTTTTGGAATGTTGTGACATAGTCCTATTTTTAGGGAGTCACAGCTTAAAAGCTGTGACTGAGGACTATGCACTGTCCTCGTGCCATCAAGTTTATAGTTATTGTTTACGGGCAACCTTTTTTTGCTACCGTTATTTAGTCACTATAGGAGTCACCTCGGACTTCATCGACCTTGCGCACTCTGAGACGATGCGTCTGGACCCAACAGTTTTGTGTTTGGTACTTGCTTTCGAGCCGAGGTGGCCATGGTGTCTACTGAGGAAGCTTCAGAGCTCCTCCAATGTGACGTCCGCATCTTTCACTGTATTTGACGATGTTTGCACAGAAAATCGTCTGTTAAATTACGAATCGCCTGCTCAAACGACGCCAATGTGCATGTTGATCACCCTCGAGGGCTGTGACGGCTCTCGGGGTGTCCCTCGGGCCCCCTTCCCACAGGGTAAACGGAGAAAGCAAGAATTTCGCGTCATAGTTACAAATTGCCTGGCTGTCAGTGACGGGCACGAAATTTGGCTCGTTTCGACCTGTCTCGCGCAAATTGTATACGTAGGGAGGCCTCGGACACGTCAAAGCCCACCCCAGTCAGAACTGAGTGCTGCATTACGGCCAGGCAATAATAGGTGCACAGTAGGCTAGACCAATCAAGGAAGATTTTGGAATTTGGCTGAGTCCGTCTAAGGTTTGTTGCCTGATGCCAAATAACGAAGGTGAAGTCAAATGAATGAACGCTTTTTTACCCTCTTCTTGCAATACAGTTTTACTACATAAGTTCAGAACATAATAAGGTGTTCAGACTTGGAAGGCAAAGCTGAACACACTTTGTTCTCAAATTCGTTTCACTACAATGCTGCAGATTCGCATCTGGAAGGTAACTAAGCAAGTCCACTTCAGATTCGAAAAACGTTGACCTATACTCCTTATGTACTGTGATGCACTGCGTGGCTTCACTTTATATGATGAACAGTGCATCATAAACCGTCGAAGACAGAGAGGGGATCCAAGAAACTGATTAGCTCTTCAATCCATTTGACTGGAATGGATTTAAATGGAGTCTGGCAACAAACATGGCATACAGAAAGAGATTTAAAAAATTGGTCTGGCCTAATACATACAGGTATAGTGTGTTATAAACGTTTGTGTTGCTCACCTCATATCCACTTCACCAGACAAGAGCTCCTCTCTCTTCTTTCTTGCTAGGAGGGGAGGGGGGTCGATAAGATGTCCTTACTCCTTCCTTTGCCCAAGCTTGGGGGGAAAGACTTGTCTCATCAAACTTGAGTCTACTTAAGCACACAGTGAGACCAGCATAAAACAACACTCTCACTCAGCGAATTTAGTACAAATGACGCTGCTATATATAGTGGGAACGCAAATATGACATCACTAGCAAGGCGTTAAGAAGTAAAACTGTGCGAGAGATCTCCTGCTTTCAGTTGCAGTTTGCATTTTTACCATCTTCTTTTTAGACTTCTTATTCTTCCTATGAAAAATTACGTGAATGTGTAGATGGGGGAGGGGGGAGTGGTTGGGGTTGCGTGATTGGGGTTGCGTGGCAGCAGCAGCAGTGAGAATCAAAGGAGGATCTGCTCGGGGGAGAAGTTTTTCAGTAGCTTCCCCCCCAGAGATCCCCCCCCCCCTGTTTGTTTACTTTCTTCCAGGGGGATCTTGACTTTCCCCAGATGATAACCATTGTAGCAAGTGACACTAAGAGGATCCTACAAAGGGCTCATGATGCAACTGAGTTTGACTGCGTCGTGTTTCACATCCGATGATCTCCTTTTTTTGTTTGATTTTTTATACTTTTTCTTTACTCAGGTCTCAGATGGGTCTTTTTCTGTCTCCATTTCTCGCTCGGGCGTGCAGTTGCCCTGAGAATTGAGGGAAGGGGAAGCAATTTTCGTCCTTGATCAGCAAACACAAAACAGTTTTTCCGTTGTTTCTTCCAAAATCCTTTTTTCTGCTCTTCGTTTCACTGTCATCGCCTTCTTCTCGTGGGGAGGTCACTGAAAAAACCTTCGATGCATCGATTGGAAAAGTGGCTTAAAAGTTGCTGCTTGTTCTTGTTTCGTTCAGTCACGTTCGCCATCTCCGTGGCCGGAGCACGATCCAGGTGCTCCTCATGTTATGTGTATGAGTGGAATCTCTCGACCTCCTTTTTAGGCTTTCTGGGAACTTTCTTCTGATGCAAAAAGGAGAGACAAGAAGAGTCCCAAAGTAAGAGGGAGACGAAGAAAATAACCCAACTTCTTCTTCATCCCTGGCCTCTTCTTCTTTTTTGGTGGATTGTGGGCAGTCTCTATATACGTCCATAACGTGCGTGTGTGAGTGTGCGGGTTTTGGTGAGTGTGTATAAGGGGTACATGAGAGAGGAACCGTCAACGCTGCTTGACTTGACATTTCTGCGGTTCTTGTAGCCTTCTTTCTTCTTCAACGCGACTTTTTTTCTTTCTTCTTCTCCCTTCCTTTCTCCTCCCTCTTTAAGCGTCTCTTTTATGCGGTCCATACGACCACGCAACCTCTCACTTCAGCGAATGGAGGGAAGAGCTTTCAGTTGCTCCTTGCGCCAAGAGGAGAGGAGAAAGACTTTTTCTTCATCATTCTTGCACAATTTCTCCATGCGGCTTCATGATCGACGCGCAGCAGCACACAAACCCCCCTGATCAGCCGTGTCTCGATCAGACAAATCTTTCCTTTTTCTTTCTTTCACATGTAGCTCTAGATTTTGCAGACAGACGAGGTGACTTCGGAGACAACGTTTCTTTCTTCTTCGTTCTTTTTCTCAGACCTCTCCACGCTCGCTTCGTTGAGGTATGTTCGGTGTTGGGAGGGGGGATTTGTCTGGTGGAGAAGGTACAGATTTGACCTGGTTGTGGCAAAAAGGGCCTGGGTTTACTGGGCCCAGGCAGGAGACCCGAGGGTCAGCCTCCTATAGGCCCAGCCGGGGTAGCTGAGAGGGTCTCAGCCCCAGTCGCAGTCAGGTCCACTGCTTCCCCGTGAAATAAGAAGGGCCAAGAAGGGGTAGTAGCAAAAAAATGACAACTTTTATTTTTAGGCCCAAACTGCACATGTGTACACATAATGGGGGGCATTTCCCGTGATGCTTCAAATACGGAGAAGAAAATAAGAGGAACAATGGATGTTTCCTTCAGACACAAGACTGCATTCATTCTACAATCAAGAGAGTCGCAATTATGTACAGGCCATATAGCAAATGTTTCATCTACATGCGACGGCTTTTTATCCCTGCGGGACTTTGTAGTGCTACGTGGTATTGCAGTAGTCAAGGCTTTTGACGTAACTCTAAGTAAATGAAAGTTGAAGTAAAGTATTGTTTGTTCCCAGACAGCTGTTTTTTTTGTTTTTTCTTGTCAGAATTCACACTCTTTAGGGGAAGAGTTTCACAGTGATGGACCCATTTACCAGCCTCTGATTTCTCCAAAACCATTTCTGGTACTTGAAAACTTGACAATTTGACTTTTGTTTGTACAGGAACTTCAAAAATTCATTGGTCTTTTTGTAGAAGTTAAGTACAGGGTGTGTCAGAAACAAATCTCTCACTAAGCCACCATTTCACGACTGGTTTTTTAGTTCGTTTTAGAAAAAGGAAAACAAAGCAAGAGGCAGCTTCAAGAATGTACTTCAGTTTGCCGCAAGAGCATGAATGGATGGCTGCACGTATCCTGGTGCACAATATTTATACGTTCACATGAGGGTGGTGGTGGTGGTAGTGGTGGTACAGTGTATACTGTATGAATACTGTGCTCAATCGTCGTCGTCCTCGTCGTCGCTATGCCTGTCCTTGCCTCTCCTCCCGTTGCTCGCCAACTTCTCGGTGTCCTCGTCCTCGCGGCTCCTGCGTCCGCTACGGTCGCCGCCGCCGTCATCGTCAGAGTCGCGGCCGCCACCGCGGCTGCCACCGCGGCTGCCACTGCGGCTGCGGCTACGGCTGCGGCTGCCTGAAGGGGATCTGGACTTGGCTCTGGAGCAGATTTTTGGTTTCAGAGATAAAGAAAACTATTGGGATACGAGTAATGATCGATCCCCTACCTCTTGTTCCCGTTCTCCTTGTCGTCGTTCTTGTCCTTGGACTTGGAACGGGACTTCCTGCTGCGTTCGCCCGAGCGAGACCTAGACCAAAACATTTTGCACTTGCATTACAGACGACACAGGATTGGCTCAAGTGCTGCAGTCACAAGAGAAGAAAGAAAACCTTTGAGTCCATGCTGAAAACCACCTTATCTTTCGGACTTGGGCTCGTGGTTCTTAAGCACAACCAAGGTCACTTTTATTCTCATGTCACGGCATCTACGAGAGTCCAAGCGACGCGTCACAAAAAGCTCCGTGTACTTGTACAGCAGGGTGTATCCTTGGCACATATATTTTTATTTGAAGTAGGTAAGAAACGGAAAACCCCAAGAGAACTTTTTGAAAAGTTGGGTTCCTTACCTGGATCTGGACCTGGACCTTGAGCGCGACTTGCTCCTCGCCTTCTTAGGGGTTCTAAAGACAAGCAAGGAAATCATGACTAGAAATTATCCACTGGTCCGCAATGACGTTGCTCGTCTTTACCTGGACCTGGACCTCGACTCGGACCTGGAATCTGCCCTCCTCCTCTTGGGCGTGGCCTCTGTCAATTTGATCTTTCTTCCATTGAGTTCTGTTCCGTCGAGTTTGTCCAAGGCAGTTTTGAGGTCGTCGTAGTTGGCGAACTCCACGCACCCCTCGTTTCGCCGGTTTTTGTGCGCATCAGCGTACGTGACCTCACCCGCCTGACGCATGTAATCCTTCAGGTCCTGAGGATGTAGACATGATGGCATGACGCAGAACAAAAATAAGTTGTCGACATGCCAAAACCTCGCCCAGACACTCAGCGACGCATGCACAGTAAAACAATAGACAAGTCGTTACTGAAGTGAAATGAAATGACGTTAGAAGTACACTTTTGTTAAAGCACAAGAACTGGTGGAAATACTTGTGGAATCTTTCACAAAGTCACAGCATCTGAAGCTAGTGACACCACAAGCTGGGACACTTCTCTTGCACAACCCCCCCCCCCCAAAAAAAAAATCTCTGCGTCTGTCTGGGCGAGCTAGGGTATGTGTACACATATAAATAACTTGTTAACCAATCCCTAGGAAATAAATACTAAAATTGGCTCTGGTCGTTACCTGCGCTCACTCTTGTTTATTTGCGCAACACTGCAAAGGCCAAATTGAGGAGGAACTCGAGGCCTTGCAGGCCTTGGCCGCGCGTCTTTATCTCGCCCTGTTGATTGTACGGGAAGCTGCTTCCTATCTATTTGGGCTGGAACGAATGGACCCTGGCCCCAGCAGCGAAGGAAGATATTAGTGTGTGCATGTTTGTGCAGCAAGAATTTAAGGATTTTTTTTTCAACCTGTGGAAAGAAAAAAATCGTCGCTGGCGGTGCCCTCATCGGCCGTCATCGTCACCGTTGTCATCGTCAGGAGGAAGAAGAGGTAGAAAAAAGCTTTGGACGCCTCAGGAGACTACAAGCCTGCTGCAGCCGTCAAGTAGAGATGGACCTGGACTCTCAGGAGACTGCACCATAGAATCCTGCCTCTGCTCTAGATTGTAGGCTTTCTGGTGGGCGGCCATAGAGGACTGCGCTGGATCTGGACCTGCAGTAGTTGCCTGTGCCTCTGCTCTAGATTGTAGGCCACACTCATCTAGTACGTGGACTGGAGGGTGGGCGGCCATAGATAACTGCATCCTTCTATAGACTGGGTTGAAGTAGGCAGCCATAGAGAATTGTGGCCGGATTTTGACCCTCAGGAGATTGGACCATAGAATCCTGTGCCTCTGCTCTAGATTGTGGTTCACGCTCGCGGGTGGGCGACCATAGAGAACTGCAGTCCTCTAGACTGCTGGCTGTTGCCTTGAATTGGCCTCTTAGAGACTTGGTCCCACTTTGGCTCTTTCTCTCATCACGAGACCTCTTGAGTCTAGAGAGCAAATGTTGCTGTTATTTGGAGGTCTGCATTCCTCTCAACCACACATTCAATCGCTCTCTATACAGCTGAATGTACAGGCAATAATGTGCCATAATAAGAGGAAAGAAAATGAACACAGAGAATAATTTGGTGCTTTTAGGCAGCTGCTTTTCTCTACAACCTATTGCAAAATGCACACATCACGCCATCAATAACAGCAACTTTCAGAGTTCAGAAAGTTGGTCAGAACCTCACCTGCCAGCTGACTCTACTAGAGAGATTCTCCACGATGAGCTTGTAATCGGTCCTGGTGGGAGGCCCGTACTTGTCCAGCCAGACTGGCCGCCGGCCGCCGTCGCTGCGGCGCGGAGAGCGATCGCGACGAGGGGAGCGGTCGCGGCCACCGCGGCCGCCAGTTCCGGTGCCCCAGCGATCTCGGTCGCGCCCGTGCGGTGTCCCTCGGGCAATCTCTACAGTGACCCTAAAAGCGACGTGGCAAAAGAGAAAGAAATAGAACACCTGTTAGAATGACTACCGCGCACTCGGCCAGACATCGATAACTTCCTGTGGGAGTGGAAGTTGTTTTTATCACCATGGAAGGCTACTAAAATAACACGGGCTAAAGATGTGATGCAAGACATCCCTCAAGCATAAGCAAAGATCAAAGGGAGGTTTCACTTTCCAGCAACGGATCAATGCAAGCTTCATGCTTGGAGCTAGAGATTTCTTTGGCATGCCGAAGCCAGAAAAATATCTACCCTTTGCATATCTTTTCGTGACCAGCAGTGGCGCAGCTCCTAAAAACAAGTCCACTTGCCTCTCGCCCATAAGCTCCTTCCCGTTCAGCTCGTACACGGCATCGTCGGCGTCTCTGTAGTCATCAAATTCGACGAAACCGTAGCCGTTCTTGATGGAGATCTCCCTGATCCGGCCGTACCTGTATAAAAAGCCATTTTCTTCTGAAGAACTTTTTCCCCACCTAAAGCACCACTCACTTCCTAAAGAACCTCTCGACGTCGCGCTCCCTCGCCCTGTAGCTCAAGCCTCCGACGTACACGCGGGTCGACATGGCTCCCTGAGTCTCCTGCAATAGCACACTCGTTGTTGGACACATGTGCAGCCCCGAAGGCGTCTGCACAGACTGCGGAGACGGGACTTGGTTACACGTCGTCCGCAGCCCCCGTGGGCCAAGAGCAGCAGTGGCAGAACAAAGAAGTATCAATGTGCGTGGGCAGACAGAGGGAGATCGAAAATTCTCCGGGCGGGAGAGGGGAAGAGAAGAGTAGGAGCAAGAGCAGAAGCCCCAAGGTCACAAGTTGGAGGGACGTGGAAGATAAATACAGAGTCCCCCCGGGGGGGGGGGGGGACTATTCGAATTCGAATTCGGTTCCACGACAAAAATGGGAAAGAAAAAAAACATCCCTAACACCGACACCAACAATGCACAATGTAATAGAAAGGATCTCAAAAAAAGAAAAAAAAGTGGTGTGCGCCTGAACCTTTTTTCGTGGTTGCCCAACTGAACCTTGAGGCCCAACTCCCTGGTGCGCTCGCTCACCTTCTATTCCTAAGCCTATTCGGGGCCTCTCTGAGGCCTCTTCAGAATCCTGTTGAAAATGGGTCCCCCGACGTCTCAAATCGATGGAGTCGCTGGTCCGTCTCCCTCTTCCTCGGTCTCTTCTGCGTCGCAGCTTTTCTTTTGTCTTGTGCGGTGCAAAGTCCGCCTTTGGCCCGAAGGACAGGTCAGCCACCTCCAGCCACGACTTCAGCTCCGCTATTGCTGCCCGAGTAGGGCCGGCCCGGCCGAGGCGGCCGCCCTGGTTGGGTCCACGTTCTGCCGTCAGCTTCAGGGCAGATTTCTTTCTTCCTTTCTTTTCTGGCCGTTTTGGCCGCGCCCCGGCCAGCAGAGCTCGGACGGTCTTGAGCATGAAATCAATAGAGAAAAAAATTCCATAGTGTTTTGGCGCCATAAGATACTTAAATTCACTCGTACGGATAATAATATTAGGGGATGACAGACGTCTTTCAAGTAACTTTTGTGTCGTTCCTTCGTGCTGCCAGGAAAATGAAGTCACCAAAAGATTGGTTGCGTGAGTGTAAAACGACTCCTCTTGCGTCCAGAGTGGCCAATCGGCGGATCGCCCAGGTGTTCCTCGAGTCTTGCCAGTCGTCAGGATGGGAAAAAAGGTTGCCAAGTCTCAGAATGAGGTTGTTTTTTCCCCTTAAAAACATTGTCTAAAATCCTAATTGAAGGAACATTGGGGGTGCCTGAAAGGCGCTATTTGGGAAAAACGAATGTAACAGCAGCAATTTTTCTTGCATCAAATGGTAACTGTTTCTCCGGCTAAAGAGACGTCTGCTCCTACTGCTGTCATCGGAGGAAAGTGAAAGTCCTCAGTTCTTTTCTTTTTTTCCTCCTAAATGTCCGATCTTTGAGGGATGTCGCAGTTATCGGAGGAGCTAGAGGCCGTCGAGGCCATTCTCATGGAGGGCATCGAGAGACAGGAGGACGGAGACAAAATCGAGAGGGTGAGACACACCTGTGGAGAGAGAACATATGAACATGTTCATCGAACTGCCGGAGACTGAAGATTTTCCCTTGAGCAGTTGTCGAGCCGGAGGATTTCGCACAAGTGTGTGCCACGCTTTGTGGACTTCTGTCTTCCTCACTTTTGACCCTGTTCCTTTAGACAGGGTGTATCAAGAGAATGACAACTTCCCCGAGTAGAAGCTGAAACTTGCAGAATGTTCTATCACTTCAGTTGTCATCAACAGGGGCTCTTTTGCTTACAATATTTTTGGTGTACCTGGTGCGAAATGGTTAAGGTAAGATGTTTGACTGACGTTTCTCCAAGGTCACTATTCGGCTGCACCCTTTGACGGCGAGCGACGAGGAGAAAAAGTTCGTGGCTCTCACTTTGGACTTCTCCTTCCCCGAGGGATACCCGGACAAGCCGCCGGACATCGAGTTCCGGAATCCTCGGGGCCTCCGAGACTCCTTGCTCTCTTCTCACCTATCTTCACTGCGAACACGCGCAGAAGAATTCGCCGCCGCCTCCAGCCCGGTCATCTTCGAGCTCATCGAGCTCACCAGAGAGTTCCTTACCGAGAGGTGCGAGACTCCACCAGACAAAAGCGTTTTCTTGTTCTTTCTTATCAGCCTAAAAAAAGGGAGTTGCAAAGACTTAAGGCAATTTGCAGTTCAGAATCCCCTAGGACGAAATTCCTACTACGACCTTAGCAAGACCTGCGAACACTTTCATTGTGTCCGCCCACGTCACTCTCAAGACTGGTGAAAGTAATTTTGGGCCTGCTCTTATAAAGTGTGAGAACAAATAGTAGGAAGCATCGCATCAAAAAATGTTACTGGATGAGGTCCCTCTAAAGTTGAAAGTTAGTATCAATTTATGTTATGCAACTCTCTCCCTGAGATGGCATCGTTGGAAGTGATAGTATTTTTCCATAACTAATAACACAACGGCATGGCTAAATGTTGCGATTTTACTACATAGTATGTAATAACTTTTGAAGACCTCTAGAAGCTGAATGTTCTGTCTTGTTCGCATTTGAATTGCAATCTTTAACGGGCCTTATTTAAAGCTGATAAAAGTTCAAAAACAATCTTATGCTTAGGAGTCGAGATTGAACAGATGGCTGTAACTTGCACCTTCTGATCTAAAGAACTCCCTGTTAAGCCTTGCTTCGTTGGATGCTGACGTTACAATCATTGATTGATGTTCCAGCAATGACTCTGGTCCCGCCGGCAACTGCGCAGTCTGCCTGGCTGATATCGTGGGTGGGGACGACTTCGTGCGTACCGATTGCTACCATTATTTCCACGCTGTCTGCCTTGGACGTTACGCCTGGAACTGCCAAACGTGAGTTCGGCTCAGTCTTTTTAAAGGTACGTTTGCACGGACCGATCCCAATGCGACGAGCCGAATCAAGACGCTCTTACTCTTCCTTGCCGTCAGCAATGGCAAGAACACACCGAATGCTCGGTTTATGGTGGCTCTTTGAAAAAGGCCCTTTCAAGTGGTGACCGCTCCAAGGTTGCAGGCGCTACGTCCAGCTGAACCCCGTGAAGATCCCCTCGCTGGTGGTCTCGCACTCCTTTCAGCCAGTTGGTTTGCGAGCTCTGATTTAATTGAAAATGCATGAGCGAGTTGACGAGGGATGGGTTCGAGTTTGAATGGAGTCGACTTCGAGTCGGGTTTTGAGCGTTCAGCTCGGGTGGACCCCGACTTCTCTTGAGAGTTCCAGGTCCAGCACGAACCAAACTCGTTCGGCGTCTCGCCAGTGCTGAACAGACTGCCTTTTAGAGCATTGTCTGTATCACAAAATTTGCTCAATGTTACGATCATACATTTATTTAAATGCATAAAAATTCACTTCCTGCCTCCCTGCTTGCCTATTTCTTCTCTCAGCCAAACCGTTGGACTGAGGGGCTCCAAATTTGACAAAGGCCCTGCATTTTACCTGCATCCGGTCATGCTGGTGTAGCCGGTCATGCAGTTAAATACTGATGTATGCTCAGTTTCTTTGGTTTCACGAGGTTTTTCCGTACAGGATGACGAAGGAGAAATGCGACAAACTTACTACTTTCAGACCTTGGCCTGGTACAGCATGTAGAACGCAGGGACACAACTTTATGATGGTGCTGCTTTATTTGAGCAGTATTCTACAATTTTTTTTAAAAATGTTTATTCAAAATGTCCGCTTATTGCAGTCACCATCTTCTCTAACCTCGGCCTGAACTGTGAGCAAGTCTTCCTGATCTACTCCGGCGTCATGGCCTCCCAGGCGACCACTATGGTGGACTTGAGGTCCTCTTTGTTTCGGTGACTGGTGTTGCAGGCCTCACTTTCCACCACGCCCCAGACAGAAAAATCTAATGGGCTGCAATCAGGAGACTGAGGTGGCCAGTATGACGCTGGCCAGAAATCCGCCAATTCAGACTTGCACCACTCTTGGACCATCTTGGCCTTGTGTCCTGGTGCCGAGTCTTGCTGCCAGCAGTAGCACAACGACTGTCCTCAAGGTCTCCCGGGACACAGACTTATCCTTGGCGAGTTTCCTCATGAACTTGGTTGGGTCAGACTTAATGTCGTCCTTGAGATCGGCCAGGACCTCACTTTCATTGCAGCAATGCGCCACTTCTTCCATTGGCTGGGATGAGGAATTGACCCCAACAGTCTCCTCATAATGGACAGTGTGCCTGCTCACACTGCCAATACAACACAAGCTACCATGTCTCGGCTCATGGGTGGGGTCGGGGAAGCACTGCTGGCCAAGATAGACTAGCATGCACACTCCCCTGATCTCAACCCCCTCGATTTCATGGCATGGGATCCACTTGGCCGTGCTGTGTGTGGTTCCCATGGAGTGGTAAACCTGCACAAGCTAGAGCGGAGGATCCAGGCACTGGCAGGAGCTCCTCCCTGCACATTGTACTTCACACAGGACTTTCTTTTGTTGCAATATTTGTTTTTCTTGTTCTGTTTTGTTCTTTTTGTTTTGTTTCACAATTTGGTATTCTTGTTCTTGTTCCTGTTCTGTTCGTTGTCTTTTCCCTCATTGAACATGTACACATTTGTTGCCTGCCCAGCACTGTCAGTGCAGAATCTCTCAGCCTTTCAAGACCTTGTCTAATGTTTTTTTTCATGACCTAGTGGGTCCCAAGGGGGGGGGGGGGGGTTGGAAGGCAAAGCCCCCCCCTAATTGTTGGGAGCCAGGGGGGTAATACGTGTATGTACGTTTTATGCCCCACTTACGAGGCTTTCTTCCTAGCTTTATGTGCTGCACATGCATATGCGACTTTTCCCCTGATGCATCTAACAAAACCCCAGAAATACGCATAATAACAGCTTGTTTAAGGGCATAAAACCGTCCACAGTGAGAATTCCCGTGCTGCGGCGGAAAAAAGCTGAATAAGTTGAGTTTTGCTTACTCGACCAAAATTTTTTGGTGTTAAGCCAGTGTTTCATCACCGCAGGTCCCACACTGAGTTTCTCTCGGAGAATCCCGAAATTCCTGGGGTGTCTGCTTGCCAACGTTCCCTTTCCATCACCTGTCCGGTGTGCAGAGATCCTCTTCAGGAAATCAAGACAGATCAGTGGCTCAAGGCAAAGCCGCCAACCTTGGGTGGTGACGAAGGGTCCCAGTACAAATCATCACCAGAGATGGTCGAGCTGCAGCGCAGGTTCGTATAGAGTAGTCTGGTCTCTGCCAGACAGCAGCAGTAAGTGTGGATCGATGAATGATGTAAAGACTGCCATAGCTGTCGCAATGCATTGAACATTCCGTAGAGAAAGTTTTTGAGAGTTTCATTGGCTCGACGACTCGTCCCGGTCAATTTCACTCTCTAGTCTATCGGGAGGAGTTAGAAGACTCATGGAAATTGTCTGCTTTCTCCAGGATGAGGACGTTGTTCTCCAAGCAGCTGGCCAAGGGCGGCATCATCGATGTGGAGGCAGAAAGTAAAAAATTTCTCGTCACCACGAATCAGTCCGATGACACCGGCGATCTTCCAAGGAACGATTCTTCTTCCTCGTCCTTATGTAGCAGAGCGGTGGAAGAAAAGGTCAAAGGAGACCCTGTGAAAAAGGAAGTCGACGAAGAAGAGCTGGAACCCTCCGGATCACGACGTCGTTGGCAGCCTGGCGGAGGTCGTCCACGTGGGCATTATAGTCACATGGATAGGCACAGAAACAGACGGAGCAGACCGGACTATCATTGCAAGAGGAATAAGGAGGAGGCTTCTCAAGACTCAACCAATGGATGCCCAAAAGACGCTCAAAAAGTGGGCGAAAGAGAGGTCAACAATCCTTCTTCCTCCAGGAAGAGATTAGGCAAGGGCAGAGGTAGAGGTAGAGGAGCTTCGCATCAGCTGTCGGCCTTGTGACATTGGGCCATTCCTTTCATTCCATCTACTTTACCTTAACTAGTGTAGTTCCTGCCCTAGTGGGCAATGGTTGCCGTTGCTGGCAGAAACTGAATGTCATCAACAGGAGCTTGGCTAGTTTTAGCATCCAGTAAGGAGCAAGAGCATGCGCGATCGGCTGGTCACCACTGTTGGATCGAATCAATGTTGAGCTGAAACGTATCCGGCCCAAAGCAGGATTCGGTCCAGGCTCAGGATTGTTTCCTCCAGAAATTGATTCGACCCGGGTTCAACCATCTGGCTCCGGCTCGAAAGTGTTTGTCCTTTCATTTGTTAATATGTGGCTTTGCCATGTCAAACTCGGAACAAAGTCAACAGAGCAGTCTCCTGCCCTGTCCTTATTAGCGCTTGTTTTATGAACACTTCGCATTTTCAGATTCGGGTCATTTTGATTTGATTCGGTTAAAATTTCTCTCGATTCGATTGAAGCCAAGTCGAAGAAGCTCTGATTCGGGTCTGAGCTGTAGTTAAGTTTTTTTTCTGATTCGGTCCAACAGTCCTGATGACATCCACGAGGAGGTGCAAGCCTGTTGGAAAATGCAGAACGGGAAGTTTTATTGAAAATTCAAAATTTTATGTAACAGACAAAGCGCCTGTGTAATAAGAATTTGGTTCCGGACATCTTTACTTTTAGCTGTCCTGCCCTTTTAGTCGACATCCGCCTGACAGAGTCCGTGTAGCTTGACGTTTGTGCACATTCGATGTGTGTTACCTTTGTATTGTAGACAGAAGCTGCCGTTACAGCTTGCAATACACGAGTAACTTTTGTCAGCATTACATACGCGCATCTGCTCATATGTCCTTTTGTGCAATCTTTCAGACGCATCAAGTCAGATTCCGCTATTACGAGACTACTACGCATAGTCGCAGTGTGAACTTGAGTGGATGAGGAAAAAGCGGTTTTCTCGTGCGTGCGGATGCAGATTTGGGGTGCTGGGGCGAGTCTCCAGAGTTTGCGACGACTGTGCTCAAGATTTCCTTCGTTGTTTTTGAATAAAACAAGTGTTGGGCTTACCTAACGCTGTCAACCAGAGGGTCGCAACCCAAATGCATCTCTGCGCACTTTCGCATTTGCGGGGACGAGGCTCAAGGTGGAAAAGGCACAGGTCATTATGAAGCAACTCCCAGACCCCCTGATGACTTGCGGAAGGACATGGACTGCAGGTCCAGGCAATTTTGGATTTTTTCCTAGCTCCCTTTCTGCCCGTGTTCGCTCATTAACCAAAAGGGCAAAAATCCTGTGCGAAGTACAATGAAACTCCGACTTCAGAAAAAATTGCGACTTTTCTCTGCTTGTGGAAATTTTTGTTTTTGTGAAGTTTCGCCAGGCTGAGCTTCGTTTTCAGTACGTACATCTCTGAGGGAAGCTGCGCGACGACCCGTCCGGGGAAGTTAATCCCAATCAATGTGATAGCCGGAGCGGGGGAACAATACGGGTAAATTGAGCAGCTGCGCAACATTCATTCCAAGGGTTGCCACCACTGGACTACCAGGTTCAGGAACAAATGGTGGTGCCATGGAGACATAACCTTTTAAGACGACTGGACCTAACTTAACCTAACCTTTCTTGCCTTTAGGATGACTGGACCTAACTTAACCTAACCCCTCTTGCCTTTAGGACGACTGGACCTAACTTAACCTAACCCCTCTTGCCTTTAGGACGACTGGACCTAACTTAACCTAACCCCTCT
>JAAUXU010092780.1_pt1 | contig 17431 bp, 22 predicted proteins | sample 7278151 | NCBI WGS metagenome assembly JAAUXU01 (sample SAMN14350113, study PRJNA611818) | marine sediment metagenome | isolation source: surface marine sediment (1.8m) | place: French Polynesia: Moorea | collected 2018-08 | reverse complement strand
GCGGCCACCTGTTCGATCAATCTTTCTCTCCCTTCTCCTTCCCTATGTCCCCCTGCTAAGTGGCGACCGACCGTCCTCCTCCCTCCTCGTATGTGTGTGCCACAACATATTATCCATTTGTTGCTTTCGCCCACTCCCCTCTTCCTCCACAGAGGAAAAGACCAGAAGCAGCCACCAGCACACATCAAAGGAAGAAGGACCATTTTCCCGGCGTAACGTCGTTAGCCGAAAAACCGGCGGGCGGGCGGACACTGCCCGGGGTGAGAAATTCACCGACTCGGTCAGATAACGGAGAGTTCGACACTTAATCGGCACAAGTTTTTATGTTCAGTAGTGGCGAACGAATCAATCCTCCCTCCCTCCTAATCTTACAGTATATTCTTCGGCTGGGCGGTGGTGGTCCACTATTCATCTTCTCCTTCTCCAACCCACTTTTCGCCTCCTCCGTACGGTGGATGGAAGCAAATTTCCCCAGTTGCCCTCGTCCTTCTCCTTCCCCTTCCTTCCTCTCCTCGCCTATTTCCCCCCTCTTTTCCCAAGGGAGAGTTTCCTTCTCCTCCGCTGTCCATGTGTATAGTAGTAGTACAGTACAGTGGGGGTATGCAGCGAAGGAGGAGGAGGAAGAGAATGTGTACATGGAGGAGGAGGAGCTGTTGATTGGATGGGTGATGCCCTCGGATCATGCAAATATGTCAGAGCGGACGGACGGGGGAGGGAGGAGATGGGGGGAGAGGAGAAAGACGACGACAGGGGGGCGATCCCTCTTCTCGCTCACACGAAACTTTCAAGATGGAAGAGAACGGGTATACATACCATATACAGTAGAGAGAGTATATTTTGGCCCTGGTATTGCACTGCTCGGGCCGAGAACAAAGAAAGTGTATTGAAACACTTAATATCTATGTATGTAGCTTTTGTATGAATCTTAGTGACATTTTTCTAAAAAAAGAAAGCCAGCCAGCTTGGTGTCACAGAGCTACAACAAGCCTTCCCTTTTTTGTGTCTGGCTGCTGCGGAATTTCCCCCTTTCGAGGCGGCCCGTTTTGTTACGCCCGAGAGAGAGAGAGGCGGGCGAAAAGTTTAAAATTAGGATCTATTTGCATTCCGAGGAGAGAAAGAGGGGGAAGGAAAGAAGAGAGAGAAAAGACTTCTTTTTCTCTTCCTCTCCTCTCCAATGATCTCTTCCCAACGGCCTTCTCGTACCCTTTCTCCAAAACTCCCCGTTTTTTTCGGAAAGGGGGTCTGTTCTCTGGTTTTCCCCTCTCGATCCCTCTTTCTTTCTCAAACCATTCTTCGTTCAAATTGATGAACCTGCTCCTTTCCCTTTCCCCTTTCTCTATGGAATCCTCCCCCCCGTCTGTTTCTGCTGCCTCAAAGTCCTTAAAGACAAATTACTTTCTTTCAAAGAGGGGAACAGAGAGGGGAGAAGGGTCCGCCGGTCCGGCCAGACTGGATTTCTATCTCTCGTTCCCCTTCACTTTCAGTGTCTTTCAGAAAAGCCTTCATTCTACTCGGAGCCCCTTCATTCTATTCAACTACGTACACGCGCCGTTTCTCCGGGTCTTTTCCTAACTTACTACTTTCTACTACTTTCCTCGCTACTACTACTTTCCGGGATCAAGACTTGCAGCAACCAACTGATGAATGTGCCCCTGGGCCGATTCTCTTTCTTTTTCCCTTTATCTCTGCGTGACATAAGACGGCAGGCAGAAGAGGCAAGGGAAGGAGGGAGGCTCGACGACCGCTGATTCATCGGAAAACATTCGTTCCTTCGTCCTCTGCGGCGGCCGCAAAAGACCTCGACGCAGTCGCGCGCGAAGGGGCATAAATCTTAAATGCTTTCTCCCTCCCCCCTCTTTCTGCCATTCGCTCCTCCTCCTCCGTCATAAATCAAGCCTTCGGCCTCTTCCTCCTCCTCCTCTTTCTGGGCAATTTGCTGCCTCCTCCTCCTCCTCCTGTTCAGGCAAGCGAGCAACCAAGGCTCTCCTCTTCCCTTTTTTGATAGTTTTTTTCTTTCGCGCCGCCCAAGCGTAGGAGAGAACAGAGAAGATATTTCATCATTGTCGTCCTATCGTTCGCCTGACGAAAGAGGAAGCGAGCGACGTCACTATGAACAGAAAAATAAATGAGAAGAACAAGAAAGAAAAGGAGGAGAAACCACCTGAAAGAGTCCTCCCCTTTCCTTGGCTCATCCTTCTGTTTGCAGAACAGAACCTCTCTCGACCCCCTCCCCCCTCCCCACAGCACACACACGAGGCAACCAACTCCCCCTCCCTCCCCGCCACCTGTTAGCTTCCCGAAACTCCTTGCGCGAGTTTGGTGAGTGCACTGGCGAAGTGGGGGAAAGGGGGAAGGGAACGGGTCTGCATGAAGGAGTAGCATTCCCCCAAGTCAAACATAGATAGGCAAGGCATTCGGATAGATCCCAAACATAAGTATTTTTAAGGAAGCTTGGTGAATACGTAGTTCCCCTTGCCCTTTCATGCCAAATAACTATTGCCAATTTTGTACCGTGGCTTCTGGACAAACACTGACGGCGGTGGGGAGAGAGAAAGGGGAAGAGGAGCAGTAGTGCACACAAAACAGAGTGGCTTCGATAAACAGCCCCACTCTCTGGTTCGAGGGGAGGTAGGTAGGGGAGCTGTCGCTTTGGCGTTCCGCAGGTTGGGCGACCCATGCTTGATATATAATTCTCTTTGGCTTTGCAGACTCACGGACAGGACAACAGGAAATATATACAGGGTGCCTTAGAAAACGATTCCTTCGCTCACCCTGTGCCTCAGCACGTTTGCCAACAAACTTATCATCAGTCATATTTATCCATCCAGATATTCGGAAAGGAAGGGAAGAATCGTCCAGATCCCTCTCCCATCATTGCCCCTCCTTTCTACTGCAGCTTTCTACTACAAAGCTCACACATGCAAGAGGAAGACAGGGCCAGGAAAAAGAAGAGGAAGCGTGTGTGTGCTTGCTCAATTATTGTTAATAAACATTGGCGTTCCGTTCTTTCTCCTCCTCCCTCCATTGTTGACCCTGAGGGGAAGAGGAGAGTTGCTGCACTTGTTTGTGAAAGGAGCCTGGGTTGGTTGCGCCGCAGCCCGGTACCCCTATTCATTCCGCAAGATAGAATAAGGAGGAAAAGAGAGAGGTGCCGGCAAATGGGCCGAAGGGTCCGAGATTCAACAAAAAAATTGTAGATTTATTTTCTTTAAAAAAGTTAAAGTAGACAAAAAGCAATACAATGCAATATTTTTCGGGGAGTCTTTCCAGAGATGAAAGTACTATGCCGCGAGAGACCAAAAGAAGTTGGAGGAGGGCAAGAGAGAGGAGAAAGGCGCTTTCGGCATATCTCTCACAGAAGAAGAGAGAGGAAGGAGAGAGGAGAAGCAAGAGTTGGGCAAATATATTTTGGGCGGCGCTTGGCTCTCCTCCCTTCGGACGGTCGGCTCGGTCTTGTATGGGGCAGCCCACCATCCCACCAAGAATAGGTCTTCTCTTCCGCCCTTGCCCTCCTTTGGGGGGTGCCCTGCCCAAAAAATCTGTGAGCCCCCTCCTCCGCCGGGGCGGGTTACGTCAGAGGGGCGCCCGTAGGGGCGACGTTGGGTCGGGGGAGGGGGAGGACGGAGGAACAGCGCAGGAGTCTGTTAGGAGAGGGTAAAAGAGAAAGCAGGGGGGAGGAGCTTGCAGGAAGGAAGGGAGGGACTTCGGCGGCGGGCGACCAATGGAGTCTTCCCCGCCGACGGTGGACTCTACGCACCACTCCCTCTAAAAGTGTTGCTCACAACAAAAAAACAAAAAAAATAAACTTATTCCACTTGTAGCGCAACCCTTTGAAACATACGTATCCCTCTTCTTTCCCTCCGTCGCTAATTTATGCCTGAGCCATAAAGTGGGCTTGTCCTCTGGGCGAAGGCTACATCGGGCAGGATGGAAAAAAGGAGGAGGAGGGTTAAGTGTCATAAAGTGAGATTCCGGGTAATAAAAAGTAGTGGAGTAGTGGAGGACTTGCTGTATGCGCCATCAATCCAGTACAATTTTCCCCATGGTAGCGCAACAATCTTGCTTTACAAAGCTATACAGCGCCTCCTTAAGTTGGGTAAAGCATGGCTCACCCACAGCAGAAATCGGCGAAAGGTATCCATGTCGAGCCCATCCATTTCAGATTTTTTGGGGGGTGTTCCAGAATGGGTGTGGACCCCTTTCCTTCCCTCCTCGACCGCCCCCGCCCAGAAGAGGCATGTTCCCTGGGGGAGCCGTTACACCTCAGTCCCCCCCTCTCCTCCTCCTTGTTGCTTCAGGGGGAAAAGAGTGGGTAGTAGGATGGGTGCGGGACTTAATTCACGGTAGGGACTCTTTTTCCTCCTCCGCCGCCGCCGCCTCCGTCGCCTTCGGGCTCAATCTTGTAAACGGGATGTCCCCTACTCCAGAAAAGAAGAAGACACCTCTGTCGGTGCACAAGAGGGGAAGGGGAAAAGGAGGGGGAAAGGAGTGAAGGGGGCCATAAAATATTTTGCGGGGAAAAGGGGGAGTTGTAGCAGCTATACCGTACTGGAATGTTGTACCGCTGCCTCCATGCTCCAGCATAGATCGAACCACCTTTGGAAACTTTTTTTGGCCCTTTTCCTCCTCCCTTCTCCTTAGAGTTTCAATCCCTAGTGAGTCGGAACGACGGGAATGGAGAGAGACTTTTCCTCCTAAATTTTACGTGTTGCTCCCTCTCCCTCCTTCTTTCTCTTTTCTTTTATTCTCACTGCGGAGGATCTCAATCCTCCTTCTCCTCCTTCTTGAGATCGGGGGCGAGCGGGCCGCTAACTTTTTGGGAGGTAGAGGAGGAGGTGGGGGTGGGGAGACTTTTTATTGCACCTCCCGGCTCCCTTTTCTTCCACTTTGGACCCTGTACTCTCACCTATTCCGTTTGGTGATTTCGAACAATGTTCAACCTCCTGCTTTTGAACTGGAGTGATCCTAACGATCTTTGTCGAATCCCCTCCCGAAAGGACCTGGAAGACAACGCAGCAACAGCCGACGAGGTTGGTTGGCGGGGCGAGAAACTCTGCGTGTGGAAAGGAGGGTCCCAACCCAACTGGGGATGAATGTGTTCAAGGTCCCTTTCTTCTTCCCGATTTGATTGCCACTGCAGAGAAGGAGGAGGAGGGCAGAGGCCAAATTGCCACCGCCCTCCCCCCCTTTTCGCCGGAAATGGACGAGAGGATCCCCCCCCCCCCTCCCCGACCTTTCTCTTCCGCAGTTGTAATAATGGAATGGCACCTTTCCCCTCCTCCTCCTCCTACGACGGAGAGCTTGAAGCCAGATTGGAGACGGGAAATCGACAAAAAAGCATGCGGAAGTCACCCGGCCAAACAGTCTTTGTTCACAAATGGTCCATCTCAAAGTTTTCCATTTTGGACTGCGCAAAGGTTGGTGAATCTCTGTGGCGACAAAGGTCGTTACTATTCCGCCCTCGTCCCGTTATCTGTTGCATGCGGCGGAGGAGAGCGAAGGGAGGAATTCACCAAGTAATTTCGTAGAAAACCATTCTAAAACTTTGCCCCTCACTGGCGAGTGCACATTTCGATTTCCCACCGCCAAGTTCAATATTAAAGGAGCGGAGTTTAAGATTTCTGTAAACTGCGACAGTGGAGGATAGGGGTCCTTTATGACTTTTTTGCGACCCTTGCCTCGTCCCATTCCACTATCCCCAACGGAGATTGCAGATCGAGTGAGGCGGGGCAGAGGGTCTCACAGATTGTGTTCCTCGGCAGCAGGCGGCACCCTAAAACCTCCGTTTCTTATTCATATCCTCCTTGCATGGACATCGATTTTTCCGGCCAGAAAACATGCACACAATTTCCCTTTTTAGGGGTTGAAAGATCTTTCCCAGCTCCCGATATTTCTCCGCCAAGACATTACGAATTCAGAACGCGGCGCCTCCGTCACTTGTTGGTTGGTGGCTGCTGCGGCGCCTCCGCCGCCTCCGCAACCTGCCATCTCAATTTCGGAAGAAGTCTCTTCCCCCGCCTCGGTTTTCGAAAAGCGAAGAGCAACAGTTTTGACAGGAGGAGGAAGAGGGAAAGTTGGGAAATGGAAATGCAGCCGAAGTCGAGGAGAGAGGGTGGGGAAACCAACTGAGCTCATTCATTATTCCTTGTTGGATGGAGGAGGAGGATGGAAAGATATCTCTCCTGGGAGGCAAGTAGCGAGGTCGTAGGAGTACAGTATATGACGTTCAAGTTCTAGTAAAGAAAAGCAACACAATAAATGAAGCATTGAAAAGTCCCGTGCAACATTAGTCTTTCCACAAGCAGTGCTGGAACAGTTTCCCGACATTTTCTCCCGAAGCGGTGGATCCGAAGCTCAAAGTACGATGGAGAAAGAGGTTGAAAGGAGGAATTAATTGAATTGCACTGGCGGAGGAGGAATATAGAAGGGAAGAGGAGGGAAGGAAAGTTCCAACATTCGAATTCGTACTTCTTAAGATGAGAGAGGGAGACCGAGTTTAAACTACTTTCTCTCTCAATTCCTCTTTGCTCCCGTGTTTGCCTTTACGGTCGAAATTGCACACAGAGAGCGGACTGTATACAGTACTTACTAACTACGAAGTCCCCCCCCCCCCACCAAGAAAGTCTTATTTCCTCCGCCGCACTCTGTCCTAACCTCACTTTGGCCGCCCGGGAGGAGGGGAAAAAATTCTTCAGCAACAACTCTGAGCCTTCCTCGGCTTTTCCAACGGCGAAGAGCACAAACTTCTTTGCCTGCAGATGAGTTATGGCCGGGCCACTTGAAATTCCATTTGCAAATGGCGTCTTCCTTCCCCCTTCCTCTTCCCTCTCTCGACACAGCTTTTACCACCGACGGACGCGGCAGACACCGCCAACACCAACTTTTTTAAGACCGCCGCCGCTTCCACCACCACTTTCCCGCATATTGACGACAAGCGTAAAAGAGCCTTAAAAATATCCGTCCTCTCTCCTCTTTGGGGAAGCTGTGTGTGCTAGCGACGGCCGAGGGAGAAGAGAGGGGGAGAAGAGAACATCCGCCATATATCAAACCTGTTTTTGTCCTTTTTCCCTCCTGCCGACAATGGTCCCCCTCCCTCCCTCCTATCACTGACAGGACTACGGCGGCAAAAAAAAGACAAAACGCGAGACAAAGCTCTCTTACAAAGTGAACAAAGTGAAAGTGCTGCACTGTTGGAACAGTACAAGTAGCGAGCTTTCAGTATATTTCTTTGACTATTTAAAATGCAAACATTCTTATATGCTATGTTCATCAGTAAGCACAAAAAGTGGTTTTAAAAAAAACAAATTTGAACAATAAAGTATCGCCCTGAGACTAACACAGAAATCTTCTCACGTGTTTTCTCTCTCCTTCTTACACTTTATTGCAACATGGCGATTTTTCGGTGCTCATAAACCTGATTGCGGCAGGGATTCTTCTTTTCCATTTCTCCCCTCTCTCCTCCGTTGTCTTCTCTCTTGGGCGGCGATCTATTTAGCAAGACATTTCCCCCTTCAGCGAGGGTGTCTGAACGTGCCACGGTGGCGGTGCTTAGTGGTGTACATTTTTCACGTTGTCAGCTCTTTTGAACCTGGAGGAGGAAGGGGCGTTAGGAAGAAAAACTGCACCAAAGCGTGAAATTCGCCAACTTGCAGGTACCCCCGAATGTAGCAACTACTGAAATGCATAAGGCATCAATTGAATAGTCCCATCAAGAAGATTCTTTGGCAAAACTCTGGGGAAAGCAGGAGAGCAAGCATCACCACCACTCATCTTCACAACCGCCGTCGCAGCCACCACCTCTCTTATCTCCCCCACGCTCCCTTTTTCGCTATCGCTGTTTCCGCCCCATGGAGCAATCGAGGGAAAACGCCAAGAAGCTTTTATTTTCCCCTCTTTTTCGTGTGGGAAGCGGAAATATGCGAGGGAGCTTTTTTCCACAGGTATTAGCTCCCCCTCCCTCCGCTAGATTAAGCACACATCGCGGAAGCCATAGATCACGGGCAGAGAAGGAAGAAGGTATAAAAAAGAGGTGTTGCTACTGATGAAGAATCCCTTAATGCCAAAAAAGGAGGGGGGGAAGAAAAGTCCCAGAGTTATGCAAACCGGAAAAGGAGGGCGACGGAAGAGGAATTGAAGCCATAGAACTATGTGTGCTTTCGCCTCCAATTTAATAATTGGGAGCACATCACAAATATTCCTGCCACATATCTCATCTTTTTGAAAACGAGGGAAGGGTGAGTATAACTAAAGACATGTGCAAGGTAGCAATGTGTATGCCCCTTTTGAGCCATCAATTTTTTGGGCTGTCGTCGACTACCCTCCCCTTTCTCCTTTTTGCTTTCTCAGATTCGATCCTTATTAAATTATCTTCGCAACCCTAATGGCCGTTCTCACTCGCTACCTCCGCTTTGGACTGGCATTGGCCGAGAGGTCCGGAACCGTGGCTCCGATGTCGGAAAACTCTTCCGTTCAGACAAAACCCGGGCAAATCTCGGTCCTCCTCCTCAATTCGGCGCTGACGACTCTTTCCCTGGGGTGAGTCACCTTCTGGGTCCGAGGAAAAAGGGGGCGTATAGAACCCAGCAGCGTAACTCACATTTTCCCTCGTTGGTTTCTGGGAAGAAGGATACATTCCCGCCTTCCCCCTTTCTGAAAGCTTTTCGCTCGGGTGCTCTCCGCACGCGTTGCGAGATACAAAACCAAGAGAAGATGACTCTTGCCATCTCACATCGTTCGCTTTAGGAAGCCGGAAGGAAGAGGGGAAAATCCCCCCCTCTCCGCTACAGCTCTGATAAAACAAAGATAATTTTCTCCTTTGCTCCCCTTCCCCTTAACTGCGAAGAAACCAAGGTTCGCGTGAGAGAAATCATCCTACATAGTTTGCCAACGGAAGAAGATGAGAGTCGCTACAACAAAGGTGCAACTTCCAAAAGAATTGATAGAATGTCGTCCTGGAACTGGAAGCAACACCGTCCACCGCCGCCGAGCAAAAACCAATTTCTTCTTCTCGAGGCACCTCAGGCAGGTGCCGCCGGGCTCCTTCCCTCGATGGCGCGGCGTTGGTGGTCACTCATACCCGTCGATTCTTTCCCGGCCGAGGAGGAGACGATAGTCGATATCTGAGATTGAGACCAAAAGCGAAGGCTTGCTGCAGCAGGTGGAGGGAGGCACAGAGTGATGGAGGCACCCCACTATTTTTTCTCAGTCTTGGCTGCTTCCTCCTCCTCCAACACCAGCAGCAATGAAGGGTTGTTTATTCAGTCGCCAGGTCTTCCTCCTTCTCTCCTTGGCACCAAAAACCTTCCCGCCTACGAACGGGATACCCCCCTTCTTTTCCTCCGTTTCCTCTTCTCTCCCTACTCCTAAGAGTCCAATATTATTGGAGATCTCTTCCCGCCGCTCTTTTTCTGAAGGTACGGGATTGGCTTCGCACTGAAAGCACTTTTCAACTTTGCGAATCAAACTATTTTCCCCAAATATTTTTTGGACCTCTTTTTTGCGAAATCGTTGAAAGTGGCATTCCTGCGGCCGACACCTCCTCCCTCTCCTCATTCTTCCAATACAGCTGGCCTCCCACTCCTTCTCTTCCGTCCTCCTCTGCCGATCCTATTTTTTAAGCGACAGGTCTCGGGATCTTTTTTCCGCCTGTTGGTTCGGGAAAAAAGGGTGTTGCTCCTTCGATGAAACGGACTCTCTTAGGTGATAGCCACCTCTTTTTCCAGGAAAGAATCCGATCTATTAAATGATAGTTTAGCGCGGCATTGCTGTTCCGTACGCGAAATAAATAAAAAGTAGAAAGGGATCTAAAAAATTCTCTCTTGATCCCACAGTTCCCAAGAGGGAGGGGGTTGGTAGGCTGCTGTGGTAGTATCGGGTTTTTCCTGCTCCCCTTTCCCCCTCTTTCTCGAATACACACCGGAATAAAAAAAGTCTTTCCTGCTCTCCAGGCGGAGGTAGACGGGGAAAATCCAATACTTTTGCGGAAATAAGAGCCTCCCCCCCATCCCGGAACAAGCAGCGAACATTCAAAAATGAGGGGGAGGGCGGCACATTAGCCAAAAGACCCTCTCCCCCCCTTCCCCTACCAGTCGGCCTTCTAATCTTACATCAAGGTAGGAAGCCTGAAAAGTGTCCCTATTAAGGATCCCGCCGCCGTGAGGGGCTTCGAAATTATAATGCTCCATCAAGTTTATTTTTCTTCCCTTGCTGGCCCTCCCCCTTTTGTTTGAGGGATAACGGCGGCAGCTGCCTGTGTGTCTCTCATACGTTGTTGCCTACTCGCCTTGCAAGCTCACGAATTGGTCCTTTTTTCATGCAATTGGAGCGACACGTTACACCCTGCCAGCCAGCAAAGGCAAAACCGAAGAGGGGGAGGGGACCGCACACACCTGGAAGAGGAAAAAAGGGAAAGGGCATCTGCTTCCTTCCTTCCTCTTCCTCCTTCTTCCTCGTTCCGTTCGAAAAATTTCCTCGTCCTTCCCCTTTTCAGGTCTGGATTCAACAACTGCGGGACTTTCCATTCTGCTTGATATCCGAAAAACAACTTACCAAGAGTTACTTAAATGGCAGAATGCACCATTTTTTGCCGTTAGAGCAAAGAAATACTTGGTGAATTTCGTACCATTATTCCAGGAAAGCATAGCATCGTCGTTGAACTGTCGCTATCCTTGCTTAAGAGCGTTAGGGCAGGTGGGGCGAGGTGGAGGGGGGACTTTGGTCTGGTCTGACTGGCTGACCACGGCTGGCGACAGGTTGGGGAAGAAATTAATTTGAATAATTTATAGGCCCCACGACTTCACTGGCATTAAAAAACCGTACCTTCTAATTTATTTTGACTGCATCGCTCGTTTCATATATATTTACATGTTCTTTTCCGACCTGTGACTGCAGTCGAGTGGGGTAATTTTTCGAAGCAACAGACATGGATGGCAGTCATTTAAACGGGAATAGGGGGGGGAGAGAACGGTCCATGCAACTACATTGGATTCTGATATGGGAAACACGTAGCTACTATGTACCACGTAACCCAAACGTCTGTAGTGCAGGGGTCAGAACCGGTGGCTCAACTTCCGGTCGTGGGAGAGCACAAAAGAGGAGAGAGAGAGAAGCTTGGACCGGTCATTAGACGTCGCCGATGCATCATCTCCCCGCTCGAGCTTTTGTTCTGAGTCGAAAAGGTTTTTTTTAAAAAAAAAATACACGCACCGCTTTTTCCCGTGAATTTTTTTGTGCTCTTTTTGGAGGACGGACACGTGACTGACTTGATGAAGCACCTCCGCCTTCCAGCAAATAAATCAAGGAAAAGGTGACCCGCTGTGATCAGAAGTGAGCAACCCTGCGCACCCCGCGGAGAAGGAGCAGGAAAAAGTGCGCTACCATTTTAGGTTGTATCTTCAAACCTTATCTTTCCACTCGGCAACATTTAGCAAAAAAATTATCTTATGTATTTTTTGGGCTTGTTGCATTTCTCCAGATCGAGACATCATTTTCCTTCCATTTTCCTTTCTTTTCCTCTTCCACTCCATTTGTTTTGACGACCCATCCATCCAGGATACCCAGAAAGAGACCCAAAAGTTTTCGATCAACTGGTGCAGGACGTTATCTACATCTTTTTTGGGAAGCAACGGTTTTTCCGGAAAAAGTAAGAAGTTCCTTTGTATTTTGCTACTACATATCCACATTGAATGGATACGTACAAAGAAGAAGAAGAAACTTTGTTGCTCTCTCTCCGGGCTTCTCCCTCTGTTCGACCCCCAAGACCAAGCAGACCCATTCTTCTTTCCCACCCATCCGTTCGTTCGTTCGCTCTCCTCCCCCGTCGCGAATTCTTTTTCGTTCTCTCGACACGGGTTTTCCCAACGTTTGCAAGGAAATAGGTATAAAATATTCTACAGCGAATCTCTGCTTACTTTCCTAGACGTCTTATCTGTGGGCATTGGTGAATTCTTTTTTCTCGACGCCCATTCTTTTCCCGATCGGAGCTTTCTCTCTTTCTCCCTTATTTTTTCCCGGAAGTCAAACCAACGGCGAAGGGAGAGGGGAAGGAGGAAGACGCTTCCGGTCTGCACTTTTGATTGCGACCCAACATGGAGATCGTAAGTTAGAGCAAATATCATTCCTATTTCCCTCTGTTATGTGCTGTGGCTATGAGCTCAAGCACTCCAAATTGATATCCCTCACAAAGCAATTTTTTCCTAAGAAAAAGATCATCAAGCTTTTCCGACCCTCCGTGCTCACTCACCCGCCCCCCACCCATCCCATGAACGCAGCAACAGCGACCGTCCGCGGCGGCGGCGGCGGCGCGCGGCCTCACAGCGGGGTCACCAAACAACCCCGAAAAGGGATGAGCAGCATCAACAGCGGCGGCGGCACATGCGTACCCACCCACCCACTCCTCCTCCATCCTCCATCCTCCCTCGCCGTCTTGCAAGAGTGACTTTGCTGAATGGGCGAAGGAGGAGTAATCCCTGGATGAGGAGGATGAGGAGGATCGATTCTTCGGTGGGAAAGAGGGAAAGAAATCTTCTTTTCGGTGCCAGGAGAGAAGAAGAGCACACGCTCCAATTGATCGGTGCCGCGCCACAGGCGACGACGGTGGCAGCGACGACGGCGGCGGCGGTGGTGGCTCCTATAACCGACGATTTTTCAATTACCTGTCTCTTTACTCGCTTCTCCTCCTCCTCCTCTTTCTTCGCTCTGAAAACCGCCCGCGGAGAAGGGGGAGAAGAAAAAGGTTCAATTAGGGGGACGGACGGTCAAAGAAGGAAATTGCAACTACGCCGCTTCCTCCTCCTCCTTTTCTTCCATGTCAACAAGAGGCAGAGAGAGACAGCCCGTGAGAATTGGGATATCGGGAAAAAACGAGACCACGTATCTCTCTCTATACCAGATACAATAATAACCCATTCAGGAGATTTGAATGGTTTTTCCCCGGGGAAATTTCGGTGAAAAACTGAACGGCGGCGGCAGCTGCTTCTCCTTGCCTAAGCTTCTGTTAACCAGCACATCATCAAAGGTCCGGGACAAAGAGGAAAAGCAAATTCCCAGGTCGGAAACGAGATGGAATTAGTAGTAGAAACAGCGGCGGCTCCATCCATCGATGGTTTCGGTTGTTACTTCCCGTGTTGCGCTGGGAATTGAAAACAGGGTGGCCCAATGTTTTAGTACCCCGAAAATGCATGCTACATAGGTTTCATTCATTCATAGTTCTCATGCGTTTGCAATATTTAATTTCTTAATCATATTTTTTGCGCAATCCGTGGCAACCGCATCTGCATTTTTAATTTGCTTCGGCGGCGGCTGTGATCGATGGCGGAGGGGAGGGGGTTGTTGGTTTCGATCAGGTAATACCGGTAAAAGTACGTGGCACCGCAGCTAATCTAATTCAATATGCATCCCAGATCGTATCGACGCCACCCACCAGCTCGCTCGGTTTTATGATGCTTTTTTTCGATCTTTCACATGAAGAGCGGACATTTTTATTGCTGCGAGGAGTTGCATGTTGTTTCGTATCTGATCTCCCCTTCACGATTCCGTTCCCAGCACAGATACGTAGTAACGAAAAACCAACCTTTCTTCCTCCTCCTCTTTTGTTTAGAGTTAGTCGCTATGCTATTGAACAAACAACGTTCCGTTTCCCTTTCAATCATCGACCCTCCCTCCCTCCCTCCCCCGAAAAAAAGGTTTCTTTTCACCTGTGTGACACCTAGACCGGAAACTCTTATTTTCTCACGCAGACCGATCCCTCCCTCCCCTCCCTAGACCACTATCTGTACCTGGGTCGCCGCCTAATCCACTCCTCCGCCGGTCACACTAATCCTTTGAAAATTTCTCCCTCCCCCGCCGACGAACGCGGAGTAAAAACCATTCGAGTGAGCTTTTGGATCCTTTTCCCATCATGGCTAAGAGAGAGAGGAAGAGAGTTTCGGGTGACAACTTCGGCGGAAGCCGGAAAAGGTACCCTTTTTTCAAAACGATGGGAAAGGAGCAAAAATCGGAACAACAACAAATTCCCGTATTTTGTATTTTTTAACAGACTCATTCAACAGATACATTATCAAACAGTTGGCCAAGCTTTTTATGGGAGTGGCACCGATTTCTGATCCGTATAGCGAGCGAGGCGATTAACAGCAACTCGTGTTTTTCGTCCGTTCGTTTCGTTCGGCGGCGGCGGCGGCCGTGGCCCTGAAAATTACGTAAAAACTCGGACACACAAAGTGGCATTATGATCTGAGGTAGAGAGGAAGGGCGTCGGCCTCACACAGGGTTCAAATGACCGCCGCCGAAGAGGAAAATAACTTTTTTGGCGCGGAAAAAAGAGGCGACTCCTTCTCCCTCGCTTGACTGATGAACGACGAACTTTTTTTCGGATCCACCAACCAACCAACCCCGCCCTTATTAAAGCGTACACTGCATGTCCTAGCTACTCTGGTCAGTGTTTTTTTGGCGGAGACCATTGTTCTCCATTCTGGCGCGGAAAAAGTGTGAAAAGGGGACGGGGGAGGGAAGATATAAAACAAAAGGGTCCGGCGGCTACGGCATTGCAACGAGCAACATGCTGAATTGACGTGTTCCGTGATTAGCCAGCAACTAAGCTATTTTTGTCGGAACCAAATGGAGGTGAAAATGAAGCCACACATCTTCAAATAGATTAAAAAGTTGCATTGCAATGTCTCCAGAACTCCAGTACTTTTCGTGTGAGTCACAGCCAAAACCTGCAAACAACCTCTGCGTTCCAAACCTATCCACCTATTTTGAAATGCGCCTCCACCTGTTTTTAGGACGCATTCTCACGGAGATAGGGACAAGGGAAGATCCCTCAGTGGCATGAATAGAAACCGCAGCGGGGGAGAAAGAAAAAGGGATTTTCGTGTCCCGATGACCCAACCACCAACAACGCACACCGGCTTCCCTTGTAATTAAGAAGAAAAGAGGAGGGATTTGATTTAATTCACCTGCCTTCGGTCCTTTTGATCCATTTCCCTTATTTAGGCGGTGGGAACGGGGAGGGGGGAGGGGGATACAAACAGAGGCAGTTTGTATGTTTGCAGCGTATCCTTTTACCATTAGTGAAAAGACCCTCCCTTGCTCGATCAATGCATGTTGAGCCTTGTTAATTGACAAAAGAAGACGCCGGAGACATTTCCTGTTGTTCGTTCAAATTCCCAGAGCCACAGCCGATTTTTTTCCATTCCTTGTTTGGCGGCTGCTGAAGCCGTTAATTTGTGACATTTTCATTCCCGAAAAAAGGACACAGAAAAAACAGGGCGTTGGCCGCGCATTTTCTGGACATTATTTTCGGCGGCAGCCATACTGTTCATATAGGGCGGGGTCGTCGTCGTCGAGATTTTTTTTCACATTCGGGAATCATTGGCGCGTGCTGGTCTCTTTTTCTGCCTCTGTGTCCCATCTCCCTCTTTTTTCGCAGGAGAAAAAAAACAACGGCGGCGACAAATCATCCCCCACCCACCCACCTATTCCCATTCCCCACATTATGTCCGGTAGCAGCCGCAGTTTTGTCTGCCGCTAATTGCCGCTCTTCGGAATCGGAGGTGGAGGGGGATTCGACAAAGCTGGCGAAGAAGCGGAAAACGAATTCATTGCGGGAAACCATTGGCGAATTTAACCCAAGCAAAAAAAAACCTAGAGCAAACGGCGGTTTTCCCCTTTATCCCCCTTTTTTTTGCGTCGTCACAGCATGAGCGGCGAACAAATTAATCAGGCGAGGAGAAAGAGGAAGAGGAGGACTGGAAGGAGGAGGGCCGCAACGCAACGCTCTCTTCTTCCTCCTCTTTTTGCCATCTGGACATGGAAGAAGAAGATAAAGAAGAAAAGGACTTATTGGAACATTGGGGAAAACGGGAAAGAAGGCAGCTGCCTTATTGTTTTGTGCTCTCAATTTTGCCTGCGGGAAAGCGGAGGGAGGATGATTGAACCGGGGAAAACACCACTCGATTTTAGCATCCCTCCCCACAGATCGAATGTTTTCCCTTTCAGTATTCCAGAAACCTATTTTTGTTTATGGGGGGGCGAGCATCGTTCCATTCAAACGGGATTTACATATTTCCATGCGGATTCAAACCCCCCAAACAAGCGAGCTTTCAAAAATGCGACCGTATTTTTGTACGAGGGGAAGAAGAGTTGAGTTTTTGGAATTCCTGGCCTAACAAAGGGAAAGAGAGAAAGACCACACAAGCATAAAAGAAGGGAAGAAAGGATTGGAATATTTTTGGGGATTCAGTGACACTTGTTTGAGAGGTGTCAAATTCCTTTGCCCCATTCATGATGCTTGAAGTTTTTCGAAAAATAGACTCGTGTTTGTGTGGAGATGCCCCTCCCTGCCTTGGTGGCCACCTGGCAAAAGCATCCATGGAGGGATATAAATTCCTTCTATTTCTTCTTACTGCCCCGAACGGATTATAATATGGGAAAACGAAAGTTTTGCACCAAAATAGGATTTGACGCACCTGGCAGGGAGAGAAGGGAGGGATGTCTCCATGGGAAATTGATGATGTAGAAAAAATCTCTTGCAATATCTCTAGATAGATCCCATTCATTTCGTTTTTCGCCGTCCTGGGTGGCTCTTGCATGCACGGCGGTTCTGTGAGATATTTTTTGAATCAGATAGTTGCTTTCTTTCGTATCCTAATAAAATTCGTGGTATTCTCGTGTCCGCAGCATATGGCAGAATTATTTTAATACGTGCGACGTCTGATCTGAAAAGCCCCGTTTTAAACAGCGGTCCTTCGCTGCATAATTTTTAAATCAGCCGCAGACCCTTCCCGTTTTTTCCAGCGCAGAACCTGAGACAAATTTCCTTCTCCTCCTCAATCTGTGGCACGGGGGAAATCGACCGACCGACCGACCGGCGACAATATTTGCGTCCGACCCAGAAAAAAACCCCGCGCCCATTCATTCATACTTTTTGGGCAGCTGTTGAGTTCCCTCTCCCCACTCACAAAAAATACCTCTCTCTCTCTCTCTCTCTCCAGAAAGGAGGGGGGGATACCCCGTTTTGCTCACCTGAATAGGCGAGAGAGCCAAAGGGGCATCCTGTTTGTGAAGGTACTTGGCGTGAATTTCACTAACGTTCGCCTTTAGAATCAAACTTTCCTATTGCGTGTATATACCGATTTACCGAATTCGTATTATATTGTTCTTTAATTACAATGTTTTTGAAACATTGGTAAATCCCTCTCCTTGTTTCTTCCCCCGCTGCGATTCCCTTCCCTCGCCGATAATGACGTTGGGACGAAAATACCCTTCTCTCTCTCTCTCCTCTCCATTCAACCCGTTGCTCATCGTCCGCCCTAAAAAGGGGAAGGGAAGGAAACGGGACTGGGAACGGGTGCCCAAACGCAGACAGGTCAAAGCGATACCTTAAAACAGTCTGGAAATACATTTGCCACCCTGTAGAGTTGTTCCGGCTGAG
>JAAUXU010023507.1_pt1 | contig 17447 bp, 16 predicted proteins | sample 7278151 | NCBI WGS metagenome assembly JAAUXU01 (sample SAMN14350113, study PRJNA611818) | marine sediment metagenome | isolation source: surface marine sediment (1.8m) | place: French Polynesia: Moorea | collected 2018-08 | reverse complement strand
TGCCATTGCTGCTGTGCGGAGTCCATGAGGTAGACGTGCCGTTGCTGCTGTGCGGAGTCCATGAAGCAGACATGTTGTTGTTGCTGTTGCTGCAGTGCGGAGTCCATGAAGAAGACATGCTGTTGTTACTGTTGCTGCTGTGCTGGGTGCAAGGAGTTGACGTGCTGTTGTTGGTGTTGCTGCTGTGCGGGGTGCAAGGAGTTGACATGGTGGTGATGGTCCTCCTGCTGCTTTTGTGGGCGCGCCCCTTTTTTCCTCCCGAACGCCCCCGTATGAAGCAAGATTCGTATATCGTGAAGGCAAATTGGCAGAATGTGAATATATATTTTTTGGCTCTTTGTCGCCCACCAGCAACAACGCCGAGCCCATCTTTCTTCCCTCTTTCCAAACGTGCGCGCACACAAATAAAAAAGGATGTGGCAAGGCAAAAGTCACACGGAGAATGTCTCTTTTCACACAGCGGAAGTCTGATGTAAGCGACTCACCGGGTCAACTTAAGCGCTCCCCGCCCAAAGTTAAATGGAATTTGCACTGTCTGCACACAGTAGCTTGGGGTGTGTGTGAGTTCTCTCTTTCTTTCTCTCTCTCTCTCTCTGTCTTTCTTCTATACACAAACTATTACTCAGCTCTGTGACAGGAGGGAGACACGCGCGCGCGCGCACGCACGCACGCACACGCAGTACCAGAAAAGACGATCTCTCTCGCGTCTACCCCATGGGATTATTCAATCCGCATTAGTTACCTTACTTCTCTTTCCATGTGTGTGTCTTTTGTACATGTGTGTGTATCGTGATATCTTCGAGGAAAGAAGGTTAATGAATTATAGTCACCTGATGGAGAATGGGGAGGGGGGAACCTCGGCATGCACGCACGTGTGACACTTGTTAGCATGGGCGTCAGCGTACGTGTTCATGCCCCTGACGACGTTTGCACGCTACGTGTACTTACATACTACATGTAATACGTATGCATGACTTCGACACGTAATTGATATTTATACTCACACACACACACACACACACACCTGCACTTAATCCCATAAAGGGGAATTCCGCCGCGTCTGTTTGGTTGACGGGGGGAAAGAGGGGGTGGGGGAACATCTCCTCCAAGCCCTATGGCGGGGTAAGGACGGCCCCCCCGCTGCTGTCAACAATGTCGTCACCCCTAGTGCGGGCTTCACCGGAGGGTCGACCCGGCGGGGGTCACAGCTAATCATGACTCGCGATAAATCCCATTTCAGCTGGTGAAAACCGCACAGGCGAAATGAGCCTCTGCGGTCATTTCTATTCCGAAAGTCTTTTGCTGCGTGTGAGACTTTCCAAAATTATTTCTCCGTCTCTCTTGGCTGGAAAGAAACACCAGGCGTGGTCGGAGCTGCCCGGTCTCTCTTTTTTTTCGCCAGCCTCTCCGGGCCTTCAGTGACCAGCATATTTAATGAAAAGTTGTCTTTGAAAGCTGCTCCGTTGTTTGTACAGACCAGTAGGATTTTCGTTTGCACACAATTTTCCTGGTTGGTGCACAAGACCCCCAAGAGCAGAGACTCCTCCTCGACCTCTGGCAGGATGACCTCCACGCTCTTTACGCTTCCACACTCTATCACTGGAGAGTGCAAAAGTGCCAAATAAAGTGTCGGAGGAAAAAATTGGAGGAGGGAAGAAGGTAAATGGCACTATACTGCATCACTGGGGAGGGAGGGAGACGCAAACTTTTCCTTCAGCCAGGACGTGTGAACGCGCGCGCGTGCGTGTGATTGATATCCCCATTGCAAACTCGCACAAGTAGAGACGCTCACCTTCGTCCAAAAAACTTTGGCTGATGTTTGTTTCTCTGTGTGTGTCCTACGCACACACGCGCGCATAAGACTAACTTTGACACAGGCATCAAACGATCGAATTAGTCAGACCTTTAATTAAATAGCAGTACCTGCGCAGGTAGAAATGGCCTTAGCATGCAAAATTAAGAAAATCAGCTGTCAGGAGAAAATAGAAAATAAAGCAGGAGTGGAATGAAGAAAGAAAAATCGAAATTTTGACGAAAAACTTTTTCTTCACTTTTCTCCTTCCCTCCCCACCCCATTGTCTCCTTAATTGAAATTTAACTTTGCAAAATGAGAGATTAATGCCTTGTGCGCTCTCTCTTCCTGCACAGATATGAGAACAAATGGTTTGAAATATCCGGAGGAAAGAGGACGAATCACAGTGTGAGCCGCCAAAAAAGCCACACTCCGAAGCACGTTTTCCAGGCTCAGCCAGTGCCCCTGGTGGGGATCTGATTGGAATCCGACTTAACACATCGCATGGGATAATTCCGGCGTCTTTGGGGAGTCCGACAACATCCCTAGCAGGAAAAGTTTTGTGCCTCTCCAAGTTTTAATTGGGAAACCGTGTGCTGCTCGCTCAAATCGGTTTTTTGCCAACCTGCCAAGCCGCCCTTTTAGCGAGATGCCCTCCCCCCCCCCTCGCCTTCTGAGGCTTTCACCCCTCTGAAAAATACACACAACCATTTAACAAAACGAAGAAGAAAGTTTGTGTTTTTCCCCCTCCTTTTGTGAGGGGAAATTTACTTTCATGGGCAAAAAGCTCAAGCAGCCAAACATCAGCTACTACTCTGGTTTGTCTCTTTAAGCCACCGCCAGCCAGCTGCTTCAAGTTTTGTTTGACTCATACGTCCCGTGCGCAGTGGCGGCAGCTGCTCGGCTCTTCTTCTTCGTGGCTCATAGAGCAACATCTTTTGTGAATGCCACAGGATACTTCAAAAGATGAGGAGACCACTCGAAAATCTGAACCCACATCCCCCTCAGGCAAATTGGAAAGTTGATGCTTTTCATCTGGCTCTTCAGGGCGTGCGCGCGCGTGCGCGTGCGCGACCGCAGCAGGATGTGCTGCGTGGGGCAGGATTAGGTCGAAAGCAACTTGCGCAGTGGCCACGAGTCGGGAGTGCAGTCGGGAGAACGTCACCCTGGCGGAGGGAAAGGACAGTCGTCGGCCATATTCAGCCCGAAAGTGCCTCTCGTCAGAGTGCCTCCAGTGGTTTGGATCTTGCCATTCCAATTAGAAACTCATATTTCGCCAGTTACTCCGCTTCTTCCTCTTGTTGTCGTCGTCGTCTCGGGCTCATCTTTCGTGGGTGGGGTTTTTTTTGGTTATTATTTATTGGCTCAGCAGATTAAAGCGAAAGGAATTTTTGGAAGTTGTATCTGAATTTTTCAAATCCCACTATGTTGAACGTAATCTGATTGATGACGAGCGGATTTTCAGGGACATGGAAGAAAAAGGGAAGGTAGAGGGATGTGAATACATAAAACAGAAGGAGCTTTCTGATCGAGTCAAAGGGAATTTCTCTCTATTTGTGAGCCTCTTGGCAACTCTGATCACATTTCTACTTACGAAAGAAGAATGGGAAGTATTGGCTTATCTTCTCCTCACGTGTTCCTTAAGAGTCAGTACGAAAACGGTACAGATTATGAAAACGAAGTCAGCTGCTTCTGCTAAAGGAAAATATTCACAAAGGAGATAACTGAACCGTACCAATTGAAATTCCTGGAGGGAGAAAAACTTCTTTACCTTCCATAAGAAGTCAGTCTTTTTTTTTTAGGCTCGAGTCATTGACTGCTGGAAGGTCCCCTCTCCCTCCCTCGCCAGGAGCGATTTTCCCTGCTCTGTGGACTCAGGAATCAATGTCTGGTCCTGACGCCTCTAGAAGTCCCCAGATGCCTCTAGTTCAAGCTGCTACAAAAATTAGTAATTCAAGGGGGTCTAAGAAGAGAGACAGCAAACTTTCAGGCATGCATGGTTAACTTTTCTTCCTTCTTTCTTACTTTTTTTGTCTCTCGCAATTTCAGGCAACCCTTGAGTCTAGAACTTCTCTCGACCAGGAACTCGTAGACTCATTCTCATAACATAGGAGGTCAAGACAAAGCCAGCAAGCACGCAAAGAGAGGTCGGCAGGCTGGCAGGCGGGCAGGCTGGCAGGCGGGCAGGCTGGCAGGCTGGCAGGCTGGCTGAGGGAGTGGGGCTGCTTGAGAAACACTTTTAAGGCACTTTCAAGCTTTATTGAGGATCTAGAATGATGTCCACTGGCGCTCTAGACGCGGGCTGGATGGATGGACAAGTTACAGACGACCCAGACGCGGCTTTGTTGGAAGGCCTCACCGCACTTCTTCTCCGTCAACGAACCCAACATTCCAAGCTACCACAGTTGAGCACGGCCGTTCCAGTCTGTTGTGCCATGACCACCCTGTCCCTGTTGCCTTGCTCAAAGGTGATGGATTGCTGGGCTCAGTCCAGCTTTGTTCGGATGTCGCATTAGTTAACTTGTATACAGGGTTGCTCAATTCCTGAACACCCTGTACGACTGCGCGTCTCCTTGACGTCTCGTCTCCGTGTGTGACAAAAAAAGTAAAGTCTTGTAGCTGGGACTTGATCTATTATGGAAGAGGCCGTGCAACTTTGCTTTCGCGTTCGTCTCCCGGTTGACTTTGCCAACTGGGTCTGTCCCTCCGCTCCATGACGTACACGTACATGTGGATCACAACATTTCTCTCTCTCTCTCTCTGAACTCAAACAAGAAGCAATAGGCGAACTTTTTTTGAGCAAAGACATTTATGTGGCGCATCCACGCGTCTCCTGGGAACTATGCAAATTTTTCAATTGGAGAAATTTCCTCCTCCTCAAGAATTCTGCGTTTCGGATCTGAATTAGAGGCATAGATACATACATATATATAGAAAGAGAGAGAAAGCGCATGTGCGTGTGTCTTTTCCTCTCTCTCTCTCTCTCACACACACACACACACAAAGACGTGCACGCACGCACGCACAGTGGAAGCCCCTTTCTTTCCTCCTGCTCCCCCTTCAAAGGAGATCATCACTATTCAATTACCAAGCTGCCACTCAAACTTTCAGCCAAATTTTTATATCTCCTCTCTACTACTGACTTTTATCGCAGCCTTTTTTATTCAAAGTTTGTTGGTTGCGCCTTCAGCATGTTGATATCTTCCCACCACAACAATGATCAAGAGGTTTAAACGCACAGCAGATGTTTTTCTGGCCAGGTTTCATGATTCTCGCTTGGAAGCTTTTCAGAAGAGGTTGCAAGATCAAGATCTCAGTTGAAAACCTCGTAAAGAATCCTCGGGTTATTATGAAAAGCCTCCAAAACCTCGAGCAAGTCGTGGTTGTGGATGCAGTTGCTCCTGCGCTGAAGCTCACACTGCACAAGAGCCCCCCCCCCCCAAGTACAGGGTGAGGCGCAAAAGAGGAGGCTCTTTGACGTGTGTGTGTGTGCTGCATGGGCTAACAAGGCCAGGTAGGCGTCTGTGTCAAATTGCAGCGGGTCGTTAAGGCTGGCCAAGGTGGAGAAGGAGTTGATATTCAACACCCTGGCTTTCTGGGGCAACGTTGCCGCCAAGGGGTGCGGGGTGAGGAAGGGGGAGGAATCACTGGTTTTCTCTCCATACGCCTCCCTTCTTCTGGCAGGAAAGTTCTTTTTCTCTTGGCATTTCCAATCCATTTTTAGCTTTCCCATTTTTTTCTTCTCTTTCACCACTAACTTGCTCAGCATCCAGCATTTGCTGGCTGATGCTACTAAGCCAATACGTTCCCCATCTCCTTCCATCTTTCTTTGTCTGACTCTTGTAAATATTTTAGTGCAAAGCTCAGCCAATTTTTGCTTCCAGAGAAAATCTGGATTAAGTCCCTCAAGGTCTGTGTACTCTGCACTATGCAATAAAATCCAATTCCTGGACTGAAAAGTTTTTCGAACTAACACAATTAGGCGGCTTTAAAGGAACAAGGCCAAAAAAAGCAACTTTGCTTGTTTATCTGTTGTTACCTCTTCGAACTTGTTGCAGATGAGTGTGAAGGCCTTGTAGATGTTGTCGGTGTTGCCTGTGACGGTGACGATCCTCTCGGGGCAGGAGCCATCGCTGATGTTAATCTTGGCACCGCTCTAAGAACACAAGAAAGTCAGTGGAGACATGCTTTTTTTTCTTTCTTCACCAGCTCACCTCATCCCTGAACCTCTTGACGATTTCTCCTTTCTTCCCGATTATACTGCCGACTTCCTGAAAAAGAAATTGGAGGCTTTTGATCAACCTCTTTTGTGCTCTCTGTCTCACACACACACAAGAGCGCGCGCGCGTGAGCTCGCGCGCACACGCACAGAGAGTTGGAGAAAAGCATTACGCTAATTACGAACTTGGAATGAGACAAATCAAAGGAGCTGAGGCTGCGCGCGCGCCCGCGTGCAGTCATTCGTTTTCATCTCTTTCTCTCTCTCTCTTTCTTTCTCTCTCTCTCTTTCTCACTCTCTTTTTCTCTCTCTTTCTCTCTCTCTCTTTCTTTCTCTCTCTCTCTCTTTCTCACTCTCTTTTTCTCTCTCTTTCTCTCTCTTTCTCTCTCCCTCTTTCTCTCTCTCTTTCTCTCCCTCTTTCTCTCTCTCTCTCTCTTTCTCTCTCTCTTTCTCTCTCTCTTTCTCTGTAGGTGTCCGCTTTTGCTACTGGTAGTAAAAGACAACAAATTTTTTGCCGCTGCCACGAACATATTTGGAGACCGTTCCATCTTCATCTCCCCCACGAACGTGCGTGCGTGCGTGCGTGCGTGCGTGCGTGCGTGCGTGAGTGAGTGTGTGCGTACGCGCGCTCTTTGCCCCTCTTTTTGTTGCAACAACTTTAAAAGCTTTCATTTCCTCCTGGTCCGAGGTACGTGAAAGCTCGTCCCTTTTTTTGAGCTCGTCACGGCCGCGATTCATAGTTCTAGTCCGGTGCCGTCTAGAGCCAGACTTAGCTGCTGCTGCTGCTCTAGAAAACAATGGTCTAGAAAGCTCCATACGTCATGTTTGACCTGTGACGTCGTACGGGGTGAGTCAAAAACGTGCGTCGATCAAAGGAGGCGCACAACGAGGGAACAGCGGGGGTGGGCGAAGGCGTTGTCGCGGAACTTTCATCGGGGGTAAAAGAGGTGTCAGAAGAAAGCTCAAAGGCGGACGAGTTGCAAGGAAGCGGACAATTCTTTTGTACTTACACGCACGCACGCTTTTACTGCAGATTAGATCCAGCCTAGATGATCACGTCCGTGCATAGCGCGCGTGTGCGTGTGTGGACGGCATTTCTCAGCAACGTCTGGCAGGTCACCGAGGCGTCGGACGAGGCCTCGGCACACAGGACGACGCACAATGGACCCTCCAGTGCCGTTGATCAAGGCATTCTCTTGCTTTCCCTGTTCTTCTCACTGTGAATTGCTGGCACTCTATTTTCTACTTTCTTTATTTTTTCCCGCTCCCCAATTCCTCCTATCTTCTACTTCTTCCCGCATTTTCTCTTCTTCCATGGAGGCAAATTGATATATATTGTATTTCCATGTTTACGCACGCGCGCGCGCCCATTTTTGCTACCCACCCACCCCATCCGGGTCCCTAGAGGCCAAGAAACAACTCTCTCCACATGCTGAAATTGCGGCAAAAGAGGCGAATTCTGTAGGTGGGGGCACCGTAACTCTTCCCTCAGCCTCATGCATATGTGCGGAACACAACTGTAGCGCGTGAGGCAGAAAAAAGGTAGACAGCGGCGTCAGCTGCGTTTTGTTTGGCGCGTACGTGACGCGGCAGCAACATGCCTTCATTGACGAGTAGTGATAACGCAGGGCTGACATTGATGTTCGAATTTCCCCTTCCAAAAAACACTCAGGCGTGTCTGGAGTCATCCGCAGTCGCCTCTTATGCAACGCCTGACTCTGTTTTCTGCGGGACGACGAAATCTTGGTGCGAACAACTGACTCCATTTGTGTGTCGAGTCAATAAGACGCGCCAGGGAGGGAATCAGGCGGCAGAGGCAGCATCGAGTTTCCGGGCAGCAAGGGCAGCATCGAGTTTCCGGTCAGCTGAAAGTTACCCTTTATTTCTCCTTCTGTGGATTATTGCGCACCCACACGCAGGCAGCACTGATGTGCGAACTTCTCATATGCATGCGTGGGTAATGGTAAAGTCTCAACCTTTCAACCCAATTATTTCCTCTGCACTCGTGGAAAAAAAAGGGAAAAAAAGGCCACAGCAGGAGCATTTTCTTGGCAACCTGCCACAAGTATTGTCTTTTCCTCCTCTTTTGGCCGTGGCTGGCCTGAAATTTTGTTTCACCGCGTGGAATTTTTCTTTTCTTGTTCTTTTCTTCTGTCTCTCGTACAATTGAAGAGAGCGAAATATAGGTGCATGCTGGAGATTATAGAGATTAACAGCTTTCTACACATATGTTGTTCTTCTAATTGCAGCTCTACAACCTTCACTCCTGTCCCTGTGCCAGACGCAATTGCAATTTTCTTCCGACACCTTTTTCAGGCCACCCTGACAAATCGTGTCACACTGGCACACGCCCCCCCTGCTGACTTCCACGCCCTCCTGTGGAGGAGGTCACTACTGGCATCTGGTGTCGCTACTGACACACGCCCCCCCCCTCCTGTTGACCCCCTGTCCTGCATCTCATGTCGCTACTGGCTCATGCCCCCTCCCCCTCTGTTGACCTCCACGCCCTCGTCCCCTCCTACCTCAGCGTACTGGAAAGTTGCTTGTAAATTGTCCGCTCTGAGATTTGACTCAAAGAGAGCTTCTTCCACCTTTTAAGTCAAAGTTTGTTTTACCTTTTAAATGTACCTACCTAGGTTAAGGGGTATTCAGAGGAAGTTGGTCGACTTGAACAAAAGGTCAGTCTGAGTGGTGGGTGAGTGAAGGAGAGACTATCCAGACATTTGCTGACTACTATGGCTAAGGCTGAGTCCAGGAATGTGAGAAATATGCAAAAGAAAACCCTCCGCTGGTGATACCAGCTAAATTCTTTTTCAATTGGCTCTAACTAAAAAGAAAAGTAGTACTCTTTTCAGCCAAAGAAGAACTTCCAACTTTGTCGCCTTCAGCTCTTTCCAGGACAGCAAAATCTTTCAACTTTGACGCCTTCGCTTGTTTTTTGGGGGGGAGTGACACGCTAAAATTCGTCACTAGATGGTGCTTTTTGCCTGTTCTTGACATCCCTGGAACTTGCTCAACCTGGTAGAGTGATTGAGGACCAACAACACACAACAACTGTTCTACTGTGGTGAAGGCCCGGTTTTCCTCCCTCACCTTTCCCTGCATGATGAGCCTGACGGTGAGCGAGACGTTGCTGCTGGATCCATTCTCGCCGGTGTTGGCACCCGGTGGTGACTGCTGGGTCGTGACCAGTCCCGCCTGCTGTGGAGTGACCAGGCCACTGGTGACAGCTGCTTGCGTTGTGACCACGACAGCGTTCCCAGCAGCTTGTTGCTGTTGCTGTGACTGCTGCTTTTCCAAGATGGTTGCCATTGAGTGGGTTGGACTGGGACAGTAGAGGGGGTGAGACAGTTAGATGGTGGCAAGGTTGCTGGGCCGCTGGTGAATTAGGTGCAAGTCTAGGAGGTCTCAAATGCCTATTCAGAGGTGCCGTAAGAGTTTCTACGGTGACAGATTATGTTTCTTTTTTCTCGGTGAATGAGGGCGAGGGGAGAAGAGGGGGAAGGGGATGATGGTAAAGAAGTGTTGTGTTGTGGTGAGGCTCTGTGAACAGAGAAAAGGGACAAAGATTAGTATGCATAAAAGAAAGGGTAGTTGGACAACGAAAAAAATGCCTGGGGTGTTCTAATGGAGACTTAGTCAGATGTAACGAGGGAGAATCTGCAAGTTATTTACAGTCTTCTCAGAGAAGAGAATTAATGACAGCATTTCCTTATTCCGAGCGCGTCGTCGTCACCAAAAAGCACTTGATTGGCATGTTGCTCCACTACCTGGACAGGCAGGCAGGCAGGCAGGCTGGTTGCTTCATCGTGATTGGCCCGGGGCTACCTGCTGATGACTATTTTCCACCTTGCCCCGAGGGAACATAGGGGGAAAAAGTGGCGTTTTTGGTCTCCGGGAGAGCCTGCGCCAGCCAATGAAAAGGGAGCAGCTTTTTTTTTCTTCATTCAATCGCGCTGAGCAGCAGGAGAAAGGCTCATTAGCAGCCAATAATACCTGTGCTTGATTAATACCTGTTCTCTGCAGCCGACAGAATAATCCCGGTAACAAAGGAGCACTCCAATGCTGAGATTATGAATGACTGAACAACGACACTGAACAGCACTCCCCAGGACACAGGATCGCTTTCTAATCAAGATTGTTTGCCCGAAATGAGCAGAGGAGAAATTTCAGTGTGCTCGACAAACAGAAAATTGGGTAGTACAAAGGCGAGCCCAGATTATCGATTTCCTGCTTAATGGAGATTCTCCTCTCGCTCTAACCTGAATAATTAGCTCTCTCCAATTGATTTTCACCGATTAGTTTCTCCTCTCTACGGTTTTCCCGGACGACGCCGAACAACTCGATGGATCTGGCCCATTGGCCAATCCTTGGCCTTTGCAGCCTTCGATATTATCAATCTAAGTGCGCACTTAGTAGGATGCAAATTCTCATGTGAATCTGGACTCGAGGGAGATATATGTTACTAATCCAAGTGCGCACCGAGTAGGATGCAAATTCGCATGTGAATCTGCTCTAACGGACGAGTCATTAGCGGCGCAGTCAGTATGCGCATAACAGTGCTGTGTTACTGTGTCAACACCGGCAAGTCTGCGAGGTCTGGCCACAATAGACAGTCCTGAAGGGGCAGCCACGCTCTCCAAAGCAGGAGTCTCTAGTGCCGGGATTATCCCCTCTTTTCTTCCTACTTCGCATTGATTATACCACAGACCCAAATTGGCCTTTGTGGGGCGTAGCAGCTAGAATAGTATTAGGAGCAAAAAGTAGCAACTTTAATACCCACGTCAATAAATGGGCTTCTTTCCGAGGGAAAAGGGTTGACAGGGAGAGGGGGGTCAACCTCTCCCCATACTTCCTTCTCCTGACGGGATCCTGAATAATTGCTTTTGGAGCCATGGTTGACAACAGGGGGTGGAGTTAGATGCATCCCCGACAGACAAATTTTCCGCCCTCACACACCAGACTTGTTCAGCTTTGCTTTGAAAGTTCGTTCGAGGCAGACTTGGCGAAGTGTCAGTTGTTGCCGCACCCCAAGACGTCTCAATGGGCTCCTCCTCCAACAGCAGACTTCAATGAGGCAAAATTGAGCAGTTTCACGTGTAGCAGAATTGTCACTCTGTCCGCCAGAGAGCGAGATAGAGATAGAGAGGACAGCCCTGTCGAGATCTCTGGCGCGCACAAACAAACAAACACACCGAGATACAGACAGAAGAAGCAAGCTCAAACTGTAGAAAAGCCTGTCACACTCTTGTCTCCCGGTAGATAGCCGGCAGACCTTCCCTGCCTCAGGTTTTTAATTCCATCTCCCTCCCCCCATATCCTATCTCGCGTGTGTATGTGCGTGTGTGTGTGAAACCGTGGTTCAAATCCTCTTTCCCCCTTTTTTTCCTTCCTCCCAAGGGATTTGAGCCCAGGGGTTCACAAAGCGAAAGAAGTAACAGATCAAGGAGAAGAAGAGGCCTTGTGTGTGTTTGTGTGTGTGCGTGTGCGTGTGTGCGTGCGTGTGCGTGCGTGTGTGACGAGGACTAAGTTTTACACAATGCTTTGACAGATGTCAAGTGGAGGGAGAGAGAAGAAGAGGCCTATTTTCCCCCCTTTTTTCTTGGCGTGGTTTTGATGAGCGGATCTTCACCAGAAAATCCTCGCAAAGTCAGCCAGACAGAAATGACTTCACAGGTAGAGAGAAAAACTCGTCATTGGCAAGGCAAAAGCAACGCTCTTTCTATTGTGCCAAATCTTCCTTGCACACAGGATACAGTGTACAAGGAAGATAAAATGCGGTCTCAGTGAATCAAGGAAACCCAACCAAACAGTTATTTTGGGACTTTCGGGGGGATGATTTTTTGTACTTTTTTTGGTAGGGGATGGAATAAACAACAAATTTGAGATGGGTTCATCAAAATTTCACACATGCCCTTAACCCAAGTAGGAGACATTTACTGCTGTGCAACGAAGGAGGCAGTTTGTGAAGGCACTTGCAGACCCTGGGCCAACAGACAACTGAATCCCCCACGACTGGTCTGCGATGTGGTGCAGCAATACCCCGGTCCTGGTACTTTCGCTGGGCCAGGCTTGGCTGGGTTGCTCAAGGACATGGGATGAATCCAGTTTCAGCTACTCCTTCTGACCTTCTGGATCTTGGCCAAGTTGCTGGAAGTGTCGGGGCTGGAGAGTGTTGACCTGACATCGATTTTGCCCTTCTTGTGACGGGCCTGTCAGTGCCAGCAACCCCTCTTCCTCCTTCCTGCTCATGTTCCTGGGCTGCCCACATGACGTCGTGGTGACACTGACATTCAACATGCTCCTGTCAAGTATTCCATTTCTGCTGATTGCATCTAATCATGAAGTTTGATTTCTGCTTGTGATTTACATCAGGGTTGCCACTCTGAGCTTGCATTTAATGAAGACCAGAGGTACACATACATGAGGCGCCATACTGTGCAATGTGCAGTACGCGGTTGAATTGGTGTGAGCAACATGGGTAACTTTAAGAACACTTGATGAACCTTAAGGACAGAGCGACTTTAAGTTCACGAGTACATAAAGAGAACTCAATCAAATGACAGGATCATTGATTGTTTGATGTGCTCAAGGTTGTTGGCAGGCAGGTTGAATGTTGATGCAGTGCCTAAGAAGCTTGTAAAGTTGCCTCGGCTTTAGGTTATGTTGCTCTGTTTGATTGCAGCTGTTTTCAAACAAAACTCTGCTGAGTTATGAGAACACGTTTGGGTTGGCAAAGTTTCAGGTCAGGGGTCATCTTCCACAGCCTGATTTAATGAAATCATGAACTATGGACGCCAATTCAACCGCGTATTGTACAAAATCATCCAGTATTAGTTGTCCAACCTCGCCTTGCAGCGAACAGAATTGGTTTTAGGCTAAGTGAATGTGTCGGTGCCATCGAGTTGGCTGCGTGACTGGCTTTCTTGCTTGGCTGACGGCCTGGTGCTGCCTGGTGCTGCCTGGTGCTGCCTGGTGCTGCCTGGTGCTGCCTGGCGCTGCCTGGTGCTGCCTGGTGCTGCCTGGTGCTGCCTGGTGCTGCCTGGTGCTGCCTGGCTGGCTGCCGGCGTAGCAGGCGCAGGCATGAGGGAACATCATACAGTACATGAGTATAATTTCTTGGTACACACGAGATGCATCTTGGAGCACTTCAAAGGTGAGATTGCGGCAAGATGTTTCAGAAGGACAGGATTTGTGTGCTCCACGTGGTAAACAAATTTTGAAACCTCTTCCCTTCTTGTGCACGTGGCAGATGCATCTTTGGCCGTACGTGGTTAACTCATCACTCCCACTCCTGTCTCTCTCCCACTTCACCTTGTATGGGGACTCCTCTTTCCCATATTTGCTTGGCAACGTTCAATTTTCTCCTTCCCTTAAGAGAAGAAAAGGCAATTTCAAAATTAAACACAAAAAGGCGACGACGATGAGATGCTGATGAAGTCAAACAAAAGATTTCCCTCATTTCAGATGAGCGGGGAAGAGGTGGCTAGCAGGCCTCCCCTCCCATATGCCCTCCTTAACGTGTAGCTGCAGACAAAAGAAAAACTAAGAGATTAAACAGATGGGAAGTGAATAGTCAAGACTGGAAGGATGGAAGGAGATGGATGAAACAGATGTGCCATCATGTGCCCAACCAGAGGACCAAAAATCCTTCCGACGTTTTAGATTTCAACGTCACTGTGACGGAAAGAAAGAGAAAGGGCCCTGCGGTGACCACATTATGGTCACTGCGGTCCCCCAGGACGGACAAGGTCACAGTCGCGGCCTTCGGGGCCTTGTCACAGTTGTTGAGCGCCGCCGAGAACGAGCGATTGGCCCGTGATCCAATGTCGTAATATGTCAAGAAGATCTCTTCAGCCGACTACATCACCTCAGCCACTCACTCCTCCTCCTCCACCTTGAGGAGCACATTCATGTCAGCCATTGAAGAGGGTTTCCCCTCTTCGGTATCTTATATTTAAACACTTTCCAGCTCTTGGCTGTTTTGGCAGTAACAAAAACGTCATATTCAGGTCAGTGAGGAGAAAGCCCCCAAAAAGATACTTCTGATAAAAAAAAGAGAGAAAAAAGGAGGTTGTTGCGGGGGGATCGCCTGAGGCAGGATACGAATTGTATTTTTGTAGCTTTTTTGAAGGAGAAGATATTAAATCTCTCTGACACACACACGCGGTCTCGTGAGCTCTCAGAGAGATGCCGGCTATTACTTCAAAGAAACAAGAATGCATCAGGCAAAGTGGACTTTTTTTTCCATGGTAGAAAGCCGATATCATTTTTGCCCAAACTTTTTTTTCCATCCCTTTTTTTCCCCCTCCAATAATTCTGTCCCATTCCTGAGTCCAGCGTTCCTTGATCCCATTTAGGTCCTCTTTTCATAATTCTATTTGTAGAGTCCATCTCTGGCGGCTTTTTAAGATTTCTGCTCCCATTTCTCCTTTCATTCCCCCCCCCCTTCTTCCAAAAATGGCTAAAGACGCGGTTGCCAATACTGATTCGACCTGTGGCAGCTTCGACCCGTCACAGCCGCCAATTCGGCCATTGCAACCGCGACTTTTATGGCTCCTTATTCCTTCTTCAGCCCCTCAGCGGCGGCGGCGCAGTCGGAGCTGCTGGAGGCGGCGATGGCGGCGGCGACGACGACGGCGGTTCGGAAATTGAAATCCAATTTTTGTTTTCCCAATTCTTCCTTTCAGAAAAGAGGGAGAGAGAGAGAGAACCTTGGTAGGCTCTCCCTTCAAACAAAGATGCTTCCTTTTTGAGGGCTTGCTTATGTTGCTTATTTATGCAAAGTACCGGGTGGCCAAAAGTGCACTTGCGCTTTATAAATCATGTCGGAGTCTTCCTCTCCCCCCCCCCCTTCTCACTTCCTGCCGGAGAAAGTTGTCCGTTTGTTATTAGTTGGCCACCCGGTGTCTGCCGGATCCACCTTCATCATTTATTGGGGAGCTGTGTGAGAGCACTCGGAGAGACTCCTTTCATGTGCGCGCCTGGCGTGCATGCACTCCTTTAATTTGGTTTGCCTTGGATGAAAAACACATCTTCGCGCCTCACAGTGCGCGTGTGTGCCAAAAAAGTGATCACCGCAGCCCGTCTGGAGCCTTAAATACAACTTGAACAATCACAACAAGAACAACAAGAGCCAGAAGTAGAGAAATCGCGAATTCAGGCTGCGTATCATGGGAGGGGAAATGCATGAGGGAGGGGGGAGAAAGTGGTTTCGATCTGGCAGGCAAAGCACACATTTTGGCAGATTTATTTCACGGTTCAATACCAAGTCTTCTCCGTACGTGTGTGCAAGCCCGCCCAAGAAGCCCTGGCGCGGCTGGACAAAGAAGCCTTTGCTGCAATGTTTTTGGTCTGGCACGCACATGAAATTTCTGGCCCTAATAAATTTATGGCTGCACGCACCAGAAGAAATCCATTTTCAGTCTTCTCCGCCTTTTTTATACTTCTTCCGACCGCAACGTAAAAATTCTTGCGGAAATGAACCATAATGCTTTCCCCCCCCCCTCCCCCAGAGGGAAAAACAACCACCTTTCTTTTCCCACACATTAAAGAAAAGAAGGACAGCAGTAACCCGGAGGGGGGGTCATGGCGGCGAAGGCTCCAACCCTCTAGGCTTTTGCACTCCAGAAAGTTTTTTTTTGGAAATTCCTCTCTAAAAAACACAACGTCTCACGTTTACATCTGGCAAAGTGCGTCACTTCAGCTAAAACTTCTCTCTCTCTCTCTCTCGTGTGTGTGTGAGAGAGAGAGAGAGGAAGAAGGAGCTCTTTGAGGAATATTTCGTGATGTTCCAGAGAAACTTTTTCGTCTTCTTTCTGATGTTGGTTGCATCCAATTTTGAACTTTCAGTTAAAAGGTGTACCGAGCTGAGAGGATACAGGGTGTGCACTACAGTGTGTCGCAGTGGCTGGGGAGAGAGCTGCCTGGTCAAAAAGGCACCCACCACTCAGACATCACTTTCAGGCACCTCCCCAAAGATTTTTCGGCCACAGACTCCTTCTTTGCGGCCCACACGTCCAGCGTCTGACCTTTTTTGGCTCTCATGTTTTCTACCACGTTTCCATCTCATTTGGGGAGGCGGAAGAAGCAGAGTGATAAAACTTTTAGTAACCATTTCTTTCCTCCTTGGCCATTTTGTTTGGTGCTGGATTCTGTGCTGCAATAATAGCTGGCAACTGCATCGGGTGCCAGCAGATGTACATGAGCACTTACTGTGTATGTAGAGCAAAAGTATGAGGAAGAAGTAAAACCAAACAAATACTGCGCAGATAGATGGACGCGCACGCGCGCACGCACGCGCGCACGAGTGGAAATGGATTCACCGTGGGTGAGGTGATGCTGTCACCTCTACTTTGGCGCGTGCGCGCTCAAGCGAGCGCAACGCATCCCCGTAACTGGGACAGGGTGAGCCAGCAGAAGGACGTCTGCACTCGGTGCGCGACCATTTTTGACTCACACTGTAATACTTCCTTCCTACTGTACCTCTACCCAACCTCCTCTGGTCACATCAAAATTTCATGGCGTCGGCTTTTACCCATTGCAGTCCCCCCCCTTCCCTCGTGCGCGCGTTTTCTCTCTCTCTCTCAGGAAGAAGAAAAAAGTTTTCCATCTACCAGTGAAAAAAAGGAAATGGAGGTCGCCTGTTTGGGGAATTGGGGGGGTTGACGACGACGACGACGACGACGACGACGACGAAGATGGCGAAGACGACTGCGGCAGTAACTAAAAACACGCGTTGATCTCACACAAGCGGAGGGAGAAACTAAAAGCCTTAGAAGTGCCCGGAACGTTCAATAACCGCACGTTCATTAAAATGTGACCGTCCAGGCTTTTAAGGCTGGGCCTCAGCCTTTGGAGGAAGGACGCTGGCATGGGCAGAAATGCTTTGGCAGCTCTGCTCATACTTGTTTTGACCGAAAAATGGTCCCCGGATACAATAGGAAGCATCGAGAAGTGGTGCAATTGTCACGAGGAAGCCCTTAATATCCTCTCGCGCAGTGTGAGGCTCAAAGAACGTGAGACCTCTGACAGAAACTTGTTGCGAGAAAAAAAAAGAATGCGATAAAAACGAGATGAAAAAGAAACGACCCCGACGTGTTTGTGCGCGCGCGCGTATCTACCTGACACCATCATATCTCATCTTTCTTTCCTTTCTTTGTGCGCATGCGTGCAAAATGGTCTCTGCTGCCACATGTGGCACAACGTACGGTACTGTACAGACAGGTACGAGTATGTTGTGCTCCTGGCATCGTTGCCAGAGGAACTCATTTCAACCCGGGATCCAATACATCATGTGCAGCGTTGAACGCGGCTTCGACTGTCTGCAACGCCCTGTATTGTTACTTATCTGCTGGGGGGGGGGGGGGGGGGGTTTCCCCGCCACCTAAAATACCCGGAAAAAAAAGAACCTTTGGAATAAAAAAAAAACCAAGG
>JAAUXU010145637.1_pt1 | contig 17450 bp, 11 predicted proteins | sample 7278151 | NCBI WGS metagenome assembly JAAUXU01 (sample SAMN14350113, study PRJNA611818) | marine sediment metagenome | isolation source: surface marine sediment (1.8m) | place: French Polynesia: Moorea | collected 2018-08 | reverse complement strand
CTGTATTGAGGACATTAACAACCTGCAGGAAGGAGGATTGTGACAATGATGATGAATATAAATCCTCAGGGTATGAATGGCTCTGAAGGTGAATAACAGTCCATATGAATTTTGCAACACCAGCACTCCTTCCTTTTGGGCATTACAAGCTCTCCTAGGGCATGTTAACATGCTGATATGTGTCACTAGTTATTCACCTGCAATGCTGGCGTGGACTGTGAATACTGGTAAACTCCGTAATTAATAGCTTTCAAATGGCCCAGAAATTCAGTGTCTTCGTACTCTACTTCAGAAGTTATAACCCTTCAAATGAAACAAGCTTTATAATTCACTTGGTAAATAAGAGGTGACAAAATTGGCTGATTAACTAAATCCGAGGCTGTCATGAAGTGAAAATTTGGTTGTCTAAGAAAAACCGACTGAATCGGAATTTTGCTGTGTGTTTTATTCTGAACTGTCGAATTTGGTATCTCCTCCGAGCTCGCAGAACCGATTTGAATCAAACTTCGCGTGGATTTCGAGTGTCTCCTCCTCCTGTTAATGATGACGTCAAAAGACACCACAGAGGTCGTTTAATGAAACTTACGCTGAAAAAGTCGCTCTTTTTGCTATGGAAGTGACGCACAAGGGGATCACAACCAATGTAGTACGGGGTCAGACCCCCCCTCCCTCCCGACTTCAGCCATGGACGAAGGCTTTGCTTAGTAAAACTTGTTTGAGTTACGGGATACCAGTCTATTCAGGGCACCATTGCCTGAGGGTTGATCCGGAGGGTCTAATAACGGGTCCGAATAATAGTTTGTGCAAAGATCCGGCTGCATTAGTTCATCATACAAACTTTTTCGGGGGCCTATTTATGTCCTCACTTCCAGAGATGCACCGCACGCAGTCGGAGTTTGACGACAACTTGACCTTCAAGGTGTTCATCTTCCAATTCTTCAATTTTTACTCCTCCATTTTCTACATCGCCTTCTTTAAGGGCAGGTTTGTGGGTTATCCGGGCAGATACAAGCACATTGTCGGAAACCTGAGGAACGAGGACGTGAGTGAACTATAAGGAAGTGAACTTTAAGTTGTCGAGCCTTGATCAACTCTATCTCTTCACTTCCAGTGTAGCAACGGTGGCTGTCTCATCGAGTTGGCCCAGCAGCTGGCCGTCATCATGATTGGCAAGCAGATGATCAACAACGCTCAAGAGGTCATCATTCCAAAGCTCAAGGCTTGGTGGCACAAGACCAAGGTGTGAGAGACATAACGTGACTGAAGCCGGGCCAGCTGTCCAAGTCTAACCATGTATATCTCTCGAAACCTATTTTGATTTGTCTAGTCGAAGCTTCGAGAGATCGGTGAGACCCGCATGGAGTGTGACTACAAGCTGGTGGAAAACGAGGGGCTTTTTCAAGAGTACTTGGAAATGGGTAAATGATTCTTTCCGGTTTTTTGCCTGATCAACACATTGATACCGCTGTGGTTTATTCACCCAGTGTTACAATTTGGCTTCATCACCATCTTCGTGGCCGCGTTCCCCCTGGCCCCACTCTTCGCCCTGCTCAACAATTGGGTAGAGATCAGATTGGACGCCCAGAAGTTCGTCTGTGAAACGAGGTGAGGCAAATCTAAAGCTTGCAACACGAGCCCCTGCACTGTGTCCACACGCTCTGCTCTTTCCACTCCGCGCCGTCCGAGAGCTTCGTGCCAACAGCTCAGAGTGGCAGTTCAAGTACCCACACTGCAAGTGCTCTGCACTGGCATCCCCGATTTGCTTTTCAAGTATCCTCGCTCTCCAAGCGCTATGATATCCCCGGATGGTTGTCTCAGCGCTCGGCGCTAGCTAGATCTTGTGTGCTTTCATTTAACTTTGCTTATAAGCATTGACTGGACGCCTTTAACATTCATGAAACTTGGTATAGCAAATACACTTCCATCAACTGCAAAAAAGGTCAGACACGAATCAAAATCGTGAAGTTTTTTAAAATTTTCAATAGGAATAGAAAGAAACTCAGGTAAGAACTTTAAGTACGCTAACAAATCGGTCAAATGTGGTTTTTGCACTAAGCTTCTTTGTGAAGACCGTTGGACACTTATTTATCTTGCAGTGGCTCTCACAGAAAGCACCCCTCTCCCAACTTTGTGAAGACTGAAAGATCAGATGTACGAGCAATAGCGTCATGCAAAACGAGATCTAACTATGATTTTGACTGGTATCTGACTTCTTTGCTGATGATGTAGGAGTATTTTTTTGTACGAGTACAGTGGATGAGTCCAAGCTGCTTCCAGCCAAAACAACTGAGTGGCTTGATCATTCCACAGACGCAAAGGAAGTTTTTTGAAAGCGTCCCAGTCGAAATTATATATAAACTTCAAGGGCCTGACTTTTTTGTGCAGACTACACGCACACTTTAAAGGTGATGCAAATATTGCATCGAATATTATTTCCGTTCACTTTTCTCCTCTCTTCTTCAGACGTGCAGTGGCAGAAAGAGCGGAAAACATCGGCATCTGGTTTAAGATTTTGGACACGCTGGCGCAATTCGCTGTCATAACCAATGTGAGTTGCTTTAGGCCCATGACCTACGTTAGTTGTGAGCAGTCACACTGCTGCTGAATCATTTAGGCCTTCTTGATCGCCTTCACGTCCGAGTTCATCCCCAAGCTGGTGTACAAGTACGAGCACGACTGGAACATGCGCGGATACGTAAATTTCACTCTGGCCATTTCACCGAGGTGAGCATACGGTTTACTTTCGTGCCTCTACGTTTGCAGGAGCGCCAATGTTATAAATGAGACTGCATTCGCGGCTCTTCCTCCGCAGATTTTACGTGGATCAGAACCACACAGAGTGCCGATACCGGGCTTTCCGGGACCACGATGGCAACTACACCCCCACACACTGGAAGATCCTGGCTCTTAAATTTGCATTTGTCATCATCTTTGAGGTAAAGAAGTCGTGTCACAGTCCGGTACGGGGTGTCGCAAGATTGATTACCCAACCACCCGGCAACGAACACGTTGCCAAAGCAGCTGATTGTTGCTCTCTTTCTTCCTCCGGGATAAATTGTTATGTGAGCATTTAGAGGGTCGAATTTAGCGTGCGCCAAAGTGAAGGATATCGTGCAGAAACACCAAGGTAGCGCTCACCAGAATGGTTGCTGGATCACCAACATTGGATGATTCTGCACCGAGATATGTGCGACTGACCTGACCTAACCTAGGTCCACAGTCAGTCATTTTGGTGCTCGAGCTGCCATTTTTGGTGCAATTGAGTCCGCGCATCTTCAGATTTGAAGTAACCTCAATATTCAGTGAGGCACGCAATGCTCCACTTAGATACTCTATTCGGGGAGGGGGAATCAATTCTGTAACACCCTGTTCACTGCGACGGTATAGGACGTGTCTTAAGTGACCTGTTCCCTTTAGCACATCGTCTTTGGCGTGTGCCGCGTGATTGACGTCGTCGTGCCTGATATCCCGGAGTCCCTGGATATCAAGATCAAGCGAGAGCGGTTCTTGGCCAAGGAGGCCTTGCAGGAGGCGGAGCATGTGTTACAGGTGCACAACACACTTTAAGCACATTGCGTGGACATGACGTAGCTACAGGGTGCGGAAAACGAAATAGAGAGTTTGATTGCCAATACCTCAATTGATCAATGTTCATATGCACCCAACAATATTGAGACATACAGGCCAGTACGATGAAAGATAACATATTGATATGTTGCCATTGGGAGCCCAGCTGCTGCCACCATGGTACCGGCTGGGAAGCTTTGGGGCACGGGGGTGGGCAATGATACCCTGATGGACACATCGGACATGTTTACTTGTGGAGATTGTTCACACATCTGGTGCTTTCATAACCATACGTGAAGCCTCGCACAACCTACCAGAACACGTAAGGCCTTCAGCACCTGACATTGGTTTAACGCCCTTGGTCGTCAAAGGAAGAGTCCCATTCCGCTTTCCGCACCCTGCACTATATTTAAACAGTTATGTTTACACATTACAATTTAACGTTGCAGAAAGTGTTGACTGGCGGTGATGATAGTGATCGGGGGGTCGACTCGGACACTGACTCGCCCGTAATCAGGAGAAGAAACGTCTAGTGTGATACAAAATAAAAAACTTTCCCTAATGCTCGTGGGTTATGAGAAGAGGTTGTTATCGAGGAGAAGTTTTCTCATTTGTTAATATTTTTCCAGGCAATCTATTTCCCAAAACTGTTCTACTGTACGCATTATGCTATAGAAAAATTTATCGAAGATTACTCTATATAACACACACACATATACATATATATATATATATTCAGCCCTACTGGCAATGCTTGGACACAAATTTTGCTGTTTATCTCACCTCCACAGTTTGCCGAATCAAACAAGGTTGTGTTCTCGAGTTGGGACTTGCCCGCGTTACCCTTGTCTGCTGTTCTACTGTACATGACCTAATATTTGTACGCATGCCATGACCTTGACTTGAGTGTCTGATGCAATAATGCATTGGAAAGCATTGCTGGCAGAGGCAAAGTCTTTACACGCCTCGCTGTGGGAGGTAAGGACAAATTCGTCCTTCTGGGGGGACGTTCTCGTATCAAATAATCATTCACGGTCGTTGAGACACGTGAAAATTATACATATGTACATATATGCATTCACGTAAAGAGGATTTGTGCCTCCACAACGCCTAGACTGCTGATTATATCTTAGTTTCACAGAGTAAACCGTGATAAAAGTTTGTCAATTTCTTGATCATGACACATTTATTATGCGACCTGCCAACCCGGTATGGAATCATCGGGCTTGTGAGACCCGTGGCACAGGTATCGTTACACGGTCTGGGTGAGCTTCCCGGTCACCTGAAGGTCCTCGGAAAACGCTCCTGAGACCAGCCCCTGAGAAAAAGGACTTAACTTTTACGTAACTGTTAGTCCATGTGTGAAAGGTGAGGGCATTTGTGAGTCCTGTTGTTGATCGCACTATGGTTACCGTGATCCGCAAATCCCTGCAGAACCTTATTGCATGTGCCTTAGCCGTCCTTGAGCGGATTTTACTCTTCACTTGGTCACATTTTGGGGGATTTGGGAAAAAAATTATACCCTCTTGGCTCCTAACAGTGACCAATATGCACTTTTGTCAATATAGGAGATGATGCACGCACTCAAGGGATTGTGTGCGATGAACCTCACAATGCGGTAACTTCCTTTTTGTCTTTGTTCATCCCCCTATTCTTCAAAAAAGAACTTTTCAACATCTACTCGCGTAACGTTCTCGGTCAGAGTTGCCATTGCTTCCATCAAAAAGTCTCATGACTTCAGATGAGGATTGATGAGGAAAACCTCGTGTCATCAGATGACACGCGATTTTAGGGTTGCCACGATCTTGCCAGGGTCTGCTATCCCACAACTTTTCGTCTTTTCTTGGCCCCTATATCCACTATGTGCGATCTCTCGTGTAGCAAGTTTGTTCATTTGTAACGCTCCTTGATGAAATGATCCCTGATGTCCGGCGATCTCTCTATCGGTCTAACGGTATATCTGCTAAAGGTCGATACACATTGATGTTTTTTTTGCACTCACAAAAATTCGTGCGCCAGCGAAGGGTTAAGAGGACGAATTTGCAGGTAGTCATGTCCTCGAAACTGGGCCTGACACAAGTGCTTTATGTCCTTGAACGGTTTTCTCTCCCGCCTCCCTACATTTTAACAAATTGAGAGTGCTCACACTTTCACTGCAACTTTCCTTAGTCCGACTTTTCTTCCACAAATAGCCCGACCCGAGGAGGACGTACAGCCTGTGTAGCACGTGTACGGCCTTATAGAACGAACGCACAATCTGCTACGGTTCATATATGTAGCAAATGGGTCGACACAAAGGATCCTTCTTCTATGACAACCTTCCCATTTAAAAAGGCCTGTAATAAATTATAAGAGCAGTTGTGGATATGAGGAAAGAGATTCAGTGTCGAGGAGCTTCCTGCTGAATGTAACAGTCGGCATTTACAAGCAGCGAGGACTAACATTGCACAAACTTTTGTATAGCACAGGACGCGGTAGTTTTGTTTGAAGATCAAAGTTAAAGCTTTCCATGTCTGCCTGTCACTCTTTTCAATTGAGAGCTTTTGACTCTTGAACTGGAAATTGCTGTCGGTTTAGGTTACTGCACCCAATAGATAACGTTATACTCAAGTGTTAAAAGCCACATGTGTGTATGCGTACACGTGCCTACCTTTATACATGTGTTGTTTGGAACACCGGATGTGCCACGATCAGAGTAACCACAATTTTTCTAAACGTAACCGTGCAGACGTCTCAATTTTTGCAGGGTTTGGCGCTAAAGGCCACTTCTTCTAAGTTAAGGAAAACACAAGTGTGGCAAACATCGACAACTTCACTTGCGAGTGAACCGGCAAAAATGAGGGGGCTGATCTTTTATCCTATTGTGCCTTTTTTTTCTTATTTGATCAAGTGAGAGTGATAACAGCATCCATGAGTGTCTTCATAACACTAAGCCTTTGGGTCAAAGCTTGATCACGACCGATCTCTGTTCTTGTCTAACACACAGCTCTTGGTGACTCTGGCCAATTTCCATAGTTACTCTAACCGAGTTTGATCTTAGATTTCTATTCACCGATGTTCTTAGAAAAATGGCATCTTCCGAAGAAACCTTTGAAGCCACTGTACTTGTCACGTCACACGGACACCGGACGACCTCGTGAATCGCAAGCATGCCGGAGTTGCAAATAATACACCTCCTACACTCCTCGATGTTCGGGGTGATGAAACGAATCAAGACCATGACCATGCGCACGTTTGGTGACGCATAAGACACGACAGCTTTGAAGCGTGCCATAAACACGAGCAATATGAACTTGGCAATAAGAAAACAGGTAATTATTGGGTTATTGAAGCCATAAATACGCATGCGTAGCACATACTCTTAAAGATGAATCTCTGAGTGGTACAAATACGTACAATAATAACATTATCACTTAAGTACAAATATATCGGTAGCGGCTTTGTAAGTACAAGAGCGGCCACAGACAGAAAAAATACCAACATGTACGATATTTTGAACGAGCATTGACAAATATAGCAAGAACTGAGAAAGAGATGTTTTGGCTCTGCTTTGCATTGCAGCTCATATTAATTAGCCCTCGCTTTCAGTGTAGTAAACCTTAAGTGAACTCCTTAAGATGTTAGTATGACAAAGAAACAAGGTACTCACGTACTTACAGTACGTAGTACATGCCGTAGGAGGGTCAACATGTACGGGTGATGTGCACGTATCTGACGATTGACAGCAGTGTGCGACCGCTGACCGGGAAAATCATTGAACAATCCTCATCCGTAATCATGGGGGGGTGAACTATGGGGTACACATAAGTAAGGTACGGCAAGTTGAAGAAGAGTCTCAGGACAAGTACGTGGCAAATACACAGTGATGTCCCAGAGAACGGTACAAAAATGTACAGAGGAAGCAGAGGAAGTTGACAAGCGGTCGCTTACACAATGTAGCCTTACCAAATACCGAGTAATTCACTGAAGGTCTTCCCAAAAGAAAACTGTGCAACTTCAACGTAGCAACAAACAAATTGGTCATGGTTCGAGAGCGGCAAAATCCAAAAGAGGGAATATAGATCTTGCCCAGAGGGACGTTTGCAGTTTAACGTCACTTCTTCAGTCATAGGTTCAAATCCGACTGCTTCTAGGGTTTTTTTAGTTTTTTCTTCTAAAGAGAACTTAAAAAATCATTTATTGGTGCCTGGATTTGAGCCTATGACACTTGTACACGCACTAAATAGCTTTAGAGAGGGTATACTGCACACGCCACTGAGTCACCACTGAGTCATCTTGCCTTACAGCAGAAGAGACCCATAAGGGACCCCAGGTATAACATTCAATTATGCCGCTTGCTCCACTGTACTGTCAGGACAGTACCTATTAAATAAAAAATGCGCGTGTACAAAACAAGTGACGTTAAGGACAGAACATACTTTTGAACAAAAACAGAAAAGAGAAACCGCACTAATCAAAGAGTCGCTTGATTCTCACTTATCAGGTATCATTTGTGTGTGTGTGGGTGGGTGTGCGCGCGCGCGTGTGTGTGGGTGTCGGTCGTGACATCTAATCAGGAAAAGGAAAGGGCTTCATTTTTTCTTCCATTCCAGGTCTTCGAAGATGATTTGACAGGTTCTGAGCTCCACTGGTGGAAGAGGCTGGTCCTCCTTCGTTGTGGTCGCTCGACGAGAGCCTCCTGGACGCCTCCTCCCTGCTCTGATACGTCAGGAGCACGGACTTCAGCCTAGAAGGTGGACGACGGACTTGTACGCACACGCGAGCCGATTCTATGCCATCAACTTGGCGCAGTGGCGTTAACTTACCGGGTGTTCTCGTCCATGATGATATCCAGCTTCAGGTGCAGCTCCTTGTTGTCCGTGGCTAGTCTGTCAATGTCCGTCCTCAGGTCCGCATTCTCCTTCTCCAGACGTTGGTTTTCCTCAAATACCACCTTTTCACGTTTGATGCGCATATCGCGAGACCTCTTGGCGGCCTCGTTGTTCTTGAGACGTCTGGCCCAGTATCTATTGAGCGAGAGTGAAGGCATATTCAACAACTCAAACCCTGAGGCTGAAGGATCTACTTTGCGGCATGTTGAGTAAGGTGGGCATGATACAGAGTGACCGAGAAAGAAATGACCGAATTTCTCTCATTCACGTAATTTCCGCATAAATCGGTAACGAGGCTGGGACATAGCCCCAATACTCTCTGTGTGAAGGCTGTGTACTAACACCGAAATGCGTTTGGAAAATGTTATTCAGTCTAGATGCTGTTGCTGCCCACAACAGCCTCGAGACGGTAGCGGAAGGTGGAGCAGGCCTTCTTTGTGACATCAAAAAGGATTCTCGGCCAACTCCCCGCTGACGACAGCCTTCAGAGACATTTGGGTAGGGGTCATATTGGACTTCCTCTCATTGGTGGTAAAACTAGAGGTCAATGCTTCTCAGTGACCTTAGAAGTCCTTTCGGCAGAAGGCAGCAAAGTCTGTTGTCAGTGTAGGACTTTTGAAACTTGTCAATCGATATCTTCGTCTCGCCCGACCACATCTTCACAGCGGAACTCGTGAAATTCAAATTGAATTTCATTAAAACGGCTTGGACATTTTTGCTCGGTCGCTTTGTTCTTGTAAGGCGTACTCGTACATACCTCTCATCCTTATTTGCTTCCGGGACATGAGTCTGTTTCCGCCTCTTTCTTGACCGGATAGAGTCCGTCTCTGACGTAGTGGAGTCCCCGTCCGAGGTCACCGCCAACTGAGCCGCGGCAGCAGCAACCACAGCCGCCGCTGCCGAGCCCTTGCCTCCATTGGCCTCGTAGCCGCCAAGGAGCTTGGCGACAGCAGTCCCTGGATTGTATGCAGCCGCCCCTGTGTTCTTGACCCCACTGTTGCCATTGGTGTCATGGCCTCCTAGGAGCTTCGAGACCGCGTTTCCTGGGCTGTAAGCCGCTATTGAAGGGCTCGAGGTCGATGTCTGGGGCTGCGACTGTCCTCGCACAGACAAATTCATGGGTAGCGAAGAGGAGTCCGCCGCAGGTCGGGGATGCCTTGCAATACCGTTTGCGGCAGCGGCCGCGCGTAGCATCTCTGCTGTCGTTCGCAGGAGGAGGTGGTGTCCGTTAGGGGCTCCGGCGGCGGAAGCAGAGGCTGCAGTAGCTGTGGAGGCCACCGGACTATGTGAGGGACTTGAGGAAGACGACGGAGACGGAGGAGCAAGGCCAGGATACTTGACCAGATCCAGAGGGGGGGGTGGATCATTCAGAGAAGACGAAGTGACCTAACAAAGTTGGGAAGAAAGCGTGTATTTTGAACCAGTATCTGATGTTTCTTCGATATTACAAAGACAGTGCTCGTGCACGACTGGAGTATAAAATGTCAAATCACCATGATATCCAAGCCCTTCTGTGAACCTAAGGCTGCAGCTGCCAGCGAGGCTGCCCCGTGCTCGATTGCAACGTGTTGTGGCAGATCACGCACGTGCTTCTGGCACACTGGACATCGGGTGGGCGGGCTGAAGACCCTGTGGGCCTCCAACAGATGCTCTCCCAGAGCGGGCTCTGTTGCGAATGCTGCAGAACAGTGGCAACAGTGGAAAGCTGACGATGAGCTATCCGGACTGATGCGATCCTCTTGCTGAAATCAAGTTTATCATAAATACTCATCCACTCAAGTATACAGCGCATTACGTAAGTATACCGGTATGTACTTTGATATATAGCTCCACCAAGCTACAAGTACGGTACCCTGATCGATGATGTGTGCACTTGTGTAAAGCGGTGCACGAACTGCTACGTAGATTCATAGACCCACTGTAAGAAGGGATCACGGACTTTACGCAATTGCACGGGTGGACCTCGTGTCACACAAGTGTCGTGGCAGCAATGTTTTGGGTAGGTAATTTTGGGTAAGTCCATTACTGTAATGAAACGCCCATTCCTCGCTGGGTGAAGTGCATTGCCTCACATTGTACTGATAGCAGTAGTAATGAATGAGTAGAATGATGATTCACTGCTCTGACGACAGGTTAGATAACTCACACTGTAACACAACACTGTGACACAAGTAATTCTGCTGGTCTGCAAGGCACAAAAAGTGTGACTGCAAGATTACGTAAAATAACGTTACACAGTCTGAGTGGAAGAACATACAGGTCGTGTCATCAAAAGTTGGGCAGCATGAAAGAACGACCAAAGGGATCTAGACTTTTTTGTACTTTTAAGCCGTTCACTTTAAACAGGTGACGAAACGAAGAAAGCGAATTCGACTATTCAACGAGACCAAATCCTATTGCATTGACATACAATATCAATGTGTGTATAGTCCCAGAACGACTTTTGTACGATTGACCAAGTTTGAGACGAGTAGCATACATAACTTACATATAAGCTTTGTAAGAAGACCTGAGAGCTTCTGTACCCGTTATTACGTGTATAACGTGTGAAATAAAATGTGCAAGCTCCTGACCTTGATGAGGTCTTCCTTGACCTTTATGAGGAACGAGGAGGAGGGGGACTGGTGATGCAAGTTGTTGTTGTTTCCCACCTTGAGAGCGTTGGTCACCAGCTCCGACGAGGACATGACTCTGGTGGTGTGACTCACCGAACTCCTGCAAAGAAAGGGCTTACTTTACGTAAGGGTCTCGTGCACTTTCCGCGCGCACTCGCTGACTGAGCGAGCGAGAAGGCAGCTGGATTTTTACGTTGCTCTGTCTGCTCTCCGTGCAATGTGAACTTACAGAGGGGTTACTCGTTACTGAAGGCGCTTTTGGCGCCTCCTCCGATGTCCAAGTGCACGTTGCAATCCCAAGAAAGACAATCGAAATCAAACAACAGCATTACCAAAGAGACTAATCTATAACATTAGTTATCAGTTTTATACGGATTGTGCGTGACACATAGAGCATTGCTCGCTCTCTCTCTCTCTCCTTTGAACAGGCACAGCTGCTCGTTGCATAACTCTCACTAGGTCACGTTTCTCTCTAATCCACGAGGCTGTTTCACGCGTGTACTGATAGCACTCGTCTCTACATATGGTGCCGCAGAGGCCGAAGTCGTACTACGACAACATAATGCGCCCCTCGTCGCTGCGACGGAGTAGAAGACTGTACAGTTCGTGGAGTTGGTACCGATCAGTCTGTGTGCAACTAGTACGACCACGTAGTACGGATGCCAGTTTTTCTCGCCACAAGCAGAATTGTGGCTGCAACGTGCAGTACAACAATGTAGGTGCGTACTTGTCAGTCATTGTGTGTGTAAGTCTTAGGCGACAGCTCGTCCGACTGGTTCGGCGCGGCGTAGGAGAGCGAGAAGGATGACGGCGGGAGCGATTTTGTCGACAAGAAGTCCAGGAAAATCCCAACTAAGACTTCTTGAACTACGGACTTTTCCCCCCCTCTCTCCTCGTACGAAAGCATCCAAGTCAAGGCTTTTCGTGGCCTCGCTTAACCTTTCTGCCAAAGCTTTCCACTTGCTAAATGCTGCCTCCTGTAATAGGTGAGCTCGAATCTGGCACTTTTTACAGTTCATGACAATGAACAGAGCAGGTAAAGGAACACTCTACGCTGTCTCTTAGGCTGATTCTGATTCTTGTCCATCCAGTAGAGAAAGCACGCAGAAAGTTGGCAGTGACGTAAGTCTTCTGCTCTCCTCGCTCACCTCACTTGTAGATTCGTTTCATCGGAGGCAGCAGCAGTTATTTTCAGCCTTGTATGAGAGACCGCGTCGGACATCACCGGCCTCTTCGCCTCGGCCGCCTCCACGGATGAGGCTGAGGTTACACAGACTTTTTCTTTTCTATTTTCAGGCCTTCTCCTTCTTCGTCTCTCTCTTTGGAAAAACACTGATCACGTTGCTCTGCCTATATGATAGGCCTCCAACTCGCACCCTCTGCAGGCACTCCACGCTTTGATTGCCTCGCCGCTTTTGCTGCCACCGTCGCTGCAGCTGCTGCCGTCGCTGCTGGGCCTTTTCTCAAGGCGACACTTGACAGTTAGTTCCTCCTTTGGCCCAGTGCAACACACACGCGCGCGCACGCACGCGCGCGTGCACGAGCGCGCAAAGCCAATGTAGGTTCGAGGCCTACGTAATCTTTCTGTCTCGTGTTCTAGAAACGGAATAAGCGCGCGCCCTCTGGTGCACCCATAGAGCTACGTAAGAGTTACCTGGTTATACAATGAGAAAAGCAAGAGGTCTGAGCATGGAGGGGTTTTTTTGCAGGCAGGATGGAAGTTTCTTCGAGGCCAAAGCAGTGATAGCCCAAGCGTTGGCATTACGTTCGTTCGTACTGGAGTGACTCATGCTGAAAGTCAGTATTTCCCTGTACAGGGTGCAGCTGCATGGGGTGCACATTTTTTTCTCGTCCAATGAACACCTGTCTAACGTCATCAAGAAGTCGTCTGCGAGTGGAGCACACTAAGGATGAACATTGACAGTTTGGGTACTGTGAACTCGCTCATTTTCTCTGCCCCTGATCATGGCACACATGGAGTGCCAAGGGTTGTCATTGATATCCTTGATGGAGTCGAAGAGGGGTTTGAGGCCCACTTTTGCATCCACCAGGCTGCTGGAGCTGCTTGATGGAGTAAATGGTTCTCCTGCATTTAGCTCTTGGAAAATCAGCGTTGGGCTTCTATTTTTGGGTCTAAGTCGCGGAATATGGGAGACCTAGTTCGAAGCAAAAGTTAGATTAGGCGATCTCTTTTAGTTTAAGCCGATCATCATCTGCACCCGTCCATCAGACCAGCTACCATCCTTGCTTCTATGAAGCGCACAACAACCGCAAAAGTCGGAGTAGCTTCTGGAACATTACTGAAGGCGTCAAGCGTAAGAATCATACGCGCCATTTTGTCGCACACACAAGACAGTGCATGATATGTAGCTTTCACTTTGTGCCGTCAAGAAGAGTCCTCGCGCGCATTAGCCTAATTCAACGTTTGGCAACTGTGTCTACACCTAAGTTGCGTTGTGCATTGTACATACGCACGTACGTCGGTACCGGTGCCTCGCTAGTTTCCCAAGGAGAGGTCGGCCATAATGCATGGTGGATGACGTGCGCTCGCTACGTGTTATACCCGTCCGTAAGCGCAGACAATGCACAGAAGACAGTACGGCAAGCATTACCCGGACAATTTTGCTATGCCTAAGTGCAGCTTGAATAAAGGGTAAGGGGTGGACGAGGTGCACTTGGTGGACATGTTTAAAAAGACTTTTAAGCAACGAACACAAATAGTTTTGCCGGGGAAGACCTTGGTGCAATCAAACAGGTTAAGGGGTCTGTGCATTGTCATAATAGGCCAGTTTTTGGTCGTATTGGGTTAGCCGGACGAGGGCAGCTCGGCTGACAATTTGCGTTACCATTTGGATCTGGATCTTTTCCCAGATCTACCATAACCCATCATGGGCAAATTTATGTACTTCTGAAGTACCAGCTTTTCAGAGACCTTTTTCGGTTCATTTGGATGACTTCAGGGTCGACGTCCTCATGGGACTACTTGGACACGTAGTAGTAAGCCTGGGAGCTTTAAACCCCCTTCTTCACCTTCACTGTTCCAGCTGTATCTTGCTGAGAACCCCGGGAAGCAAAACCCCTGAAACTTTTCTGCCCTCCTCACCATCCTCTATGCCCTACCTGTCATTTCTCTGCAGATCTTCCTGAAGGAGGACGGGGTCTCCACCAGCTGGGTGAGCAAACAGACGGACCCTGAACCTTGAATGGTATTCCAGCCCTCTCCCAGTCAACGTACCCTCTTCCCGGTTTCGTCACATAGCGTCTCCTTAGTGTACACGGTGGTGACCGCGATGGTGCTGCTGTTCATGTCCGCGCTTATAGCCTTCATGATGCTATCTGGACTCTCCTTGAGAAACTAAATCCAGTTTTTACCCCGGTTTGTTTTGTTATTGCATTGCTGGGGCTCAAAATGTCGCCACGGAGTAAAGGCAACGCGTGAGTGCTGCCTCACCCTGTGCGTCTGGAACAGAGCACATGACATAGGTCTCTCTCTCTCTCTCTCCCTCACGTGCGCACACACGCGTTGCATCACGCACCTCCCTCGTGAAAGTTATGTAAGGCTGACGACAGCAACAATGCCAGCGTCATGTTACACCCGACCAAAGACATGGTGTCAATGATGGCCCTTCTAACATGATCCATGCGCATGTGGAACTGGACGTTGTGGAACCTCCCTGGTCAACACACAGCTCCGCTCAGCACCCGCGATTTGCACTGCAGAAAATCATGCAAGCAGATGGCTCCACTGTGAGGTTCTTCCTTGCAAGGTGGAGAAATGTGTGCATGCCCGCGTCGCTTACACAGGCACTTACAGTGCGTTCACGTGTCTTCACCGCCTTCCGTCCTCTTAAGTCGTTGCTGCTGCCGTTCCAGAAAAGAAATATCGAGGTCAGAATTTGCACGTACTCTCCTAGCAGTTGACTAAAGGTCTTTCTTCTTTTCCCTCTTAACTAAGGTACAAAACGTGGGCAGACGATATGCAAAAAAAAGTAGGCCAGATGCCAGAGACGCTAGAGGCCCGGAGGGCAAAAAAGATGCAATTTTTTGACTCTGGTACCGCCAGAGTAGCCTTGAACGCGCACGCATGTTTTTCGCGAATGTGCAATCCTGTAGCGGAACAACGTGTGATTCGCCTTCATCACTGGCGTCGCCGTTCTCAAGGGTAAGGCCGACGAGGCATGTATTTGCAAGGCCATACAAACATGCGCGCTCACATGCAAGCCATAGAGACTCCGTAACATATCCTTGCAGCTGATCCCGAAAAAAAAAACCGTAGGCATTCCCTTTTTTTCCCATAAAAATCCCGACATCTTCAGAAATGCGAGGCTCGGTGTGTCCAATCTCCTGGCATGCATTCTTGGACCTGCTGTCCATTGAACGGCCTTGATTAGCGCAAACAAAAATGTGGTGCATTCACACGTCCCCCCTCCCCCGTCCATACGATGCACCTGATCCTCTCCCGGCCGTGCGCGAGTGTGTACTGAATCATGTGTTACGTACGTAAGAAAATGCACGCATGCGAAAAGTGGCGAGTACGCGTGTATTGGTGGGCCTCCTTCCTGTCTCTCTTTTGCATGAGTGTTTTCTCCTGTCCACATTTAGCGCACACGTTAACTAACGGTAAACCGCTGGGGAGAAAAGTTGCAGCGGGCGAGGGATCTGAAGTACAGGTATGCTTTGAAGATAGGCACCTCACGACATACGCGTATAGTTATGTAACGGCTTCTGCCAGCCAACGTACGTGTAAGTCACGTTAACTTTTCCATTTGGCTGCTGAAAGCTTGTGCAATTGGGCTTTCTGAAGCAGGACCAAATGACACCGAGAGGTGTTGTCGGGGTCACGTGTGAATCACACACCACGCACATTCATGGGGCACGTGAAACTTTCCTGCCAGTCCTGTTTCTCTACCAAAACTTGTTTTTTTTTGTGTGGGTAATATAAATGTCTCTCCACGAAGCTCAAACCCGTATCTTACAAACATAACAACAGCAATACTCTTTTTTTTGCCACTGTCTGTTATCGCGAGCCTGTTGCACGTGTGCAATGTGAGCACTCACGCATACGTATGTACTAGGGTACAACTGTACATATGACAACACGCATGTAATGCTTGCGGTGCACCGTTATGCAATTTAATCTGAGAAATCCATGGCTCCGGTGCCTGCGTGTGTTTCTTTTATCTAGGCCACTTTTTTTCCCCGGTGGCGCCCCGCGTGGCGGCGGGCAAAGGCCGGCAATAGCAGGAAGCGTGAGCGACCGGTTGGAAATGCCATTGACATGAATGTGTCTGGGGAGAGGAGAGAAGGCGGGATCCGCCCTACTCGGGTTTAGCCGAACAGCGCCGACCCCGGTTCAGATCCGGCGGCCAAAGGTGCACGGTGCACGGACGGACGGATATAGCGTGCCGTAACGCAGGCACAGAGTTTATTGAACCTTTCTTTGCCACCCCTCCTCTTCTTTCTTTGCCCTGCACCGTTCTGCTTGCCCGGGCCCGCCGCGTCTGCCCGACGTGACCCATTTCGGACTGAAGTTACTCGTCTTAACTTTTCTTACCTTGAATAACGTTGGGGACCCTGGTCTGTACCGTCCGCGATCGCTCATACGACTGAATTATAGAGAGCTCTTCTTATTTGTCACACCAATCTAGGGTTTCTCCACTAATGTTTTCTCTGATATTGCTCTTCGCCCGGGCCCACGTTACGTAATGGCGGGCGGCGATGTGCGCCCCCCTCCTTTCCCTCTGGCCGAAGTCTCTCGACCGCTTACCGGTTGGCCGCCATCGGTTGGAAGGGCTGGGACAGATCGACAGAGGAGGCACACAAATGCGCGCACTCCGCTCTCTCTCAGGCAGGCAGGAGCGACACATTGCAGCCTGAAGGTCTGAGTCGACAGACGGGCAGCGGGCAGGGAAAATGGCGGCAGGCACGTCGTCGTCGTCGTCGTCGTCGTCGTCGTCGTCGTCGTCGTCGTCGTCGCCGTCGTCGTCGTCGTCGTCAGAGGCACGCCGGAGACCTCCAACGGCTGCAGCAGAGAGAGAGAGGGTTACGTCAAAAGCGGAAGGTGAGTGGAGATGGACGCGCACGCGTATCCACCCACTCACTCGCACGCACGCACGCACGCACTCACACACGTTACGTGTACGTAGATACAGACAAGAACCCTCGCCAGAAGTGCATGCGGTGACGGCTCCACTGCTGTAGTGTTACGTGCTTACAAAGTTGCGCAACAGAGTTATAAGGAAGTCCATCCACACTACTGTCTGACGTATCTACAATGTAGGTGTACGTGCAACTGCTTATATGCGCTCTATAGACACATGGGAGGGGGGGGGGAATATTTGGGGGGGGATGATGATTTGCTAACCATTTGCTCTCTGGCACACGCGGGGGAGCCTAG